>Ga0214927_100206_pt1 | contig 20319 bp, 15 predicted proteins | sample Stichaenrichm16X_FD_168612 | JGI IMG/M metagenome (GOLD analysis project Ga0214927, IMG submission 168612) | Xylose enriched microbial communities from anaerobic bioreactor in Madison, Wisconsin, United States - 16X | ecosystem: Engineered > Bioreactor > Anaerobic > Unclassified | place: USA...
CGTGGTCTGGTATCGTGACGTGAAGCCGAAGAAGTCGCTCGGCTGGAGGACGACGGCGGAGTACAGGAGGGACCTGGGCTACGGCTACACGCTGGCGGCCTAGGTCCGGAAAATCGTCCGGGGTCCCCCCTTCGCCTGCCACTACTCGACATTCCTGGGCGGGAGCGGGCCTCGGATTGCCACAACTCGAGATTCCTCAGCACCCAGCCGTCCAAGACGGTCGGGAGACACCCCCACAGGCCACGCGAACGTTGGGGAACGTAGGGGGATGGCCCCGTCGTACCGCGCCAATGGGCTGGTGGCACGGGCGAAAGACGCAGATTGCGGCTGCCAGAGGTAGGAGGGTGGGGCCGCCGGCCCCACCCTCCGCTTTTCCGCCCTCCCCGCTTCCTACTTCACGCGGCAGGGGATGGGGCGCGGCGGCGTCTTGGGCTTCTTCTCGCCCGCCATCACCACGGCTCCCTTGGGGCACACCTCCAGGCAGCGTCCGCAGCGCGTGCAGCTCCGCTGGTCCACCACGTGGACGAAGCCGGGCTTGCCCATGATGGCGTCGTCCTCGCAGGCGTCCAGGCAGTCGCCGCAGCCCACGCACTTGGAGACCAGGATGTGAAACGTCATGAACGCCCGGCACTCCCCCGCGGGGCAGGTCTTCCTTGTTATGTGCGCCTCGACCTCGTCGCCAAACGCGTCCAGGAACTGCGTCGCCGTCCCCGCCATGCGCCGCCCCACCTCGCAGAGCGCCTGGTCGGCCATCACGGGGGCCAGGTCCCGGATCAGGTCCAGGTCGCCCGCCTGGCCCCTGCCCTCGCAGATGTCGGAGGTGATCGCCACCAGCTGGTGGCCGCCCTCGTGGCCGAACACGCAACGGCCGCAGCCCTCGTGGTCGAACTCCTCCATGAGGTGCGCGAGCGCGTGCGCCATGCAGCTCTTGGAGGTGTAGACGCGCGCCTCGTCGCACGAAAGGGTGACCTCGCGGCCCAGGTCGGCGGCCGTCACGAGCTCGCACTGCGGGTACCCCAGCCAGACGGCCTTCACGTCGCCTGCGTCCACGCCAGCGGCGGAGAGGAGCGCGGCGACCGTGGTCGTGGCGGGCGAGGTGACCGGCGTCCCGCCCACGTACACGCGCTTCTCCGCATTGCCCGCGAGCCACGCCTCCCCGCCCACGACAGGAGTGGGGCCGACCCCCGTGACGCCCGAGGGCAGCGGCTTCTCGCCCGCCAGCACCTGCGCGGCCGCAGTGTCGTTGGCGTACACGTAGCCAAACGAGTCATCGCACGCGACCCACCTGTCACGCGGCAGGTCACTCATCAGCCCCTCGCACGTGCGCGGGACCAGCAGCGTCACGTCCTCACGGCTCGCGCGCCCCACGACCTCGCCCGCACGCTCGCGAAGGAGGTCCGTCGCAACCGGCGCCGCCTTGCTCGCCGGCATGAAGTTAACGATGGTCATGCTCGTCCTCCCTCGCTAGTACTCGTTCCAAAGGCGCGGCCGCTCGAGCGTCAGGCGCAGGTCGCACTGCAGGCAGCGCGACGCCTCGCGCTTGGCTTCCCCCTCGGTGAAGGGGCACTCGTAGGGCTCGAAGCCCTGGCGCCTCTCCCCCGCCGGGGCGATCTGCGGCTCGGTCGGGCCGTCGTAGAAGCCGTCCGGCGCGCGGCCAATGCGCTGGTCCGCCGCCTCGGGGTCCAGGAGCGTCTCGCTTATGTCGCCGTCCCCGCCCAGGTAGCGGTCGATGGCCTGGGCGGACTCGCGGCCGCCCTCGATCGCGCCGATCACGGACTTGGTGCCCGTGACGGCGTCGCCCGCGGCGAAGATGCCCTCCACGCTCGTGCGGTGCTCGCCGTCGGCGACCAGGTAGGGGCCGTGCGTGAGCTCCAGGCCCATCTCGCGCGTGTCCTCGGGCCTCTGGCCCACCGCGAAGATCACGTGGTCTGCGGGAAGCGTGAGCTCTCCGCCCTCCACCAGCTCGGTGACGGCGCGGTGGTTCTCGTCAAAGTAGAACTTGGCGATCTTGTTGATCGTGATGGAGCCGACCCTGCCCGAGCCCTCCTCGGACTCGTTGATGGACGTGAAGGCGAAGGCGTCGTGGAGAGAGACGCCCTCCTCGGCCGCCTCGGCCCGCTCCTCGGGCGTGGAGGTCATGGCCGCCTCCGCCTCCAGGCACGCGACGTCGACGCTCGTGGCGCCCAGGCGCACCGCCGTCCGGGCGCAGTCGTAGGCCACGTTTCCGCCACCCAGGACGACCACGCGCCCGCTGACGTCGAGGGGCTCTCCCTTGCGCGCCGCCTTGAGGAAGTCGGTGTTGCGGATGACGCCCTTGAGGTCGTGGCCCTTCATGGGCAGGACCGTCCCGTCGAAGGTGCCGACGGTCACGAGCACGGCGTCGAAGCCGTCGAGGAGCGCTCGGACGTCGCGGACTCGCTCCCCGCAGCGGAGCTCGATGCGGGGGTCCGGGTCGTCGCCCTGCGTCACCTGGAGGATGGTCTGGACCTCTCCGTCGAGCACCTCGTCGGGAAGGCGGTACGCGGGGATCCCGTAGCGCAGCTGGCCGCCGGCGCGACCCTCCGCCTCGAACACCGTGACCCGGTGACCCTTCTCGGCGAGGTAGTACGCGGCGGTGAGACCGGCGGGACCGGCGCCCACCACGGCGACGCGCCTGCCCGTGAGCGGGTCGTGCCTCACGCGGGACCTCCACTCGCCCGTGTCGCGCACCGCGGCGGCGCGCTTGAGGCGGCAGATGGAGAGGGGCCCGCCCAGGTGGTTGCGCTTGCACTCCCCCTGGCAGTTGTGGGTGCAGATGGAGCCCAGGGTCTGGGGGAACGGCACCCTCTCGCGCACCACGGCCGTGGCCTCCTCCCACTCGCCCGCCCTGACGTGGCGGAGGTAGCGGGGGATGTCGATGTGCGCGGGGCAGCCGGAGCGGCACGGGACCACGTTGTCCTCGCGGCTGCGCCCGGGCTTGTTGAGGCCCAGGACGTCCACGATGGAGCCGGTGGGGCACACCTCCACGCACGCCCCGCAGAAGCGGCAGCCCGCCTCCTCAAGCGAGACGGCGCCGTCTACCCCTATGCGCACGCCCTGCTCGGTGCGCTGGTAGTCCAGGACGCCCACGCCGCGCAGCTCGCGGCAGGCCCGCACGCAGCGCCCGCAGCGGATGCAGCGCGTGAACATGTGGGTGATGAGCGGGTTGGAGTCGTCCGTGGGGACGGTGCGCGCGCGGCAGCGCCACCGGGCGGGCGAGACGCCCATGTACTGGTACATGGACTGAAGCTCGCACACGCCGTACTTGGGGCAGCCCGTGCAATCGGAGGGGTGCGTGGCCAGGATCAGCTCCATCGCCATCCTGCGCACGCGGTCGGCGCCGTCGGAGCGCGAGTCGACCACCATCCCCTCGCGTGCGGCGGTCTTGCAGGCGGGGACCACCTCGTCGGACCCGTCCACCTGCACGGAGCACAGGCGGCAGCCGCCCACGGCCTCCAGGTCGGGGTGCTTGCACAGGTGCGGGATGTACACCCCCGCGGCGAGCGCCGCGTCAAGGACCGAGTCGCCCTCGCGCGCCTCGACCTCCCGCCCGTCGATCGTCAACTTCAACGTGTTCCCCTCCGTCTCGTGTCCGCGCCGGCACGTGGCTCCCCCACGCCCGTGCCGTGCGCGCATGTGGTGCGGTTGGCAGGCGAGAGGAGCCTCGCCGCCACGGTTGCCGCCCGACACCGCGGGGCGTTGGGGGCACGGTGGCGCGGCTCCTCTCCCCCGACCGGCGGCACGCCGCCGACGCGTCACCACGCCGGCGGCAGTGCTGGCAGCCCTCAGTCAGTTAGTCCCACTCGTCGTCGCCGGCGGACTCTGCTGCCCGCTGGGAGGCGTTCTCGCCCGCGATGCGGCCGCTGTTGAGGCAGAAGCCCATGGTGTTGCCGGGGATGGCGTAGTTGTAGGAGTCGCCGTAGATGGTGCAGGCGTCGGTGCCCACGCAGTACAGACCGGGGATGGCCTTGTACTCGTCGGTCATGACCTCCATGCGCTGGTTCACCAGGACGCCGCCCAGCGTTCCGTAGGCGCCCAGGTACTGCCTGCAGCAGTAGAACGGGCCCGTCTCCAGGGGCTGCATGAACTCGCGCTCCTTCTCAAAGAGCTCGTCGTAGCCCTCGTGGCACATCTCGTTGTACTCGGCAACGTTCTGGACAAGGCCATCGGGATCGATGCCCATCTTCTGGGCCAGCTCCTCCAGGGTGTCCGCCTGCGCGATCACGTGCTGGCCGTTGCCGTCCAGGTAGGTGTCCAGGTCCTGCTGCCACTGGGCGTCGAAGCCCTGGTACAGGTCCTTGGGGTGCACGTGGCTCACGATGTCGGGGCCATCCTTCTTCCAGTGCCTGAGCATCTTGGAGTCGAAGATGGAGTAGCCCACCTTGCCGGGCAGGTGGTTGAGCGCGTTGCCCACGAACGTGGTGTTGAAGATGTCGTCCTCGGGCATGAAGCGCTCGCCGTTGCGGTCGCACCAGTAGCAGGGCTGGCGGAAGGCGCCCTCAACATAGAAGTGGTTCATGTTGTCCGGGAGCTGGTACATCATCTCCATGGTCACGGGCGTGTGGCCGGCACCCACCTCGTGGCACATGTTGAAGCCGTCGCCGTCCATGCCAGGAACCGCGAACGAGTAGAGGTTCTTGCCCCAGTCCAGGCCGATGGTGTCCTTGATCATCTTGGCGTTGGCGCCAAAGCCACCGGTCGCCACGATCACGGAGCTGCAGGAGATGTCGACCTCCTCGCCATCCTTGGTGACGGCCTTGACCCCGCAGACCGCGCCCGTCTCGTCGGTCACGAGCGACTTGCCGGGGGTCTCGAACATGAACTCCACGCCCAGCTGGGTCGCGCGCTCGGTCATGCGCTTGATCATCGTGGTCGCCGCGCGCGGGCCGGGCTCGCTGCCGTCCTCGGGCTGCACAACGTGCCAGGTGTACTCGCCGTCGGCGTAGGCGCGGGTGCGCTCGCGGGCGCGGAAGGCGGGGCGCACCGAGTTGAAGACGACGCCCATGTCCATGAGCCACTGGATGGTGTCGCCGCTCTTGAAGTAGTAGGCGCGCACCAGGCGGGGATCGACCTGGTAGTGGGTGTAGAACATGTGACGGCGGAAGAGCTCGCCGGGCGTGACCTCGATCATCGAGGCCTTCTGGACGGGAGAGCCCGCCGCGCAGGGACCCATGCCCATGTTGGCGGCGCCGCCCGTGTTGGAGGCCTTCTCAAGGGTGATGACCCGCGCGCCACCCTCGGCTGCCGCGATGGATGCCGCTAGGCCGGAGAGGCCCGCCGCGACGACGACTATGTCTGTCTCGAGCTGCTGTGCCATGATCTACCTCCGTGTTTGGGACAACTGCATACGTTCTGTAACCCACACATGGATAATTTCGCAGCACTCGCCCCCGGGGACTATGTGCGCGCGTACAAAAGAAAGGCGTCTCGCGATGCGTTTACCGTGCGAGACGACCGTCGGTTTCCACCCGGGACGAGCGACACAGAGGGTCGGCGCTCAACCGCCCGCTCTTGGTCACGGGGACGTCGGTTTCCGCTCGGGGCGCGCCGCCAAGAGGAGACGGACCTTCTCGGACACCGGGCGCAAAGCGAGGGCCCCGCGCTCGCTCGCGCGGGGCGGCTGCCCGCCAGCAGGCTCTCCCTCCGCGACCCAGCTGGCGGTGGAAGCCCCGCGTGAGCACTTCTTCGGGAGGGCTGCTGGCGGACTCCCGCAGCCCCATGGCATCTGCGCAGGTAAAGGACTCATAGAAAAACGGACGGCCCTGCCCGGGCAGCAGACTCCCCGCGTGAGCGCTCGCGCGGGCGACTTCCTGCTTCGGTCCATCGCCGGGACCGCGTGGAGGTGCTCACGTGGGCCAACTGCCGCCAGCCGGCCGCCCCCCTCCCCGCCGACGGCAGCCGCTTCCCGATGCGAGCACTCACGTCAGGAGTCTGCCGCCGCCGCGGCTTCCTTTCTGATGTAAGGCCACCTGGGGAGGCGCGCCCCGCCGGGGCCTCCGTGGCGGCGGGAGCCGGATGTGAGCGCACACATCCGGAGTTTGCTGCCAACCGGGCCCCCTGTCTGGCCCAGATGGCAGCTACTTCCCGATATGAGCACTCACTTCGAGAGCCTACTTCCATGGTTGCAAGACTGATGGATATCCAACTGGGAAAACGCGACGTGTACGAGCAGCCGTGGCAGCTAGGGTCAGGGAGAAGTGCGCACATCCGGAGTCTGCTGCCAGTGGGCCTTCCGCGGGAGGCGCCCAGCCCGTCGCGGTGGCCCTCCCCTGCGGGAAGGAGCCCTAAGACGGGGGTCACGGTGGCCCGCCGCGCATGGAGGGGTCTCCTTGCCCGGAAGGCGAGCGCCCCGCCCCATTCTTAGCCCGCCGATTCCCCGCCGTGGTCGTCGTGGCTCGGGGCCCAGGCTGCCGGATGCCTCGAGGTGCCCCGTGTCTAAAATCTCGTCCCATGTGTACGCGCGATGGGCGAATTCCGACGGGGAGGGGGCTTTCCGCCGCCTGGAGGCTGCCCGGATGTCAGAAAGTCCGCCCCGCGTGTACGCGCGGGGCGAGGTATTAGACGGAGGGGAGCCTCGCGGCCCACGGCTGTCGGAAATCGCGTTCCGTGTGTACACGCGGGACGCGATTTCCGACGAGGGAACGCCTTCCGCCCATCGGGAGGTGGGCACTATGCCAGAAAGCGCGTCTCACGTGTACACATGCGACGCACTTTCTGACGGAGGGTCGTCACGACGGGGCTGACGACGGAGCTTGCTGCTCCTTGCAGGGAACCTGCCCTGCGATGTCACACTTGCAAGCCCAGGCTAGGCACGACCCGCCCCATTCTTAGCCCACCGATTCCCCATCGAAGCCGTCGCGGCCCGGAGCCCGGGGTGCCACGCGTCAGGTCCCCGCCGCGCGTCACCCGAAGGCTCGACCGGGCAGGCTCGTCTCGCCCCGGACCTGCTCGTTCCCGCCATCCCGACCATGCTGTGCGTGCGCACAAACAACCCAGACCCATCCGAGCCCAATTTTGGGGCCGGGTGCCATGGGACCCTCCGCGCGCCGACCGTAACCTAAATGCCCATGAGTCCTACGCCCGCGTGACGGAGGGGATGCGCAACGGCGCCGTCTACCCCGCACGCGCGACACCCACCACGAGAGCCCAGGGGGCAGCCATGTGCGAATGGAACAAGCAGATGATCCTGAACGACCTCATCCTCGCCCTGGTGATCAACACCAGCGCGACCCTTCTCGCCGGCGTTCCGCTGACGTGGGCGAACTGGTACCCCTACACCTGCGTGGCGTTCACCACCAACGTCGTGGGACAGCTCGTGCTCCCCACGGGGGCGTGGGCGCGGGCGGCAACGAGGCGCATGGCTGACGGGACGGGCAGGCTGCTGGCCCAGGTGTTCATCGAGAACCTGATATTCGTCACGGTCATCTCGCTCACCGAGGCCGTGACGCAGGTCGGCCCGTCGGGGATGCTCGCGGCGTGGTCGGCGACCTACCTGCAGCTGGTGGCAATCGGCTACGTTACGTCGGTGGCACTCGCGCTTGTGGGCGAGAGGCGCGCAAGGGCGTAGCGCTGAGAGGTCGCCCAGCTTCCGGCGCACACTATGTCCCGGGACACAAGGGGGCGGCGCGCGGGTGTCTCCCGCACGCCGCCCCCTCTCCATGCCAACTAGCAGGGTTCAACCACTGGCGGAGAGGCGCTAGAGAACCGCCATCGCCGCGTTGTACCCGTCGTGGATGGCGTCGCGCACAATCGTCGCGCGGCTGGAGTTGCCCACGTTGAAGGCCGTAGCCCCAACCTCCTTCGCCGCCGCGATCAGGTCGCCCGCCAGCTGTGAGTTGGGCTCCATCCCAAACGAGTACATGTACGTGTCCGCAGGAATCACCAGGCGCTCCCCGCCGGGCGTGCCCTTGTCATCCGTTGCCCTCTCGCAGACGAGGCCGTCGGCGGTGAACTCCAGAGGCACCGTCGAGAGCAGCTGCCTGATCCCGCGCTTGTCCATCTCGTCGAGGAGGGCGTTGCGGTAGTAGCCGAACGTGCTCGGGGTTATGCGGGGCTTGCGCACGACCATCGTGACCTCATAGCCAAGGCTCGCCAGGTTGAGCGCGGTCTCGCAGGCCGTGAGGCCACCGCCGGCGATCACGATGGAGTGACCAAGCTCGTCCAGGTGGTAGTAGCTATCCGCGGCGTCCATGGCAAGCTCCGAGCCGGGCAGCTTGCAGCCACGGTTGTGCGCCCCCACTGCGACGATCACCGCGTCGGGGGACATACCCCGGATGTAGTCGGCATCCACCGTGGTGTTGAGCCGCACGTCCGCCCCGCTCTCGGCAAGCTCGCGGCGGAGGACCCCGATGAGGTCATACCACTCGCGCTTGTCGTGGTCGTGCTCGGAGAAGAGGAGGACACCACCGAGCCTGTCGGACGCCTCCGCGAGCACGACGTCGTGCCCGCGACGTGCCGCGGTGATCGCCGCCTGCATGCCGCCCACGCCGCCACCGACCACGAGCACGCGGCGCCTGCCCGTGGGCTTGGGCAGCCGGTCGGGGTAGAAGCCCAGGCCAGACTCCGGGTTGATGGAGCAGTCGCCCATGACTGCGGGACTGTAGACCTTCATGAACTCCTCGGGCGGCAGCTGGTACCAGAGGGGGATGTCGGTCTTGTGCTCGCAGAAGCCGGGGTAGCAGTGGAAGCAGCGCACGCAGCGGTGCACCATGTCCTCCCTGCCGTCGAGGGTCTTCTCGATGAACATGGGGTCGGCAAAGCACTGGCGGGCGTACTCGACGAAGTCGACCTTGCCCGCGGCGATTGCCTCCTCCGCCTGGGCGACGCTGTTGAACCCGCCGATGACCGCGACCAGGCTCTTGTGCAGGTGTCCCTTGATGGCGGCCGCGCGCTCGAGGTTGACGCCGTGGACGTCGAAGATGTCGCTGAACGTGTCACTGCCGTTGCCTAGCTTCTTGATGCCGTTGGACACGTGGAAGATGTCCACGAGGCCGTCGATCTGCTCGGCGAAGCCGCAGGTGTCCTCAAGCGTCATGCCACCGGGTTCGCCGTCCTCCGCGCTCATGCGCAGCTCGATGACCCTGTCCTCTCCCACGCCCGCACGCAACGCCTGGAGGAGCATCCTCGGGAAGCGCGAGCGGTTCTCGATGGAGCCACCGAACTCATCGGTCCTGTGGTTGGTCGCGGGTGAGACGAACTGCTGGATCAGGAAGCCATGCCCTCCGTGGAGGAGGACCCCGTCAAACCCCGCCGCAGTCGCGAAGCGCCCGAGGTCGAAGAAGTCGTGGCAGACCTTCTCCATCATCTGGAGGTCCATGCCAAAGACGTGCCTGCCGTCCTCGCGGACCATGTCGTCGGGACCCCAGGGCTGGTCGGCGTCGTCCGCCTCGAGCCCCTCGTGGGAGAACTCGAAGTACGCGAGGGCGCCACCAGCGTGGATGCGGTCGGCGTACTCCTTGGCCTTGTCGAAGTCGCTCCCGTAGTAGTGGTGGACATCGATGGCCCGGTCCATGAAGGCGCCGCGGCTCTCCTCGAAGTTTGCCGGGAGCTCGCCGGTGGAGACGCAGCCAAAGCCGCCCTCCGCACGAATGCCCACCATGCGGTAGATGTTCTCGGCGATCTGCGGGATGAAGTAGGCGGCGTGGAAGAACATCGTCGGCGCCGCGATGAGCCTGTTCTTGTAGACGTTCCCGCGAATCTCGATGGGGTCGAAGACGTGCGGGTACCGCGCGGCCCCAGGCCTTCCCTCATAGAGGGCACGCGCCTCGCCGAGGCTCCTGACGACCTTGCTCTGGACCTCTTCCGGACCTTGCTTTCCCCTCTCGGGCATGGATCCTCACCTACTTCCCTGTTGCGTCCGACGCGGCGTCGGGGGTCTGCCCGGCGCCCTTCCTGCCCTTTTCTCCGTCCTGCGGAAGCGGCATCAACGCCGCCATCGCACGCTCCTTTCCAAAGATCGCGCCGCAGACTGCCATCCCAGAGAGCACCAGCGCGGAGGCGAGCACGAGCCCGTAGCAGAAGAAGCCGATGAGGTGCAGGGGCGTCAGCGGCACGTTGAGCATGAACACGAAGAACGAGGTCGAGAGCCCCAGGAAGATGCTGGGGACGTTGCCGAAGATGGTCCCCTCCAGCAGGTTCTCGTGCGTGGTCAGGATGAGGAAGATGACGATGATGGTGGGCAGGACGTTCGAGAGGAACAGGTTGTCTCCAAACGCCGAGAAGAGCTGCATGACGAGGGCGTTCACCATCGCCCAGAGGCAGCCGCAGACATAGCCGACGACCATCGACGGGATCTTCTTGAAGTCCGCCCCGAGTGCGAAGAACAGGAGGAGCGGCAGGAAGAGCATCCAGATGTAGCTCGCGTACCCAAGGACGGGCATGACCTGCATGAGCAGCGTCAGCACGATTGCCCCCGTGAGCGCCTGGACGAGTTTGATCTTTCTTCTATCAGACATCACATGCTCCCTTGAACGTCGGGTTTACCAGCTATTAGTACGCAACTGCCTATTCGAAGCAGGCGAAGCCACCGAAGACCGGCTCGCCCGTGTATGCCTTGACCGTCTCCTCGCCCGAGAGCGCGCGGATGGCTCCCGCCGCCATGGCCTCGAGCTCGAACTCGCCCGGGTACGCCGTGACGGGGGCGATCCACCCGCAGGCGTCGCGGATGTAGTCGACCAGCCCCTGGTTGTGGACCATGCCACCGCCGAGGAGAATGCCGTCCACGCTGCCGTGGAGCGCCGCCGCCATGGACCCGATGCACTTGACGACCTGGTACTCCATGGCGCTCCAGGCGCGCCGCGCCGCCTCGTCGCCCGCGTCTGCGCGCTCGCACACCTCGATGGCGTCCGAGGTCCCCAGCAGGTCGGCAAAGCCGCCGCTGCGCTGGCAGAGCCTGCGCGTGGAGTCGGTGCCGTGCTCGCGCAGGTACCCCAGCACCTCCACCACGGGCACCGCGCCGCAGCGCGTGGGGGTCATGGGGCCCTCGCCGCCCACGATGTCAAACCCGTCGATCATCCTGCCGTGACGGTGCGCGCTGACCGAGATCCCGCCGCCGATGTGGCACACCACGAAGTCGCAGTCCTCGTATCGCCTGCCCATCGACTTGGCGTGGCGGATCGCCGTCTCCTTGAGGTTGAGCGCGTGCAGGTGCACGTTGCGGTAGACGCCCCTCATGCCGGTCATGCGGGCGTCGTCACACAGCTCGTCGGTGTCAGGCGGGTTCACCACATAGGCGGGCCTGCCGTACCGCTCGGCGAACTCGTGGGCGAGCTGGCTCCCCAGCTGGGCGGGGTGCTGCACGCCGTTCGCCCCGCGGCGGGCGTCGTCCAGCAGGCGGTCGTCCACCGCGTAGACGCCGCCCTCGAGCGAGACGAGCCCGCCGCCGCGGCCGACGAATGCGTCCACGGTCGAGAGGTCCACGCCGTTCTCGCCCAGGATCTTGAGGATCATGTCGCGGCGGTACGGGAGCTGTGACGACACGTCCCCGATCTGCGCCAGCCGCTTGGCGTCGTGCGCCACGCTGCTGGAGAACACGCACTCCTCGCCCTGGAACAGGCCCACCTTGGTGGACGTGGACCCCGGGTTGATCACGAGGATCCTGTAGGTCTTTCCTGCCATCACTTCTCCCCCCTCGCGGCGAGCGCCTGGGCGCGCACGCAGCTCATCACGACGTTGCCCACGATCTCGGACACCGGGGCGGAGCGGGAGCAGTCGCAGACGACCTTCTTGAAGCCCTGCAGCATGGGACCGTAGGCGTTTGCGTGGCCAAACATCTGCACGAGCTTGACCCCCACGTTGCCCACGTTGAGGTCCGGCCAGATGATCACGTTGGCCCTGCCGGCGACGTCGCTCTGGCGGTGTACCTTGTGCGCGGCGACGGCGGGGCGCAGCGCGGCGTCCAGCTGGAACTCGCCGTCGATCTTGAGGTCGGGCCGGCGCTGGTTGGCAATGTCGCGGGCATCCCGCACCTTCTGCACCATGTCGCCCGCGCCGGAGCCGTCGGTGGAGAAGGACAGCAGCGCGCAGCGCGCCTCCCTGCCCGTCAGGGCCTCCCAGGTCTCGCACGCGGCGATGGCGATGGAGGCCTCCTGCTCGGGGGTGGGGTCCTGGCACACGGCGGAGTCGCCAAAGCCCAGCAGCTGGCCGTCGGGGCCCTCGTAGCCGGGGATGTCGAAGATGCCCATGGACGAGACGGTGTCGATGCCGTCCGCCAGGCCCACGATGGTCTGGCCGCCCAGGATCACGTCGCCCGTGGGGCAGTCGATGCCGCCAAAGGTGATGTCCACGTCGCCCAGGGCCTGCATCATGAGGGCGCGCTCCATCGGGCGGGCCACGCGGCGGCGCACACCCTTGGGCTTCCAGGGGCAGCTCGGGAGCGCCTCGTAGCGCTGGGCAAAGGCCTCGTTGGCCTCGGCGTCCACCAGGTCGACCAGCTCGACCCCCTCAAGCGATACGCCCTGGGCCTCGGCGTTGTGGCGCACGGCCTCGGCGTCGCCGACGACGACGCACGCCGCCAGCCCCTGCCCGGCGAGCTCCGCCACGGCCCTGATCATGGTGGGGTTCTCGCCCTCGAAGAACGCGACGCGCTGGACGTTGGCCCTGGCGCGCCCGCGCATGTCTTCCATAAGGTCCATCTGATTCCCTCCGTTTTTTATGAGAGGGGGCGGCCCCCGGAGGGACCGCCCCCAAGGTCTTCTCAACCAGTGGGTTGTGCGTGCGACCGAGGCGGGCCGGAGCTACTCCTCTGCCTCCTCGGCAACTCGGTCAACGAGCTCGCCAAACGTCTTCATGTTCATGATCTCGGACACGGTGACCTCGGCGTCCAGCTCGTTCTCGATCATCGACGTGAGGGCGATCATCTTCATGGACTGCTTGCCCAGCTCGTCAAAGGTGGTGTCGGGGGTTATCTGGACGTCGGTCTGGTAGGCCTCCTTGGCGAGACCCGCGATGGTGTCGAACAGCTTCTCGTCTGCCATGATGTGACGCTTCCCTTCTCGTTGGGCGCTTGGGCCCCTTGCCTTCCTGATGCCGGCGGGACGGGCCGCTGGGGCGGCCGGTGTCCCTCTCCCCTACTCGGCGACCTCGTCGAGCTCGAAGCAGGGCTGCCACCACTCGACCATGACGTCGGAGCCCTCCTTCTGGGGGACGACGCGCTTGATGGGCCTAAAGTGCACGCCGATGGACTCGTGGCCCTTGTACAGGCGCTCCTGCAGGCCCTTCACGACCTTCTTCTTGCCGCAGAACACGACGAACGAGTACTCGGCCCCCTCGTCCAGCCTGACCTTGCCGTAGCCGTAGGGCGCGACCGCCTTGAGGTAGGGCTTGTCGTTCTGGATGCCGGGCACCACGAACGACTCCAGGGTGCCGTGGCCCGAGAGCTCGACCCACTCGGTCTGGTGGTAGCCGCAGGCGTTGCAGCCAAGGTGGGGCGGGAACTCGATGGCGCCGCACTCCGTGCACCTGCGCCCCAGCAGCTTGCCCTCCGCCACTCCGTCGTAGAACCTCTTGGCGATGGGCTCCATGTCTTCAAGTAGCATTTCTCGTACCTCCCAAAGGGGTTTCTCGCTCGGCGGGCTAGTCGTGCGTGCGCAGGATCTGGCAGCGGATGTTCTGGCCGCCGCCAAAGCCGCGCAGGAACGTGGTCTGGGGGACCTTGGGCATCTGCGTGGCACCGGCCTCGCCGCGCATCTGGCGGACCGCCTCCACGATGTCCGCCACGCCGGAGGCACCGTGCGCGTGGCCAAAGTTGCAGCGGCCGCCGTGGGTGTTGATGGGACGGTCGCCGTCAAAGCCCATGCGGCCGTCGATGGCGTACTGCCAGGCCTCGCCACGCGGGATGTAGCCGACCTCCTCGGCGGCGACGATGTCGCCCGCCAGGAAGAAGTCGTTCACGAACAGGAGGTCAAGCTCGTCGGGCGAGACGCCCGTGAGCTCGTACACCTGCTCCACGCCGTCGCGGGTGCCGTTGTACTCGTTGTCAGGGGTGGCGCCCTCGTAGGCGGCGGCACCGGTGCCCAGCACGTCGATCACCTTGTGGTCGAGCCCGCGGGCAATGGCCATGTCGGTGGGCATGACCACGATCGCGGCGGCTCCGTCGCACTTGATCTCGAACCCCGTCACGCGCAGGTACTGCGTGACCTTGGGGTTGCCGAAGCCCTTGAGGTAGGCGTCGGCGTCGGGGAGGTTGTTCTCGGCCGCAAGCTGGTCGAAGTCCTTGGTGGAGAACGCCAGCGGGTTGAGGACCGCGTCGCGGCGCAGGGACTTTGACACGCCGTTGAGCGCGTCGTCTATCTGCTCGGCCGTGAGGTCGTAGTCCCAGCGGTACTTGTTGATCCAGTTGTCGAACGAGATGCCAAAGGCGGAGTCGAACGGGCGGCCGTAGGCGCGGTCGTACACCTTGGGGATGGACGGGAGCATCTCGGACAGCGGGAAGTCGCGGCGGAAGCAGCCCGGGGCGTCGACCACGGGCAGCGACGCGGCGAGGTCGACGGCGCCCGAGAGCACCACGTCGTACGTGCCGCAGGCCACGGCCTGCACGGCCTCCTGCAGGGCGACGTAGCCGGTGCAGCACGCCTCGGAGTGGTGCACGGAGCCGATGCCGCGCACGCCAAACCAGTCGGCCACCTGCATGTTGGGGGTGAGGGAGTCCCCGATCATGAACGGGTTCGCGGCGCCGTGGTAGAAGTACTGGATGTCGCGGGGCTCCAGGCCGGCGTCCGCGATCGCCTCAAGGGCCGCGTAGCCAAAGGCGTCCCCCTCGCTCATCCCCTTGGTCTGTGGGTGGTCCTCGAAGTTCTTGAACGGGGTGCAGCCAACGCCAACAATGGACACGCTGCGCGCCTGCTTGCCAAGCTTGACCAAACCGATCACTCCTCTGCTCGCATTCCGAAGTGGGCTTCTCTTGCCTGCGAGGCTCAGGATACGGGCGGCAAAATCGGACGCGCGGGACATCTGAGCGGAGGCTGTCCCGCGATGCGGGACACTGGCAGGCCGTTTGTCTCTTCTCGCTGGTAGACGGCCCTCATGGGAGACGCACAAAGAATCGGGCCCCCCTGCGCCCGCCTTCGTGCGGTCGCACAAACGCGCAGGTAGACTGTGGTGTCTTCGGTCGCCCCGGAGACGGCGTCGCGGCTCGCGCCCAGACGCGGCACGCGCGGGCGAACGGGGCCTATATGCCCGCGAACGGGTTGCAGGGGAAGTCGCTGGCGCTCTTCTCGTCGACGAAGAACGGAGAGTAGTACAGGCGGTTGAGCATCCCCGCCACTTCCTCCGGCGGGATGTCGGGCCGCTTCTCGAGCCAGTACTGGATGAGGTTGTTGTGGCCGGCAATCACGAACGCGAGGTACAGGTCGCGCTGCACCTCCGGCCCGCCCATGCCCTGCAGGCGTATGCGAAAGTACTCGTGCATGAGCATCGTCGCCTTATGCTGGAACGCCGGGTCCCCATGGGGGCTGTTGAGGGCGACGATCCTGTCGCGCTTCTCCCGCAGCACCTCCATGCGGCTGATCATGGCCTGCGTCGGCCGAAGCTCCGCCTTGTCAAACTGGATCTTGAGGGCGCTCTTGTTGATGGTTCGCATGGTGTCCAGGATGGAGCCCTCAAACTGCTTCACGACGTCCTCGACGCTGTCGTAGTGCCGATAGAAGGTCGAGCGAGAGACCCCTGCCAGGCGAACCACGTCGCGCACCCTGACGCTGGTGATGTCCGTGGTCTTGATGAGCTCGAAGACGGCGTCCTCGATCCTCTCCTCCACAGGGGGCGTCTTGTCTCGCCTCTCGTGAGCACCCTTCTTCACCACGCGATCCCCCGCCCGTCGCCGTGCCTGGATTCCGCCCGAATATATCGCAGGCCGTTCGCCCGGGCCATGCCTTGGTGGCCAACGAATGACGCCCGATTTAGCCTATCCTTTGTGTGTCCGCACATATGAGGAAAGCGAGCATCCTTGGAACTCAACGCACTGTTGGAACGTCTCCCCCAGGACTCCGTCGCCGAGAAGAGCCTCTCCGACCCGGGCGCGACCATTGACACCATCGCGTTCTTCACCGAGGTGGACGACGGGCCGCAGCCCAACGTCCTCTACTTCACGGACGACGTGACGCTCCCGTCCGAGCTTCCCGACACGCGCATGTACAACGTGGTGCTCTTTGGCTGCGACAAGATCCCCTCCATGCTCGTAGAGAGCCCCTCGTGCAACGCGGTGCTGCTCCGGGGGGAGGTGAATCCCTTCTCCTGCTACAACCAGGTGCAGCGGTTCTTCCTCGAGGACGTCAGGGTGACCGACATCGTGCGCCGCATGCTCACCGCGCACTTTTCCAACCGGGGGTTGCAATATGTGGTGGAGGAGGCGTCCCGCGCCCTGGGCAACCCCATCGTGGTGGTGGACACCGCGTTTCACTACGTGGCTCGCTACTCCAGCGCCGAGCCGGACGCCACGCACCAGGCGGACCGCGTGCTCTCACAGGAGTTTCTCTACGAGTCGGTGCTGGAGGAGGGCATCAACTTCATCAAGCGCGAGAAGGTCACCGAGAGGTGCGCCCAGCAGAGCGGCCCCGTCGTCATCTACAACGACGTCCTGGGTGCGAACACCATGGTCACGCCGTCCGTGGTCCACGGGGTGACGATCGCGCACACCATGATGGTCGAGCGCAACCACCCCTTTGGCGACGTCGACGTCGAGTGCATGGCCCGGCTGGGGCGCTTCGTGGCGCAGGAGATGCAGAAGACCAGCCTGTACGTGGCAAGCCGCGGGCAGATGGACTCGTACTTCCTGGTGAACCTGCTCAACGACGAGCAGCCCAGCCACGCCGTCACGGCGAGGAGGCTGAGCGTCCTCGGCTTCAGGCCCCTCCCCAACTTCTACGTGGCGGTCATACGGCCCAACCACGCCGACCTTGCGCCGCATGACTTCGACTCCATCGCGGCGCAGCTCACGGGCTGCCTGCAGAGCAGCATCTACGCAACCTACGAGCACGCACTGGTGATTCTCTTCTCGCGCGAGGACGACGCCAGGCTGGACGACTACACCGACGGGATGCTGCGCAAGGTCGCCATGGTCAACGACCTCACGGTTGGCGTGAGCAACGCCTTTAACGACCTCACGCACATCCGCAGCCATTACGAGCAGGCGTGCGCCGCCATCGACTGCGGCAAGATCGTCTCCCCCTACCTCGACGACGGGTGGCTGTACCACTACTGCGACTACGCCTACGTGCAGATGCTCGCGCTCACCAACAGGCAGCTCAACCTCATGAACTTCGTGCACCCCAGCGTCATGCGCCTCGCGCGCTACGACCGCGAGCACGGCACGGAGCTAATGGACACCCTCTTCATCTACCTGCAGAACGCGGGCAACACGCATCGCGCGGCTAAGATGCTCAACCTGCACAAGAACACCCTGCTCTATCGCATGGGGCGCGTACGCGAGATCCTGGGGATGGACCTGACCTCGGGCGAGGACCGCTTCCTGCTGCAGCTCTCCCTGCGCGTGCTGTTCCACCTGGACCTGTTCCAGTCCCGCATCTGCACCCGCCGCCTGGACTTCACCGAGTCCAAGCGGGAGGAGCAGCCCGCCAAGGGGAAGGGCTAGGCTCGCGCCGGGCAGTCGGGCGCATGCCAGGGGAAGGGGCCGGGCGCCTGCCGTGGCACCCGACCCTCTCGCCTGTAGCGGACGTACCGTCTCGCCCTGCTATCCCGTTGACCCGCTGCGCCTAGACGGTGGGGAACGTCAGGGAGCGGAAGTGGTCGAAGGAGTCCTTGTAGGCATCCTTCTTCTGGAAGAACTCGATGCGGGTCTTGATGATCTCGTTGAGGTGCTCGGCGCGCGCCTTGTCGTCGTTGCGGTCGCGGATGAGCCCGTTCTCGGCGATCTTGAGCTTGGGACGGCCGGTCTTCTCGTCGGTCACGAGGTCACCGCCGGCGCCGCACACCGCGCACTCCCAGGGGAACTCGATGCCGTCCCAGTGCCTGTCGCCGGGGTAGACCAGGCTGGAGTGGCAGTTGGGGCACACGCCGTCGTCCGGGTCGCCGAGCCAGGTGCGCTCCTCGACCGGCGTCTCCATGGCCTCCCAGATGTGCTCGCCCATCTGGCGGCAGCGCTCCACCTGCTCCGGGAAGGTGAGCACCGAGCCCGGGCGCGCGGAGCGCTGAATCATGTAGCGGTCGACCACCTGGAGGGACATGGTGAACATGGTGGCCTGCAGGCTCTCGAGGGAGAGCGTCTGCCAGTCGTGCATGGAGCCGCCGACGGAGATGAGGCCGGCGACGGTGTGGGGGTTCTCCTTCACGACGCCAATCTGGAGCAGGAAGGAGAGCTCGTAGGCGAGGAAGCGCTGCGCGAACCGCGTGTAGAGCGAGCTGGGCGTGAGGTCGTAGGTGGGGACGGCGATCAGGACGCCGTTGCAGGTGTGCATCTCGGCGATCAGGCGGTCCACGTCGTCCTTGTCCTTGAGGACGCAGCCCTTGTACTCCTTCTCGGGATGCTGGGCGATCTCGCCCATCTGCATGGTGCACCCCTCGCAGCCGGTGCACGGGAGGATGTTGTAGTCAAATAGGTTGATGAGCTCGCACTCCGCACCCTTGTCGCGCAGCACCTCGAGCGCCGCCTTGAGCGCGATCTCCCCGTTGCCGCCGTGCATGCCCGCGCAGATGCCCATTACCTTGTGCTTTGCCATAGGGACCCCTCTCCTGGGACGTGTAGTGGCGTGCGCGGCCTCGGCACCGGAATGCCCGCGGCCCGTCACGCAGTCGGCTTGATGGTATGTGGGGAGGACCTCCCGGTAATCGTCTGCGCAGATGAAAAACGGTGCGAAAGTGATGCCCGCGTTGTGCGTGCGCACGGTCTTCCGGGCGGCGGGCGAGCGGAGGGGAGGCTCGGGGCGCGCTGGGACGGCGCCCCGGGCCCCCGGCACGGATGGCTGCTGAGAAATCTCGAGTTGTGGCAGCCGCGACGGGGCCCCGGGGGCCATTCGGGACGACGCCTGCTTTGGAATGTCGAGTTGTGGCAATCTGAAAGCGCCAAACCCCTCTGAAATCGAGTCTGTTGTGTCCCAGAGGGCCAGATCATTGCCACAACTCAAGATTCTTCAGCCGCTCTCGGCGGAACTGCCCCTTGGGATTGCCACAACTCGCAATTCTTGAGCACCCAACCACCCTGGAGGTGGCGCGCGGTGGGCTCGGATGGCATGGGCCACCGGTTTCTCGTACATTTCGGGCCCGGCGCGTCGGACCCAGCGACCGCCATATCGGGACCAGCGCGGCAAGCGCTCAGGACAGCAGCGCGATCGCCCTCGCCATGGGATGCCACTCGACCGCGACGGAGGGCTCCTCGCGCGTGGCGACCGACACAACGTGCGCACCCAGCCCAAATGTCGCGACCCGCCATCCGGGAGGCAGGTGCCCGCCGCGCACGGGGTAGCCGAAGCCGCAGCCCTCGGCCTTGAGCACCGCCTCCACGCGCGTCCAGGCGCGGGCGAACGCGAGCGCGGGGTCGGCGGATTCCTCGACCAGCACGAGGTCGCGGGCCGAGAGCACCATCCCAAGGGCGCTCCGCTCGCGACGGCAGAAGGCGGGAGGGACGCACTCCACGTCCACCCCCACGGGTGCGTGGGCGGTGGCGAGGACGGCGATGCCGTCGTCGTGGGAGATGCCGATGTGCGGGTCGCCCACGACGAGCTCGGGTTTGCCGCCGGGCATCGCGGAGAGTGCCGCGTCGTCCCGAACGCCCAGCACGCTGGCGAGCAGCAGCCCGGCGGCGAACTCTCCCAGGTGCGAGGGCTCCGGCGCGGGACCCGTCGCGCGCTCACGGTAGCGCGGGGCAACCAGCCGCAGGCAAGACTCCCAGTCCCTGGGGGCGTCGCCCAGCCGCATGGCGTGCAGCGTCACGAAGTTTGCCATGGGCCTCTCCCCCACCCGTCTGTCTTTGCGAGACATCTCCTGGCACCAAGTGTAGGCGTCGCGCCTCGCATGCATGCGGCTCGAGAGGCTCTGCCCCCGACATCGAGCGGAGGCTGGCAGCTACCGCGCCGCCCCGTACGTCATCTCGTGGAGCCGGGTTTCCATGGGCACTGACACGGTCAGATCATGCGCGCCGGAAAAATCCCCATTTTCCAGTTGCGCGGAGCGGTTCCTTCCTTTATAGTAGCTAACGCGCTGTGCGACCCCACGCACCGCGTTCAACGTTCGGGCGTTTAGCTCAGGGGGAGAGCGCTTCCCTGACACGGAAGAGGTCAGAAGTTCAAATCTTCTAACGCCCACCACACATTCGCAGGTCAGAGGCTATGTTCTCTGGCCTGTTTTCTTTTGCCG
>Ga0214927_100207_pt1 | contig 20086 bp, 11 predicted proteins | sample Stichaenrichm16X_FD_168612 | JGI IMG/M metagenome (GOLD analysis project Ga0214927, IMG submission 168612) | Xylose enriched microbial communities from anaerobic bioreactor in Madison, Wisconsin, United States - 16X | ecosystem: Engineered > Bioreactor > Anaerobic > Unclassified | place: USA...
CCTCACTGCGTTCAGAACCCGCCGCCAGAAGCAGAATATCGTCAATATTCCAGATCGGGCTCCTGTGGGATGACTGAATTCTACAAAATGACCCAAAATTGCCTCAAGTGTGAGAAATCCGCGTCAAAGTGCCTGAAGAAACATGGATTCAAATTCAGACATCAAAAACAACCCTATTCAAACCCAAGTAACATTCCGGCACTATGTCACTTGCCTGAACATGGATCAACAGCATGACAGATCAGGGAAAACAGAATACTTAATAAAATATTTATTACTCTTGCAGTTCACCAGACAAAAGAAGAGCCGTATGGATAAGCGCAAGATGAGAAAATCCTTGTGGGAAATTACCTAACTGCACTTTTTGGTGGGCATCATATTCTTCGGCTAAAAGGCCGACATCATTTCTCAGAGCCAGTAATCTTTCAAACAACGCGTTGGCTGCTTCCTTTCGGCCATCCAAGGCGTACACATCGGCAAGCCAGAACGAACACGCCAGAAAAGCGCCTTCTTCCGAATTGAGCCCGTCAACATTGTCTTCTGTTTCATACCGCCTGATCAGGCCGCCGCTAAGAAGCTTTTTCTCAATAACCTTAATTGTGCTTTGAATTCGCGGGTCAGAAATGGGAAGAAACCCGACAAGAGGAAGTATTAAAAGAGAAGCATCCACTCCATCACTTCCATAATACTGAACAAAGCTGCCAATTCCGACATTAAATCCATAACTGCATATATCGTTATGTAAGGCTTCTCTTATCTCCTGCCATCTTTCATATGGGCCAGAAAGATTGTAGCGTACCATATCTTTCAATGCACAATCAAACGCCAACCATGCCATTACTTTGGAATGGACAAACTGGCGGGTTCCCCCGCGCACCTCCCATATTCCGTGATCAGGATCTCTCCATTTTAATTCCAACCGATTGAGAAGATTTGTCTGAAGCGCCCATGACGAGTGAGAACGAGACAGACCAGCGTTGCGCCCGAGTTGGGCCACGTGCGCCATGACCCCGTAAATATCAAGCTGAATTTGATCAGATGCAGCGTTCCCAATTCTGACAGGTTTGGCGTTATGATAACCGGGAAGGTTTTCCACACTCCATTCCCGCAACATACGCTCGCCACTGACCCCATACATAATCTGGGTTTGCGCAGCATCTCCCGCAATGCTGCGATGAAGCCAGTCATTCCACGCCTGAGCCTCTTCATGGTACCCACACGAAATGAGGGCAGAAAGCGTCAGGGCCGCATCCCGTAACCAGCAATAACGGTAATCCCAGTTTCTGATTCCTCCCAGATCTTCAGGCAGGGACGTGGTGGGCGCAGCAACAATCCCTCCCGTAGGAGAGTAGGTAAGGGCCTTCAATACAATCAGGGAACGCATTACGGCTTCGCGCCAAGGGCCATGATAGGTACATTGGGCCGACCACGCTTCCCACCACTCTTGTGTTTCGTTCAGCAGGGCATCGACATCGAGACGATCAGGAACAGGCAAATGAGAGGCGGCATGCTGAAGAACAAATGTTTCTTCCTCCTGTTCTGCCATTTCAAAATAAGCGACCGTATTTAATTCTTCTGACTGTAAAGGAATAGAAGATCGAATAATAACCTGATCCGGCCCAGCAATAGCACGAATACCTTCTTCGTCATGCAAGCGAGTGACCCATGGAACGGTAAAGCCGTAGTCAAATCTCAGGCGAAGGAAAAAGCGCATCCTGACACGCCCCCTCACACCCTTTACGCGGCGGATAATGGAGGTATGCCCATCAAGTTTAGGCATACAATCTGTTACAACAACCTCTCCACTTCCCGTGGTCAGTCGCGTTTCAAGAATAAGCGTGTCTCCACAGTACTGACGTGAAGTAGAGATAAGAGCTTCCTCTGGTTCCAGCTTCCAGCACCCGTGATCTATAGTTCCCAACAGAGCACTCAAACAGGCTGCGCTATCAAAACGAGGAACACATAGCCAGTCTATTGAACAATCCTTGCCAATAAGAGCCGCGGTTCGACAATTGCCAATCAAGGCGTAATCCGCGATGGGGAGGGGAAGAGAACGGAAAGAAGAGTTTAGCAACTGGCGCATGCTGTCTCCTTTGTATCGGTAATAAGCTTATTTCCTGAAACGAAAGCGAAACAGGCGATGTTCCCCAAGAACCCTTATTTTTATATTTAAATTCGGCAAAAATCAGAAATTTGGCTTTTCACGATCTTTTTCATGGCGACACTCAGCCTTAACATCACATTCCCGTGATTGATGCACTCTCTACGCCATTGGCACGTTAGGCGATAATACGGAAACCCATGTCCCGATAACCGGGAAAGGTTATGCTATGCAGCAGCTTTTTCAAAAAAAAATTGAACTTGATGTTTTGTCTGTTGCATCAGAATTTTTTCCTCTGGTGAAAACGGGAGGCCTGGGTGATGTAACGGGCGCTCTGCCGGCCGCACTCGCCCCTCAAGGCGTGCGTGTCAGAACAGTTTTGCCTGGCTATCCATCCGTTATGAACGCTCTGAAATGGGCCCATTATGAACAAGAAAAAATAGAAATACAGGAATTAGGCCATACTGTTCACATTATTCAGGCGTCCATCGATCATAATTATTTCTTCATAATTGATTGCCCTGATCTTTATTTGAGATCTGGCAGCCCCTATACTGCAGGAAACGGAAAATCCTGGGATGATAACGGCCTGAGGTTTGCTTTGCTCTCTCGGATTGCTGCTCGTCTGGCTTGTGGATTGGTCGCTGATTATCAGCCAGATCTTGTATTGGCTCATGATTGGCCCGCAGGCTTAACTGCGGCTTATCTGCATTTTACGCCCGGAATGACGCCTCCGGTTGTGCAAACCATTCATAATATTGCCTTTCAGGGCCGTTTTGGCGCTGACCAACTCTCTTCTTTTGAACTGCCTGTTGAAGGATTTTCACAAAACGGGTTTGAATTTCATGGTGATATTGGTTTTTTAAAAGCGGGTTTGTATTATGCACGATGGCTGATTGCAGTCTCCCCAAATTACGCAGAAGAAATCCAAACAGCGGAATTTGGCATGGGGCTTGAAGGACTGCTTCATAGCCGAAGCGCCAATCTCAGCGGTATTCTCAATGGCGTGGATACGGATGTCTGGAACCCGGAAACTGATCCGGATATCCATTTTCCTTATAAACCTGGAAACGTATGGACACGCAGATCAAATAAAGCTGCATTTCAGGCAGAGTTTGGCCTAGCACAAAATCCAGATGCACTCCTTATTGGCGTTGTCAGCCGGCTGACCGATCAGAAAGGAATAGATCTCCTCGCTGAAGCCATGCCTGTTCTGATGAGACAAAATTACGCCCTGCAATGCGTGGTTGTGGGAGGAGGGGAGCTTCATATCGAAAGACAGCTCGGTCATCTTGCCCGCCGTTTTCCGGGCCGTTTTGCCTGCACGTTACGATACAGTGAAAGTTTGGGCCACCGAGCCCAAGCGTCAGCTGACGTCATTTTTGTTCCTTCGCGTTTTGAACCGTGCGGTCTTACCCAACTCTATGCCATGCGCTATGGCGCTGTGCCTGTTGTTTCAAAGGTAGGGGGACTGGCAGACACTATTATTGATGCAAATGCCGCCGCACTTTCGGCTGGTTGCGCAACCGGCTTTGTTTTCTCCCCCAACGATGCCACGGCCATTATCAATGTGATGCAGCGTGTTTATAAAGTCTTCTGCGATAAAGCTTTGTGGACACTCCTTCAAAGAAACGGTGCCCAACAGGATGTATCGTGGCAAAGGCCCGCGGCCTTGTACGGTGCCTTGTTCAAAAGGCTTGTTCCTTCGCATCACAGCAACCAGGCAGATGTTCTGGCCTTCAATGCTAAAGCCGCAACGGGCAAACGGAGTATCGCACGGCGTCCTCCTCTTGCCGGTTCAGAACGTTCGGTATCATGACTATGGCCGACCGAGACGCTGCCGCTACGCTACCGAACATAACACAGGAACAACTGTCCTCCCTGCTTAACGGCACCTGTGGTGACCCGTTTTCTTTGCTCGGAAGGCATAGATCAGGAAGGTCTGACGTCATCCGCGTGTTCATGCCGGACGCACGAGAGGTAAGACTGGTCCGCTGGACGCGCACAGGTGTCCAGCGTGAACAAGCCATGAAATGCGTCGCTCAGGCGGGGCTTTATGAAGCACGCATTCCTGCTGGCGCACCTTATAAATTACGGATTGGGTGGGCTGATGGATGGGAGGAGGGAGCAGACCCATATTCATTTCCCCCTTTGTTAAGCCATCATGATTTGCATCTCTTTGCGGAAGGGAAGCACCGTGAATTGGCTCACATGATGGGCGCACAAACCATGATCATTGACGGCGTGGCCGGTGTTCGATTTGCTGTGTGGGCTCCCAATGCAAAAAGTGTGTCAGTTGTCGGAGACTTCAATCTCTGGAATGCCCGCCGACACCCTATGAGGCTGCGGCATGACGGTGGCATTTGGGAATTATTTATTCCCAACGTGATGTCCGGTTCGCGTTACAAATACGATATAACCGGCCCTGATGGCGCACGTCTGCCATTGCATGCAGACCCTTTTGCATTGGCATCCGAAATTCCACCAGCTACCGCCTCTGTTGTTGCCTCTCCTTTAGATTTTGAATGGCATGATGAAGAATGGATGGCTCGCCGCTCCTCATTCCACACAGAAAATGCTCCTCTCTCAATTTATGAATGCCATGTCGGCTCATGGCGACGCCCCGATAAAGATGGCACGCGTATTCTGACATGGGATGAACTTAAAGAAACTCTTATCCCCTACGTTGTTGACCTCGGTTTTACGCATATTGAGCTTATGCCCATCATGGCTCATCCTTTTGATGGCTCATGGGGTTATCAACCATTGGGACTGTTCGCTCCCATGCCGCGACAAGGTACCCCGCAGCAGTTGGCCTCTTTCATAGACGCATGTCACCAGGCCGGTTTGGGGGTCATTCTGGACTGGGTTCCGGCGCATTTTCCCAATGACCTTCACGGCATGGCGCGTTTTGATGGCACCTGCCTGTTTGAACACCAGGACCCACGAGAGGGCCTGCATCCCGATTGGCATACCCTTATTTATAATGTGGGAAGAAACGAAGTCCGAGGTTTTCTTATCGCCAGTGCCTTGATGTGGCTCACTCAATATCATGTTGATGGGCTGCGTGTAGATGCCGTGGCATCCATGCTGTACCGGGACTACAGTCGTCCCCATAATGGCTGGCTGCCAAATTATTATGGCGGGCGCGAAAATCTTGAATCTGTGGAATTCCTGCGGGAACTGAACCACGCAGTCGCTGAATACGCGCCCACTGCGTTGATGATTGCGGAAGAATCAACCGCCTGGCCAGGTGTCACGCGCAGCGTAGACAGCGGTGGCCTTGGGTTTACTTACAAATGGAACATGGGGTGGATGCACGATACTTTGTCCTACATCAGCCGCGATCCTCTCTGGCGCCGCTATCACCATGACAACATTCTTTTCGGTTTGCACTACGCTTTTTCCGAAAAATTTGTTCTTCCCCTTTCTCACGATGAAGTTGTGCATGGGAAAGGATCTCTTCTTTCTCGCATGCCAGGAGAAGGCGGCACGCGCTACGCAGGATTACGCGCTTATCTCGCTTTCATGTGGGGCCATCCTGGAAAAAAACTCCTGTTCATGGGGGCTGAGCTTGCCCAATGGGAAGAGTGGGATCCTCACGGGGAACTTGCCTGGAACATGCTTGATACCCCGTGGGGGCGGGGAATGCATGCGCTGGTCAGAGACCTGAACCGGCTGCACCGCACGGAGCCTGCTCTTCACCAACGCGATACTCATTCTGATGGATTTGCGTGGATCATTGGCAATGACACAGAAAACAGCGTGTTTGCGTGGCTTCGATATGGAGGTGACGGAAAACCGGTTCTGGTTGTGTGTAACATGACGCCCGTACCGCGCATCGATTATCGGATAGGTGTTCCTCTTCCCGGCTGGTGGGCAGAAAGATTGAACACAGACGCAGACGATTATGGGGGAGGGGGGACGGGCAACGCTGGCGGGCGCAGCACGGAGCAGATTGTGTCCCACGGTTATGAGCAATCGTGTGTTTTGTATCTCCCCCCTTTGAGTGTCTTGTATCTACAACATGAAGGAGGAGCCGGATGACATCATGGAGTGATGCCCTTCTGCCTGGACGACCTTATCCTCTGGGTGCCACGTGGGATGGAAACGGCGTTAATTTTGCTGTGTTTTCCGGCCACGCCCAACGTATTGAACTGTGCATATTTGATTCCTCCTCCCGCAAGGAATCTCACCGTTATAAATTACCGGAATACACAGATGAAATCTGGCATGGGTATCTTCCCAGTGCGCGTCCCGGCACCCTGTATGGTTTCCGCGCTTTTGGTAATTACGAGCCAATGCAAGGGCACCGCTTCAACCCCCACAAGCTTCTCCTTGACCCTTACGCACGAGGAATGGCAGGTCGCCTGACATGGACTGATGCCCTGTTCGGTTATCGCATTAACGCCGCACGAGCAGATTTAACTCAGGACAGAAGAGACAGTGCTCCTTATATGCCACGCAGCGTTGTCTGCCATCACGCTTTTGACTGGGGAGACGACAAACGCCCTCATGTGCCATGGGAAGACACCGTCATTATGGAAGCACATCCGCGCGGCCTTTCCATGCTACGTTCGGATATCCCATTCTCTAAACGGGGAACATTTGCAGCCCTATGTGAAAACTGGTTTGTGTCCTACCTTAAAAATCTGGGTATCACGACACTGGAACTGATGCCCGTTCAGGCTTTTCTGACGGATCGATATCTGCAAGACAAGGGCCTAGTAAACTACTGGGGCTACAACACTCTATCTTTTTTTGTGCCTCATACAGGCTACATTACCTCAGGCTCTCCCTCAGATCTCTGCACGTTGGTCCGAATTTTACATGCTGCGGGCATCGAAGTCATAATGGATGTGGTGTACAATCACACTGCGGAAGGGAACGAACTCGGCCCAACGCTCTGTTATCGCGGCCTGGACAACGCCAGTTATTATCGTCTGGCACCGGACAATCTGCGCTGCTGTATCAATGATACAGGATGTGGAAACACGCTTAATCTCTCTCATCCACGTGTTTTGCAAATGGTCATAGATTCACTGCGCTACTGGGCTGAGGCATTTCACATTGACGGTTTTCGCTTTGATTTATGCACCACATTAGGCCGTGAAGAGTATGGCTTTGATCCACGAAGTGGTTTTTTTGATATTTTAAGGCAAGACCCTCTTCTGTCTTCTCTTAAACTGATTGCAGAACCTTGGGATCCGGGACCGGGAGGATACCAGATTGGCAACCATCCACCGGGTTTTGTGGAATGGAACGACAGTTATCGAGACACAAGCCGACGCTTCTGGAGAGGGGACGAAGGACAAAGAGGCCTACTGGCCGCCCGCCTGACCGGATCAGGCGACATTTTTGAACGCAAAGGCAGGCGCCCATGGAGTTCTGTGAATTTTTTGACAGCGCATGATGGTTTCACCCTCATGGATGTCGTCAGTTTCAATGAACGCCATAATGAGGCCAATGAAGAAAACAATCAGGACGGACATGGTGAGAACTATAGCACCAACTGGGGAGAGGAAGGGAAAAGCGAAGACCCGGGCATCCTTCATGTTCGCGATACAGTGCGCCGCGCCATGTTTGCAACTCTGCTTTTGTCACAAGGCACTCCCATGCTCCTGGCGGGCGACGAGTTTGGACAAACCCAGAATGGCAATAATAATGCCTATTGCCAGGACAGTATTTTAAGCTGGCTGAACTGGTCCCTTCTGGACATACCGTCAGAACTGGAAATGGCTAAATTTGTCAAACGCCTCCTGATGGCCAGACAAAATCATTTTTCCATAAAATACGGACGATATCTGCACGGTCATACCGAAATTAGCCCCGGAATTACTGACATCGGCTGGTTTTCTGCAGACGGAACGCCAATGAGCGTGGAAGAATGGGAACGGCCGGAAGGGCGGACCCTTGCCTTAAGGCGAGCGGCGTCCAGGCAGGGTAAGAAAGATATTACCCTTCTTCTATTAAACGCCAATGCCGATCCCCAACTTTTCACTCTTCCTCAACCGTTTGGCGAATGGCGCTTTATTCTGGAAAGTGCGCATCCTGAGAAGGAGGAAACTTTGGTTTTTTCCTCTCTCTCAGAGCTTCAAGTGAGTGGTCGGAGCTTGGCCATGCTGGCCTATCGGCCTTCATCCACCACGACAGAGGTGGAAGAGGTATCATGAGCCACCCCGTCAGTTTCTTGCCAAAATGGGGAGCCTGGTATCAGGCAGATGGAACAACACGTTTCCGCATATGGGCTCCTCACTACGAGGAGATTTCTGTGGTTTTGGAGGATGGTTCAGAAATGGCCATGTCCAAGGATGAGAAAGGCTGGCATGAAACCTGTTTTTCATGCCAGCCCGGCGCGCGCTATTCCTATAAACTGTCTCCCGAGACACTCATTCCAGACCCGGCCTCTCAGTTCCAGCCAGACGATGTGCACGGGAAGAGTGCAATTGTTGATCAGCACGCCTATCAATGGCGCACTCCTCAGTGGCTTGGACGCCCATGGGAAGAAACCGTTATCTATGAACTCCATGTGGGGACCTGTGGCGGGTATTCTGCTATCATCAAACAACTGGATGCGCTCTCTGATCTAGGGATAACCGCAATTGAACTGATGCCGCTCTCTGAGTTTCCAGGCAGCAGAAACTGGGGATATGACGGCGTTTTCCCGTATGCTCCGGAATCAAGTTACGGTTCACCAAATGATCTGAAAGCCCTGATTGATGCTGCGCATGAGCGGCATATCATGGTATTCTTGGATGTCGTGTATAATCATTTTGGACCTGAAGGGAATGTTCTTTCTCAATACATTCCCGAGTTTTTTTCTTCTGATCGACAAACGGCGTGGGGACAGGCCATAAATTTTACGCTTCCTGCCGTGCAGGATTTTTTCCTTGATAATGCACTATATTGGCTTAACATCTATCATGCTGACGGATTGAGGTTGGATGCAGTGCATGCCATTGCTCCTCAATCATGGCTTCAGGATCTTGTTCACAAGATACGCGCAAGGTGTCATCCTGAAAGACATATCCATTTTATTCTGGAAAATGAAAATAATGATGCCTCTCTTCTGCAGGCAGGGTACTCTGCCCAATGGAATGATGACGCGCATAACGCCTTGCATGTCCTGTTAACCGGAGAAACAGAGGGTTATTACGGAAACTTCGCCCAAAACCCAACTCAGGACCTTGTGCTCGCCCTACAGGAAGGTTTTGTCTATCAAGGACAGATCTCACCCGATACGCAAAAGCCCCGGGGACAGCCCTCGGCCGATTTATCACCAACCTCGTTCATTTTCTTTCTTCAAAATCATGATCAGATTGGCAACCGTGCGGTGGGTGATCGGTTATCGACACAGATAGACAGTGCAGTTTTGAGTGTTGCTCATGCTTTGCTGTTGTTATCTCCTCACATTCCTATGCTTTTCATGGGAGAAGAATGGGGGACCAAAACACCCTTTCTTTATTTTGTAAGTCATAGTGACGATTTGAACAGGCTTGTTCGCGAAGGGCGGCAAAAAGAAATGGCTGCGTTTTCTGCTTTTAATAGTCAGGAAAAAGCCCATCTTATTCCTGACCCTGCCTCTCCTGAGACATTCAGGCGTTCCTGCCTGGATTGGGCCGAGCGTAACCAGCCCGAGTATGCAGAAATCTATGAAACGGTAAAAAAGCTGATTGCTGTTCGGCAGGAACATATCGTCCCGCGCTTACGCAATGCACGTGCCGCTTCCAGCCATATATGGGCTCCTGGGGCCTTTGCCGTCAGTTGGCGCATGGGTGATGACAGACTTCTGGAGCTTTTTGTCAATTTTTCTGACACCGACATTACGATGCTTACAGGCTATGCGGGGGTTGTCCTCTACCGCTCGGACCATCAGGACCGTAAAATCAATCATACATTAAAATCTCATAGTTTTATAGCAACCTTGCGAGAAGGTTCTGAACGATGACCAAGCGCGATCTGCATCAAGCTGCCAAGCAGGCGGGGCTTGCCATCTCATGGCAGGATGCGTTCGGCAAAACACATCGCACGGACCCCGATGTGCTTCAGGCACTTCTGCATACTTTGCAGACACGCTCTTCAGGAGAAGAAAAAAATTACCCGTCCTTGTTGACTGTTAAAGTGGGCGAAACGACAAGTTTGCCATTTCGGAAAGGAGGACCACAGTCCTTCTTATTAAAACACGAAGATGGTACGCAAACTGAAGGAAGGATTTCGCCAACTCAAAATGATATCTTTCAATTACCCCGTTGCTACAAACCCGGCTACCATACATTGGAACTTGGTGGGACAGAAATTACGCTCGCTGTTGCACCAGAAACCTGCGCTTCTCTAAAATTTCGTAATGAACAGTCACGCGGTTGGGGGCTAACTGTACAAATCCCCGCGCTTCGGCAAAGCAATGATACCGGCATCGGGCATTTGGGCAGTGTGGCAAAGCTTGCCAAAATAGCAGGCCTCCAGGGAGCAGACGCTCTTATGATGAGTCCTTTGCACGCACTTTGCCCAATACATCCCGAACGATGCAGCCCGTATTCTCCCTCCAGCAGAAGATTTTTGAATCCGCTTCTTGCTGATTTACGGACGTGTTTTTCCAAGCAGCTTATCCATACAGTTTACCGGCAACATCCTGACTGGGCGGCCCAGATTACAGAAAGAACGGCAGAAAAGCTGATTAACTGGAAGGCTGCCGGTACATTGAGACTTCAGGTTCTTCGTGTACTGTATGAAAAACATATTCGGCCGTGTCCTCCACAAGACATGCTGTCCTTCATTCAGGAGGGAGGAAGCCCGTTAAAAAACCATGCAGTCTTTGAAGCGCTACAGGCTTTTCTGAAAACACGGGGGCCGCGGGGAGATAATTGGAGATTATGGGAGGCTCCCTTCAAAAAACCCGATACGCCAGAAGTTGCCCGCTTTGCCCATACTCACCAGGAAGAAGTCGGGTTTTGGCTTTTTTTGCAATGGCTTGCAGTAAAAAGCCTGAAATATGCCGCCAGGACAGCGCGAGAGGCGGGAATGCCCATCGGGTTGATTGCGGATATTGCCGTTGGGCTCGACCCATCCGGGGCGGAATGCTGGTCACAACAGGATCACTTTCTTATTGGAGCCTCGATTGGCGCCCCCCCGGATCAACTGGCACCAGCGGGGCAGAACTGGGGATTGACCACCTTTTCTCCACAGGCATTACAGCAAAATGGATATGAAGCCTTTATTGCCATGCTCCGTGCAGGTTTTGCTGCAGGCGGCGGGATCAGATTTGATCACGTTATGGGCCTCGAACGGATATGGCTGATACCGGATGGAGGGAATTCCAATGAGGGAACATATCTCACCATGCCTCAGGCAGACCTGAAAAATCTTCTGGCGCTTGAATCTGTAAGAGCAGGAGGCATGGTCATAGGAGAAGACTTGGGAACTGTTCCCAAAGGCTTCCGAAGCCGTATGGCAGAAAAGAAAATATGGGGCATGAATGTGATGTGGTTTATGAAAACCCCTTCAAACCAGTTTATGGCACCTGCGGCGTGGCCTACAACGGGTGTTGCCATGACAACAACACATGATCTGCCTACGGTAGCCGGATGGTGGTTGGAAATGGATAACCCTGCCCAACATGCCAGAAATAAAGAACAAACGGCAACAGCAGCGCGGCAGAATGAGCGCAACACGTTATGGGCTATGTTGACCGCCGCAACGTCAAAGGAAGAGCCTCTCCCTATGCCGCCCGTTAGTCCTGCGGGCGCTACAACAGTTGTTGACACATCAATTCAGGCCGTAGCCAGCACACCTTGCCCCCTTATTCTTGTACCTATGGAAGATTTTCTGGGTATGACAGAACAACCAAATGTGCCCGGCGATCAGAAAGAACATCCAAACTGGCGCAACAGATATCCAATCATGGTAAAAGAAATTGTCCAAAATAAAGATATTGCGCGTCGTATCGCCATTATAGAAAAAGCAAGAAACGTAAAATGAGCAATTTACGTGCGACCTTAAGGCTACAAATACACAACGAATTCACACTTTATGACGCATGTGAGCACATTGATTACTATCACTCTCTTGGGATTAGTCACCTTTACCTTTCTCCTCTTTTTGAATCTCGGCACGGCTCCAATCACGGTTATGACACCATTGACTACAATCGCATCAGTCAGGAAAGGGGAGGGGAGCCTGGGCTTCTAGCGCTCAGCCACGCTGCCCATACACGCAATATGGGCCTGATACTGGACATTGTTCCAAATCATATGGCTGTTGGATCTGATAACAAATGGTGGCAAGACGTTCTGACGTGGGGACGATCTTCCGCTTACGCTTCTTTTTTCGACATCGACTGGGACGCAACTCAGCATCGGCCTGAAAATACTATCCTTCTTCCTTTTCTAGATCGCCCCTATGGGTTGGCATTAAAGGACGGGCTTCTCACGTTATTTTATAATGAAGAGAAAGAATATTTTTATATTCAGCACTATGAACATTGCTTCCCGATTTGCCCGGATCATCTTCCATTACCCAGCAAAAATGACGTAGGAGCAGAAAAATGGTATAACTCTATTCAATACACTCTTGATGTTTATAACGACAATGCGACAGATCTCCATAATCTTCTCGAAAAACAGAATTATAGACTGGCATGGTGGCGTGTCGCTGACGAAACCATAAACTGGCGACGTTTTTTTAACATTACTGAGTTAGTTGCCCTGAATATTCAGAATGATTTCGTGTTTGATGCCGTTCATTCCCATGCTCTCACCCTTTATGAGCAGGGCGTTGTTGATGGTTTTCGTGTTGATCATATCGATGGCTTGGCGCAACCGGGCTATTACTGTCAGCGCCTCAGAGAAGAAATGGCTAAACGGCAAGCAGTTCGTCCGTCCTCGTCTCCTGAAGCCCCTATCCTTTACGTAGAAAAAATTCTGGCGCCAGAAGAAAAACTACCGCCCACTTGGCAGGTAACCGGCACGACAGGATATGATTTTCTGGAGGAAATCAGCCTTTTACTGCATGACAATTCGGGAGAAAAAGCGCTCGATAGTTTGTGGAAAGAGGTCGCGCCAAGCTGGTCTGATTATGCAACAGAAAGCCAGAATGCCCGCATTGAAGTCGCAGAGAGCTTGCTTTCGGGTACAACCGATAACCTCATTGATCATCTTTATCGTCTTACGCGGCAGGATATTACTCTTCGCGATTTTACCAAGCGGGAAGTCCGCCTTATTGTCGTCAAGCTTCTCTCGCTTATACGCATATATCGAACATATAATGCTGATGAAATTGGCAAAAACAGGTCTTCATCGGCACATTCTGGCAATCAGAACATATTTCTTGAGCAGGCGCATAAAGAACTCAAAACAAAAATTCCTTCCCGCCTTTCTCTCTTGTTGAATTGGTTAAATGAAAAACTGGCAGGAAAGGATGATGACTGGAAGAGAGTGCAAGCTTTTGAACATCTAAGTGCGCCACTTGCAGCCAAAGCCATTGAAGACACCGTGTTCTATCGTTACGGACGCTTGCTTTCACGCAACGATGTGGGAACGGACCCGGCCCAATTTTCCATATCCAGCACCAAATTCCATCAGGCAATGCAGTCTCGAAAAACGAATCTTCCTCAGAGCATGCTCACCACGGCCACTCATGACCATAAGCGGGGAGAGGACGCCAGGGCCAGACTGACTGTGTTATCGTCTATTTCCTCTGCATGGAGAGAAGCCGTATCCAGATGGTCAACACTGAATAAAGTCCACAGAGGGAAAAATGGGCCAGACAGCAGAGACGAACTGATTTTATATCAAACGCTTTTGGGCACTTGGCCCTTGGAGCAGACTATTCCAGACGCATCTTTTAAGAAGCGCATTCTCGGATGGCAGATAAAAGCAATACGTGAAGCCAAACGGCATGGAAGCTGGACAGACCCGGATAAAGAGTACGAAGCAGATTGTACGGCATTTATAGAAAAAATTCTTACGCACGAGCCTTTTCTTGCTGAGTTTACCCTCTTTTTTCAGAAGATAGCGCCTGCGGGTGCCTTGAATAGTCTAGCCCAGACTGTGCTACGTTTTACTGTGCCTGGGGTGCCAGATACATACCAAGGCACAGAATGGTGGGACTTTAGCTTGGTAGATCCAGACAACCGTCAGGCAGTTGATTATAAATCCAGAAAAAAAGCTCTCCTTCGTCATGAAAGCTTCTCTCAGACTGCACAGCATTGGAAAGATGGAATTGTCAAACAAATATTAATACAAACAATACTTGCATTTCGTCAGAATTTTCCAGAACTTTTTTCAGAAGGAGATTATGTTCCCATCACTTTAAAACCCATTTTTAAAAATTCTCTTTTTTGCTTTTCTCGTCAGGAAGGCAACAATAAAACTCTCGTTCTTGTTCCAAAGCATGGTTTTTTATTGGAACCAGACTCTATAGATCTGAGCACCTCAGATTATGTGAAAACGAATGATGAAATTATTGAAAATACAGAGAATGAATGGAAATCTATATTATGGAACAATGTGAAAATAACCAAAAAGGGTACACTTAGCATTCCTGATTCATGCCATTATTTCCCTATCGACATTCTAATACCAAGCCGCCCAATATCTTGATTATCATATCATCAAAGAAAAGACATTCATACTTGTATTGGCCCTGCCAGAATATGATGAAGTGGTTATTTCTACATTTTTCTCATCGTCCGTTATCTTTGTTTTTTATTTTCTGAATTGGATGTTTCTCAATAATTAAGAATAGGCAATCTATCTAAATAAGGGAAAATCAGTCCATCTGGCACGTTGGAGTGAAGAAGGCTTCGCCACTCTTGGAAAGAGCGGATTAAACATCCTACTTTTATCAGTGCGGGCTCTCTCTCTTTTATCAACAACATGAGGTTCTGCCATGACCGATAAAAAGAACAAAAACGGCAAAAAACAAGCTCAGGATGAGAAGCTGGACGAAACTTTGGATGACAGTTTCCCAGCCAGCGATCCGCCGTCTCACAGTGGTGTAACAGGCGATAGGGGGCCCCCGGAGAAATCTCCCAAACCTGCCAAATCCACAAAAAAATGAGACCCTGTAAAGTCATTCTCTTCCAGAATAACGCTCTCCTGAAGGTTTACTTCTGAGAGCGTTATTTTTTACGGTAAAAGCGGTGAGCTCAAGGCTCGAAGTCTGCTTCTCTTCTGGCTGTGTGCAGTATCCGCTAACAGCCCGCCTCAAAAGGAGGCTTGACCATGGCCCAAATTCTCGCAGCGCTTACGAAGAACTCTTGTCTGACGAGAAACACTATTTTGGGCGAAAGGAAAACATATTCCATAAAATCATGATTACAGAGTTTTTTCTCCTCTTGCGTTTATATCCGCAACGGCATATGAGGAAGCGCCAATGGTCAGGTGACCTGAGGCAATAGTTTGCTATCGGGTGACCCAGTCGCACTCTACTGAAGGGCCCCGTTGTATGACTTCCTCCCCTTACAGCCGTGTTAGCGAAGCCTTGGCGTTTGACGACGTTCTGGTTGTTCCCGCTGCATCTGAAGTCGTTCCGAGTCAAACCTCTGTTCGTACCCGTCTGACACGTTCCATCGAACTCAATATTCCACTTGTTTCTGCCGCTATGGACACCGTAACGGAAGATCAAATGGCTATTGCCATGGCGCAGCAAGGTGGTTTGGGGGTCATTCATAAAAATCTGTCCCCCGAGGAACAGGCTGAACACGTACGCCGCGTGAAGCGCTTTGAGTCTGGCATGGTTGTAAATCCCGTTACGGTAGGACCAGACCAGACGCTGGCTGAGGTGCGTGAAATCATGCACCGGAATGGCATCAGCGGCCTTCCTGTTGTAGAGCCCGATACGCAGAAACTGGTCGGAATCCTCACCAATCGCGATGTGCGCTTTGCCATAGATCCGACTCAACGCGTCTCTGAACTTATGACCCATGAGGGCTTGGTCACTGTTCGCGATGGGGCAGATGCCGACACGGCTCGGCAGCTTTTACATAAGCACCGGATTGAAAAACTGCTTGTTGTAGATGACGCGGATCGCTGCGTTGGCATTATTACCGTCAAAGACATGGACAAAGCCGTTGCCTACCCCCTCGCCATTAAGGATAGCATGGGACGGTTGCGCTGTGCCGCAGCAACCGGGGTAGGAGAAGACGGATTCAGCCGTGCCAAGCTCCTTGTTGAAGCAGGTGTTGACGTTCTGGTGGTCGATACTGCGCACGGTCACTCTTCTGGCGTGCTGCGCGCAGTGGAGCGTCTTAAAGCGCTTGATAACCAGATTCAGATTGTTGCTGGCAACGTAGCGACCCCGGAAGCGGCCGAAGCTCTGATCGAATCTGGAGCCGATTGTGTGAAAATCGGGATTGGGCCAGGCTCAATTTGCACGACGCGCATTGTTGCCGGTGTCGGTGTACCTCAGTTTTCCGCCGTGCTGGAAACGTCACAGGCATGCCACGCCAAGAATACGCCAGCGATTGCGGATGGCGGCATTCGCACTTCAGGAGATATCGTCAAAGCTGTGGGGGCAGGGGCTGACGTGGTTATGGTCGGCTCTCTGCTCGCTGGGACAGAGGAAGCACCGGGAGAGGTCTTTTTATATCAAGGCCGTTCCTATAAATCTTATCGGGGCATGGGCAGCCTTGGTGCTATGGCCCGTGGATCTGCAGACCGCTACTTCCAGCAGGAAGTGAAAGATTCCTTGAAATTGGTTCCAGAAGGAATTGAAGGGCGTGTTCCTTACAAGGGCACCATGTCTGCCGTTATTCATCAGCTTGTCGGTGGCCTCAAGGCCGGTATGGGCTACACAGGCTCCCGTGAAATCAAGGAGCTTCAGGAACGTGCCCGTTTCCGTCGCATTACAGGCGCGGGTCTCCGTGAAAGCCACGTTCATGATGTTTCCATCACACGTGAAGCGCCGAATTATCGCCGGGATTAAGACACGATCATGACGCCCTCCGCCCGACTTGCTGCCTCCATTGACCTTCTTACTGCTATGGAGGCAGCCCCCCGTAAGCCTGCCGATGCCGTTGCCAACAGCTTTTTCAGGGAGCGGCGTTACATTGGCGGCGGAGATCGTCGGGCTGTTTCCGGGCTGGTTTGGGATGTCATGCGCGGGTGGCGCAGGCTAAGCTGGCATCTGAAGCAAAGTGGCGCAGAAACACCAACTCCCAGAACTTTGGCGGCGGCATGCCTTGCGTTCAAAGGGACGCCCATTAGGGACGTCGCCTCCCTTTTTTCTGATGGACGCTTTGCCGCTGGAGCGCTGACGTTCAAAGAGAAAAATGTTCTCTCAGCGCTGGCGGAAAAATCCTTGGACGATGCGCGCATGCCGCGCGCCGTTAAGCTGGAACTACCCGACTGGCTGCTCCCTAAATTAGAAGAGACATTCGGAGACACGCTGGAAGAAGAACTTGCAGCTCTTTCTGAACCTGCCACCCTTGATCTACGGGTGAATATTCTTCGTAACTCACGGCAGGAAGCTCAGAAGGCTCTAGCCCGCGAAGGCCTGCATGCGACTTTAACCCCACTTTCACCATGGGGTTTACGTCTGAATGGAAGGCAGCCTGTCACCTCCACCACGCCTTTTAAGGATGGTCGAGTGGAAATTCAGGATGAGGGGAGTCAGCTGGTCGCTGCCATTCTGGGCGCGGCACCTCAGATGCGCGTTCTGGATTATTGTGCCGGGGCAGGGGGCAAGACCCTCGCATTAGCCATGATGATGGAAAACAAGGGGCATATTGCCGCATGTGACGTTGCCGAAAAACGCCTTGATGGTGCTGTGCGGCGCTTGCGGCGTGCGGGTGTGCACAATGTAGAACAGCATCTTCTTCAAGCTGGTGATAAATGGGCCAAGCGCCGTTCAGCATCCTTCGACAGAGTGTTGGTCGATGCACCATGCAGTGGGACGGGCACTTGGCGCCGCAATCCTGATGCCCGTCTGCGCATGACTGAACAGGATTTGGAAGAGCTACTGACCAAGCAGGCAGAAATTCTGGACAAAGCCTCAACTCTTGTAAAACCCGGCGGCAGGTTGGTGTACGCGACATGTTCTGTTCTACGCGCAGAGAATGCAGATCAAGTTGAGGCGTTTCTTCGTCGCAAACCGGATTTCAAACTTGTTGCCTCAGATAGCTCGGCCCTACCAGAAAAGTTGAAAGAAACGAGCATGTTTTCGCTTTCGCCCCGGCAGAATGGGACGGATGGTTTTTTTGCTGCGGTTCTGACGCGCGCAGAAGAAAAATTACTTGGAAAGTTCTAAAAACCCCCGAGCACTACTTTGGTAGAATTCCTTGTGGGACCTGAAGTAGAAGGTTTCCACAATGTGGGCATTGCCTGGTGGGTGGTCGCAAGATGCGATCAAGAATGGCCTGTCGTATTGCTGGCAGACTGGGCTGTAGAGGTGGGCCGTTGACTCTTTTTTCCGCCCGACCGCCGTGAGGCACCGGGACTGGAAAAAGGCGTAGGCCATCATGAACATCAATGCGTGCCTGTGCAGTCCTGTCTATGATCGTCCCTCAAAGTGATCGAGGCCCAGTTCCTCCTTGAGGCGCTGATGCATCGGGTCTTGATCGCAGCCGCAATAGCCTGAGGGAGGTGTCGGCAGGCAGATTGGAGAGATAGTATTTCCGTTCTCCGGTGAAACGGTGCTCGCCAATCAGCCAGGCTTCCTCCCCGGGCATATGCTGGGCTATCTGGCCATCGGTAGTTGGGCTGAACCATCTGCAACCCGTATTCGTATGGCCGCAAAGCGGGCCGCGAGGCCGCCTCTGGTTCCACGACGCCAACTGACCCTGCGCCATGGCGCAAGTTTCCTGTATCTTATGGGCAGGAACAGAGAGCTGATCGGGTACCGGATGCATCCGGGATGGGCCGCATCTCCTGGCCGGAAACACGAGTTCCACATCGGCGGAATAGACTTTCGGATGACGTGGCATTCCAACCGTCCAACGCAGGTTCCGCGCGCTCCGGGCCTGACGGAACGGTGCGGACAGGCCATAATCGGCATCCGCATGAACACAGCCAAAACGGACACCTGCGGCACGGAGGCGATCAATCTCTTCGATAGTCATCTCCGGTTTGGTTCGGGAACCTGTTGTTCCAGTGGAACCCCAGCCCGCTTCAGGTGTGCCGGATATGCTGTCCAGATGTCGGGCAGAAACAGACGGAGTGACAGCATCAGCGGCACTTCACGTGAAGCCAGTGTCACGGACACCAGTGTCTGACTATTCGCTTTCTTGCACTGGGTCGAAGCACATTAGAGCTTCACGCCAACAGAATGGTCTCCCTTTTTGGATAGGGAGGTATCATCGATGATCAACCACGAACGCTCGCCGCCCACGAGATGGCCAGCATGACGCCACAAGGCAGTCTTAAGTGGCCCGCTGTCCCACGCACCGGCAATGACGAAATTATGCAGCCGGTCATAAGGGATATCGCCACTGCGTACAGCCATGGATCTCACGCACTTGCGGTCACCAGGTCCAATCAGTCCACATCCCCCTCTGCGCTTTATGATCCAGTGCAGCCAGATGCTGGAAAACCCATTCAATCACACCGCTTTCACACCAGCGACGCAGCAGCCGGTGCGCATGGAGGGTTCGAAGAACCGTTGATTGATTTCTCTTTTGCCTGATTTCAGGTTTTTGGCGTGTTGATTGCTGGTTCCTGGACCTGATTTTCGTTCTGCGTTTTGAGCAGAGAGAGGGTTTCATGCCCTGGATTGCTACGCAGGGACGTTAATCCGCTCCAGGAGGAGAAAGCGGCGCATATTATAGACGATATTGGCCAGCCCGTTTTGGCATCGGGCACGCGATCCGACAGCCCCAGACCAAGAAAACGCATGAAGGACAGACGGTCGTCGATCAGATATTCTGGGAGTGTCTGAAATTCTGTGTATCTGACCTGGGCCATGGGTTTTCAGATACTCAAGCGGCGAAACGCTCGCCGAACATTATGGCGAACTGGTTGCGGGCCGTAAACCATTCCCGCACATTCCGTC
>Ga0214927_100209_pt1 | contig 19537 bp, 22 predicted proteins | sample Stichaenrichm16X_FD_168612 | JGI IMG/M metagenome (GOLD analysis project Ga0214927, IMG submission 168612) | Xylose enriched microbial communities from anaerobic bioreactor in Madison, Wisconsin, United States - 16X | ecosystem: Engineered > Bioreactor > Anaerobic > Unclassified | place: USA...
GTCTGGAAGGGATAAACGCTGAAGGCATCTAAGCGTGAAGCCCACCCTAAGATGAGATATCCCGTCTTTAAAAGACATAAGATCCCTTGAAGAGTACAAGGTAGATAGGGCAGGGGTGTAAGAGCTGTAAAGCTCTCAGCTGACTGTCACTAATAGATCGAAGGCTTGATCAAGAGTTCGGGTTAGATAAGAGATAATGTATGAAGTTTTGAAGCGTATCTGCTTTTTTTATAATCCTCGATAGCTCAATGGTAGAGCACTCGGCTGTTAACCGAGTTGTTGTAGGTTCGAGCCCTACTCGGGGAGCTGATTTGAAGGACTGCATGAGCAGTTCTTTTTTTGTATAAGTGAAAAAACAGTATTTTTATAATGTAGTAACAGTTTAGGTACTTGATACAAACTGGCTCTTGTAGAGGCTATAGTGAGAATTTCCCGTAAAGTAATTCAATTTCTTATTAGCCAGTATATATCCGGCTCCGCACGAGTAAATATTGAAATTAATTTCAAGGGTGTTTGCTGTACACTTATATCCAAAGACAAATCTCAAAGGTTTCTGGTTTGAAATTTTACGAAAGTATTGCATCCAAAAGGCTCTGGTTAGTCTTCTCGTTTATCATCAGATCTTCATCCGTCGGATTTTCCTTTTTTTCTCCGCAGATATCGATTCCAACAACGTTATTTAAGCAAAGCGCAGTTTTTAATACTGATACAATCTGATCGAGGGTATAAGATCCCTGCGACCAGTCAGTGCGGGCGAAATCTTCAGACATCAAATCTTTATCGAGGGAAATATAGAGCGGGGTTTCTATTTTTTTGAGAGTCTCTGACAGATCTGTAAAGGGAATGTAAAATGTATCCTCAGGAAGCGGAGATTCCTCCTCTATGAGCTTCGAATCGACTCCAGCCATAAATATACGTCCGAGGTTAGGAACCGTCTCACGGGCTTCTCTTGCCCATCCTCCGCAGGATGTCAGACCGGCGAAAACAGGTGGCTTTGTATCGGGATGATTGTCCAGAAGAAGCAGCGAAAATGGTACAGAAATTTTTCGCATAAAGAACAGAGACATATAGTGGTAGTTTCCGGAGTCTATAAAACGGACAAACGGAGCCTGAGGAAGAGAATTAAATTGAAGGGTATGTACTTCCTGAGAAAAACTATCGATACGCTTTCGTATTTCTCTGCAGGCTGAGTCATCACAGTAACAGTTTGTCCCGGGAATATCGGACAGATCGACCATCGGAGTCCTGTTTCTATACAAACCACTCAAATTGAAATATAAATATTTTACAATATCTTTTGACATTTGGCACCTTTTTTTGTACAATATATCTAAACAAATCGGAATGAGCGATAAAAAGCTCCACAGATAGAAACAGTAAAGGGGGTATTATTATGTATCCAGTTATTTCTATAAGCCGTGAGTTTGGCAGTGGCGGACATTCTATCGGTGAGAAAGTTGCTAAGCAGCTTAATGTGCCTTTTCTCGATGGCGAGATCATCACGAAGGCAGCTCAGGAAAGCGGGTATGCCAAGGAGCTCGTAGAGGAAGAGGGAGAGACCACTTCAGCTGCGAATAAGTGGTTCGATATCTCTGCCGCTTCTGCTATGTATTTCCAGAGCCCTCAGGACGAGATATTCCTGGCTCAGAGGAAGGTCATTCTTGATGCAGCGAAGAAAGGACCATGCGTTATTGTAGGCCGCTGCAGCGATTACATTCTCAGGAATGCTGAGATTCCATGCATGACAGTTCTTATCCATGCAGATATGCCGCACAGGATTTCGAGAGTTCTCGACAAGTACGGCGATATCACGAATGTCGATGTCCGCAAGCGTATCAGGAAGAAGGACAAGCAGAGACGGACATACTACCGTTATTACACAGACCAGCATTGGGGCGATTACCAGAACTACGACCTCGCTATCGACTCGGGCAGCCTCGGTGAAGACACCTGTGTACACCTGATCTGCGAACTTGCTGAGAAGATGGCAAAGGAGAATGAAGCTGCTGAGAAGAAGATTCAGGAAAGCTGAATTTCAAATGATCAGTTGAATCAAACCAAAAGAAGGGCTGCTGCTTTTGCAACAGTCCTTTTTAGTTGTCAGAATCTTTTACAGTATCTTCCCAGAATCTGACTGCTGTATCCATCCATCCTTCTGCTGATGTATGGTAACCGAGACCTACGCCGTGCGGCAGATCGAAAAACTTCTCGTATTTATATCTGATCCCGTTCTGTTTCAGTGCCTTCGCAAGCACGTCCGTATGAGCAGCCATCGGAACTAAAACGTCATTTCCCCCGCCAAACATATAGACCGGTGGGTAGTCAGGTGTGATCCACTTCTGGACACAGACAGAATCGCGCTTGCTTTTATTGAAGCGTCCTTTCAGTCCGAACATGTAAATATTTCCGCGCTCGGAGAGCCAGATGCCTATCAGGGCGACCCAGATATTCCAGTAAGGGTGTTTCATCCAGTGGTTGATATTAGTCCACGGGTAGCCTAAGATAAGGCAGCCGGGTTTCATGGCATTGTACTTCTCATAGCCCCAGGCTTTGCTTCCAAAAATGCCTGCCAGATTACCGCCTGCGGAAAACCCGACAACAGCATAGTGATCCATATCTACATTGAACTGATCGGCGCGGGCTGAGATAAATCTGACAGCGGCAGCCAGGTCATGCATCGGAGCATGAGATGAACAGTCGAGCCCGGCACGGTACTCGAGGACAAAGGCAGTGTACCCCAGCTCATTCAGCCTGGCAGCTACTGGATAACCCTCATCTGTCGTACAGAGGTGAGCGTATCCACCGCCAGGGCAGACGATAACACACCTGCTGCGCTTTCCCGTATCATTTAGAAAAACGGAGAGCCTTACGGATCCCCGTTTTTTTCGCTCTGCGATCTCCTCCATCGAATATACAGGGAACTGCATAAATCTACCCTGATCCCTGAGCACTTTCATCCGGCGAAGACCTTTTCTCCTGTTGCAGGCGAAAGTCTTTATAACGTACATCCTGATCACTGAAAAAACAGTCAGCAGGAAGGACAGGATAAGATACACTTCGAAGATCTGTAATATTGTAAATCCCAGTATCTTAAAATGCATTAAAATATTCCTTTTTTATCTTTATCGTTACCGACAAAGCGCATTCTGGCAATGTTCCTGGAAGCCGGTTCGTCTGAATCGACCTTGACACCTTTCAGCATCAGCTTCGCCTTGCACTTGCGGCAGTAGCGGCCGGTAGCGATCGGGGCACCACAAATCTCACAGAAGAGACCACTGCCTTCTGTACTCTTAAAGTAGAGACGCTCTTCACGTACCCACTGGTAGAGCTTTCTCGTGGAAACGCCAGTGTCGAGCGCAGTCTGTGGAAGACTGGAATCGTGGGTCTCCAGATAATCCTTTACTTTATCGAAATTCTCCCGGTCCTTTTCGAGGCACTGGCGGCAGACATCTGGCCCAATACCAGGATAGGCAAAAATACGGCCGCATTCGGTGCAGTATCTGAGATCGTACTTTCCCGAGGCTTTGCTAAGACCTTTAAGATCCTTATGATATTCGTCTGTCTTCATAGGCCGCTCCTCTCAAAAAAGTCAGGGCAGAAATGACAGATCATTCATTTATCGTCCCTGCCTGCAAAACGCATCTTTCCGCTGCCAAACCTGCTGTTCATATATCCCTTTTTCTTGAGTTTGATCTGGCATTCAGTGCAATATCTTCCAAAACTTATCGGTTTGCCGCACAACTCACACCTGAGGCCTGAGAGGCCTTCACCAAAGCAGAGCAGTCCTTCCCTCGCCCATTTGGTCAGAGTATCGACCGGGACTCCGGTAGCTTCAGAAACCTCATTCTCAGTAGCGTGATGATCTTTCAGATAGGCTTTCACCCGATCGAAATCTTCCTGTTCCTTCTTCTGACACTGAGGACAGATGGCTTCACCTGCGCCGCTATATGGAAAGACTCTTCCACAGCGGCTGCAGTATCTGAGTTCGGTGTGATTCTTGCTTTCTTTATATTTCTTAAGTCTGATCAAATAATCGCGTTCGTCATCCATCGCATACTCCTGCTGAAAATCAGCCGTGTAAGCCTCTGGCCTGGCGGTCCATATCCTCGACAACTATGTCGTAGATCTCGCCGAGAGAGGCACAGTACTCAAGAACCTTCCAGGGCTCATTGGTATGATAGTGAATTTTGATAAGATCCTCATCGCCTACAGCGAGAAGACAGTCACCTTTGAAATGATCCTTGAAATATTGGTTGATCTCATCCTCATCGAGATCCTCTCCATCAATAAGAAGCTGGGTATCGTAACGGTACTCTAACATAGAAAAATCCTCCTGTTTGTGTTCAGTCTTTTATACAATGATTATAGCGCTTTTAGTGTTTTTCTTCAACAAAAAAGGCCCTGCAATGCAGGGCCTCTGTTTATATAAATCAGTTTTTGTTGTTAGGATTGTTGGCGTTATTGTTCCTGCGGATCATAGCTCTCTTTCTCTGGAGAGGATCGAGGATTCTCTTCCTGATACGGAGACTCTCCGGAGTAACCTCAAGCAGCTCATCGGTCTCGATGAAATCGAGTGCCTGCTCAAGAGAAAGAATCTTAGGAGGTACCAGTGTAAGAGCTTCATCTGAGGAAGAAGTACGGGTATTTGTCAGATGCTTCTTCTTGCAGACATTGATCTCGATGTCTTCGTCACGATTGCAGGCACCGATGACCATACCTGAATAAACCTTAGTACCAGGTCCGATGAAAAGTGTTCCACGGTCCTGAGCTGCGAAAAGTCCGTATGTAACGGCCTCTCCAGCCTCGTATGCGATGAGTGAACCCTGAGTTCTGTAGGCGATGTCGCCCTTGTAAGGAGCGTAGCCAGCGTACTCGGTGTTGATGATTCCATTACCCTTGGTATCGGTCATGAAGTCACCTCTGTAACCAATAAGGCCACGGGCCGGGATAAGGAACTCGAGACGGGTGTATCCGCCGTTAATCGGGCGCATGCCCTGAAGCTCACCCTTACGGGCTGACAGCTTCTGAATAACGACTCCCTGGAACTCATCCGGAACATCGACATAGGCCTTCTCCATAGGCTCGAGCTTCTTGCCGTTCTCATCGTAATGATAGAGGACCTCAGCCTTGCTGACTGCAAACTCGTATCCCTCACGTCTCATCTCTTCGATAAGAACTGAGAGGTGGAGCTCACCACGGCCTGAAACCTTAAAAGTATCAGGGCTGTCAGTATCCTCAACACGAAGAGAAACATCAGTGTTAAGCTCTTTGTAGAGTCTGTCTCTGATGTGACGGCTTGTGACATATTTTCCTTCGGTTCCGGCAAATGGACTGTCGTTTACGATGAAGTTCATCGCAATCGTAGGCTCTGAGATCTTCTGGAATGGGATGGCAACAGGCTCTGCATCCTCACCGCAGATCGTATCGCCGATGTGGAGATCAGAGATACCTGAAATAGCAACGATTGAGCCCATCTTCGCTTCGTCGACGTCGACCTTGTTCAGTCCCTCAAACTCATAGAGCTTGGTGATACGAACATTCTCCTTCTTAGAAGGATCATGGTGGTTTACAACGACGCAGTTCTGGTTCAGCTTGATGGAACCATTTGAAACTTTTCCGATACCAATACGTCCTACATAGTCATTGTAATCGATTGTCGAAATAAGGACCTGGGTATTGGCATCCGGATCGCCCTTTGGAGCCGGGATATACTTTAAAATAGCGTCGAAAAGCGGAGTCATATCCTTCTTCTCATCGCCAAGCTCCTTTATAGCGTAGCCGTCTCTGGCTGAAGCATAGACAAATGGAGCTTCGAGCTGCTCATCTGTAGCGTCGAGATCCATGAAGAGCTCGAGTGTCTCATCGACCACTTCTTCAGGTCTTGCGCCCGGACGGTCGATCTTATTGATACATACGATAACAGGAAGGTTCAATGCCAGAGCCTTCATCAGAACGAACTTCGTCTGAGGCATAACGCCCTCGAATGCATCAACGAGGAGAACAACTCCGTCGACCATCTTTAAGATACGCTCAACCTCTCCACCGAAATCGGCGTGGCCCGGAGTATCGACGATATTAATCTTTACGTTTTTATACTTTACAGCTGTATTTTTGGACAGGATTGTAATTCCACGCTCACGCTCAATGGCACCTGAGTCCATGACACGATCCTGAACCTCCTGATTCGCCCGGAAGACACCGCTCTGCCTTAACAGCTGATCTACAAGCGTCGTTTTACCGTGGTCGACATGGGCGATGATAGCGACGTTCCTGATATCTTCTCTAGTCTGAATCATTTTAACACCTCATCTGATATATTAATATTTTATATTACAAAGTAACTTATATATTATATCATTCCAAAAGCACAAAACAATAAGAAAAATGACGAAATTACTTCTAATATGTTCGAAAATTTAGGCAATATGACCGATAAGACTCTTTGCGAAAAAATGTGTTTTGTGATAAAATAGCATAGATTATATGGTAACGGCAGCAGAGGCTGAGAACTATCATAGAAAGGTACTTATGTCAAAGATTCAGGTATATTACGGCACGGGTATGGGAAAGACATCCGCAGCACTCGGCAATGCTATAAGAGCGGCTTCGAATGGAAAAAGCGTCTACATCATTCAGTTTCTGAAAGGTCAGCTGAACGAGGAGTACTTTAAGCGGCTTGAGCCGGAGATCAAAGCTTTTTCATTTGAGCGGTCCACGCACAACTTTAACGAGCTTGGTCCTGAGGAGAAGAAGGAAGAGAAGCAGAATATTTTAAATGGACTCGGTTTCGCGAAGAAAGTTCTTACGACTGGTGAGTGCGATATTCTTGTTCTCGATGAGTTCTTAGGTCTTTCCGATGAGGGAATCATTTCGAAGGACGAGATGATAGACCTTATCTCTCTGGGATCTGACTCTGTGCAGCTTATTCTTACCGGCACGACTATGCCGGAGGGCCTCAGGGAAAGATGTGACCAGATTTTTAACATCAAGGATGAAAGCAATCAGTAAAAGGAGAAGAAATGGCTGTTTTTAAAGGAGCAGGTGTGGCCATTGTCACGCCGATGAACGCCGATCAGACGGTGAATTATGACAAGCTCGAAGAGATTATCGAGGAGCAGATCGCTGGTGGTACAGATGCTATTATTATTGTGGGTACCACAGGTGAGGGATCTACACTTACGATGGAAGAGCACAGCAAGTGCATCAAGATGGCAGTAGAGTTCGCCAGGCACAGGATCCCTGTTGTAGCTGGTACAGGCAGCAACTGCACGGCTACAGCTATTCAGCTGACACAGGAGGCTGAAGAGCACGGAGCTGATGCGGCTCTCGTTGTTACACCTTACTACAACAAGGCTACACAGAAGGGACTCATAGCTCACTACAGCGCTATCGCCGATTCGACGAAGCTCCCTATGATCCTTTACAACGTTCCGGGCAGGACCGGTACCAATATCGCACCAGAGACCGCAGCATATCTTCACAAGACGAAGAAGAACATCGTCGGTGTTAAGGATGCTACCGCTAATCTCGCCGAGACTTCAGAGATGATGCGCCTCTGCGACGGAGACCTAGAGCTGTATTCAGGCGAGGACGGACTCGTAGTTCCTATCCTCTCAGTTGGCGGCATCGGAGTTATTTCTGTAGTATCAAATATCGCTCCGCGCTACGTTCATGAGATGGTCATGAGTTTCCTTGCAGGAGATATTGAGAAGTCGAGAAAGATGCAGCTTAAAGAGCTTCCACTAGTTGACGCACTGTTCTGCGAGGTAAACCCTATCCCTGTAAAGACAGCTATGAATCTGATGGGTAAGGAAGTCGGACCGCTCCGCCTTCCACTCTGCGAGATGGAGCCGGCTAATCTTGAGAGACTTAAGAAAGCTATGAAGGATTTTGGATTACTATGACGAAGGTTATTATAAATGGCGCGAATGGCCACATGGGTCAGGTCATCACGGGTATAGTGTCGAAAGACGCCGACTGTGAGGTTGTCGCAGGTATTGACCCATATACAGAGAAGAAGAACGACTATCCTGTTTTTGCTGCACTATCAGAGTGCGATGTTGATGCGGACGTTATCATCGATTTTTCAAATCCGAAGGCTATTGACAGTCTGCTGGATTTCGCAGTAGAGAAGCAGATACCTGTAGTCCTCTGCACGACAGGTCTTTCTGATAAGCAGATCGAGGAAGTGAACGAGGCATCGAAGAAGGTCGCCATCCTCCGTTCAGCAAATATGTCTCTCGGAATCAACACATTCTTAGAGCTTCTCGAGAAGGCCACGAAGGTTTTTGCTGATGCAGGCTACGATGTAGAAGTCGTTGAGGCTCACCACAATCAGAAGCTCGACGCTCCGAGCGGTACGGCCATTGCTTTGGCTGACGCGATAAACGAAGCAGCAGATGGCAGATACACCTATACTTACGACAGACACGACCGCAGACAGAAGAGAGATCCTAAGGAGATTGGCATCTCATCTATCCGTGGTGGAAATATTGCAGGAATTCACGAGATCATTTTTGCAGGCGAGGATGAGATCATCTCATTCAAGCATCAGGCTACATCGAAGGCCGTTTTTGGAAAAGGCGCAGTAGAAGCTGCGAAGTTCCTGAACGGAAAGCCTGCAGGTCTCTACGATATGAGACAGGTTATTGCAGCCAAGGGCTGAAGAAAATTTCATGAGAAAAGAGCCGCCAGTGATCGATTTCACTGACGGCCCTTTTTTTGTACTTATAAAAATTATTTTGTGGCCTTAAGTGCCTTCTTTTTTAAGAATACGTCCTTCAAAACTGCAGGATGGAAAAGGATAAGCATCGGGAACAGCTCGAGACGGCCTGACAACATATCAAAGATAAGCACTATCTTTGAAAAATATGAGAGGTCCGCAAAGTTTGCCGACGGTCCGACTGCTGCGAGGCCGGGTCCGATGTTGTTGTAAGTGGCTGCTACAGCAGTAAAGGTAGTAACCAGGTCTTTTCCCTCAATCGATACAAGGAGAACAGACACTACGAAAATAACTAAGTATGTGATCGTGTAGACATTTATCGAACGGAGCACATCGTGTTCTACGCACTCTCCGTCCATTTTTATCTTCTTTACACTCTTAGGATGGATGTAGGAGTTGGCTTCCTTTATCACGGTCTTGATGGCGATAACAAGGCGGGAGACCTTATAGCCGCCACCGGTAGAGCCGGCGCATGCACCTACAAACATCAGCGCTACGAGGATCACCTTCGAAAATGACGGCCAGAGGTTGAAGTCCACTGACGAAAATCCGGTCGTAGTGATGATACTGCTTACCTGGAAGAAAGAGGCTCTGAGAGCCGATTCCACGGTGTTAAATCTCGGAAGGATGTTGAAGAAAATAAGGAATGTAGATGCGAAGATGATACAGAAGTACGTTCTGACTTCCTCCATCTTGAAACTTTTCTTCGGCTCCCTGTCGAGAATATAATAGTAAAAGTTGAAGTTCACACCAAACAGAGCACAAAAAATTCCTGTTATCCACTGCTGAAGTCCGGTGTAACTTCCACAGCTGTCGTTTCTTACACCGAAACCTCCGGTGCCGGCTGAGCCGAATGAGATACAGAGTGTATCAAACAACGGCATTTTTGCGATCAGCAGGAGGACGATCTCTAATACAGTCATCCCGAGATAGATCTTGTAGAGAATACTTGCGGAATTTCTGATCTTCGGTGCAAGTTTTCCTACTGAAGGTCCCGGAGATTCTGCCTTCATCAGGTTGATATTCGATCCACCCGACATAGGTATTACAGCAAGAAGGAATACTAAGACTCCCATGCCGCCGACCCAGTGGGTAAAACTTCTCCAGATCAGAGAGGTGTGTGAAAGTGCTTCGACATTTTTAAGTATCGATGATCCCGTGGTGGTAAAACCTGAGGATGTCTCAAACATAGCATCGATGAAATTAGGGATCTCGCCGGTTAACACGAACGGGATCGCTCCGATTATGGAGATCAAAATCCAGGTCAGGGCAGTGACTACGCAGCCTTCTTTCAGGTAAAACATCGTGTTTTTGGGCTTTTTTCTGCTGAGAAGCTGTCCTGCAAGGAAGCTTGCGGCTCCGACGATGACATAGGCAAAAGCTTCTTTTTCCTGGTAAATAATGCCGGTGACTATAGGCAAAAGCATCAGAGCTCCGACTATAGTCATGACTTTTCCGATTACGTATTTGATTATAGACTGATTCACAGAAAAATGGCCCCCTTATGCGAGAATATCGACAATATCAGAGAAACCGGTATGCGTAGTTACGATCATTACCGTGTCGCCAACCTCGATCGTATCTTCACCTGTTGGGAAAATTATACGGCCGTTTCTGTTTATAAATGAGACCATAACATGTCCGCGCAGGCGCAGATTCTTGAGGGGAGTTCCAGTAGCTGGTGAAGGCTTTCCGATGCGGAACTCGATAGCCTCAACCTTGTCATCGTACATATGGTAGAGCGTCTCGATATTTGAATCCATCGAGGCGCGCTTGGCTCTCGCGTAGGCGATAATGGCCTCGGAGGTGATGATACGCGGATATACAATGCTGCCGAGGTCCAGGTTATTTATGACATCCTGGAATGCGAAACGATTGATCTTCGTGACGATCTTGGCCTTGCTGACCTGCTTGGCATGGAGGGTAAGGAGGATGTTCTCCTCGTCGATTCCGGTGAGAGGTACAAAGGCGTCGGCAGTCTCTATGCCTTCCTCCTTCAGAAGCTCTGCATCAGTACCGTCTCCATTTATAATTATCGCGTTCGGGAGAAGTTCGGAAAGCTGCTCACAGCGCTCTTCGTCGCGCTCTATTATCTTTACGGAAATATTTTCACCGATAAGCTGCTGGGCGAGATAGTATGCGGCTTTGCCGCCTCCGATTATCATACAGTCGCGGACATGAAATGTAGGGATGCCGAGAGACTGCAGGGCATTTTTGCCGTAGTGGCGGGAGGTTACGAAAGATACCATATCACCTGCGGCGAAGACAAAATTTCCGTTAGGGATGATAGCCTGCCCGTCGCGGAAGACGGTGGTAAAGAGCAGATTCTTCGTCTCTTTGGCAACGCTGTAGATGGCCTTGCCTACGAGCTTTGAACTTTCGTCGACTTTGAACTTTATCATCTGTGCTTCGCCGTGGGCGAACGAATTGACCTCGAGTGCGCTCGGAAGATAGAGGATACGCGCAACTTCAAGAGCGGCCTCCATCTCTGGATTGATGATCATCGCGAGGCCTAATCTGTCACGCAGGTAGTTGAGCTCTGTAGAGTACTCAGGGTTTCTGACTCTGGCGATGGCTGAGCACTTTCCGATTCTCGTGGCAATAGTGCAGCAGAGAAGGTTCAGCTCATCTGAATCTGTAACCGCGATAAGAAGGTCGGTATCGTCTATACCGGCCTCTTTCTGCAGGCTGTAGCTGGCACCGTTTCCGACGATGCCCATAATATCGTATTCGTTAGTGACATCACTGATCTTCTGTGCGTTCTCGTCGATGATAGTGATGTCGTTGCCTTCTTTTGAGAGCTGTGCAATAAGGGTGCGGCCGACTTTGCCACATCCGACAATAATAATATTTAGAGGCTTGACCTCAGAGGGGTCATCCTTTGAAAAAATACCCATGGTCCTCCAACCTTAAAGTGTTCCGAAAATTCTGTCTCCCGCATCTCCGAGTCCCGGGCAGATGTAAGCGTCTTTGTTCAGCTCTCTGTCGAGATGGCCGATGTAAATCTGTACATCAGGGTGTTCATTGTGAAGTCTGATGACACCCTCAGGTGCAGCTATGATGCACATGAATTTGATCTTCTTTCCGCCGTGCTGCTTGATGAAATTGATAGCAGCAGAAGCGGAACCGCCCGTCGCAAGCATCGGATCGACAACGACTATAGTACGCTGCTCGATAGGGCTTGGGAGCTTGCAGTAATATTCGTGAGGCTCATGTGTCTTCGGGTCTCTGTAGAGTCCGATGTGTCCGACCTTTGCTGTAGGAACAAGAGAAAGAACTCCGTCTACCATGCCAAGTCCTGCACGAAGTATAGGTACTACAGCGAGCTTCTTTCCAGCCAGAACTGGCGTCTTGCACTTCTCGATCGGGGTCTCTACTTCTATATCTTTAAGAGGCAGATCCGAGAGAGCTTCAAAACCCTCCAGCATCGCAATCTCACCTACGAGCTTTCTGAACTCGTTTGTTCCGGTGTTCTTGTCGCGAAGACGGGAAATCTTGTGCTGGATAAGAGGGTGAGTCATTATCTTTACGTTCTCAAGATTATTACAATCTTCCATTTTCCACTCCTTTATTTAATAAAGTTCAAAAGCGTGACTTTTGACTCTTGCATCATCATATTATATTGAGTATTACGGGTTTAGTCAAGACATGAAAAAACCGCCATCTCTGGCGGTTTGCAGTCATCAGACGCCTACGTCTATGTGGCGGTAGAGTTTCTTTGCGATAGAATTCAGAGAACTCATAAAATCTGAACCTTTCCCGAACATGTCCTCGAAATCCGCCTCATCGATATTGTCAAAAGCTGACTCGGAAAGCTTCATGTATCCGTCATCATCAAAGGTGACTCCGAGATCATCGAGTTCGTCGCTGTACTTCTCGCGGAGGCTCTTCATCTCATTTACAGCTTTCTTAGCATCTCGATTCGAAGAGTAGGATGAACTGGAATCGACTGTATTGTTGTAAGTGTCGGCGAAGGCCTTCATCTTCTTATAAAAATCGGCCTTCTCGATCTTGTTGTCTGTCTCGTCCGGGTCACCGTAGTCTACATCATAAAGAGTGCTGATGCTCTTCTGAAGAGCCGCTGTATCTGCGATAATAAGCTTCGGAGTCGAGGTCTCTTTTCTGGCTGACTTCTTTGTAAGTGAAGTATCGGTCGACTTATATAAATTCCTCAGATAAAGATTATTTGTAACTGTGTAACCGCTCATATGATAAGTCTCCTTTATAATTTTATCGGAAATTTTTTATGAAAATAAACTCCCTATGGAAAAAAATTACCGAATAATGTATTATGTAAATAATTTATAAAGAAGGAGCTTTCTATGGATCAAAAAGAAAAAGTCATCGTGATCGATTTCGGCGGGCAGTACAATGAACTTGTGGCCCGTCGTGTCAGAGAATGCAATGTCTACTGCGAGATCTACTCTTACAGAGAGGACATTGAGAAGATCAAAGCTATGAATCCCAAGGGAATAATCCTCACGGGCGGCCCGAACAGTGTCTATGAAGAGGGCGCTGCCACCTGCTCTCCGGAACTTTTTAACCTGGGAATTCCGGTTCTTGGTCTCTGCTACGGCGCACAGCTTATGATGTATGTGCTCGGCGGAACTGTAGAGAAGGCAGAGGAGAGAGAATACGGAAAGACTGAACTTACGATTGATGAGCCGGGTTCTCTGGTATTTTCCGGAGTGTCGGAGAAGTCGATCGTCTGGATGAGCCACAACGACTACATCACGAAGACGGCAGCAGGCTTCAGGACAATCGCGCACACTGCGAACTGCCCGTACGCTGCGGTTGAAGATACTGATAGAAAATTATTCGGATTCCAGTTCCATCCAGAAGTGCTCCATTCACAGTACGGCAGTCAGATGCTTAAAAATTTCGTACTGAATGTCTGCGGATGCTCTGGCGACTGGCGCATGGACGATTTTGCCGAGAGCACTATCAGACAGATCCGCGAGAAAGTCGGAGATGGCAAGGCTCTTTGCGCTCTTTCAGGCGGTGTCGATTCGTCTGTAGCAGCAGTCCTGATGTCAAAAGCTATCGGCAGGAATCTGACCTGCGTCTTCGTAGACCACGGTCTTCTCAGAAAAGATGAGGGAGACCTTGTCTCAAGAGTATTTGGACCGGACGGTCCATATGACCTGAACTTTGTCAGAGTCGATGCCTCTGAGAGATTTTTCAATGATCTGAATGGTGTCATTGAGCCCGAGAAAAAGAGAAAGATCATCGGCGAGGATTTCATCCGCGTCTTCGAGCAGGAAGCTAAGAAAATTGGCAAAGTAGACTACCTGGTTCAGGGAACCATCTACCCGGATGTCGTAGAATCCGGCCTCGGCGGTGAGTCAGCAAAGATAAAGAGCCACCACAATGTCGGAGGCCTTCCGGACTATGTCGATTTCAAGGAGATCATTGAGCCGCTCCGCTATCTTTTCAAAGATGAAGTAAGAGCCGTCGGCCGTCACCTCGGTATCCCGGATGAGCTCGTTATGCGCCAGCCGTTCCCTGGCCCAGGTCTTGGAATCCGCATCATCGGTGAAGTCACTCCTGACAAGGTAAAGATCGTCCAGGAAGCCGATGCCATCTTCCGTGAGGAGATGAGCAGGGCAGGTCTCAACAGGACCGCCGGCCAGTATTTCGCAGCCCTCACAAATATGCGCTCAGTCGGAGTCATGGGTGACGAGCGCACCTACGACTACGCGATCGCACTCCGCGCTGTAAACACAGTCGATTTCATGACAGCAGACATCGTCGAGATACCGTACGAAGTCTTAAAGACAGTAACTTCAAGGATCATAAATGAAGTGAGCCACGTCAATAGAGTACTCTACGACATCACTAGCAAGCCGCCAGGTACGATTGAATTTGAGTGATAAAGCGTGAGACACAGATTGCGTCCGCCTCGCTTTTGCAAGCTCGCTTGCAAAAGCGAGGCGGACGCAATCTGTGATTGAACCTAACAGACAGCGAGCAGAAGCGAAGCGGATGCGAGCTGGATGGTAGGTGACTCACGCTTTATCACGTAGAGGAAAATATTATAATATCAGTATAGAAAAACATAGAAAGCCATGAGAATAAAGCTCTCATGGCTTTTTGTCACAATAGCATAAGTTTATCCGCGACAGCACCAGTTTTGCCTGTGGAATTCCAGATGATTTTCACAATAGATACATTTACAGATTTACAGCACCATATAAGCATTAGTATAGTGCATGGTGTTTTCACCATACGCATGAAAAAAGTCGGTCGGCACCAAAATTCTGGAAAATTATTGGTACTATTACAGACGGTTTGAATCTATAGTGAAAATATCTGCTTGACAGGAAAATTTTGTTGGTGCTGCTGTTTATTGTACAGATCTGTTGTGAAAATATCTGAAAAGCTAGTAGAATTATTGGGTGTTGTAAAGAGGTTATCAGATATGAAGTACAAGAAAATTTACACCTGTAAAGATGATACAGAGGCGGCAGTAATTCTGGGAATGCTTTCAGCATCAGGTATAAGAGGGATGTCCCGTGATGTGGAACAGGGGGATATCATGAATGTGATGTCCGGTACTACGCTGTACGGAAAGGAAATCTGTGTGCCTGTGGATCAGGTGGAGAAGGCCCGGAGTCTGATGAAAGATTATGATTCTGCGGCAGAGAAAGAAGAGACAGTAAAGAAGCCGAAGGTACGGATTCCATATCTTATCGTGCTGGTTGTATTTGTGGTAGCAGTAGTGCTGGCAATAGTGATGAGTTAAGGAGGCGTACTATCTTGAATAGTGCATTTGGAAAAATAGCAGTGGGGCAGATACTGCTGATCATCTGCTGTATTTTTTACCTGATATGGTGGAGCATATCTTACAGGCCAGGCGTTGAGGTGAACAGGGCGGGAGGACTGAACGGAATCCTGCTTATGATCACGGAGGCCATAAGTATGGCGGCAGTGCTGCTTGTAATTAGGGGCCCCCGCGAAGCCTGCTTCGTGGGGAGAGGAGGAGCAGCGGAACGGATCTTGCAGTCGGCTGTTTTTCAAGCCGGCTGCGAGGGAGTGAAGCTTGCGATGACGAGGCTGCTAATATGATAGGTGTGAAAAAGAACATCATTGCCGTAAGTATGGGACCGGTAGATGTGGTCATGTTCAATCCTGTCATCATGCGAAAGGCAAAACCATATGAGACAGAGTTTTTCTGGCTTTATTGCAGAAATAATCCAGCATGAGGTCGACCATCTGCAGGGGATTCTGATTTAGATTATAGTTATTTGTATAAGGACAGTGGTTTTTGCGCCTACTGTCCTTTATTTTACGCAGCTTTTGAGAAATTTATAAATGAAGATCATTGTTCGGTATTTGAATTTATAATTCTTTCAATAGCTGTTTCAGGGGCTAGTAGTTCATTAGCGATGTAAGCATGGACTGCTAAAAAAGCTTTTACGAACGCAAAAATGAACGCAAAAAAATACGCTTGTTTTTGCGTTCGCTTTGTGCTATGATACAGTTAAAATAACGGAAGAAGGGATAACGAATATGAAAGAACAGAAAAATTTGGAATTTAAAGAATCTGTTACCAATACTTTTCTTAAAACAGTAAGTGCATTTGCAAATTATGGAACTGGACGTATCAAGTTTGGCATACGAGACAATGGGGATATTGTAGGCATTTCAGACCCGGAGAAAACATGCCTCGACATTGAAAATCGTATAAATGACAGTATTAACCCGGTCCCGCAATATACGTTAAGCATAAATGAAAAAAATTCAGTAATTACCTTGGAAGTGGAGGAAGGTCTTAATAAGCCATATTTGTATAAATCTAAGGCTTATAGAAGAAATGATACTGCAACAATTGAAGTAGATAGGCTGGACCTTACAAGGCTTATTCTGGAAGGACAGTCGTCTTCTTTTGAGGAACTGCCGTCAAAAATGGAAGATCTTCATTTCACAGATCTGGAGAAAAAACTTAAATCCGTACTGCACCTTGAAACCTTTTCAAAAGACACTCTTAAAACATTGGAATTGCTGGATAACAGGGACAACATTAATATAGCAGGAGAACTTCTTGCGGATAAAAACAGCTTCAGTGGTACGGATATTGTACGTTTTGGAGACAGCATCAGCATTATGCTTGACAGGGAAATACATGAGCATGAATCTGTTCTGCTTCAGTATGATGAAGCAGTCAATATGTATAGGAAGTATTATCAATATGATGAAATCAAAAGTATTACACGAGAAACTGTAAGCCTGATTCCAGAAGATGCTTTTCGTGAGGCAGTTGCTAATGCACTGGTTCACAGAGCATGGGATATATCGAGCGATATCAAGATCGGTATGTATCCGGAAAAAATAGAAATAATATCGCCAGGAGGATTGCCAAAAGGTGTAACAGAAGAAGAATATCTACGAGGCGGAATATCTGTACTGCGAAATCGCATTTTGGGGAATATATTCTTTCGGTTGAATTTGATTGAACGTTTCGGGACAGGAATAAGAAGAATTAATGAAGCGTATCATGACAGCGAAAAGAAGCCTGTGTTTGATATTTCTGAGAACAGTATCCGTATATCATTGCCTGTGGTAAATACAGATAATATTCCTAATACGCTTACTGAGGACGAAAATAAAATATATAGGCTGCTGAAAGGCTATTCTATGGCAAGTTCAGAAATAGCAGAAAGAGCTGCTTTTGGAAAAACAAAAACGGTTAAAATCCTGAAAAAATTAGTGGAAGACGGGTATGTAAGATCAAACGGAAATGGGAGAGGAAGGAAATATTCAGTAGATTTGTACTGACTAGTTGATATGCATAGAGTTATAGCGGTCAGAAGAAATAGCTGTCCGTATGATTAAAAAAGAAGGAAAAGTTATGATGAAATTATCTATGTTCCAACTGTTGAAGACTTTGAAAAAGAAAGATCTTCGGCTGAAAGCAATATTAAAATAAAACCTTTAAAATAAAATTTCTGTAATCTTAGGACGAACGGTAGTAAATCGGTGACGAACGGTATTGAAAGGCCGCTGAAATACATGGTAAAATTATAGTCGTAACAAAGAAATGAAGGCTATTGGGAAAGGAAAAATTCAAATGGATTTATATGCGATTGTAGGATTAATTAGTGGAGCGATTGCTGCCTGATTGCTGTTTCTTTATAATAAGAAAAAAATAAAAGTACCTATGTGAAGAATATCACTTTTCTTGATGTGTGTAAAGACAACCGGATTTAGAAAAAGTAAAATCTAAATGGAAACAAAACTGTACAAAGGATTTCGTGAAGTGAGTATTGATGCTGGTGGAAAAAAACTAGCATGGGCTTTTGGTATAGTTGGCGGAATTGGCGGTGCATGTGGCGGAGTTGTTGCTGGCACTGGTGCTGGTTCTGCAGTTCCAGGAATTGGTACTGTTGCAGGTGGCATTCTTGGTGGAATTGGTGGTGCTTCAGCGGGATTTACGGCCGGTTTTGCTGCAGGACGTGCATACTAAAATTTGCAGAGAGGAAAAGAAAATGAAATTTATTAATGAAAAAGATAAAAAAAGATCTATGATATTATTTTTAATGCTAATAGTATCGCTTTTTTTTGTACCATATATTTCAAATCCGGGTATACGTTTTGCGATTTCATTTTTACTAGTCATTCTATTTATTAATGCTGCAGTTATAATTGGTAAGTTATTTAAATATATTAAAAAACACAAAAAATAGAACTGCAAATTTAAATAAAAAACATAGTGCATTAAATTGGTTTATACCAGAACTGATTTCTTTGGACTAAAAATTAGTCAAGTCCAAATTTGTGTGTAAATTACCTTTTGGTATAACAGTCAGGCAACCAGCATACCTCTTTGATTATCAGCTATAACTTTAAGCTCAGAGCGTATGTCTGATGATATCAACTGTTGATAAGTTGCTTTACTGAATGCAGCTTTACGTACAGCATATGCTTCGTTAAGTTCCATTAAAGCGGAACCCATCAGGCGGATCAGTGACCTCTCATTTGGGAAGATACCGATAACCCTAGATCTCCGCTTTAGCTCTTTGTTGATCCGCTCGATATGATTGGATGTGCGGTAATACTTACGCATCCCGGATGGAAGGTGCATAACTGTCATTGAGCTCTCAAAGCCTTCATCCAGACACTGCATTGCTGCTTCTGCAACATCGGAATAATCGCTTATGATCCGGTCTTTTATTTTGACCGCTTCATCTTCGGTCTTTGCGTTGAACATTTCAGTAAGTTCAGTGCGAAGGCCTGACTGATATTTCTTAGGCGCTTTGTCAGCTATGTTCTTTGAAAAATGAAACTGACATCTCTGCCATGGGACTGACGGATCAACCACCTTTGATACTTTTCTTGTAGAAACGCCATTTACTACCATCTCGGCCATTCCAGCTACAAGAGCTGCCTCACTCCTGGAATAGTTTTCAAAGATCATAGTCTTAAAAGGCTGATTACGATGACGGGGAACAGTAAGCGTTATCCTGCCGATCCTTGTGTTTAATTTGCGCTCACGGCTGCCGTTACGGCTGTCTGTGCGATCATCAGAACGTTCATAGCGATCTGGTTTAAGCTGTTCAGTTGATTCCGCCTTGAGCACGCTGTTTAGGCAGTTCTGCAGTAAAGCTTTGAAAGCATCATCACGATTTTCTGAAAGTAACTGTAGAATTTCTTCCTGATTTAGTGTAATATTGAGTTGAGCCATTGAATCCTCCCTACATTGTCAAGCACTTTTTGCCTGAAAAATAAAGGTTTTCATTGTTCCTCAAAATAAAGAATGAGTCAAATATTGTGAGCATTTCTGTGTATCTGGTACGAAAATAGCCTATTCAGGGT
>Ga0214927_100210_pt1 | contig 19248 bp, 18 predicted proteins | sample Stichaenrichm16X_FD_168612 | JGI IMG/M metagenome (GOLD analysis project Ga0214927, IMG submission 168612) | Xylose enriched microbial communities from anaerobic bioreactor in Madison, Wisconsin, United States - 16X | ecosystem: Engineered > Bioreactor > Anaerobic > Unclassified | place: USA...
TCTGACCGGGTCTTCACGTTAAATCGGTATGCATCATCCAGCCGGTAGAATAATACATTTTGGAAATGACATCGGGAGAACACTATGAGGTATTGCGCTTAAACGGCCGTCCACATAAGACGCTGGAGGTGATCCCGCGCCAGTTCAAGGTGATTCAGACGGTACGCGAGAAATTCACCTGCCGCGACTGCGAGAACATCACCCAGCCACCGGCACCTTTCCACCCGATCGCGCGCGGACGGGCGGGGCCAAAGCTGCTTGCGGGCATCCTGTGCGACAAGTTCCTGCAGCATCTGCCGCTGAACCGGCAGAGCGACGCATTTGCCCGTGAGGGGATCGATCTCGATACCTCGACGCTGGCCGACTGGGTGGGGGCCTGCACGGCGACGCTGGCGCCCCTTACCGCGCTGATCCGGGCACATGTGCTGGCAGCCCAGCGTCTGCATGCGGACGACACCACAGTGCCTGTGCTGGCAAAAGGCCGGACAGTCACCGGTCGATTATGGAATTACGTGCGCGACGATGCCCCATTTGGCGGTCTCGCTCCCCCAGCCGTGTGGTTCCGCTACTCCCGAGACCGCAAAGGTGAACATCCGGCCGACCATCTCACCGGCTGGACCGGAATCCTGCAATCAGACGCCTATGGCGGATACACTCACCTGGCAAAGCCGGGACGTCAGCCCGTGCCTGTGGTCCCGGCCGGCTGCTGGGCGCATGGACGCCGGGGATTGTTCAAGATTGCTGAAAAGGACAAGGCGCCACTCGCCATAGAGGCCGTGCGCCGGATCGACGCCATATTCGACGCCGAACGCGCGATCAACGGCAGCTCCGCCGCACATCGGCTGGAGATCCGCAAGGAGAGCATCGCCCCGCTGGTCGAGGAGTTGCTCGACTGGATGCGCGATACCTGCCGGCGCATGTCGTCTAAAAACCCCATTGCCCAGGCAATGAACTATATTCTCAGACGGGTCGATACATTCACGGTATTTCTTGAAGACGGTCGGATCTGTCTGACGAATAATGCGGCGGAACGTGCAATCCGCGGTATCGCACTGGGGAGAAAAGCCTGGCTGTTCGCCGGCTCCGATCGTGGCGGTGAAAGAGCCGCCGCCATGTATTCCCTCGTCGTCACCTGCCGCCTCAACGAGGTCAATCCTCAGGCATGGCTCGCCGATGTGCTCGCCCGCATCAACGACACTCCCAACCCACGCCTCCATGAACTCCTGCCCTGGCATTGGAAACCCATTGCTCAAGGGCAGAATAGCATCGCTGCCTGATCACGCCCGCGTCTCTCGCCGGATGGTTACGTCATGAGAGCAGCATCTTCGATTTGAACGGTACTAAAATTACTATACTTTCCTTCTTTTATTGGATCTATGGTGACAAGGAATAACCCAAAAACTGAAAGCCCTTCCTCATTCCGAGAAAACTCTGCCAGTTCTCTTGAATACGATTTTTCCAATCGCTCCCATTTGGTCTGTGAAATCGACATGAACATTCGATATCCATCTCGTATTCCAGACAGTTCGATTTTGCATCCTCTTCCATAAGGAACGACCTGAGCGCTACTTAAACGCCCAATCACATACAGTCTTAATTTCTCTGAATGGTTTTTTATTGTTCGTTCGGTAAAATACTGAATACCCTTATCGCCGGAGACAACTGGACAGAGCACCTGATCCAGCGTGATGCCACGCTGGACCTTGATGTTGCGAGATGTTGCGTAAGCACGCCTAAGCGCTTTTGGATCAGTACGGTGTCCAGCAAACTGTGGCCGCCAGTAGTGCAGTCCGGCACGCTCCCATATGAGGTGCAGCAAACCAAGAGTGGTCATGCGTCTCTGGGTTCTGCTACCAGGTCGTGGACCCGCAGGCAAAGGAGAAGATGATACCGGACTCTTGTTAATGTCCCGTTGTAGAGACGTAATTAGTTTGACACTAACTTCGTGCTCCGTTTCCTCCCTGACGACGCCCTCGACATAAGCGGCCTGTCCGCTCTTTTCGGGGTTAGGTTTGTAAAATGGGCAGGTTGGTCTGTGATATGGTCCTGTATTTGGCATGCATGCAAAATAATAACTCTTCTTTAGCTCCCTGATCTGGAGCTCCAGATAACGTCCCTGGTGGACACAGAGGCAATGTGCTTTTTCCCCTGGTCCTGCTTTGCCATTGTCAGCATGCTTTGCCTTGAGCCGGCGCTGAAATCGCTCCGGATCAGACAGTTTCCAGTCCAATGACAGTTTTTCTCCACCAGGGAGAACGACAATATCCTTCATGCAACGAGCCTTTTCGAAAGCTTATGTATCTGACGTGCCAGTTCTTGGTGATCCATTGGTGAGGATATATCATCCTCGTAGCGCTTTTGCGCGTCAATCACACGATCGCGTACCCCAAGCAGCAGAAGTGCCTGCTTACGGCCAATGCCTGGTCTTGGATCAATTGCCCGTTCAATCGCATCTAGTGTTCCAAGAAGAACGCCATCAAGGGGCGGGCGGGGAGAAGGTATTTTCTCATACCCAGGCTTCGGGTTCATGGCCGCATCTCGGAGCATGAGCGTAAACGGTGTCTTTTCCTCTTCCGACCGCCGGGATGGGAAGTTTATCAGGGTATTGTCATTCCCCGGTATAGCCTCCACGGACAACCCGACTGTCGCTTGGGCAATGAGCGGAAATTTAGCTTCAATTGACGCAGGTGTGCTGCCAGCAGATTTAACTTCTGCAACAAGACGCTCAAAGGCCGGTTCTCTCACTGGAGCATGGAGTTCGGAACGATAACTGCCGTTCTCTATGGTTTCCAAAACAGCACGCGTTTCATCGTCAGGTGCGCTTCCATCTAAAACCAAAGGTGCCGACAACATGACAGGCTGTGCCGTGCGGATTTCTCCACTCCGGCCATTTACCGCGGCAAAGAATGTTTTTGAATGGACGACACGACCGCCGAACATCGTGATGGCCTCACCTTCAATCAGCGACTGCAGATCGGCCCAAGGGATACGGGCGACCTCCCTGATTTCCGCACCTCGCCCTTCTCGATAACTGCCTGCTGAATTTCCCTCAAAGTGTGTAGCCTGAGTGACTTCTACCCGGTCGGACTGTTTTTCAATCCATTCACGTGTCCGCATAGCATCCTGCAGACGCATAGCGTGGGTCAGGTTGGCGTTGCCGAGCAATGTAAACGCCTTGTCACCTATACGGCTTGTCAGGCCAGGCAGATCCTGAAAGCCCAACCAGAACATGCAGTTTAGACCACGCCCCATAGCAAGCATCCGGTCCATGCCGTCTGTGGCGTAGGCGCTGAGTTCGTCAAAGAAGAATTGATAGGGTGCGTCCCCTGATCCTGCCTTGAGCTTGAAGATCTCTGATGCAGGCCCGTTAAGACGTGCGCCTAAGAGTTGCGCCATAACGGCTCGCACTGAAGCCACTATAATCTTACCAAGGCCGGCCAGTGTGTCAGACGAGTTTTCCAGTGACGGTAGAATAACGACCAGAACGCGGCGGTTCAGCACCACATCACGCATGTCGATATCACCGTTTTCGCATTTGAAAATATGGCCAAGTGAAACGGCGAACTGGGTGAAGATTTTAGAGAAATACATGGTTGCGAAACCATGTTGCTCAGAAGGACGGCTTTCTTTTTGCTGGTTCCACTCAAGTCCGATATCGTAGCCGGGTAGCTCACCCAAATAAGCCTGAAATGGGTAAAGAACATCGTCAGGAATGTCAGGGACGGGAATCTTGATAGGCTGTGGCTGACCGGGGTTGCGGACAAGGAAGATCTTATGGCGTGCGAGCGTTGCAAGCCAGCGGAGTTCTGTTGCGAAACGAATGGTCTCGATATTGATTGAGATACCATGCCGGTCCCGCATCCAGACCAATGCAGGCGTTAAAGTCCCGATGAGATTGACTGCACGATCACGAAAGACGCCGTTGGCGTCATTGGCGACAGGTTCGCCCAACTGACTGACCAGCATTTCGCGGATGGCGTCAGCATTTCCAGTCGCGAATGGATTAAACGTATTTGATTCCCTGATTGAGCTGGCCGTCAGCAGATTGAGCGTGAGAAGCTGATCATCCAGTCCATAGCGCCTGAGAAGGGCGGCAACATCGCCGTAAACCGTGTTGTCACCTTTGCCGTCGATGAGCAGAAATCCCGATCCGTGCGAGAGGGGATTAGCCATGAGAGAGAGCGCAGATGTCGTTTTGCCTGCCCCCGTTGTTCCGGGCATAGCGGCATGCTGTCGGCCAGCATCTGAGGAAAACCAAAGCTGCTGACCTGTATGCGCATCGGTGCCGAGATAGATGATACCGCCTGCTTTTTTTGGTTTGCGGGTACCGGGATCAAGATCATGTTCATCAGGCAGCCCTGAATAGCGGGGCAAATGGAAGGGGAGTACGGGCCGACGTGTGATAACCCAGCATGTCAGACAGATCACGACAGGAAGTGTCAGTCCGATGAGGGCAGGGACAAACCAACTCAATCCGGCCACGATCAGGATAACAAAACCTGATGAAGAGGTCCGCATTTCTGCCGTAAAACGCTCGAACAGGGGGCGCGTATCGCGGTAAGTCGCTCCCCGTTTGATTTGTTGGTGGCCGAGTGGACCACCAATCTGACGTTTAGCCATCTCAGGGCTCCAAACCGAATGGGGAAGCGTTTCCTTTGCCGCCCCTATCGGATCCTGCCGTCTGGGGCATCCCTACGACCGGGGCGCCTTTGATGGCGGGAGCGACACCTGCCGTTGGGGCTCCGCCCTGATTTTGCGCTCCACCTTGGCCTCCAGCTTCCTGTGGAGGCATGCCCATGCGATCTGATGCGATAGCCCGCTGGGTATCGCGGACGGTTTCATTGACACTTCTTGGTCGTTCACTGCCGTCTGGCCCATACCCGCCTGAAGGAGAGGCGATTCCAATCGGGCCACCAGAAAGAGGCGGAAGCAGGGGTTGCTGGGGCATGGTGCTGCCAGAATCCTGCATCATGGGAGTTGGGATCTGGGGCGCTCTAGAATTCATGATGATAATGGCTGCGAGAACTCCAATTGCTACGCCCGGCACGTATGTTCTCACACGATTTTTCCATCCCGAAGGTGCTCCTGCGACTTTTGAGGGCATCTCCGGAAGAGGGGCAGGCGGAGAAATGGAAAGGGGCTGTTGATCCCTTAGATGGGGCTGTCTTTCCGCAGTCGTAGAGCCGGCATTGCCCACAGTAATAATGATAGGGGTCTGGCCTTCGGTTTCAATTGTGATGGTCGTCATGATGGTTGTCCTTCAAACTTTGTCGGAGTTTTTTTGGAGAGTTGCGACAGCAACTGAGACAGCAGGGGTGTATATTGGACGCCGTGCCTTGCGTTCGGCTTCCCAGTGAGCACGGGCACCAGCAGCTTCAATGCGTGGGTTGGGGTGAACGTCTTCTTCAGGCCGCTCATGTGGAAAACCCAGTGAGTGCAGGGCATACCAAAGAGGGCGATCAATCAGTTTGACGATGGCAAAAGCCGGGGGAGCAAGAACTCCGGCCTTCCGCCGAGCTTCAGTCAGCAACGTCATGAGGGCCGTTGTCGTCCAACCATTGCGGGCGCATAGGGCGTCTATTTTTGCACCAACACCGGGAATGTTCAGCTTTTCATCAGCTATGGCCACGATTTCATCGGGAACAGTGAGGGCTTCTTTCGGGCCTTCTGGACCGTCCAGACCACTTTTTCTGAGACTTTCAGAAAGCCGCCCAAGAAGTTCCATGGCCTCAGATCGTTCTTGGTTGTAGTGCGCAAAAAAGGCGGCAAACAGCACACGTTCGACGGGAGTGGCAGCCTCCAGCCCTGTCCAGTGCCTGCCCAATTGTGCTGTAAACGCCGAAACGGCTCCTGCCTCGCTGAATTTACCGTTCCGGTCTGACGCAAACCGTTGCCGCCACTCATGAGCATGTAATGCAGGATCAGCTGGACGGGGCATGCCAGCAGCCGGGGCGACGAGTTTGGTCAATCGACGGTCCGCAAAGCCGCGTAAGGTTGGAAACATGCGGGCCTGCACTTCGATCAGACCTTCCAGATCAAGAGCTTTTGCAAACCTACCGGGAGCGGCCCTGAGGATACAGGTTACACCCAGAACCGCGATAAAGATGGCAGCCGGCCAACGTAGGGCACCACCAAGTATCATCAGCCCATACCAGAGCTGGATGGCTCTGACGTGACCCGGAGACCATGATGCTGCGACAAGCTGTTTACGGAGCTCAACGATGGGCAGCGAGTGCAAGTGGAGAAAATCAATCTGCCACACGAGAAGCCGGATATAGAAAAGCGAAATCTCAGCGTGCCAATTGGACCACACCACATAAGACAGCCCGGCGCCACCTACGATAATAGCGATTAAGGAAAACAGGGCGTAGTCATCGCTGGATGACCATGGGGTGCTGCTGGAACTCATGATGCATGGCCTTTGCGCGCGCGCACCATCATGTCTGTAGCGATATGGTAAAATCGCCGCAGATAGGCTTCCCCATAACGGGGCGTATGTGAGTGGTAATACGCAACAGCCTGCCAGAGATCACCATGCGTTTCGGCGAGAGCCTGACCGAGGATCCAGCTTCCTGCTTCGATGTTCGCGCAGACATTATCGCGTAGGGCGTTATACGTGTGCTGAGGTGTGCTGTGCCAATGTTCTGCTACTTTGCGCACCCATGTTGAGTTGACCTGCATTGGCCCGAGATCGACAGTCCCATTTGTGTTTTTACTGATTTTCCCAGGTCGTCCGTCTTCGACATAGAGCAGGACAAGAAGAACCCCTGAAGGGACATGGGCGTTTGAGGCAGCCGCGGAAAGACACGCCTGAACCCGCTGACCTTGCACAAAAGCATCGTCCTGGGCTGTCTGAGCGTAACAGGGGTGTGCGAGGACTAAACCAAGAGCAGTGAACCCAATATGAGCGAGATGTTTCATCATCAGCTTGCTTCCTGTAGTACAACAGGGACTGTCTGCAGCCGCGACCGCGCATTGCCCCAGAGTTCGACAAGATCATTGAGGCAGAGTGTCTCACCCTGCAGGGCAAGAGCCTCAAAAAGGTCGATGATGCAAAGCATTACAACCGACCAGGAACCTGCCCTGATACTGATCAAAGTATAGCCGAGTGTTGCCTCAGGATTTTCCCGCACATCAAGCCCAAAACCAGTGCCGGTCAGGTCAAACCACAGAGCCTCGGCCGCCACAACGATGACCGGCAGATAGCCATCTGCACGGGCAATTTCCTCATGACTGATAGCTGCTTCCTGTCCCGTCGAGCGATCCACCACGATGACAGGTTGCTCAAGTTCGGACAGAAGAGACATGACTGACTGCGCTACATCATCAACCCTTACAGCAGAGAATGAGATGCTCATGAGTATCTCCTGCGGTTCCATGTCGGGCGGGCTGTGCGCCTTCTCCCAATGAGCCACCGGCGGCCAGTGCGCAGGGCAGCAGGAAGAGTCAGACCGAGGAACGAAATCGTACCAAAAAATACCGTTCCCACCACGCCAATGATCAGCGTCGTCCAGCTCCAATGCAAAACTGCCAGCAAGATAGGCAGACAGCTCCGGGCATCCAGGATTAGAAATCGTACTGGTAATCCGGTTCCACGCCACATCAGTCATCTCTCCTTTTTGCCATGAGTGCGACCTCTTCGGTGATCAGATCCTGCTCAAGCCGGGCCTCAATGGCGCGTGCGAAACTTTGCCCATCTGTTTTCAGCACATCGTTGATGAACTCAGGCCAGCATTGAGGATCTGTGCGCATAAGTTTAAAGCGAAGGTCGCGATCAAAAGTCAGGAATTCACGGATCGCGACACGTCCTCCTCCTTTACGTGGAAGAAGACGTTGATTCAGACAGAAACGCATTGACTGAGCGAGGGCAGAGACAAGGTTGTCGCGCTCTTCGCGGGCACAGAGCGATACGGCCCTCTGCATCATCAGTCCCACATTGTCCGCGTGGATTGTTGTGCCAAGAATACCGCCGGTGATGGCGCAGTTGATTGCGGCGTCCATGGTTTCGCTATCGCGGCACTCGCCGACAATCAGTTCGGTCATTTCGCGTCGGGTTGTGCCGCGCACAAATTTGGCAAATGTCATGTGCGGGGGATGGATAGGCGTCTGGGTAATCTTTGATCCTGTTGGTGATCGGATATAGTCCATCAGGAACTCAATAGGATGTTCGCCCGTAGCAATGTTACAATTTGCATCAGGTCGCATGACTTTTTCTTCTGCCAAAGCAAAGGCGAGTGACGATTTACCTGACCCGGTGACACCCCCGATCAATTTCATGCCAGATACGATGTCATTACTGGCCAGAACCTCAGGTTCGACCAATTGGGATTCAAGACTGGGCGGACGGGAAGGAATTGGACGCATGACGATATTCACGCCCTGTCCTCGCATGACCTCACAAGGGGTGAAGTTCACACGGAACCGTAGAGTTTCACGACGGTTCAGTGATACTGAATATGCGCTGTCGAGATCGTGGTAGATGGCCAGCATCGACATGCCGTCCTGCGCATACATATGGCTGACAATGTCCGATATCGCGAAATCGTCCGTAGAGGAACGTGTCGCAAAAAGAACCTTCCCATGAACCATGATCGTGACAGGATGACCTGTCTTGAAATCAATGCGAGAGGCACCAAGGCCATAAGCCCATTTGAGCAGATCATCGAGACCGGGCGCGTGTTTGCGACGTTCGACGACCCAGCTATAGGCTGGACGTCCTTCATTGGGCCACGTTTCTCGTTCAGCTTTAGGTGGCATGATGAAATTCATCGGCAACGCTCCGGGTAGAGAGGTGCGCTGTAGCCATAGCCCCGATCACGGCGCAGGCCACGGAGACCTGGCTGACTGGTGATCCGTACAACCCGATCACCTACGTGTAGAGTGTCGCCTCCACCGACAGAAGCTTTCTGTTCAAACACGACATGAGGTTCTTCCACGCGCCCATTGGCCAGCAGAACCCGATAACGCGCCATTCCCACGATATCGCGCTGAAGTCGTGAAAGGTCGGATAGAAAGATTTCCGTGGCCTGTTTTTCTCCGGAAGCCCAGCCTTCTGCGACCCAGTCGTTCCAGTAACCAACCTCCTTTTTGTTCATTGGTAGAGCCGCAGTGGCAGGATGCCGAGGTTTCTGCCACGATCTGACGAGATAGGTTCGCCAGTTGGGGGGAGCTGATGTCAGTTGTGCTTCTCTCGTTATTTCAAAAACGCATTGGGTTTCATGTGCGACCTGCCCTGTGCCGTTCAGGGCGAATGCCATTTGGGCTTCGGTGACAATTGGGGGTTGCATAAGGGTCTGCCCGCCACCAATGGGCAATACCAGCGAGCGGAAATCGTAAGTGCTATCAAGCGTGTCTTCATAGCGGCGGAGCATTTCGTTGATCGCAAAGCTTCGTGCGGCAAGTCCTCCTTGCGCACCATAGATATGTGCCGCCTCTTGAAGAGCTTCTTTACGACCCGGCTTCAATCCATCGGACTCAAGATCATTAGGGCGAGTATTTTGCAGGGCCTCTAATGAGAGTGGACGATCGCCACCAACAATCTTGTCGAGTTCCTGGGCTCCCGTAATGGGTTTATTGATTGGATTGGCCAAGGCGGGCTCTGCTTGCTCAATATCATCCGCTGCTGGTTGCGGGGGTTGAGGCATTGGAACCAGCGTGCCGCTCCTTGCTGGTGGCGGCGTGCTCGATTTGAATGGGATTACGCGACCATCAACTTTGACGGTATCTGCGGCCAAAGCTGGTTGCCCGAAAGCGACCATCATGGTGCAGGCCATAAGAGAGAAGTAGGGTGTTTTAATCATGATACACCACCGCGATCTGATGATGGAGGGGATCGACCTGCACTGTGGCTGCATTCCCGGCTTGGTCTCCGAATGACCGGAGAATATCGAGCACAGGGGCAACACTGTTTGTTTGCACTGTGAGGTCGTGGCTTTTGCCAAATACGGTTACTGTGTAACCGATTTCCTTACCCAACTTCCGAACACCGGCGTTTAATGGTCCATTCCATGCAAACCAAATTCGACGGTTAATATCATCGGGTGTACTGGATTGGTCTGTGACTGGAACCGCAGGTGCTGTCCGGACAGTGCCAAGCTCGCGCAGATCTGCCGTGGTTGAGGCTATGGAACGTTGTAAGGCCACTTCCGGACTGGCCATACCAGTCGTTTCGATAGGGCCGGGTTTTATGTGTCCAGAACAGGCTGTTAGCCCGATACTGAGGGTAGCATACAGAAAGGAGGTCTTTTTCATGGTCATCTCCGTTTATGAAAAACAGAATGACCGTTCATGATGCGACCAGTTTAAAAAAATTGAGGCTTTAGAAAATTTATTCTGACAAAAATGACGCTAAGGAAATAATAGAATTACTTCCTTAGCGCCCGAGCCTTTACTCCGCTGCAATAGGGGTATCGCTATCCTCATCCATTGAACGAACTCTATCGTGAACGCCAACGGCTATCCCACGGCCGTCAAGAATTTCCTGCGCGAGATCATCAATCACGCCTATTTCGGCCTCCTCAGCAGATAACCCTGTCTCGTTAATGCGCGAATGGCGTCGCCGCGTGATTTCGCCCATTGCGGATCCGCCGGGAAACACCGCAGCAAGATACCGCAATGCCATCTGTGATCCTATGGCTTTAAACAGTCGTGACCTTAGCGCTGTATCGCCTGGGGTGGAGCTGAAGCTCCATAGCTCAATAGGACCAAGAACATTAATTAGGTGTACCTCATACATCCCTTCAGCAGCATTCAGCTGCAAAAAGAACGGTGCGCCATTCCGGCCTGGACCAGGCAGCGCATTTTTGACAACCCAAGCACTAGCTGATGTTAATTCCCAGCGAGAAATAAGCTGTTCCGCGTCTTTCCCGTCCCCTTTTTTGAGAACCCAGCGCCCCGTACTTTGTCCCATAAGATCATCGGAAAAATCACGGGGGCGCTGAGAAATAAAACCAAGCTGAACACCGTGTTTCCGACCTTCACGGGCATCACGTACTGCCTGTGCGTCCACTTGCGGAGCAGATTCAGCACGATGCCATTCGTCGTAATCAAGCCGTTTAACGGCCTCTTTCATCTCAGTGAAACGAGCAAGATGATAGTCTCTCATTTTCGCAGGCATCACCGGTTCATCGGCATATTCTGGATGAAGGAAAAAGTTTCGTGCGATGAGGTGTCTGGCAAGCATATACATCAAAGCGGTTTGACGATCGGCGGCGGCTGAACCTTTAGGGGCAACTTCCGCGAGATCAATCATGATCACACGAGCGTCACCCATATCTAGCTGTGTAGGGGCTGCTAAGGTGGGGAAGTTCTTAATAACGTTCATGATATAGCGGTCAAAAACGTCAATTAGGCTTTCGCCGGTTTCAATCTTGATCTTTTCATACCGCTTTGAGATTTCAGGCGTGCGTGCAGCACGCAGAAGATCCTGAAGGACAGGTACAGCATGACGCTGAGCGATGCCGGCAGTCCGGTAGTCGCCGACATCAATCAGGGCGTTAACGACATCACGCCACCAAGTCGGATCATCTATTCCCCCATGATGGGGAAGTGTCAGGTTATGATGGTGGATTGCAGCATCAACCAGAGGTTCCGTCCCAGACCGGTAGAGCTTGGGTTCTCCCCCTGAGACGTCAGTGCAGAGCCTATAAGCTTCATCAATGACGTCCTGGACAAGATGATCCATCCCTTCAAACGGCGGTTTGCCGAGCGGGGTCGCAAGGAGTGAAATAAAGTTTTCGAGGAACACTCGCTCAAGGGGGAGCGGGTATTCTAGCCCCAACTGCAGATCAAAGACGTTGACTTCATATCCTTGGGTTTTCTGCATCTTAAGATAAGCGGCTTCATGCGCGCGCTCTTGACCCAGAGCAGCTTGCAGTAGTGAGACAAACCCCTGTGCACCTGGACCGATATCCACCTTCCCTATGAACGGTAATTTTGCGCCGTTTCCTGAAAGAGCGGCTGAACTTAGGACCAGGCCAAGATTAATAGTATTGCTTATTACGGTTTTCCCACCACCAGGGGGAGCAACAATGATGTCAACCACCGCTTCTCGCAGGCCGCCACCAGTTGGATCGAATGGCCAGATTGACCCATCGGGCCTGCGGAAAAGAATACTTCCCTGTTGCCATGGGGATGCGCTCCGCGCCCAAGGCATCATGGTAAAAGCATCGCCTAAAGGGGCGAGTGAAGGATTAGCCGTACTGCCCAGAGAAAGTGTTGGCACCGAACCCATAGCCGCTTCCAATGGATCGCCGCTAACTCGTGTTGTCTTACAGTTGCCCCAACCTTCAATAGCCTGTGATAAAGCTGAGGTCTGTCGGCGTAGTTTGGCATCCTCACCTATGGGAGCCCATGTTGCGGCCGACATACGCATGCGGACCGAATTGTGGTTCTGCTTTTCCCGCATTGTCCTTAACTCGGCAAATGAGCGTCGGATATCTTCATTCCCCGGTAGCATTGCCAGAAATCCTGCGCCGACCTCCTTTAGGGCGAAGGCGGCTCCACCACCGCTTTCCAAAATCATCGCACTGCGCCACGGAATACGCTTCCGACCGAGGGTTGCAGATAATTCCGAAAATGGGCGCGGATCTTCGGGGCCAAGTTCCATGTCCACGGGAGCGTAACAATAGTCGCCAATATTGACCAGTTGACCACCAATTGTATCTGCATCCGAATGAAAAACCTGATCAGGAATTGATGGCCAAAGTTCACCTTCAGGCATAGGACCTGTTGCATCAGGATCATCAGGTAAGCGCGGCATAAGTGGGTCACCAATCAGGGAGGGCTTCCACTTTGAGGCAGCAGTTTCACGATAGACAATTTCGCGCGTGATGCGTAGAGCGTCGTGTGGGGTGATTAGTGTGCAGGATATATCCAGACCATTCAAAGCGCCCTCAATACGATGGACAGCAGCAGTGTGCCGTGCCAACATGATTTCGCTGCGTAGTGCAAAGCGTTGGGTATCTCCGATATTTGGAAAAGCATTTGCTGTTGCAGCCTGTTCTTCTGAAACTTGCTTACGTTCCTCCCTGCTCAATAATCCTTTGCGTGTCCAAAGCACATAATATGCTACTTCTGAGCGCATGACATTCGGCCAACGCTTGCTGCGTTCTCCAAGTAGATCGTTGAGATCAAGCCCCTGCCTGGTGGCAATAGCACGACAGGATCGGAGGCAAAGCTGATCAATTTCCTGTAGAGCAGTGTCGGGGTCTGATAAGTACCACCCGACAAGAGCATGTCCTTTTTCTTCAAGCACTCCCTGCAGTTCAATCCGCTGTTGTTCTGCCAACTCGGCAATTTCCTGTCGGGTACACATCCGGCGCAAACCGTTAATGCGCAACACGGAAATATATTCACCCCGCTTGGTCACCAGATGATCATCGTGCGTTGTTTCAACGTCACAGAATGCCTGTAGGGGTTGCCGAAGAGACAGGCTGAGGCCTGCAAGGAGAGTGGAAAGGTAGCCTGCCATTATCTGAACCTGTCAGGAGTTGTGGGGAAGAAGGCGCAGGCGCGCTTCAAGTATATCGGGGTAGATGTCATCAGGCCCGTCATAGAGACGGCCCAAAGGCAAAAGTTTCAGGTTATCGAGCAAGAAAACCAAACCATCTTTCACATCCTGTCTGGAAATATCAGCAATCTGCATAGCAATACTGACGTGAGACGGAGCTGATGATTGTAATCGTCGGAATGCTTCGTCTGATCTGGCAAACAAGGTGCGGAGTGTCTGAGCCGCGGCCACGCCAGCCGCCGGTAACATTCCGGGTTCTCTGCCCTCTGCCAGAACTGTGACACTCTGTTCCCACGCACTGGGTTTCCGACCGCTAGCACGGTAGAGGGCAAGATGGGCATGTGCTGCGAGGGCGGAAACCTGTCTCTGATCGAGTTCTGGACACCAGATCAAAAGAGCTTCCCGGTCAATTGTCGGACGGTTCAGTGATTGCAGCAGATTACAGACATGGCATATGCGTGTGTCTGTTCCACGCCAGGAAAAACTGACCCCGCTGTCAGGAAGGCCACAGCACGCACATGTCGAGGTGCCGGTGCCGGCTTCCGCCTTAAGAGGCGGTATTTCTCTGTAAGGCTGCACGCTAAGGCGGAAAACCGGCTGTGTCATTTTTAAGCCTCAGTTGCCACCCGTGAACTGGTATGCCTGAGCACTGGTACCCACTGTAGCCTGACCACCAGAAGCCGTATTGGCAGCTTTATTGATCCACTTCGGGCCGGTCGCAAACAGACCGCAGAGCACAAGTCCGGCAATTCCCATACCAATCTTTCCGGGACTACGGGTCTGCTGATTGCGGCTCTCCCACAGAGCCCACACACCAGCAATGAAGCAGACAAAAGCCAGCACATACATTACTGCAGCTGCTACTGTGCCGCCGGTCGTTAGGCCTTCCTGAGACATGGCCTGAATCTGCTTGCCGAGACCATCACCTGTCGGTTGGACGGCCTGTGCCATCGCGTGGGTTGCTGCAAGCATCAATGTCGTGCCGCTGATAGCGGCCAGACGGGTGGACCGTACGATGATGGACTGAGGAGCCTTTTCATTTTTAACGGTAAGAGAGTTCATAAGAGTAACTCCAAGTGTCATGACATAAGGGTTTTTGCCCCAATGGCGATTAAATCTGTTCATGATGCGACGAGAAATAGAGTTTCTGATCCGTCAGTGTGGCCAGTAGCTCAGTAACCAATTCGCTTCTTTGACCGGGTTAAGCAGAACGACACCAAGGGCGAACTGACACAGCAAGCCAAGCTTGGTACGATTGTTCTTGCCGGTCATCGCTCCTTGCCAGGAGATCAGGGCAAAGAACGCGACCCATGCCCCAAATGTCTGGAAAAAGAGTGAAAAGTCCTTAACAATCTGCAAGATGGCATCATGAGGACCTGCCCCGGAAATAGGAGACGTGTTGCCCGTATAGCCCGTGGGCGATGATGAGTTCAGGCTGACCTGCATGTCCAGTTTGGCTGACTTTGCAGCCTTTGTCAGAATGCGGTCAAAAGCGGCAAAGGCCCCGGACAAAACCAGGGCAACATAGGGGACCCATGGTTTACCGACAAACGGGTTTTGTGGCTGGCTCTGCTGCCACAAACCCCAGACAGCATAGATAAAGCTCATACACGCGGCGATATAGCACGCCGTAGGCAAGAGCCATGAACCCGCGATGGCAATATCGTTTAGGAAATTGACGAGACCTTCCACGTCTATCTCCTCAATTAATCAGACCATGATCAGTTTTGATCACCCAGTTGGTACCAGCCTGATAAATAGATTTAACGACACCATAGCCTCGCAAATTTGTTCCCGGCTCAACTTCGTACTGGCTTTGCTCACCAGATGGTGCGTTATCATCCTGAACCATACCCAACAAGGGAGATGCAGAAACAATGCGGTAGCGCGGTACCCAGTTATGGTTTGGTCGGGGTTGTTCAGAGACCGCAGTTAGGTGTTCCGGCAGAGAGGTCGGGCTTGCGGAAGGAGGTGGTGGGCTATTTTGCTGATTATTCATGGCAGCGGCTAAAGCACGCTTGGCCTGATCAGCGGCGGTTTCTCTTGCCTGATTGGGAATATCCGTCGCGTCTGCGACAGCTTTTCTGGCTTCAAGCAGTGCGAGGCGTCGGGTAAAATCCGCGCGGGCTTTTGGGGCCTCAGCACGCTCTTGCTGCAGTTCCTGACGGAGAGAACGCATTTCTGTCCGCGTATTTTGGACGAGGGCTGCTTCCATCGTCACCAATTGTAAGACATCAATCTGATCCTTTGAGCTCATGGGAGCTGCAATCAGGTGACGTGCTGTCTCCGTTGCTGTTTGTGGTGTCAAAGGAGGTGGTGGGGAGACTGGATCAACTGCCGCTGCTTGTTCTGTCTCGCGTGACTGTACGGGAGGCGACTGGGGTGGTGCTGGTGTGTTTTGTACGGTTTTCGGATGTGGTCCGGCCGCGATCATTGCGCTGAGATCATCAGTCGGTGGAGCCTGTTTGGCTTCAGCTATTTCCTGACGACTTGGTACATGAACCGGCGGCTGAGAATGTGGGGCAGGTTGGTGTTTCTGCGGCACGGGTGGGGCTGGCAGCGTTTGGGCGGTTATACCGACTTCCTGTCCAACTGGCGGCAAGGTGCTGGGACTGGAATGAAAAGCCCACCAACCGCCGAAAAGTAGCAATAAAGCCCCAGAAGCAGCTCCTCCCATAAGGAGACGTTTATCGGGCAGTTTTTTCTTTGCTTCCGCCTGCCCAGAATTGTCTGGGATAGCGTCTGCTATCTGGTCCTGTTCGTTCTCAGAGGCAGCCTGCTCTGAGGGTTCGGATGCGGTTTGTTGATTTTGTGGACGTAAGTGCCGGATTGTTCCGGTGTCATCCTGCGGAAATGCAGTCTGACGGGGTTCTGCTGACATGATCCTGTCCTTTGTATGTGAAGACTAGGGACAGGATCACGCATCATGATGCGACGAGTTTAAAAAAAACGGATTTAGTTTTTTGTTTCAACGTTGGTTGTAAACACGACACCAACACTGACATTTGCTGCCATATTAACTCTAGGCTGCGTTGGCATCTGTTGCATCAAGGCACTATTAACCTGGCTAGCTGCCTGTCCGGCCGCGACACCAAGTTGCTGTGGAAAATTGAGGCGTTGGACGTAATTGACGTTACCCAGTCCACCGATTGAACCAACTGTATTCGATGTTGTTTCAAGCGCGGACCCGAGACCTTGGACAAATGCAGCGGCGCCTGGTAGCAGGAAGCGTTCGACGTAGAGTTGATCAACGCTCGACGCAACAGCTGCCTCCATTGTTTTAGGTGCTACGACCATCCCGGTGACAGTAAGTGGGTCACCTTTGTGGTAAACAGTTCTGACTGACAGCACCAAACGATTCATATGGCCGCCTGCACGTGAGACGGAAGCTATCATTCTGTCGCCCGCAATCGGACCGGAATCCGCTTCCAGTACAATATCACCATTCAGATCGCTGTTTGTCGCGGTTACGGTGTGAGCATAAATCCCTCGACCTGCGGGGATCAGCACATGATTTTTGGACACAACCGAGTTGCTTGCAGACTGAGAAAGAGTGCTGGTTGATGATTTGTCGTTTTTGCTGCTATCGGTAGCATCGTTTTTAGCCGTCAGATCCTCCTGAGTGAACATCACGGAAGTGACAGGAACGTGTCCCACCATACGACTTCGGAGTGCGTTAATGGCACCCGCATACTTTGCTATAGCTGGGTTGGGTCCCTGACCGTCGGATGATGGCGCTACAGCATAGGCGGGCGCAGTCTGGACAGGTGCCTGAGTGGGTGTGGGTGCAACCTGAGCAGGAGGAGTGGGCAGGCGTTTCGCCATTGAGGGATCATCTTCCTCTCCCACTTCATGGATTGGCTCAGGCGGGGTTACTGACTTTCCTGGTGCAAAGTCAGGAGTGTAAGAGTTCCCAGTCTTTTGGGCAGTGCGAGCACTGTCCTCAATCTCTTCGCGTCGCAGTTGCTCCTGTTTGGGTGTCGCGTTGAGGCCACCAGGCAACGGGTTAATGGTTTGCGTTACACCCGCACTGGACTGTGGCATTTCCCGGTGATGAATGGAACTTACGGCCAGTACGACGATGATTAAAGAAGCAACGCTGCCGCCAATTATGAATAGCCGGCGATTACCCCCTTCTCCAGCTCGGCTAAGGATGTGTCTGAATTTGATCTGTTTGAAGTTGAAAGACATTACTGAGCCTCCCGAATACTGGCCGAAACGGTGCGACCTGAATCTGACAGCAGAACATAGGGCGTCTCATGAAACGCATAGATGGTGTAACCACCTTCACCGTGCTCCGAGCTATCCCATGCAGGTGTCATAAGAACGAGCTTGGTTCTCAGGTACATTTCGTTGCCAATTTTCCACGCTCGAACGTCGTCGGGGGAAACACCTTCAACGCTTAAGGGAACTGCCGCGGCTGGTGCAATGCCGCTTAACATCGCATTGAGATAGGGGTCTCCTGTAGCGGGAGCACCTGGTCGGGTATCAATTTCAACTTTTGCGTTGGGACCATCGCCAGCGACACGGACAGTCAGGTTGTCATCATAGGACCCGCGACCAGCCAGCAAAAGAAAGGAAATAGGTTTTGGTGCATCCTTCAGAGTGACCAATAAACCACCGCGAGGCTGAAGCGAAAGCGGTTGAATGTTAATCGTATTGCTGCCTTTGTAGGGAACGCAAACGTAAAAACCTGATGTTTCCACAGCCGGAGAGCCAGATTTCTCAGAGGATCCATTGGCAGACGCACCACAATTGGTCCCGCCAGAAGGATTGGCCGTCATACTACCGAGATTCCACGCAATCGGCCAAGGCTGTCCAGTGCGGTCTACAAACGAAATTGCAGTTGGATACCCTTTAGCAGTGAAGATGATGCTTGTTTGTTGGCCTGGTTGGAAAGAGACACGAATAGCTGGTCTTACGTTCGGGGTTGCCATCTCGGTCTGAACAGCTTCTTGTGCGCGATCGACCTCCTTCAGCCGCTTGCCAAGCCTCATGATTTCCTCAGGTGTCAACGGAATTGCCTCATGTTCAGCCTGTTGACGTGCCAATTGATCCTGATCTGGCAAACTATTGATCTGTGTCGATTGGTTCGCTGGCCCATTCTGAGCGTGGGCTCCCATAGGGAACAGGGCAAACGGAAGAATGAGGAGAGTTCTTAGTGTTTTCATGGCCTTAATTCCTCACCGGCCCGACAACCAGTTGGCTTATGGCCAGCCCATCGGGGTGATCCATATCGTCAACACGATCTATGATCATGGTCGCCATCAGTGTTTGGGTATTCTGCTGATTGACGTTTTCGCAGGTTTGGATGAAAGGAAACTGGACCACGTAATGCGCGCGTCCGTTCACAATCTTCTGGTCACGAATGGTCGCAGCGCGTGTTGGCTGCGCGAAGCATAGTAATTTTGCCTGTTTCAGCTTATCCAGATTACCTGCCTGAATAAAAGATCGTGCAAAACTGTTCCATCCATCAATGGTGTAATGCGCTCCGGCAACATTCAGCTGCGACGGGTAGTCGCGATAGTTGATGTTATAGGGTGCTATACCCCAGCGCACAGCCCACGACAGGAGCTGGTCCTGACCCAATATAGGACTATCCAACGGCACTGGAGAGTGTCCGATCTTCTGTGTATGAATGATCTGGTCCATGCTTCACCGAAAGGAAGCATGAATGACCATCTCCATTGAACTCATCGACGAATTACTGACGGGCGTAGAGCGGCCTGAAGACCTGC
>Ga0214927_100211_pt1 | contig 19183 bp, 19 predicted proteins | sample Stichaenrichm16X_FD_168612 | JGI IMG/M metagenome (GOLD analysis project Ga0214927, IMG submission 168612) | Xylose enriched microbial communities from anaerobic bioreactor in Madison, Wisconsin, United States - 16X | ecosystem: Engineered > Bioreactor > Anaerobic > Unclassified | place: USA...
CCATGTAATTATCAAATTCAAAAAATAACTATTTTTGAAGCTTATTTCTTATACGCTCAAAAATGGGGTAATAAACTTCAATAAAGTCATTATTTTTCCTTGACGTAATATAGTTTGTCTAACGTGTAAGAGGGACAGAGGTTAAAATCCGGGTTCAGGATTTTAACCACTGTCCCTCTTACACACCGCATCACCCGTTGCTTGTCGCACTCTCTTTTTTAAGTTCCCCTTAAGCTTCCCATGCTAATCTTGTAAACGTTGTGCAAACGCCTTACAGTAACATTTCAGACATGCTTGTTGAATTTATTAAAAAGTGTAAAATCAAAACTGGATGCTAATTGATAAAGCCAGACACATAATAATGATAAAATAATAGTAAATACAGACGATAATGAGGTTGATTACACTATGAAAATTTTAGTTGTCGATGACGATAAAGAAATTGCTCAGCTCCTGGAAATTTATATTCGAAATGAAGGCTACGAGCCTGTTTCCGCTTACAGTGGCCAGGAAGCCCTGACCCGCTTACGGACTGAATCCGACATTGGTTTGATGATCTTAGACATCATGATGCCTGGGATGAATGGGATTGAAGTTGTCAAAGAAGTACGTAAAGATTCTCAGATTCCCATCATCATTTTGTCGGCCAAGACCGAAGACATGGACAAAATTCAGGGCCTGATCAGCGGTGCCGACGATTATGTTACCAAGCCGTTCAATCCTCTGGAAGTCATGGCACGGGTAAAGTCGCTGCTGCGGCGGACTGAAGAGCACGTCACTAACGATACGCCCGATGTTTTGGACATTGGCCCCTTAACCATCAATAAAGATTCTCACGAAGTCAAAACGATCACTGGCACGCCGATTCAGCTGACTGCCTTGGAGTTCGGTATTTTATACCTGCTCGCCAGCCATCCTAACCGGGTCTTTTCAGCTGACGAAATTTTTGAGCGGGTTTGGCGACAGGAAAGCATTGTCTCGGCCAAAACCGTCATGGTCCACGTCAGCCATCTGCGTGACAAAATTGAAGAAGCCACTAACGGCGAGAAAGTCATCCAAACTGTTTGGGGCGTCGGCTATAAGATCGAGTCCCATTAGGCCAAGTCAATTTTGAAATGGGGGATGCCGCATGAAACTGACAGGTCGTGAGAAAACTGAGCTGTTTCTGGAAGGTGTCGTAACAGTCATTTTGCTTTTGTTGCTCAACCTTTCAGTGATCATTTTAATTAACCAATCAATCTCCACCAACCCAGGGCTGCGGGACGGAATTTTCATTATCAAACGATCGATTTTGATTGGCCCCGACCACATGCATCTTTGGAGCTGGGAGAACATTTTTATTGTCCTCCTGCTGCTGTTTGATGGTGCCGTGGTTTATTGGCGGCTGATCAGACGTTACCACCAAATTCAGTTGCGCCACATCATCAGTGAGCTGCATTACATTGCCAATGGTCATTTGAATCACCGAATTCCCTTTAAACTGAGTGGTAATACCCAATCGGTGGTTGAAAGCATTAACGCCTTGGTTGACAGTGTCATCAAGTCAATGGATGAGGAACGGGCAATTGAAAGTTCCAAGGATGAACTGATTACCAATGTCAGCCATGACTTACGGACCCCGTTAACCTCTATTTTGGGCTACCTGGGTCTGATTCGGGATAAGCAATATCACAGTCAGGAAGATTTGCTGAAGTACACCGAGATTGCTTATTTGAAGGCCAAACAAATGAAGTCCCTGGTTGACAATTTATTCGAATATACCAAGGTCAAACAGACCGGAACGCCACTTTCCATCAGTAAGATTGACCTCAATCAAATGATGGAACAGCTGGTGGCCAGTTTTGAGCTGGAAGCTGATAAAAGCGGGCTGGCAATTGCTGCTAAAGAAACGGACAAGCCCTTATACATTGAGGCCGACGCCGAAAAGCTGGGCCGGGTTTTCAATAACTTGATTTCCAACGCCATCAAATATGGCAAGGGCGGCCACCACATTTATTTGAGTGCCGCAGTCGGCCAACCCGGCGAAGTTGTCATTCACGTTGCCAACGATGGGCCGGAGATTCCGCAAAAGTCGCTTGATCAGATTTTTGAACGGTTCTATCGGGTGGAGAGCTCTCGCAATAAGGATACCGGCGGCTCCGGCCTGGGACTGGCAATTGCCCAGAGTATCATTGATTTGCATGGCGGCTACATTAATGTCAGCTCTGATGAAAAGTTGACGACCTTTGCGATTCATTTACCGGTTCAACATGGTGATAAATTAAGCAAAAAGCCCCGCCAAAAAATTGCTGAATAAAAGGAGAACTTTATGAAGCATCGAATCAAAATTTTAACGGCCTTAATGGGCTTTTTTTGCGTTTTAACACTGTCGATGACGGTTGATGCCAAGTCGACAGTTACCCCGGAACCAGCTATTTATGCCAAATCAGCGATTGCTGTCGATGCTGACAGCGGTCAGATTTTATACCAGAAGAATGCCAATCAGCCGCGGGCAATTGCGTCGATTTCCAAGTTAATGACCGTCTATATCGTTCATCAGCAAATCAAGGCCAATAAACTGGCCTGGGATGACAAAGTTAAAATTTCATCGGAACTTGCCAAATTAAGCACGGCCTCCGGTCTCACCAACGTACCGCTGACCGCCGGCAAAGCCTATTCCGTCCGCCAATTAATCAATGCGACTTTGGTCGAATCCGCCAATGCAGCCGCCTTGGCACTTGGCCAGAAAGTGGCTGGGACAGCAACCAAATTTGCCGCGTTGATGAACAAAACCGCCCGGAAGATAGGCATTTCCGACGGCCACTTCTACAATGCTTCCGGTTTGACCAACAAGTTGACCGGTAAATTGGCTTTACCACATGTCAGTGCCAATGCGGAAAATCGATTGTCGGCAAAAGATGTTGCCTTGCTGGCTCAAAAGCTGCTGCAAAAGTTCCCCAAGGTGACCAATATTACCAAGCAGACGACGTCAACATTTTATGGGACCACCATGACGGGACATAATCAATTGATTGATGATCACAATTTGGGTCAAGGTGTTCGCGTTGATGGACTAAAAACTGGAACCTCCGACAAGGCAGGGGCGTGTTTTGTTGGTTCAGCCACGACGAATGGAAAGCATCGGATTATCACGGTGGTGTTAGGTGCCAGAAACAAGTCCGCCAGCGATCCTGCGCGGTTTATTCAGACCGCCAAGTTGATGAAATGGGTTTATGCCACTCATCAACCGATTAAGTTGGCAGCCGGAGCGACAATTGCCGGGGTCGGTAAAGCTAAAATTCCCGATGGCAAACAGACGACCATCTTGCCGGTTACCAAGACGACCCACTGGGTTTGGGCCGACAAAGGCACTTCTGCCAAGCAGATTTCTGGTCAGTATGTTAATCAGCCTGCCAAACTGACATCGCCGACTAAAAAGGGCACTGAGGTAGGTCACGCTCGGCTAAGCATTGACGGCAAACGATTGCAATACATTGGCCACTCGGCTGGCAAGCTGGTGATGGTGACCAATCAATCTGTGAAAAAAGCCAATTTCTTTGTTCGCCTATGGCGCGCGATATTACGGCTGTTTTAAAATTCAATTACACAAAAGGTGTTTATTAATTGAGTCATATCCCATATAATTGTATTTGGATTGTGTTTACATTATTTTTACACACATGTCACGAATGTGTGAGATGGGTTTAGATGGAGGAATCCTTTTGGGAAAAGCTGTCGCAAAATCTAGGGAGAAGCTGCCATATTGGCGAAGAATTCTTGACGCTTCTTTGCCTGTAGATTTGAGTTATATTCCAATTGGGCTGGCATGCGGTATTTTATTGAACGCTTCCGGCTTTAACGTTTGGACCACTTTAATGGTTTCAATCATGGTCTTTTCCGGTGGGGCTCAATTCTTGATTGCGTCTCTTCTGGCCACTAATGCGCCGATGCTTTCGGTCATTTTAATGATGTTCTTTCTTGAACTACGGTACGCATTGCTGGGGTCCAGTCTTTCCAAGTATCTGCATGGAGAATCCTTGGGGTTTACCGCGCTGTTTGCGGCGTCAATGAACGATGAAAACTACGCGTTGAACTATTTAAAATTTTCAACTGATAAGAAGTTTACCCCTCATGAAGCACTACATGTTGAACACATGACGCTGATCTTTTGGACAATTAGTAACATTATCGGCAGTCTAATCGGATCGGCTATTAACATTGATTTAACAATTGTCCATTTTGCACTGACCGCGCTTTTCCTGTACATGATTGTGGTTCAGCTGAAGAATGGGTTGATTATTGTAATTTGTATTTTGTCAGGATTCTTGGCGGCTTTCTTTATGGTCCTTACCAAATCCACGTTGGGGCTGGTCTTATCCACTTTGACAGCATCCTTCATTGGTTTTTTGGTCGAAGCGACGATCAGAAAGTACAAACCCAAGAGTGGTTGGCTGCGGCCGATGAAAAACCCTGCCGGATCGCCTGAAGACGCCGACGAAGACGCTGATGACTAGGAGCTATCTTTATGGAATGGAACACAACACAGCATGTATGGTTAATCTTGGGGTGTTTTTGTGTGGCTTTTGCGCCGCGACTGATTCCCCTGATGTTTTTCCGTACCCGAAAAATTCCAGATTGGTTTAACGAATGGATGAGATATGTCCCAATCTCGCTCTTCACGGCGTTGGTTGTCAAGGACATTTTCATTTCACCTGAATATACCGTCACCATCGTCAACCGGGCACCGGAGATGATTGCGGCCGTCATTGTGATTGGGATTGCTTATTGGACTCGTTCAATGGCAATTTCGGTTGTTTTGGGGCTGGTTGCTGTTTTTCTCTTGGCGATGGTAGTGTGATGAGCGACAAGTTACATACAAAAAGGTCGAGGGAAAGGTGATTTTGCCTATCTCTCGACCTTTTTATTTGTGGTCATTAATCTAGTTGCACTATGTGGGAATCTATTTGGATTAAATTCTTACAGTAAAATTCTTCTTTTAATTTTCTCAGTCGGATTGGCGACTACCAGGCCAAAGTCGTCGGGACTCAAGCGTTGGTCGACCCGCATCCCGTTTTGCACGAGAATGGTGTACTTGTAATTTTCTTTAATCGCAATGTCCATGAATGGGTCGATCAAGTCCTGGTCCATCCGGCCGTTGATGTAGAGACGGTATTCCGGATAGTTTTTTAAGATCTTAGTGACCATTTCCGCCGTGCCGGCTTGCTGGAGCTGGCCGATCGTCAGCGCTAAGGCGACTCGTTCTCTGAAGTTGCCAAGAAATGCCCGTTTCTCGTCCGGCTTGATCTGAGGATTGCCAAACATGTGCTGCTTAATATATTCTTCTGAACTGTCAGCCATTTGCGTGCTCCTTTCAAATCTTTAAAATTAATATAACAAATATTTTGAACAAAGTCTCGATCTGTCATTTGTTATAATAGTCTCTAATGATTGTTTTTCCAAATATCGTGAATCTTGGCATGCCAGTGAAAATGCCAATTAGGGAAAAATGTTATAATAAATTTGAACAAATTTTATTAGGAGGGCTTCAATTTGAAAAAATGGATCTGGATTGTAATCGCCATCGTTATCGGTGCATCAGTTGGTGGTTACGCATATGCCCGTCATAGCCAAAACGAAAAAATTTACGCTGAAGCTATGCAGCGAGGCCGCCTTCAAATTTCGAATGAAAAATACACCGCTGCTGAAACATCGTTTACCAATGCCTTAAAACGCAAACCGAATGATGATAAAGCGGATAAGATACTGAACCAAACGCAATCGTTTATTTCCGCCAACGATTTATTTGACGACCTTAAATTCGGTCAGGCAAAGAGTGAGTATCAGTCAGTCGTTGACACCAAGAAGGGCAATGAACTGTTGTCTGATCGTGCCAAAGCACAAATTACCAAGATTAAAGGCATCCAAAAGAACCGTCAAAACTACAACAAGATTTATAATCAAGCCTTGGATCAGGCCGGTAATGGGCAGTACACCGAGTCCAACAGTACGCTGGATAAGATTTTCTCTGATAAATCAATTCATCAAAAGTACTATGCCGATATCCTGAAGAAGGCCCAAACATTACGAGATAAGAACAATGATGCCATCAGCGGCAATGCTTCCGCTAGTTCCAACAGTTTTGACTCCAGCACATCAGACAGTAACACCAGCAATAATCCCAACGTTTCCGGCGCTAAGGGTGCTAGTTTGACGTCGTCTGAGAAGAAAGCTGCCGCTGCCTACAAGGGCTCAAATGAATACACTGTGACCAAGGGCGACCGCGATCTTGACGGCAAACCGATTACGGCTGCTCAGATCACCAGTGCCAGAAAGCAAATCAGTGCTGCTGGTGTCGATTCCAACGCAATGAGCGACCAGGATGTCAGAAACGTCATCAAAGGTGCTCACAAGAATGGCGAAACAATCGGCCAGTACGTGAAAGCCCGATATTAAGATTCGGTAAAGGGGTTGTGACAAAACTAACGTTTTGACAACAGCCCCTTTGCTTGTTTCATTTTATATAGCTGGAACGTGTGCCAAAAGGCCGCTTCCTAGGCATAACCTAGAATAACTTTCCGAGCTTTCAGCTCAAAAAGTCATTCTAGGTTATGCAACGGAAGCAAGACCGCCTTTTGGCACACTCCCTTTCTGTTTATAAGTAATAATACTTGTGAGAAACCGTTTTCTAAGAGTAAAATTAATTTTAATTAGAAATCACGAGGGGGTTGGGTATTTGTCAATTTGGGCAAGGTTCGTCAACAACGTACCACTGAGAAGATTTACCGTGTTGATGCTGGTCATCTTTGTGCTTTATGTGACCCGGAGTATGATCAGCACAGTGCTGTTAACCTTTATCTTCTGTTTGTTGGTGGTTAAATTAACCAATGCAATCCGCAGGCACATCAAGATTCCGGCGGGCATTATCGTCACGTTCGTTTACCTGTTGGTAATTTTGGGGTTGTACTTTGCAGTGACCAAATATATTCCAAAAATTGCTGATCAAACCATTCGAACGACACAGGATATTATTCTCTTTTACACCAACCCCAAGAATCTACCGGATGATACCACGATGAGTTGGTTGAATGAACTGGTTAAGCAAAGCAATATTATGGCTCAGATGAAAAATGGCGTGTCGCTGGTTTGGAAATACGTGACCGGCGTTGGAACCATGGGAATAACGCTGTTCTTGTCGATGATTTTGAGTTTCTTTTTTGCCATTGAACAGCGAACCATGACCAGATTTTCCAAGCTGTTTCTTGAAAGTGACTTTGGCTGGTTCTTCCAAGATTTGTACTTCTTTGGCAAGAAATTTGTCGCAACGTTTGGTGTTGTGATTGAAGCACAATTCTTCATCGCCATCTGCAACACAGTCCTTACCACCATCGTGATGGCCTTCATGCATCTGCCGCAGCTGGCAGCCTTGGCATTGATGGTCTTCATCTTGAGCCTGATTCCAGTGGCCGGCGTGATTATTTCCTTTGTGCCGTTGTCATTGGTCGGGTATTCAGTCGGCGGGTGGAATGATGTCTTTTATCTGTTGATCACGATCATTGTCGTACACGCGTTTGAAGCTTACATTTTGAACCCCAACTTCATGGCCTCCAAGACCAACTTACCGATCTTCTATACTTTTGTCGTCTTATTGATCGGCGAGCACTTCTTTGGCATTTGGGGATTAATTTGTGGGGTACCCATTTTCACCTTCTTCCTCGACATTTTGGGAGTTAAGAAGCATGAAGGCAAACTCGACAAAGTCCCAACCAAGCCGGGGGAACCATAGAAACCGGATTCACTTTATAAAAGTTTCACAATTAAGCTGAAAAAATTTTCCATTTGGTGTAAAATCAATCTGATAGAGATAAAGAAAGAGGTAATTATATTGGCAAAACTTGTGTTAATTCGTCATGGTCAAAGTGAATGGAACTTATCTAACCAGTTTACTGGTTGGGTCGATGTTGATTTGAGTGAAGAAGGGGTTAAGCAAGCCATCAATGCTGGTAAATTAATCAAAAAAGCCGGCATCCAGTTTGACTTTGCATTTACTTCCGTATTGACTCGAGCAATCAAGACTTTACATTATGCTTTGGAATACTCAGACCAACTTTGGATTCCGGAAGTTAAATCATGGCGTTTGAACGAACGTCATTACGGCGCTTTGCAAGGCCACAACAAGAAGAAGGCTGCTGAAAAGTATGGCGACGAACAGGTTCATATCTGGCGTCGTTCATACGATGTATTGCCTCCACTTCTGAAGGCCGACGACGAAGGTTCAGCCGTTCATGACCGTCGTTACGCCAACCTTGATCCACACATTATCCCTGGTGGTGAAAACTTAAAGGTTACCCTCGAACGGGTTATGCCATTCTGGGAAGATGAAATCGCTCCTAAATTACTTGACGGCAAGAACGTGATTATTGCTGGTCATGGTAACTCATTACGAGCACTTTCAAAGTACATCGAAAACATTTCTGACGAAGACATCATGAACCTTGAAATGGCTACTGGTGAACCAGTGGTTTACGATTTTGATGACAAATTAAACGTTGTCAGCAAGACTAAGTTGGACTAATTAGATAATATTTGAAGCACTGTTGTTGGGTAATCCTGATAATAGTGCTTTTTTGTTGCTTAAGATTCACCCAACTCTAATGGTAAATGGGGAAACTAACGCTTATCAACGGATGAACCGGTTTCAATTTTAATGGAGATTTAACCTTGTTCCTGACTCTTGTTGGTTAATTTTAATAATGGCATGCTATTCTTTAGTTTGATTTTTAACAATCACCAGAATTACATATTTCAAAATATTATAATTGGGGAATCTAGCTATGTCGAAGAAAAAGATCACGTTAGTTGGTTTAATCTTAATGATTTTTACCACGATTTATGGTTTTGCCAATACCACCGTTGCTTATGAGCAAATGGGGTATGCAAGTATTATTTGGTACGTATTGGCCGCAATTTTGTTCCTGCTGCCAACTGCTATGATGTTCGCCGAGTATGGGTCAACCTTCAAAGACGCCCATGGCGGGATTTATTCCTGGTTAGCCGGGTCAATTGGCGAAGAATGGGCCTTTATTGGTACCTTCATTTGGTTATCATCCTGGATTATTTGGATGATGTCCACTGCTTCTAAAGTCTGGATTCCGTTTGCGACAACCTTATTCGGGCACGATACGACTCAGAGCTGGAGCTTCTTTGGCTTGAGTTCTACCAAGACGATTGGTCTGCTGGCCATTCTTTGGATCATCACCGTAACATGGTTTGCGGTTCGCGGAATGGACTCGATTTCCAAAATTTCTTCGGTGGGTGGAATCTTTGTTTCGCTGCTGACGGTGATTTTTGCAATTGCCAGTGTCACCGTTTTGATTTTAAACGGCGGTCATTTGGCCCAACCGGTTACCGGGATGCACAGCTTTATTCAATCGCCGAACCCTGATTTTCAGTCACCAATCGCTTTGATTTCATTTATGGTTTATGCGGTCTTTGCCTATGCCGGAACTGAAACTCTTGGTGGTGTGACCGATAATATGCATGAACCTGAAAAAACATTTCCACGCGGGTTAATCATTTCCACTTTGGTAATCACCGTGATGTATTCACTTTCCATCTTCCTCTGGGGGATCACTGCCAATTGGCATTCAGTCCTTGGAAATGGTCACGTTAACCTGGGGAACATTACCTATGTCTTGATGGCCAACCTGGGTGTTGTGCTGGGCCAGAGTCTGCATCTTTCTGCAGCTGCCAGCACCATCTTGGGGACGACTTTTGCCCGCTTTGCCGGGTTGAGTATGTTCATGGCTTATATGGGTTCGTTCTTCGTGCTGGTCTACTCGCCACTGAAGTCATTCATCATGGGATCAAATCCGAATTTCTGGCCTGCCAAGATGACTAAGTTGAACAAGAAGGGGATGCCTGGATTTGCAATGTGGACCCAAGCGGTCATTGTTGCGGTCCTGATCTTCTTCGTGACCTTTGGTGGTTCAAGTGCCAAGCAGTTCTACGTGATTTTGACGAATATGGGAAACATTTCCACTTCATTCCCGTATATCTTCCTGGTGGCTGCCTTCCCATTCTTCAAACGCAAGCAGAACCTGGAACGACCGTTTGAGATTTATACCAAACGGTGGATGACCGATACCATCTCAATCATTGTTTTGATTGTCTTGATCGGCGGGATTGGGTTTACGGCAGTTTACCCAATTTTGGAACACGATTACGTCAACGCCTTCTGGACGATCATCGGACCAATCTTCTTCGGTCTGGTCGCTTGGGCATTCTTGACTTATCAATCACACAAACTTCGTAAAAAAGCGCATTAATATTTTAGACAACAAAATGGATTCGGCCGTTATTTGGCCGGATCCATTTTGTTGTCTAAAATAAATTTGATTTGAGATGAATGTCATCGTCCGCAGTAATTGTTCGAATGACCCGACACGGATTGCCGACCGCCAGGGAATTAGCGGGGATGTTTCTGGTGACAACAGAACCGGCACCAATCACGCTGCCAGCGCCAATTGTGACGCCACCAATGACAACAACGTTGCTGGCAAGCCAACAATTGCTTTCAATTGTGATCGGTTTGGCGTACTCGTCATCGTATTCAGATCCGTCTGAGCGCTGTTTGAGATTGCGATCTTGGTAGCGGAGTGGATGCATCGGGGTGGCCAAGGTAACGTTTGGACCAAACATAACGTTGCTGCCAATCGTGACCGGACAGTCGTCGAGGATTGTAAGGTTGGCATTACCATAGAAGTGGTCGCCAATCGTTGTATAAATGCCGTAATCGAAGAAAATTGGCCCTTGAAGGTAAATACCTTTATCGGCATTGGGGAGCAGCTCAGCCACAATTTTGGCCCGTTCTTCGGTGTCCTCGTCAAAGGTATCGTTATATCGTTTGGAAAGTCGGTGCGCTTGGTGCTGTTGAGCAGCTAAGAGTGGATCGGTGGGATCATATATTTTTCCGGCTAACATTTTTTCTTGTTCAGTCATAGTGTCCTCCAAATTAGTGTTATACCCAGTATAGCGTATTTAACTGTGGTAGCGCTACCACGACCGAAACTGTTATACTGATTGTAGCTGATTTTAGGAGGTGTCTCCATGATTAATCCGGTACCACTTTACAAGGAGATGTTCCAACAGATGGGGCCACAGCACTGGTGGCCGGCCGATTCGAAAATGGAAATTGTGATCGGTGCCATCCTTGTGCAAAATACCAATTGGAACAATGTCGATATGGCTCTGACAAATTTAAAAGATGAGACGCATTTGGACGTGAAACAGATTTTGAACCTGCCAACTGAAACACTGCAGTCATTAATCCGCCCTAGTGGCTTTTACGTCAACAAGACCCGCAGCCTCCAAGCCGTCCTCAAATGGTTTGATCAGGACGATTGCAACTTTGCCTTAATGGCAGATAAGTATAAATCCGATTTACGTCGGACAATGTTAAAGCTGCCAGGAGTGGGGGAGGAAACCGCTGATTCGCTGCTGGTCTATGTATTTGATCAGCCGGCGTTTATTGCCGACAAATATGCCAGAACGCTTTTTACGGATCTGGGATTTCGCAATCTTGGCAATTATTCGAAACTTCAAAAGAGAATTTGGCTGCCTGAATCATTTACATATCAGGATGCCCAGGAATTCCATGGCTTAATTGACGAGTTCGGCAAGCGGTATCTTAAGAGTCGGCGTGATTTTGATGCCAGCTTTTTGGGTGGTTTTGATAAGCACCAGCTTGATCGGCCATGACAGATAATCTTGCGAATTAGATATAGGAGTTGGTTAGATGAATGTACTGTTGATGTTGCTGCCGGCAGTTGGCTGGGGGCTTTTGGGACCAGTTGTTGCCCGCATCGGTGGCAAGCCAGCAAATCAAATCTTTGGAACTGCCGTTGGGACGCTCTTGGTGGCAGCGGTGATGACGCTTTTTTATCATCCACACCTTTCAGTGCCGACATTTTTAGCGGCAGTCCTGGCTGGAAGTTTCTGGGTTATTGGTCAAGTCGGTCAGTTCATTAGTTTTAAAAATATTGGGGTATCCACCACCATGCCAACTTCCACCGGATTCCAATTAATTGGCACTTCACTGGTCGGTGTCGTTATCTTTGGTGAATGGTCGACGATGATGGAAAAACTGCTGGGTGCAGGGGGGATCCTAATTTTGATTGTTGGCATTATGCTGACATCGGTCACCGATAAGCCACTGGTTGCCCAAAGGACACCGCAAAAGAAGCTGCCAACTATTCTGATGCTTTTGATGACGACCTTGGGATACGTTGTGTATATGGCCATTCCTCGGGGACTGAATCATTCGGGACTGGCGATCTTCTTCCCAGAAGCAATCGGTATCCTGCTCGCGGTTCTGGTCTATGTTTTCGTCACTGGTCAGCAGCGGATTATTAAAGAGCCAGTCAGCTGGTTGAATATTGCCGGTGGACTGGTCTTCTCCCTGGGCGCAATTTCTTACATTGGTTCCGTTCAGGCGAATGGCGTCAATTCAGCTTTTGTGGTTTCGCAGTTGGCTGTGGTCATCTCGACGTTGCTGGGGATGATTTGGATGCACGAAACAAAGACGCCTCGTGAACTGGCGTTTACAATCTTTGGTTTGTTGCTGATTGTCTCCGGTGCGGTTATAACGACAGTTTTTTGACCACAAAAAAATGCGCTGGAACCGGAATTCCAACACATTTTGGGCAAAATAAAAGACCCTCACAGGGGTCTTTATTTATTTTGATTTAATTATTCAACAACAGTAACGTTAGCAGCTTGTGGGCCACGATCGCTATCTTCAACGTCAAGGGTAACTTTTTGACCTTCTTCAAGGGTCTTGTAACCGTCAGCATTGATAGCTGAGAAGTGAACAAAAACGTCCTTGCCGTCTTCTAAAGTGATAAAACCGTAACCTTTGTCTCCATTAAACCATTTAACAGTACCTTGTTCCATAAGAATGAAACCTCCGTTGCGCATAGCGCGATAAATTTTGCATTTGAAACTTGAAAAGTAAGGAGTCATTCTTATTAGAACGATGGACCTTGTTTCGAAGCTAAATACATTATCTACACTTTAACAGGTCATCGTAGAAATTGCAAATATAAACGCTCATCGACTCTTTTTACAGAGAACTTGGCTTGAGTGGGCTATAATGAAATTAACGTTAATGTCGAAAGGGGATCGTCTTATGAGCAAATCAGTTAATTGGAAAGCCGCCTTAATTGCCGGGGGTGTTGCCGGCGTTATTTCCGGTCTCGTCAAATTGGGCTGGGAAAATGTTTTGCCGCCGCGGACACCTGAACGGAATAAAACCAACCCGCCACAGCGTTTACTTGAGCAGGCCGGAATTCCTGAACAGGTGACTCACGCAACTTACACCTATTCCGATCAGCAATTACCATGGGTCAGCTACATGATCCACTTTGGTTTTTCAACTTCGTTTGCAATGTTTTACAGTCTGGCCGGCCATTATGTTCCGGTAATTAAAATGGGCGACGGCACATTGTTTGGTCTCGGTGTCTGGGGTGCCTTTCATTTGGGCATCATGCCGGCAATGGGCACGGTTCCGTCTGCCAAAGATCAACCGGTTGAGGAACATGTGTCAGAGGCTTTGGGCCACGTTGTCTGGATGTGGACCAACGACTTAATTGCCGATGAGGTTTATCACAAGTTAACCAAATAAGTTTAATTCAACGGGTCAACACAAAAGAGGTCGGATCATAGGCAATCAATGCCTACGTCCGACCTCTTTTCAATTTAATGATTATTTTGATTCTGCTAATTGTTCTTTTGGTGCATCAGTGGATTTAATTTCTTCTGAATCTTCAGTCGCTTCAGAGACTTTTCGATTGCCCATTACCAGATTAATAATGATGGCACTCAAAGCGGCAATCGTGATTGGTGAACCGAGCAGGTACTGAACCATTTGTGGCGTTTCGCTAACCACCTTGGCTGGCAGGAGAATTACAGCCATTGTCAAGACGATTGGAATCCCTAAAACATAAATGGAACTTTCATCAGTGGCCAGATTACGGATAACGTTCAACCCATTCAGCATGATGATGACACAAATGATGGAGAAGATTCCGCCAATCACAGCGGCAGGAACAGCTGACAGGAAGGCTGATAATTTACCAAAGAACCCAAGAACGACGAACCAGATCCCAGCTGAGACGAAGACACGTTTGCTGGCAACACCGGTGATCGAAACCACCCCGGCGTTGGTTGAGTATCCGGTCATTGGGGTTGTCCCGAGCAGGGCGGCAAACAGACAGCTGAGTCCTTCACCAATGATTCCGCGATTCCATTGTTTCTTGGTGATCTTTTCACCGACAACGGCACTCATTGCGAACCAGGTACCGGTGGTTTCAGTTGTCAATACCATATAAATCACTACGAAGGTTAAAATTGCCGGCAGTGAGAAATGAATCCCGTAATGTAATGAAGTAAAGTGGGGCAGACTGATCCAAGCCGCGTTGTTCACGACTGACCAATCGAAACGGCCCATCATCGAAGCAACGATCGTGCCGACGATCAAAGCGATAATGATTGAACTGACTTTGAACAATCGTTGAAGTTGGGGGATGCGGATGCCGATTGTAATAGCGACCAACATTGCCAAAGCGGTGATGGCAGCAATTTCAATGTTTTGGTTGACGTTTCCGGCTGCCTTGAAGATATTGTCATTCAAAGCGGATGGTAATAACGACAGGCCAACACAGGTGATGATGGTGCCGCCGACAATTGCTGGAACCAATGTGTTGATAATCTTTTGGTAGACGCCTGAAACGCCAAGCAGAATTAATAACAATGCTCCGACAATCAAAGATCCCAGGACAGTCGCCATCCCGCCGTTAGCGGCACCGTTTGCCAAGTAGACCCCGGCAACCGCACCAATTGGCACAAATGATGGGCCTTGCGAAACGGGCAGCTTCATGAAGTACCGGGTTTGAAGAATTGTTCCAATCCCGCAGGCCAAGAAAGCCGCCTGCAAGAAGCCGGTCTTCTGTGCCAGACTCATTGACAGCAGCCCGGCGATGATGATCGGTGGCACGTAAACATCCATGGCCAACACATGCTGGAGTCCCAGTAATCCTGATTGGAAATATGAAACCTTATCATCTGGACCATAAAGCAAACCGTTATCATTGCGTTTCATTAAGAATTCTCCTCAATTTGTTAAATTTCGGCTAAACACGAACATTAATTTAAAATAAAAATAAATAATTCGCATCGCTAGTTAATGTTTAGTATAAACACTAGCTTTGTAATTATCAACAATAATTCGAAATTAATTTTTGACTTTAATGTTCGTGTTTGGAGTCCAAAATTGAACACGCAAGATGATGATTGTCATAGTGGGGATGAAACCGTTATCCGATCAAATAATCATTGACCAAATTATCATTTTCCACATTAAAAAAGCTGAAATTCATCATTGAATTTCAGCTTTTAATATTGTGAAGCATTATCTGGCAAGGGACTTGACCAACGCGTCGATGATGTGGGTGATTTCTCGCTGCTCCAGAGGTTGATTAAACAATAGGTAACCAATGATGACGCCACCGACAACCGACCAAATGATTTTGAGAATTTCCAAGTTCTCCCAGTTGACGATTAAATGGTTGTCTTTGAGTTGATTCAAATTTTTATTGATGTTGTGCCAATAAAGGGGAGGGAATTTAGTCAGCAGTTCTTTTCTGACAGTCTCATTATATAAGACCTCGGAGACAAAAATTTTGAGGACGGCTGCGTTGTCTTTGAGAAATTGAATTCTGTCGCGGACCAATGAATCAACAAAGGCATGTAAAGTGACAAATTGTAGGGGGAGCTGATCAGTCTTAAATTCGGTGAGGACGGCGGGAAAAATCGAGTTGATCACCGGTTCGATGATGGCATTCAGTAACCCGCGTTTATTCTTGAACTTACTAAAAATATTTCCCTCGGAAACGCCTGCCTTGGTGGCAATTTCTTTGGTGCTTGCGTTGGCATACCCTTTTTCTGCGAATACTTCGATTGCTGCCAATAGGATTTTGACCTGCTTGTCGGTCATTGCATTTAGCACGTTGGCATCAGCAAATAATTTTAATTCGGTACCATTCAGCATTCAGTGTGGCTCCTTACTGTGCATTGAATTTAAATTTCAGATTAAGTATACACTCAATCTAGTATTTTAAAAGTCGCTTAGCTGATTTTCATGTAAATTTTTGATAAATGCCATGAAAACGGCTTCTTGAAAACTTTTGAGAGTAATGGTTGACCTTTATATCTCCGTGTGTATAATAAGTGTTGGTAATTGACTGAGTAACTACTCAAACAATTGCCCGAATTCAAACCAATGAAAGAGGGCTAATACATGCGAGAGAGTGTGGAAATGAAAGAACCTAAGAAGAAGTTTTTCAGTAGTACAGAAGATGCTGGCGACAGCAAGAGCTTAGATGAGGTTAACGGTAGTATCATCGTGCCGCAAGATGCAGGATTTTGGCGGACGTTGATAACTTATACCGGGCCTGGAATTCTGATTGCCGTTGGGTATATGGATCCCGGTAACTGGATCACATCAATTGCTGGTGGGGCTCAATTCAAGTACAGCCTGTTATCAGTGGTCTTGATCTCAAGTTTGATTGCGATGTTGTTACAATCCATGGCAGCTAAACTTGGAATCGTGACCGGAAAAGATTTAGCTCAGTTGACCCGTGAACGTACCAGTAAGCGAGTTGGATTTATCCTTTGGATCATCACTGAATTAGCCATTATGGCAACGGATGTTGCTGAAATTATTGGTTCAGGGATTGCGTTGGAATTACTGTTCAAGATTCCATTAGTAGTTGGCATTTTGATTACCAGTGCCGATGTGTTGATCCTGTTGCTCTTGATGAGATTAGGCTTCAGAAAGATTGAAGCCATTGTGGCCACCTTGGTTGCAGTGATTTTACTGGTCTTCTCATACGAAGTATTCTTGGCAGGACCGAATATGCCTGAACTGTTCGCCGGCTATATTCCTTCAACATCGATCGTCACGAACAAGTCAATGCTCTACCTGGCACTTGGGATTGTTGGTGCGACGGTTATGCCCCATGATTTGTTCCTGGGATCATCAATTTCCCAGACACGTCGGGTTGACCGGAAGAATCGCAAGGATGTTGCCAAAGCAATCAAGTTCTCAACGATTGACTCCAACATCCAGTTGTCACTGGCATTTATCGTTAACAGCTTATTGCTGGTATTGGGAGCTGCCTTGTTCTTCGGTACGAACAGTTCAGTTGGTCGGTTCGTTGATTTATTCAACGCTTTGCAGGATTCACACATTGTTGGCGCCATTGCCAGTCCAATTCTGAGTATGCTGTTCGCCGTAGCCTTACTGTCATCCGGACAAAGTTCAACGATTACTGGGACACTTTCAGGACAAATCATCATGGAAGGTTTCATTCATCTAAAGATGCCACTTTGGGCACAACGATTGATTACTCGTCTGCTTTCAGTCACACCAGTTTTGATCTTTGCCATTTACTATCATGGCAATGAGGCTAAGATTGAAGGATTACTGACGGCATCACAAGTGTTCCTGAGTATTGCTTTACCGTTTGCCATCATCCCACTGGTCATGTTCACCAGTAACAAGAAGTTGATGGGTGAGTTCGTCAATCATACTTGGGTCAAGTACGCTGCTTGGTTTGCCACCATTGTGCTGGTAACCTTGAACGTTTACTTGATTCTCCAGACGGTTGGCTTGCTGAAATAACCGTTTAAAGACCTTTATAAAAAATAAGTAGGTTTCCGTTATATTCTTTATAAAAGTGTTTAGCAGTTGGGAGTCGTTGACAATTTAAAAATTTGTCTGCGGCTTCTTTTCTTTTAGTCTAAAATAGAGGTTAATAACTAACAGGGGGATTACTAAATGATCAAACCCGAAAAGACAATCAATGGAACCAAATGGATTGAAACGATTCAAATCAATGCCGAAGAACGGGCAACCCTCGAAGATCAGTATGGCATCGATGAAGATATTATTGAGTACGTCACTGATAAAGATGAAAGTACTAACTATGTTTATGATATCAATGAGGACGACCAATTATTCATCTTTCTGGCGCCGTATGCCCTCGACAAAGATGCGCTGAGATATATTACCCAGCCATTTGGCATGTTGCTTCATAAGGGTGTTTTATTCACGTTTAATCAAAGCCACATTCCTGAAGTCAATACGGCGCTTTACTCGGCATTGGATAATCCCGAGGTTAAGAGCGTCGATGCATTTATTCTGGAAACATTGTTTGCAGTTGTTGACAGCTTTATCCCAATTTCTCGTGGCATTACCAAGAAACGCAACTATTTGGATAAAATGCTGAACCGGAAGACGAAGAACAGTGACTTGGTTTCACTTTCACATCTTCAACAGACATTGACCTTTTTGTCCAGCGCAGTTCAAACCAATCTCAGTGAACTCAATCGTTTGCCAAAGACCCATTTTGGTGTCGGTGCTGACCAAGATAAAATTGATTTATTCGAAGACGTGCAAATTGAAGGAGAACAGGTCCAACGAATGTTTGAGATTGAAACTCAAGTCGTTGACCGAATCGATCACACCTTCAACAGCATTGCCAACAATAATCTGAATGATACAATGAAATTTTTGACAATTTGGTCACTGACCATGGCTGTGCCAACGATCATTACCGGATTCTATGGGATGAACGTGAAACTCCCGTTAGCCGGGATGCAGTATGCTTGGATGCTGACGCTGGGGATTTCTGTCGCTTTGATTGTGGCAATGCTGATTATGCTGAAGGTCCGGCGGAAGATGTGATGGGTGAGTGGTTTATTGCTGGGTGGAGGATTTTTTTGGAGTGTGTATAGTTGAGCAGTTATGCTATTTTGAGCACCCTTCGGCCTTTAAAACACGCTCCGACGCCCCAGGGCCCGGCCACATAAACAAAAACTTCCAACGATGAACAAGAACCGTTCATCATTGGAAGTTTTCGCTTATGTTCCGACGGCCGAAAACGGTCTAGCCTACCTGGTGGGCCCTAAACGGGTCTCGTCGCGCTCTGGCGCGTTTGTCATGCTATCTTGAGCTCCCTTCGGCCTTTAAAACAGACTAAGCTTGTGATGAATTAAAACCCGACGGGGCTTTAGTTCATCACTTTTTGGTATAAAGTGATTGTGAAGTTAGTAATGCCGTGAGCATATTTGGCGCTGGACGCCG
>Ga0214927_100212_pt1 | contig 19107 bp, 19 predicted proteins | sample Stichaenrichm16X_FD_168612 | JGI IMG/M metagenome (GOLD analysis project Ga0214927, IMG submission 168612) | Xylose enriched microbial communities from anaerobic bioreactor in Madison, Wisconsin, United States - 16X | ecosystem: Engineered > Bioreactor > Anaerobic > Unclassified | place: USA...
CCATGCCCTGCGGAGAGCCTTCTCGTAGTCGCTATAGGGAACCATTCCTGCCATCGTTACCACTCCTTCAAGTGTTCCGGAGGCCCTTCTGGACCTCCTCGGGTTTCGCTTATATATATTGCCGGCTAAGATAGTTTTATACAGATAATCTCAGTTTTTCTAAGTTTTTTTAGCTCACTATATCTAAGTGTCTATTACTTAGATATAGGCCTTCCTTATAAAGTGGAAGGCCCCCCTGCAGCAATGCCGCAGGAGGGCCCAAAAGGGGAGGTATGGGGAGATACTAGGAAGCCTTATTTGTCCGGAGCGATCCAGAACTTGAGGAGCGGGAAGCTCACGACGACAGCGAGGAGAGTGTTGACGACAGAAGCGATGGTGCCGGCAAGTTCGGCACCCATGCCCCACGTGCTCTCGCAGAAGGCCGTGACATGGCCCGGCAGTATCAGGTTCACGACGACGATGACGACAGCGAGGACCGCATACTTCGGTGCGGACTTCGAGAAGTCAGCGGTCGACTTGAAGACCCACTTCATCTGGACGAAGAAGTTCACGACCTGGGCCAGCACCTCAGCAATCAGGAAGGTGATGAACCCGCCCAGGCCATGGGAGCCCGGCGTCGTGTAGTCGAAGATGAGGAACGAGAACGGGCTCGTCAGCTGCATTGCATCGATGAAGAGCGCCGTGCCGATCCAGGTGCAGATGAAGCGCGTTGCCGTGGAGATGTTGCTCAGCACATTGAACTTGATGAATTCCCACAGTGCCTCGTGGTCCTGCGTCCACTTCTTGAAGCTCATGAAACGAATCCCTTCTTTCGGGGTGGCTGCCTATATCAGTTGCGGTCCTGCGCTGCGAGGAGCTTCTCGCCCCGTGCGTTGAGCACGAGGTTCTTGATGAGCTCGTAGGCAAGCGGCACGAAGAACCAGAGGAACCAGACGAGCAGGAAGAAGTCTCCTGCAAAGATCTGGACGATCGCTGCAGGCACAAGGCCGCAGAGGCCCCAGCCCTGGATCTCGCGGACAAGCGCATCGACAAGACCCATCGACACGAACTGTCCGGCGTTCTTCGCAAGGGCGCGAAGCGGCATGTTGTAGATGAAGAGGACATTCAGGTTCGGACGTCCTTCCTTGGCGCCCTTCTTCACGAGATGCTGGAGCACGAGCCAGACGATCCAGAAGACAGGGCTCCTGCCGTGGTTGAGGTCGCGGAAGCAGGTGTTCCTGTCGAGCGTCACGCGCGGCTCAGGAAGCCTCCTGCCGAGGAGCTCCTCGAACTCCTCCTTCGCAATGCCGTGCACAGCACCCGTACGGTACTCGGGGATGTTTCTTCCCATGTAGGGATCGGGGGCATGCGTATCAGCCAGGAGCACGGCTGCCTTCAAGGCCTGGTGCTCGCTCGAGCCGCCGACCTTGACCTCATAGTTGCCGCCTTCGGCTTCCCAGGCACCCGTCGCCACATTGAAGTAGCGGAAGGCGCGCTCGTCGAGCTCGATGGTCACGGTCTTCTTCTCGCCCGGCTCAAGTGCGACCTTCGCAAATCCCTTGAGCTCCTCGGCGGGACGGAAGATGCGTGCCTTGGGCTTTGAGATATAGACCTCTGCCACCTCGGCGCCAGCACGGGTGCCCGTGTTCTTGAGATCGAACGTGACCGTCGCGGTGGGGAGCTTTCCTGCCTTCACGTCGGACTGCTTCACATGGACGGAAAGATTGCTGTAGGCAAACGTCGTATAGGAGAGGCCAAAGCCGAACGGGAACGCTACAGGGACCTTCGCCGTCTCGTAGTAGCGATATCCCACATAGATGCCTTCGCGGTACTGGGCATCGGCATCATCCGAGGGGAAGATGCCATCGCATGGGGTATCTGCGAGAGCCTTCGGCCAGGTCTCTGCAAGCTTGCCGGAGGGGTTCTGGGCACCCGTGAGCACCTCGAGCGCAGCGCGTGCCCCTGCCTGGCCGCCGAGGCCGAGATAGAGAAGGGCCGGCACCTCGTCTGCCCAGTCGGTCGCGACCGCACCACCTGAGGAGAGAAGACAGCAGATATTGCTGTTCACAGAGCTCAGCTGCTTCACGAGCGCGACCTGGTTTGCCGGAAGCTCGAAGCTCGTCCTGTCCATGCCTTCGGACTCTTCAGACTCAGGAAGTCCCAGGCAGAGCAGGACGACATCTGCCCTCTCTGCAAGAGCGACTGCCGCCTGGGCACGCTCGGCATTCTTTTCGCCCGAACGCTCGAAGCCCGGCTCGTAGCCCACGAAGTCGAGGCCGGAGTCCTGGATGCATTCGAGGAGCGTCTCAAGCTTCGTCGGGTTCACAAGCGAGGAGCCGGCACCCTGATAGCGGGGATCCTTTGCAAAGTCGCCGATGAGGGCGACTTTCGTCTTTGGTGCAAGCGGCAGGAGCGGCTTCTCCCCTGCCTTCTCGTTCTTGAGAAGGACAATGCCCGCCGCTGCAGCACGCTCTGCTACCGCATGGTGTCCCTCCTCGTCGAAGGAGGAGGCAGCGTTTGCTGTTGCGTCATGCGTCGAGAGGATGAGCTCGAGCGCTTCGGAGACACGCCGATCGAGCAGGTCCTGGGAGATCTTGCCCTCCTTCACGGCTGCGATGAGCTCGCGGGTGGAGTCGAGTCCCGGTGCCGGCATCTCGAAGTGCGATCCTGCGGCGACGCCTGCAACATGGTCGTTCGAGCCGCCCCAGTCGGTCACGACAGCACCCCTGTATCCCCAGTCTCCGTAGAGGATGTCCTGAAGAAGGTGCGTGTTCTCGTTTGCGTAGACACCGTTCACGCGGTTGTAGCTCGACATGACCGCCTTGGGCGCTGCCTCCTTGACCACGATCTCGAAGGCCGCAAGATAGATCTCGCGGAGCGTCCTCTCGTCGAGGATGGAGTCGGATGCCTGGCGGCGGGTCTCCTGGCTGTTCGCAGCAAAGTGCTTGACGCAGGCACCGACGCCCTTGGACTGGACGCCGCGCACGTAGGCAGCAGCCATCTTGCCGGCAAGGTAGGGGTCCTCCGAGTAGTACTCGAAGTCGCGGCCGCCCAAAGGGCTCCTCTTGATGCAGATGCCCGGTCCGAGAAGCACGTTCACATCCTCGACAGCAGCTTCCTCGCCCAAGGCCTCGCCGACCTCCTCGACAAGACCTGTGTCCCAGGTATCTGCCAAGGTCACTGCCGTCGGGAAGCAGGTCGCCGGAAGCGAGCCGCCGATGCCGAGGTGGTTCGCTCCTTCTGCCTGGCGCCTCAGGCCGTGAGGGCCATCGGAGAAGACAAGCGCCGGCACGCCGGCACGCTTGATCTCGCGCGTGCCGAAGGCAGTGGCGCCGACGAGCAGGGCGCACTTCTCCTCGAGCGTCAGCTTCTTGAGTATTGCTTCTGTATCCAAGAGTCTGCCCTTCCTCCCCTGGGCCGGTTGCATCCAGCCCTCTCTTTTTCTGATTCTCAAGATAGCCGAAGGAGCGGATGAGATGCCTCTTGCGGCACAAACGGTCACCTCCGCAACGCATGCTGCAGAAAAGAGCCTGAAAGCAGCCAGCAGCGGCTGCGGCATGAAAGGACGGATGGACCAAAGAGGAAGGAGCGGCCAGCGCAGCAGGCAGCCAGATTGCCGGATGCATCCCCTTCTCCCCACATCAGGCTATCCCGCTTTTTCCGTGTCATGCATCCAAAAGGATTCCTACTCTGCTATTCATGAGTAGAGAGAGCGGAGCCGTATTGATAGAGCAGAGCGCGGGTATGTGCGAAGCTGTCCTTACTATATGAGAGCAGGCAGAACGTGCTGAAATACCAAGCGGTCATAGACGATATCGTGGAAGGCATAGAGTCCGGCGCCTATCCACCCTACTCCCAGCTTCCCTCCACAGCGCAGCTGTGCGACAAATACGGCGTCAGCAAGATCACGATCAAGAAGGCCATGGACCAGCTCGAGTCCATGGGCTATATCTCGAGGCGCCGAGGATCGGGCTCCTTCGTGAAGAAGATCGGCGAGAAGGTGCCCGAAGCCCTCATGGGCGAGTACTCGAACCAGATGACGGGGTTCATGGCGGAACACAGGGCAAGAAGCGAGAAGGTCTCGACGAAGGTGCTGCAGTTCACGGTCGAGCGCCCTTCCGACAAGGTTGCCCATGCTCTCGATATGGACAAGGATGGCTTCGTCTACCACATCGTGCGCGTACGCTCGGCAAACGATGTGCCACTTGCAATCGAGTACACCTATATGCCGATCGATGTCATCCCCGACCTCAAGACCGCAGCGGTCGAGACAAGCATCTATTCCTTCATCGAGGACGATCTCGGCCTCAAGATCTCGAGCGCACACAGGACCGTGCGTGCCGTGCTCCCCACCCAGCTCGAGGTTGAAGAGCTCCATGAGTCGAAGACGAGCCCCTTGCTCGAGGTGGAGCAGACGGCCTTCCTCGACGACGGCAAGGCCTTCGAGTACTCCATCTCCCGCCACGCCCACGGCTACGAGCTCTACGTAATCTCTGCGAAGTAGAAAACATACTCCAAGACGCAACAAGGCGGCAGGCAACGTGTGTGCCTGCCGCCTTTCTCATAGCGGGATATATATCTGGAGCTAGCCCTTATGCGCCTTCAGGATCTTCGTGAAGGACGTGTCGGAGTGACGTGCCCAGAAGAAGTAGATGAGCATGGAGACGACGCAGGCAAGAGACACCACGGACCACATCGTCGTGTAGCCGGCAGCCGTGATGAGCGAGCCTGCGACGCCGCCGCCCAGGCCGTAGCCGATATCGTAGCCGCAGAGGAACGTGGAGTTCGCAGAGCCCCTGCTTGCATCATCTGCCGTATGCACTGCCATGGACTGGAGGCTCGGCTCGAGGCCGACGAAGGCATAGCCTGCCAGGATGGCAGAGACGATGAACGTGGGTGTCGTCGGCACGAAGGCCAAGAGCAGGAAGGCCACAAGCATTGCAGCGTTGCAGCTATAGACGAAGAAGGCCTCGCCCTTCTCGTCTACGAGCTTGCCCAGGGTCATACGGACGAGCAGGAGCATCGCAGACATGACAAGAAAGTAGATGGAGCCCGAAGGCAGGCTCTCCTCCGAGGCAAAGAGGGCGACGAAGTTCTCGAGGGCACCGAACGTGAACATGAAGACGAGCATCGTGACCGTGGCAGGAAGCGAGTCCCTGTTGATGATGGTCCTGAGGTCGAGCTTCTTGTGCGGCACATCGACCCTGGATGCCTTGATGAACATGAAGAGGATAAGACCGAGAAAAGCTATGCCGGCCGCAGAGGCATAGAGCACCTGGAAGCCGAAGCCATACATGAGCTCGAGGCCGAGGGCAGGTGCGATAGCTGATGCCAGAGCTGTTGCCATCCCGAAGTAGCCCATGCCTTCAGCAAAGCGCGGACGGCAGATAACGTCAGAAGCGACGGTTGCGGTCGTGGAGTTCGAGAACGAAAGTCCCACGCCGTGGAGCATACGGAGAGCGATAGCCAGAGAGAGCGTCGGCACGAACACATAGCCCAGAGGTGCCAGGCCCAGGAGCAGAAGGCCGATAACAAGAGCAGCACGCCTCACGCCGTTGTCGAGCCACCAGCCCACGAACGGACGGATGATGACAGCAACGAACGAGAAGACCGCGGCACAGATGCCGGCAATTGCCTCGGTCCCGCCCAGGCTCTGGATGAAGAACGGGAACGTCGAGAGGCTCATGATGTGATTCGTGAAGACGCAGAGATTCACGAGGATGATAAGGACAAGTTCCTTCGTCCACAGCTTTGGCTGCGTGCCTTGAGATGCATTCTTTTGTGCCATAGATTCCTTCCTCTACGAGCGATATTTGCCACAGCACAGGGCCGTGCCCGCAGAGGCGAGCGACCCTTTCATCAACTGGACTTACGCCAAAAGGGCCACTCATTGATTCAACTGCATTATACGACGCAGGCAGGCACTGGCCACGAAAAGCCCAGAGCTTGCCGGGGGCACGCTCGGACGAGGCGGGAATGCATCTGTACGGGAAAAGAAGCGCTGGTGCATCTGCCTGCCCGGCGCTGCGATATTCTTCGATGCCAGAACGTGCGCCTCACGCTGAAGGCTGAGTCCCAAGAAAAAAGAGGCAGATATGCTTGCTGCTGACATCATGCGCAGGCATGGCATACGCAAAGAGGATACGGAGCATGCCTGCAGACAGGCAGAGGCACTCATCGACGCAGCCAGATTGACCAAGAACGAAAAACGCTCCGGAACGCAGGCGTCCCGAAGCGATAAAAGGATGGCTCCTGTTGAGATACAGGAAGCGCATCCCGAATCGGCATGCGCTGTCCGCTGTTGGCTCTTTAGGTCTCTGCTCCTTCAGAAACTGCCTCTTCCTGCTTCTCCCCTGCATGGCTGAAGCACTTCGCAAAGACAAGGCGCGAGATCGGGCCTGCTGCAAAGAGATTCCACAGCAGCGCCATCGGGAAGTTCTTGATGAGGGTGCCGACAAAGATGGCAGGAAGCTGCATGACCGGCATGCCGCCCAAGATGATATTGAAGAGGATGGATGCCACCATGCTCATGGTCGGGCACATGATGAGCACGGTGCAGGAAGAGCGCACGACCGTGCAGAGAAATGCGTTGTCATGGCCAGGATCGACAAGCCTGGCCGAAAGGCCTGCTCCCACACGGGTGCCCCAGAGATTCGAGAACAGGAACACGAAGAGCCACATGTAGGAAGCCTCGATGAGAGCTCCCAGGAACACGTCGTTTGTCATGTTCGAGAACCCTCCCGGCATGGTCGGGATCCCCATCTTCCAGGCAACGTTGTAGACCTCCATCCCGTATGCCATCGTCACGCTCATGAGCACTCCGAAGATGATTCCCTGCACCCTGTTTCTCGGCATGTTCCCATTCCTTTCCGCGTACACAAAAAGCGTGCAGGCCGAATCTTCGGTCTGCACGCTTTGCCCTGCACTTTTCGTCTGTACGCTACACGCAGCAACTACTCTAGCACCCACGCATGGGCAGGTCTCAGAAACGACACAGAAGCCTACTCGCCTTCAGGTGCCTTCTTCTTGCCGAACTTCGCCTTCAAGGCTCCCACGACAGCCGGGATGACAGAGACGAGGATGATGCCGACAATGACAAGCTCGAAGTGCTCCTGCACGGCGGGGATGCCGCCGAAGAAGTAGCCCAGAAGCGTGAAGAGCGTGGACCAGCAGACGCCGCCGAGGATATTGAAGATCACGAAGTTCCTCCAGTGCATGCCTCCCATGCCGGCCAGAAACGGCACGAACGTGCGGATGAACGGAAAGAAGCGGCCCAGGAAGATCGCGAGGTGACCCCACTTGTCGAGGAAGTCCTCCGTCTTCTTGACACGCTCTGGCGTCATGGCCTTCACCTTGCCGGAGGCAACGATCTTGCGTCCGAAGAAGTGGCCAATCATAAAGTTGCACTGGTCGCCGAGGATGGCGGCTGCCCAGGCGCAGGCCAGAAGCAGGTAGATGTTGAAGCCCCCGTTATGGGCAAAGAAGCCGGCAGCAAAGAGAAGCGAGTCCCCCGGAAGGAACGGGAAGAAGACGACACCCGTCTCGATGAAGACGATCAGGAAGATGAAGCCATAGGCATAGAGCGGACCTGCTGCGATCCAGGCAGCGATGGCAGTACGCGGATCGTGGATGAGCTCGGCAATCGCATTGATGAACGGCACTGACCTTCTCCTTACAGAAGCCCTTTATACAGAGAATGCCTCGCAGGGCAGAAGTCCTGGAGGCACTCATGCAGTGCATTCGATGGGAACGGGCGCCCGCCCGAGGCTCCTTATGGCTGCTGCCTCCCGGCCCTGACCAGGTTCGGAACAGTGCGTCGCCCGAACCCATCGAATGCACTCGCGATGAAAAAGTATAGCGGAAAGGCTGCCTGCCACAAAGAGGATGCCTGTGGCAAGGCCAGAAGCTCCACGAGACTTCCGCTTTCAGCGGCGGAGAGCGCCTAGTCGAGGAGGCGCTTTGCCGGCACCATGCGCTCCAGGGCATCGTTCAGGATGCGGTCCTCGCGTGCAAAGTGGAAGCGGATATAGCGGCGCTCCGGATGCTGGAAGAAGTAGGAGGCAGGAACGCCTGCCACGCCGACCCTGTGTGCAAACTCGAGCGCGAAGCGGGTGTCTGACCCCATGGAGAAGCCGGAGATGTCGCAGAGCACATAGAAGGTGCCCTGCGGCTGGATATAGGGGATGCCAAGAGCATCGAGCCCGCTGCAGAAGAGACGCCGCTTTGCCGTATACGTGGCCTTGAGCGCCTCGTAGTAGGCATCGGGGAACATGAGGCCGGCCACCGCTGCCTCCATGAGAGGGGCAGAAGATGAGTTCGAGAAGCGCTCGTGCACCCGCTTGGCCGTATCCACGATCTCCTTCGGCCCATAGAGATAGCCCAGGCGCCAGCCCGTGATGGAGAACGTCTCGGAAAGCGAGCTGCACATGATTGTCCGCCTGTCCATGCCAGGAAGCGTGCAGAAGTAGATATGCTCCATCGGCTCATAGACGATGTGCTCATAGACCTCGTCCGTGATCACATAGAGGTCATGCTTCTCTGCGATTTGGGCGATAGCGGAAAGCTCGTCCCTATCGAACACCTTGCCAGAAGGGTTATGCGGGTTGTTGAGGATGAGCGCCTTCACGGCAGGGTCTGAGCAGGCACGATCCAGCTCCTCTTCCGAGAAGCTGAACGAAGGCGGTGTGAGCTGGACAAAAATGGGCTCAGCTCCTGCCATCCTGATATCGGGCACATAGTTCTCGTAGCAGGGGTCGAAGACGACAACCTTGTCTCCTGGCGCGACAACCGTGAAGAGCGCGACGAGCAGCGCCTCTGTGCAGCCATTGCAGACGACGACATTCTCATCGGGGTCGAAGTCCATCTTCGTGAAGCGGTTGACCTTCTGCGTCAGCGCCTCGCGGAAGTTCGCTGCACCATAGGAGATGGCATACTGGTTCGGGCCTCCGTGCGTGACCTCGGAGAGACGGTCGGTCAGAGCTTTCGGCGGCGTGAAGGACGGAAATCCCTGCGAGAGGTTGATAGCGTCATATTCATAGGCAACCTCTGTCATCGTATGGATGGCAGAGACCGGTATCTCTCCTGCACAAGGATTGAGGCTCTTCATGGGACAGCACATCCCTTCTCCGCTGGCCGAAGCGCACGCGCGCAACTCGTTCATCATACTAAAGCGCCTTATCCATGGATGCAGCAATCGGGCAGACGGATGAAGCAAGGCTGTTACCGAAAAGGAGCCTGGCAGATCAAGCTGCCAGGCTCCCCAGACGGATCTTTTTGTATCGTGCCTTACTTGCGATGTGCGCGGTAGAAGGCAATGAGCTCCTTCGTGGAGCTGTCCTGCTGTGCAAGTGCCTCGTCGTCGTGGAAGGCAGGGGTGATCTGCTTTGCAAGCTGCTTGCCAAGCTCGACGCCCCACTGGTCGAAGGAGTCGATGCCCCAGACCGTGCCCTCGGTGAACGTGATGTACTCATAGAGTGCAATGAGCTCGCCAAGTGCATGCGGCGTCAGCGCCTCGCCGAAGATGGAGGTCGTCGGACGGTTGCCTTCGAAGCAGCGTGCCGGCACCATCCACTCAGCCGTGCCCTCTGCACGAACCTCGTCAGCGGTCTTGCCGAAGGCAAGAGCCTTCGTCTGTGCGAGGAAGTTGCCGAGGAAGAGCTCGTGGATGTCCTGGTCTCCGTCCTTCGTCGGATTCGGGGTATTCACGAAGGCGATGAAGTCGGCAGGAATCAGGCGCGTGCCCTGATGGATGAGCTGATAGAAGGCGTGCTGGCCGTTCGTGCCGGCCTCGCCCCAGAAGATCTCGCCCGTCTCGGTCGTGACAGGGGTGCCATCCCAGCGCGTGGACTTGCCATTCGACTCCATCGTGAGCTGCTGGAGGTAGGCCGGGAAGCGGTGCAGGTACTGGTCGTACGGAAGCACGGCGTGGCTCTCAGCCTTGAAGAAGTTCACATACCAGACGTTCAGGAGACCCATGAGGGCGCAGACGTTCTGCTCGAGCGGCGTGGATGCGAAGTAGACATCCATATCGTGGAAGCCGGAGAGGAACTCCTCGAAGACCTCGCGGCCAAAAGCGAGGATGAGGGAGAGGCCCACTGCGGAATCGACGGAGTAGCGGCCGCCGACCCAGTTCCAGAAGCCGAAGGCGTTGGAAGGATCGATGCCGAAGGCCTCGACGCCCTCGAGGTTCGTGGAGACGGCGACGAAGTGGTGCCTGATTGCATCGGCAATGGAGGAATCGGAGCCATCGATAGCCTTCTGGGCCTTGAGCGTATCGATGAGCCAGGTCCTGACCTCGCGTGCGTTCGTCATTGTCTCGAGCGTCGTGAATGTCTTGGAGACGATGATGACAAGGGTGGTCTCAGGATCGAGGCCCTTCAGCTTCTCAGCTGCATCATTCGGGTCGATGTTCGAGATGTAGCGGACCTGAATGCCGCCATTGAGGTAGGGCTTGAGAGCTTCATAAGCCATGACCGGGCCGAGGTCGGAGCCGCCGATGCCGATGGAGACGACATTCTCGATCTTCTTGCCGGTGACGCCCTTCCATGCGCCGGAGCGCACCTGGTCGGCGAAGGCATACATGCGGTCGAGCACCTCATGGACATCCTTCACGCAGTCCTGGCCGTCGACGATGAGCTTTCCCTCGTCGGATGCCGGACGGCGGAGTGCGGAATGCAGGACAGCGCGGTCCTCGGTCGTGTTGATGTGGACGCCCTTGAGCATCTGGTCGCGACGCTCCTCGAGGTGCACCGCACGTCCGAGAGCGACAAGGTCCTTGACCGTCTCATCGGTCACAAGGTTCTTGGAAAGGTCGAAGTGAAGATCGTTCACGTCGAAGCTGAGCTTGTTCACACGCTCAGGATCGTCTGCGAACCACTTCTTGAGAGAGATGCCCTCATCGTGCATCTGCTTGAAGTCCTGAGCGAGCTTCTTCCACTCAGGAGTCTGGGTAGGATCAATCGGTGCTGCTACGTTGGCCACGGAATACCTCCTTGTCTGCCCGCAATGCGGACCTGACAGTTATACATACAGATTACCGCAGCCAACATCTGCTGGCATCAAGCTTCAGAAAAGCATAGGGCACCTGCGCATTTGCCTGCTTTCTGCTAAGCAGGTTCAAGAGATTTCATACCAACTTTTAGGCAGTGCGGCAGAAGGCCTAGTACGGCTCTCCCAGGGGAGGGAGCTTCTTGAGATAGGCCCAGACAATCTGCTTCTTCTTGGGATCGGAAAGCGCTGCCTCGAAGCCGCCCAGATCCATGACACGCATGCCGCAGACCTCGGCGATGTGTCCTGGCTCGAGCATGGCAGAGGCAAAGTCCTCGACATGCGAGAGCTCCTCTGCATAGGCCTCCTTCACGCAGGCCGATGCCGCCTCATCGGAAATGACAAGAGTGGCGGGATCGAGCACGGCGATGGCTTCCCTCAGAAGGTCTGGCTCCACATCTTCGCCGGTTATGGTCTTTGTGGAAAGCGCACACCAGTCTTCCGGCGCATAGCCAAGGCGCGCGAATGCTGCAGCAAGGGCCTTGCCGTCAGGGCCTGCCAGAAGCGTGCGACCGCCCTGGTCGCCCGGTCCAAGCTCGCCTTTGAGTATCAGGAGGGACGAGAAGGCATTGCCGGACATCTGAAGCCCGCGCTCGGAGAGGCTTGCAATCTCTGCCTGCGATTTCGCTATGTAGCGCTTCCTTACGTCTTCCCGCTCCACGGATACACCTCCTGCCTTCTTGCATATGTCCCTAGCTTACCCCTTATGCGCTGTCTGGTTCCTGACAGAAAAGAAGACGTTCGGGGTATAAGCGCTGCAAAGACTCGCGAATGCACCGCGGCAGGAAGGCTCTGGGCCGCATAGAATGCATCCACAATGAAGGAGGAAGCTGATGGCAGAAGCTATCACAGCTGAGACATTCGACAAGGTTCTGGCAGATTCTGCCAAGCCTGTCCTCGTTGATTTCTGGGCCAGCTGGTGCGGCCCCTGCCGTGCTCTTGGACCTACGGTCGAGGCGGTCGGCAAGGACCTCGAGGACCGCATGAGTGTCTACAAGTGCAATGTGGACGAGGAGGAGAGCCTGGCAACGAGGTTCCACATCGTGAGCATCCCGACGCTCATCCTCTTCAAGGATGGCAAGCCGGTCCATACGCTTGTAGGAAACATGCCTAAGGCATCGCTCGAGAGCGAACTCGAAGCGAACCTGTAAGACACAGAGAGCAGGGGCTATGATGTGCGTGCATGCAGATGCACGCACATTTTTCTTGAGGAGGGCATGTCATGAGGTGGATCAAGGCATTCGGACGTGAGGTATGCGCACACAAGCGCATGACCATTGTCATCATGGCGCTCCTTGTCCTTTTTGCCATCGTCGAGGACCTCTTCACAGGCGAGGTCCTGAAAATCGATGTTGTTGCCTACCGCACGATCGTCGAAGGCATGCGTGCAGACTGGCTCACGCCCTACATGGAGCAGTTCTCGAGCCTTGCCTCTCCGGTCGTTCTCTTTGTCATGTGCCTTGTGATCACAGCCTTCGCACCCGGAAAGCAGCCAGGCAGATGCGCCCTTCTGAATCTGGCGCTCACGCTTGTGCTGAATGTCCTTCTCAAGAACCTCATCCAGCGCCCCCGTCCCGAGGGCTTCCGCCTTATCGCGGAGACAGGTTACAGCTTCCCTTCGGGCCATTCGATGGTGAGCATGGCATTCTATGGGCTCATGCTCTGGATGATCTGGCGCTACGGGAAGGACAAGGTCCTGCGCTACGTGCTCTGTGTCCTCTTTGCCCTTGTCATCGTCATGGTCGGCGTGAGCCGCATCTATCTGGGCGTCCACTATGCATCGGATGTCCTGGCAGGCTTTGCTGTCTCTCTTCTCTGGCTTGCCTTCTACACGAAGACCATCGTCCCGCTCTTCATGGATGCAGTGCACGGCGGAAAGGAGTGGATGGATGCAGGACAAGGAAAAGCATGACAAGCAGCATGAAGCGCTGGATGGATATCTCGCAGTGACCAGAGACATGATTGGCAGCTGGTACGAGGCGCTCGACAGAGACAAATGGCTGCAGGGCTGGGAGAACCGCAGCGAAATTATCTATGGAAAGCAGCCATCCCATTCCAAGCACGGAGCGGACATGCTTCCTCCTGATACGCAGTGATGACGCCATCAGTTTAAGCGAGCCATGGCTTAATTAGCATGCTTAGTACATACGTTCTATTCTTATCTAGCATGAGCTATAATTGCCTTGATGCGGGAGCGCCTTCCGCGATAGGGGCAGCATATGAACCTCGGCATGGAGACTGAGACTGTCGAATACAAGAAAAGCGCTGGCGAGATGCGGGAAGGCATGGAGTCCATTGCCTCCATTCTCAACAAACACGGCCACGGGACTCTCTATTTCGGCGTTCGAAATGACGGAGAGGTCATTGGACAGGAGGCCAGCGAGAAGACGCTCAGAGCCGTAAGCCAGGCAGTCGGAAACCATATAGAGCCGAAGATTCATCCCCGGATCGAGAAGCTCATGACAGAGGATGGCAAGCCCTATATCAAAGTTCAGTTTTCGGGCAGCAGACAGCCCTACTCCTGCGATGGACGCTACCGCATCAGGAGTGCCGATGAAGACAGCCCCATGAGCTCGGCGGAACTCAGGCAGATGATGATTGACAGCGCCGCAGCAGAGTACCCATGGGACAGTTGGAGCTCTGGGAAAACCATCAAAGATGTCGATGAAGAGACACTTCGCAAATACGTACAGCGCGGCGTCAAGGTACGCCGAATCCCCTTCGAATAAACCGATGCCCAAGACGTTCTCGCTAGGCTTGGACTTCTCTGCGAGGATGGCACGCTCACCAATGCCGCTATGGTCTGCTTCACCAACCGCCCGGAGATAGGCCTCAGGATGGGTGTCCTGGCCGATAGCCATCGCGTGAACATTCTCGACAATCAACAGGTCGATGGCAGTCTTTTCTCTATGGTCGATCGTGGTGAATACTACATAGTCAACAATATACGCCGCGCCTTCATCATCGGTGGCTCCTCGCTCCATCGCAAGGAAGTTCCTGAGATTCCGATCTCGGCAATCAGGGAAGCTCTCTTCAATGCCTTCTGTCATCGAGATTATCTTGATCTCGGTGCTGTACAGGTAGATATCTTCTGGGACAGTGTCGACATATACAGCCCTGGCACTTTTGCAAACAATGCCTCTCCAGAAGACTATCTATCAGGAAAGGCAAAAGAGTCCAGACCCAGAAACCCACTCATTGCACGCACGCTGTATCGTTCCGGCGATATTGAGGTCTACGGCACAGGCCTGCAACGCATAAAGCAAGCCTGCGATGCCCAAAGCACCCCCGTATCCGTCTTTGAACGTGGAAGGTGTGTCCACATTCGATTCACCCGCCAAGAAGCGCTCAACGACGAACGGCGGTTCGGTCCATTTGGGGCACCCATGGACGCTTCCGCATCGCCGGTCCAGACTTCCGCATCGGCCCAAAACACTTCCGCATCGCCGGTCCAGACTTCCGCATCGGCCCAAAACACTTCCGCATCGCCGGTCCAGACTTCCGCATCGGTTGCGTATGACTCGAAGCCACACAAAGAACAGTCGGGGGTCTGGAGACGATGCCCATAAACAGGAAGCCAACAATCTTTACGATATTCTGCGTTCAAATGAATTTGCCGCGTACGAATACATCAAAGGCGAAGGGGAGGCCAGTTCAGCCCAAATTGCCAAAAAGCTTGACCTTACTACACGCGCAACAAGAAACATCCTTCATAAATTGATGGAGAAGGGGCTCGTTGAGGCAGAAGGGTTCTTAACTGTTAATGAATAATACGAAAAATTAAACATTGTGTAGCACGCTTCTTAAGAAGCGTGCTACACTTTTCTTGCATGAAACAACGACCGCTTGGTTTGGAGGCCGTTTCTGAATGTATAAGAAAAGCGACCTGACAAAGGCGTACTACAAGACGGGAGAGGTCGCTTCTTTTCTCGGAATCACTCCCCGAGCGGTTCAGCTGAAAGACATGCGTGGCGAGCTGCCGTTCGAACACACTGACACCGGCAGGCGCATCCTCTCGCGAGACAGCCTGCTTGCCTATCTCGACAAGTGCAACATGCTTTATGACGACGAAGAGGCCGGACGCAGGGATCTGGTATATGCCCGGGTCAGCTCCCAAGACCAGAAGTCGCATGGCGCCCTGGACAGGCAGGCGCTGTTTCTGATAGATCATGAAGGCAAAGATATGCGCAATCCGCTCATTCTCGAAGAATGCGGCAGCGGCATGGATGCCAAACGGCCGAAGCTCCAACAGCTCATCAAGATGGTCATGCGCAACGAGATACGCAACGTCTACGTGACGTGCAAGGATCGGATCACCCGATTCGGCTTCGAGTATCTGGAGACGGCGTTTGCAGAGCATGGCACCAATATCATCGTTGTGCGAGACGAGAATCAGGACGAGACGGTGCAAGAGGAGCTTGTCGAGGACATGATGTCCCTCATAGCATCATTTTCCGGAAAGCTCTATGGCCTGAGGTCCCGCAGGAACAGGAAGGGAGACGAGCAATGACGCTCGATGAACTTGCCGAGCAGGTTGGCAAGAACGGGGTAGAACGAATGCTCATTGAATATGCCATGCTCATGAAGGCGAAGGCCGACAGGTTCGATGAGGTCGCAGCGGCCGTCGAGGACGGCAGGTCCGCAAAAGAAATCAAAGCGATAGTCGAACGCTAGACGCCCAAGGCGCAGATGGCCGACAAGACGCCAGAGGAGGTGAACGAATTGGCATACCGAGGGGTCGAATTCGCCTTGAGTCCCAATGCGACGCAGCGCAACCTGCTCGAATCGAATGCAGGTGCCGCACGATTTGCCTACAACTGGGCGCTCGACGAAATCAGGGGCGAGTATGCGCTGTGGGAGAACGACAAGTCTCGCAGGATGGGCTGCACGCACTACGAACTGCGCAGGCGGTTCAATCATGTGAAAGACGATATTGCCCCGTGGTGGCATGATGTGTCCAAGGAGGCGTTCTCCTACGGCTGCGCATGTGCCGCAGCTGCATGGAAGAACTTCATGGACTCGAAGCGGGGCAGGCGCCATGGCAGGCGCGTCGGCTTCCCTCGGTACAAGAGCCGCAGACAGGAGCGCAATCACAGGTACGCAATCACGACTGGCATCGACCATTGCGTCGCGGACGCCCACCACATCAAGATTCCCCGCATCGGGCGCGTACGCGTGATGGAGAACATATACAAACGCATCACCAGCCAAGTCATCCATCGCATGAACATCAGGCTCCAAGGCGGACGATGGTACGTGGTCCTCCTCATCGAGGTGCCAGAGAATGCCATGCCATCGCAAAGCAGGAAACACGTTGGCATCGACCTCGGCGTGAAGAACCTCGCCACCTTCTCCGACGGCACAGTCGTCCGTGGCCTTAAACCATACAGGAATGCGATGCGCAAGCTGGCACGAGCGCAGCGCTCGCTGTCTCGAAAGACAAGAGGCAGCAAGCGCTACGAGCGCCAGAAGAGATGCGTCAATCGCATTTATGCGCGCGTTCGCGGACTGCGAAGAAACCAACTGGACCAGCTTACGACGAACATCTCGGAGCGATACTCGCTTGTGGCCATCGAAGACCTGAACGTGTCAGGCATGGCTCGCAACCACAGGCTCGCACGGGCAATATCCGACGAGGGATTCGGCGTGTTTCGGCACATGCTCGAATACAAGTGTCGTGACAGGGGTGTCGCCCTTGTCGTTGCGGACAGATGGTTTCCGTCGTCCAAGACGTGTTCTGCCTGCGGCTGCGTGAACGCCGAGCTTACCCTGTCGGACAGGACGTATGTCTGTCCCGAATGCGGCTTGACGATCGACCGTGACCTGAATGCGGCGATGAACCTCGACCGTTACGGTATGAGCAAAGTGGACTCTCGTGCGGAGGACACTCTAAACGCACGTGGAGGGAACGTAAGTCGCAGCTGTGACAACAGCTGTGCAAACCCCAATGAAACGTGTACCAACGAATCTGTTGGAGCCTAATATCATAAAGGTATTAGTTCTCAGAGTATGTCACGATTTTTCGTATTTTGAGAAACGGTACGGCAGCACCCGCAGGTATGCCATTACAAAATAGGGCAGAGAGAATCATACAGCTAGTTTCGGACGGATATGGAATGAGCCTGAACGACAGCAACTAAGGCCAGTTCCATATGGATTAGCCGCCTGGACTTGTACTGCTGCAGCTGATTATCTTGTCTCTTATCGCCTGAAGAAGTGCCGGCGCTCTTCCTTGTCTTCAGGCTCGAGACGCTGGATATGGGCATCGAGGATCTTGCCATCCTCGATCTCGATCCATCCCATGGTCGGGCCTTCCTGAGTCCTTGGGTAGGTCGGCGATCCTGGATTCATGAGGAGATGGCCCGATTTCGAGAGCTCGCAGATAGGCTTGTGGGTGTGTCCGCAGATGGCAATCTTGCCCCAGGACATGTCAAGCTTCTCGCGGTAGTGGCAGACCTGCCAGAGCGCCCCCTCATAGAGGAAATGGATGTGGCGCTCGACGCCGGGACCGTAATCATAGCCCCAGTCGTTGTTGCCGAGGCAGAGCTTCAGAGGCGCCATGCCAGAGAGGGTGCGGAAGTCGCTTGCGGAGCAGATATCTCCTGCATGGACGATGAGGTCTGCCCCTCTGAGAGCATGGGCGAGCTCTTCAGAGAGATAGCCATGCGTATCGGATATGACCGCGACCCTCTTTGCCATGGCCCCGCTCTCCTACAGTCCGAGAGCGCGCTTGAGCTGCACGACGCGGCGCCTCGAGACGGAGATCTTCTTGCCTTCGATGCCATTGACGCCGAGCTGCAGGATCCCGCTCGGAAGCACCTCGACATCCTCGACGTACTGGAGGTTCACGATGTAGCCACGGTGCACGCGGAAGAAGCCATGGGGCGTGAGCTCGTTCTCGAGGCGGGCAAGGGAGATCGTCGAGAGATAGCGCTCCGTATCCGTATAGATGCAGGAGTAGTCGTCCTTGGCCTCGATGTAGCGAATCTGGTCAATCGGCACGAGGACCTTGCGGCCGCCCTTCTCAACCGGAATGCGCTCCACGGAAGCGTGGCTCTGCACCTGCGGCTTTGCCATCGACTGCACCTTGTCGAGCGCCTGGTTGAGCCTGTCGGTCTCGACCGGCTTCATCAGATAGTCGACCGCGTTCACGTCGAATGCCTCGAGGGCATACTCGCTGTAGGCCGTCACGAAGACGACGGCAGGAGGATTCTTGAGCTTGTGCAGGGCCTCTGCAAGCTGCATGCCCGAGGTCTTCGGCATCGAGATGTCCAGGAACATCACGTCAGGACGTCCCTCCATGAGCTTCTCGACCGCCTCGCGTGCGCTCGAAGCCTCACTGATCCCATCGACCCTTCCGGTCTCTTCGAGCAGGTACCTGAGCTCCGAGCGTGCCGGAGCCTCGTCATCTACAATCATTGCCTTGAGCATCGGCATGAAACCTCCCACATCCTCAATTCCGCATCAACCATAGCAAATATTCGCCCCGAGAGGATGCGCATTCCCCATCAAGCGTCCTTCGCGGCTCCCCTGTCATGACTCCAGCATCGCTGCGGCTCCCCCGAGCCGGAGCGCTATCTGGGTGCCCTGGTCGACCTTGCTCACAATCTCTATACCCGAATCGGTCCCATAGAAGCGCTTGACGCGCTCTGCCACATTGTGGAGCGCGATGCCGGTTCCCTTGGATGATGGCCCATGCTCGATCGTGTGGGGCTTCTCGACCGTCTCTATGAGCTTCTCGAGCGTCTCCTTGTCCATACCGACACCGTCGTCCGTGACGGCGATAAGGACATCGTCTCCATCCCTCACGGCATGCACATCGATGTGAAGGGCACCTTCGTCGCGCATAGCGTGGCGGACGGCATTCTCGACAATGGGCTGGATGATGAAGGAAGGGACAAGCATGCGCTCGAGTCCTGGCTCGATATGCTCGGTCTCGACAATGCGGTCCTCGCCGAAGCGGGCATGCTCGAACGTGAGGTAGCGCCTCGTCTGCTCGAGCTCGCGGGAAAGCGGCAGCATCTGCTCGGATCCTTCGAGCGTCTGGCGGTAGAAGGCCGCAAAATCGCGCAGCAGCACACG
>Ga0214927_100215_pt1 | contig 18647 bp, 13 predicted proteins | sample Stichaenrichm16X_FD_168612 | JGI IMG/M metagenome (GOLD analysis project Ga0214927, IMG submission 168612) | Xylose enriched microbial communities from anaerobic bioreactor in Madison, Wisconsin, United States - 16X | ecosystem: Engineered > Bioreactor > Anaerobic > Unclassified | place: USA...
GTTGCCCATGCCCTGAATACACGGCCACGCAAAACACTCGGTTGGAAAACACCGGCAGAGGCACTCGACCAACTTCTCAAACAACATATAATCGATGGTGTTGCGACGACCGGTTGAATCCGCCTAATAATCTTCGCCATCCCCAATGATGTAACTTCCTACTCCCAGCGTCTCATCAGCATTAATGGAAAAGATGCCTGCGCGACGTGGTAGATCAGCTATTTTTCTCTGCTCCCCCGTCTGGATATTGGCACTCCAGAGCGAAGCATATTGCGCATCGCCCTTTAGCCCTTTGAAATAATAAACTGTTGGCGTTTTTTGCCCGACAACAACGGCGCCAGGGCCGCCGCCAACTGGTCCTTTGACCAAAGGTTTGGCTGTAAACGTAGCCAGATCGATCACCCCAATACCACGGTCTGCTGTCGTGTATATCATCTGCTTACCGTCGGGCGTGTAAGCATTGATGTTAAAATAAAGGCTTGCAGATCCAGGTTCATCTGTCACCCGAATGACGCGATGACCCGTATCAGGATCAATCCACGATTGAGGAGGTGATTTTTTTTCAGCAAGAGCCATGGCTGGCAGTAGGAGCAACGCAAGGCCGCCCAAGAAACAGCGGGCCGAATAACGGAAGAGCATAGATGGACCTTTTTGTTAACACCAACTTCTGTTGTATATTAATATCTATAAAACGGCATATTACGATTTATTAACTATACCATCAAATTATAACGTGCAAATCGGCATACCAATATCAATTGCCGTTTTTCAGTGGTGGTTAAGTTGAGTATCTCAAGACACACTTTTGCTAGTGGCTTTTTGCTGGCGACAACCCTGCTGAGCACCAATGCATGGTCCGAGCAAACCTCCCCTTCTTCCAATTCAAGCCATAAGAAACTTCACAAGCTTGCCAAACAGAGAAGAAATCTCGCCGCAGGAGAATCTGTGGAAGTTTTAGGAAACAGGATCACAATAGATAGGCAAAGACCGACCTCGTCATCCTATCATTTCACGGGTAAGGAACTTGAAAGTGAACGGATCAATACCATTGAAGACCTTCAGCAACTCTCTCCGAGCCTGAATGTTGATGCTGCAGATCCTTTCAACAGTAGTATCTCTATTCGCGGCATGGGTGACGGAGGCGGCCAGACTGGGGGGGAAGCCAATGTTGGTATGCCGAGTAGTGTCGGCTTGTTTTTTGATGGTGTTTATTTGAGCCGTCCTTCCATGATGGCTCATGGGTTTAACGATCTTGATTCTATTGACGTCTATAACGGCGCAACTCAAGGAACCTTGTATCCGGCTAACGTAACGGCTGGTGTTATTGACATCAAAACAAGAGTGCCAACAGCCACAACGCGCCGTGAAGCGTTCTTTTCTTACGGTAGTTACGGATACATGCGTGCATCTGCGCTCGTATCGGGGAAAATACTGAATAATCTGTACGGGAGCATAAGCTATAATCACACCGCTCAAGGCGGCTATATAAAAAATGTGCGTTATGGAAATAGCGTGAATGGCTATCACGGAGATAGCGTACGCACTCAACTTTACTACACACCAAATGAAAACCTGAATTTTCGTCTGATTGCAGATTATAGTGCTGAACGCGAGACGCCCACACCAGTCCTATATAAAAGCATTACTGTGGAAGGCGTAAATCAGTTCGAAAATATGTCCGCCGCTTTGGGAAACCATATTATAACCGGGCGTACAACTGATCTTGATTACCAGAATTATGACACCACCCAGCAACTGGGTGTCTCTCCACAAATAAGCTGGAGATTTGGTGGGGGCTGGAAACTGTCGTCTATCAGCTCATTCCGCTACTTCTATACGAACCCTGTCATGTCTGACCCTTACAGCATTAATGTCTATTACAATTCTGGCACGAATGTCAGGGATAGAACGTGGTATGAAAACATTCGCTTTGATTCCCCCCAATGGAAGACGATTAATTTCGCAACGGGTTTTGCCTATTCTGGTGAAAGCCTTAACACAAATGCGATTAGCCAATATAGTGATGGCGTTTCCGGTGCCTGGTATAAGAGCACCAGTTACGATAATTTGACCGTTTATCGCTATGGTTCTTTAAGAGACGACTACTATTCTCTCTATGCGCAGGCAACAGCGCACCCTTTAAAGAGGCTCACGGTTAAATTTGGATTTAGAGAAGGGATTGATGATAAAAGTGGAACATTCAGAAGGCTGAATAAAAGTCCATTTTACTCTGGGGTGTTAAGCAAAACGACAGCCTTGCCATCCGCGATGGTAAATGTTGATTATGATCTGGACAACCTTACAAAATTTTACGTGGCGCTGTCTTACGGTAAAAAAGCAGGTGCCTTAAACATATCCTCTGGCTCGGCAGGCAAGGCCGGGTTCGATAGCCTTTATATCAAGCCAGAAACGACAGAGAGCATTGAGGTCGGTTTGCATAAAGATATTCCCGCGGCAAAGCTCGACTTTAAAATTGATTACTTTAATGCGTTAGTCAAAGATTTTCAGACCCAAGGCTATGATACGGAAACTCAACAGACCTATTTGACCAATGCAGGAAATTACAGGTCTCGTGGTGTTGAATATACTATGAACTGGCATCCGATAAAAAACCTGACTATCACACCGAATGTTTTGTATAATGACACAAAATACCTGAGCTATGACAATGCTCGGTGTGCACCAGAAGTTTCTCTGCAAAGTCAGCCGCCTGCCTCCTGTAACCTGAACGGGCGTCCTGTATTCCGAGCGCCCAAGCTTTCCTTGAGCGTGATGGGACGTTATGAGCATAGGTTGAATGACAAGTCTTCCCTGTATGCAACTGTTCGCTATTCCTATCGTACAGCGACTTTTGCAACGGTTGATGATTCTCCTTCAGCCAAAATACCGGCCTATGGCCTGCTGAATTTTTCATTGGGCTATAAGCTGAAAGTTCATGGTACTTCTTTGGACACATCTATTTGGGTCAATAATGTTTTGGATAAAACGTACTATATGAGCCTTCGTGAAGGAGATTATGGTTCCGTTTTCGGGTGGATGGGAACCCCGCGTGTTATTGGTGGGTCTGTCGGCGTTCATTTCTGACATTTAAAGCTTAGATGCATATGTGGTCATGTGTGAGTTTATGCGGATAGCGTTAAGGAATTACGCCGAAGCATGGCCGGGCGGAATAAGATTTTCATTTTGATGAAAGACGTGTTTTACTGACAGTTCTTATGATCAGAAAGTTTGATCAGCCCGCCCCGTCAGGTTTTCTGCCATCGTATTTTACATCTTTTCTAAAGTTTTAGTATGATAGGTGTGGACGTGAGAAAACTGATAGCTCTATTCTATGAGAGAGACGGCTTTCTATGACAGTGTTTAGGCCCCTATTCATGCCCCACACGTGGATTGTGGGGCTTACGGTAAGTCTGATCCTTCAAGCCTCAGCATTTCCCAAAGCTCATGCTGAAAGTACGGTCACCGTACAAGACCGACAACACCATACATGGCGTCTGGAAGCAGAAAAAACCGCGCAGGGCATCCCTCCTTCGCGTATTGAAGTCTCTACTAACGGACTTCAGGTGTGGGCACAAAATGGTTTGACGCTCTGGCTTCTTCTTCCGTTGCACGGTAACTATACACTCTCTTTTGACCGCAAAATCTTCAAGCCTATAGGCAATTTCCGTGTTTCAGATATGAACATCTTCTGGAATGCGCATGAAAAAGATGGTGGTCTTCCTCGTCCACGCAACGGAACTCTTGCTGCATATAATAGTCTTGTCCTTGAATATGCCGGAATTGGTGGCAACGCCAACACTACAACGCGGTTCAGGCATTATGACGGGTCAGGTAACCGTATCCTGCTGCAAGAAAGCAAGGATCAGTCAGATCTTCTTGTTGCTGATCATGTTTACCATACCATCATAAATGTTCGGAACGGCACCACCTCAGTCTCACTGGATGGAAGGGGCATTTTCTCTGGGCCAGTTATATCCGAGATTCCAGGTTATTTCGGCATTCGTACTGTTGGCTCATGTCAGGAGGTTTCGCATCTCTCGGTTTCAAAATAATACCGAAAAATTCGTATAGAGCCGACAGAGGTATAGGCTCCCCTCCCGCGCAGATCACCTGTCATATATGGGACGTGTAAGTGCAAGAGATGTAACGGCATTCCGCTGAAAATTAAGCAGGATGGCTTCGTCCTACTTTCAGTTGCTCCTTAGAATTAGTCAGACAGGGGATGAAGCCGCGGGAATAGGGCCGCTCCAACGCTTGAGCATCTGTTGCTCGACCTCCCCTATCCACCCAAGCGCTGTCATGTCACTTATGATCCAGTCGAGGTCAGAGGGCAGAAGATTACCATCGGAGAAAGTGACGCATTCGCGAGCCTCCCCGCCGGGCAAGATGGTGCGGGTCGAGGCTGGGGGTAATAGCAACCCTCCGTCTGCTACGGGAGCAGCCAGTGCCTGCGTAATTTCTTCACGATGCGTGGGCTTCTGGCAGAAGGAAAGCGCCTCCTGAACCGCAAGCGACATACGGCTTACCTTTTGTTCGCAAGCTAATAGTTTTCCCGATGCGACAAGGACCTTCTCAAGGTGACCGGGAAGGACGGTGGCCGATCCCCCCACCTGAAAAGCAAGTCCGAGTTGCTCCGCTTCAGTGCCCCATGGCGGACCAACACAACCGCCATCAATTGCGTTTTCCGCGAGTGCATGGATCATGTCAGCGGGAGGCATAACGGACAGAGTGACCTCGTTCTCCATATCCACATCAATCATCTTCAGGAACCGCCGGAGAATGAGAAGATGAGTGGAATACATATGAACAATGGCTATGCGCGGTTTCCTGCCGATAGCATTGCGCCAGATATCAAAAGCATTTCGGCCACGGGATCCTGCTTGCCATACTCCGCTAGCCGGGTTGATACCGCGCAGCATGATCGTGTTGCCGCCTCGGCTGATCCGTGCCAGAGGGCGGAGTTCGGCACCATGACCACGGTGCCCAAGCGCCGTCATCATAGCAAGCGGTGCGAAAATAACAGCGGCATCCAGACGGTTCCACGCCAATCCATCGGCTATATTCGCCCAGGATGGGGAGACAACAATCTCGGTTTCCAGCCCATGACGGGCAAAAATTCTCTTTTGCTGCGCCATGATGACGGGGGCGCTGTCAGCCAGCTTCAGCACGCCAATCCGTAATGGTGCGTTCATGATGCCTCATCCTTTTTCTGCGCTGCCAGATATTCCTCGGCAACCACTGCTATCCGACGCGAGGTCTGCATGGCCCGGCGCTGGAGCCACCGGTAGGCCTGTGCTTCGTTAGCTTTTTCATTTTTCATGAAAGATCTCTTTGCCTGCTCGATAAGCCTGCGTTCGGCAAGGGCGATCTGTGCTTCGGTCAGTTCGTCACGTGTGCGGCGGAAACGGGCATAAAGCGCAATAGCGGCCCGCAGAAGCGGCTTTACATCCCGCGGTAAGGCTTCAAGAACATTGTAGGAACACACGCCTGTATCAAAAGCCGTCTCCATCAGATCAACGTCATCTTCGTCCACAAACAGGGCAACGGGCCGCTCAAGCGCCGAACAGGACAGAGCGCGAATGCTATCCAGCGCGTCACGATCTGCCCTGTCCAGATCAACAAGCACCACGTCCGGCCCGTAATCGCGTACGGCATCAATCAGTGCTTTATCGGGAGGAACGGTCAGAACATCCAGCGAAGCATCAGCATGCAAGGTTTCTGACAGCGCGCGTCCTCTGCGGGGATTTTCATCTGCAACCAATACCCTGAGGCGTGTGCCTGATGATTTTTTTTCCTCATTCATCAATAAACGTCACGCAGATAGCGGCCTTCACGTGTCAGATTGCTCACAAATGCGTCTGCATCACCTGAGGACAGATTGCCATGGCGCGCCACAATCCGGCGCAATGCCGCGTCAACATCCCGTGCCATGCGTGTTGCATCCCCGCATACATAAACATATGCCCCTTCCTTCAGCCAATCCCACAATTCTGTTCCGGCAGCTTCCATACGGTCCTGCACATAGATGCGCTCTGATTGATCACGTGAAAAGGCAGTGTCCAGACGTGTCAGTAATCCTGCCGCCAGAAAAGCTTCAAGTTCGTCCTGGTAGTAAAACCCTTTTGCAGCGTGGCGTTCGCCAAAGAAAAGCCAGTTTCGGCCCGTGGATTTCCGTGCCGCCCGTTCCTGCAGGAACCCCCGGAAGGGTGCAATGCCAGTGCCAGGCCCGATCATGATCATGGCGGCGTCATCGTCCGTTGGCAGACGGAAATGCGTGGTTGGTTGGATAAAGACCGGAATTTCTGCGTCTTCCGTCAATCCTGCCAGCCAGTTTGAACAAATGCCGGGCCAAGGTGTGCAGCTTACCCCCATTGTCAGTTCAATTACCCGCCCAGCCACCTTTGGCGAGGACGCAATCGAATAAAGCCGTGGCTGGAGACGTCGGAACAAAGAAGCAACATCCTGTGCCGTAACGGCCAAAGAGGCCTCTTTCAGCAAATCAGGCAGAAAGCCAGGCGCATGCCCCCCAAGCGCAGCCAGCATGGCCGGATTGGGGCGTGTCAGATCAAGATGACGGACAAGCGCTTCACGTAGCCCTACTGTGCCGCAGCCACGCAGCACAATGGGCGTGTCCTCTGCAAGACCAAGGGCGCGCAGGGCCACTTCCACATGATGTTTCGGGTTGCGGGGCCATATGCCTAATGCGTCTCCGGGGGTCCAGCTTAACTCTGTCCCACTAACATCAAGACCAATGCGCCGCGTGTCCCTGTCATATCCCGTCGCGCAGAGGCGTTCGTTGATACAGAGCCGCGCCATAACCGGGGCGTCGCGAGAGCCTGAGACTGGGGCAGCTGGCTTTTCCACCTGCAGAGGCAAGGCCGGCAGCATAGCTTCCGTCTTGTCGGATGATAGCTGGGAAAAAGCATTCAGCAGAGTGCCCCGCCATGCCTCTACTGTATCTTCAAAATCAGGTTCGCATTCCACCCTTTCCAGTAAGGGCGTCGCACCAAGTTCCGTCAGATGCCCATCTAGCGCCCGCCCGAAGCCACAGAAATTCGCATAGGAAGAATCTCCCAAAGCTAACACCGCAAAGGTCAGGCCGGACATGGGGCCCTTTTGCGTTCTCAGCATATCCCAGAACGGAGCGGCACAGTCTGGAGGATCACCATCACCGAAAGTGGACACGACAAAGAGAGCCGCGCCCACAAAATTGCTGGCTGTATCAAATGTATCGAGGCACTTTGCTTCTGCTTCGTGACCTGCCTCCCGTAACCAGGTCACGATCGTTGCGGCCAGCCCTTCCGCTCGCCCGGTCTGGGACGCCCACCATACGATGATCTTCGGCGCAGTTGAGGCATTTGCCTCCTGTAGCGGCAAAACCCCATGGTCCGCATTGGTCCGGCTGTAAAGACCCGCGAGAAGGCCGCTAATCCGTGCCCGCATCTGTGCTGGCAGGGGAGCTGATGCGGGCAGTGTGGGCATTTCGCCTGCACCTGGCGGTGCCATTTCCAGTCCGTCAAGAAATCCGGAAAGCCACGCTCGCGCGTCATCGGACAATGATGCCGCGACTGGCTGATCCGACCGTTCCAGACCAAGATGACTGGTTAGCGCACGCAGCATCATAACGGAATGTCCCTTTCTGCTTGTTTCCGCCCCTTCGGGGGCTGGACATGCCGGCTTTTCAATACGTTCCAGCGCCACCGCGCAGAGTTTAAAGCCAGGTTGCAACGACAACGGATCAACCGCGTCCGGAGTGACGGAATTGACAGTCAGATCCTCCCCAAAGCGGTCGTTCCAGTGAAACGGCGCAAAACAGGTACCGGGCCTTACTCGGGTGGAAATCTGGGCTGGCAAAACAATCTGCCCCCGCCGTGATGTAATCCTGACGCTATCATCCTGTTTCAAACCCAGCGCCTGCGCATCACGCGGCGCTATTTCCACAAAGGGTCCGGGGTTAAGGCGGTTGAGGCTTTCAACCCGGCCGGTTTTGGTCAGCGTATGCCACTGGTGTTGTAACCGACCGCTGTTCAGCACGAAGGGAAAGTCCTCGTCCGGCCATTCCTTGGGCCGCATCCAAGGCCGGGCAAAAAAGACACCCTTTCCGTCCGGCGTTGCAAAAACGGGCCCCTTCCCATCGGGAGAAATATAGCGGATGGGGTGTCGGGCTTGCGTGTCCCCTGCAGGAGCGGGCCACTGCACCGGCCCCTTGTGTAGCCGTTCATGACTTACCCCCGCAATGTCATAACCCGTCTTCGGATTACTAAACTGGCTTGCTTCCGAGAACACCTCTGCGGCTGACGTAAAAGCAAAGTCTTTTTCGAACCCCATGGCCCGCGCCACACGTGCAATGATATCCCAATCCGCCAAGGCCTCTCCCGGCGGGGAAACCGCTTTTCTGGCAAGCGTCATGGTACGATCAGAATTGACCTGCACACCATCACCTTCAGCCCACAGGGCGGCGGGCAACACGATATCTGCAAAACGGGTCGTTTCGCTGTCTGCGAATGCATCTTGCACGATAACGCATTCTGCTGCCTCCAGCCCCCGAATGACGTGGCGGCGGTTGGCAACAGTTGCAACGGGGTTTGTGCATATCACCCAACATGCCTTGATCTCACCGCGCTCCATTGCCTCGAACATGGCAATCGCGCCGCCTCCCCCGGCTTCTCGTAGCGTGCCGGCAGGAAGAGCCCACAATTTTTCAGTAAAGGCTCGGTCTGCTGCCACGAGCGCACTGCGCTGACCCGGCAGGCCCGGCCCCATATAGCCCATCTCGCGCCCGCCCATGGCGTTGGGTTGGCCCGTCAGGGAGAACGGTCCACTACCGGGGCGACAGATAGCGCCCGTGGCAAGATGGAGATTGCACAGCGCGTTGGTATTCCAGGTACCTGCAATGCTCTGGTTCAGGCCCATGGTCCACAGGCTCATCCATTCTCCAGCTTCAGCAATCCAGTGTGCTGCTGTCAGGATGTCTTCAACCGACAGGCCCGTGATTTCAGCCACTGCCTGGGGTGCATACTCATCCAGAAAGGCTTCCATCGCCTCCCATCCCGTCGTAGTCCGGGCGATGAACTCTCTGTCTATTGCATCATTCTTCACCAGCACATGAAGAAGGCCATTAAGGAGCGCCAGATCCGTGCCAGGACGAATGGGCAGATACAGGTCGGCTTTTTCCGCAGTAGCCGTGCGGCGGGGATCAACAACAATCAGCTTCGCGCCCGCCCTCTTGCGGTCCATCAGCCGCAAGAACAGGATTGGGTGACAATCCGCCATGTTCGCACCGATAACGAAAAACAGATCTGTGCAGTCAAAATCCTCGTAGCTACCCGGCGGGGCGTCTGCCCCGAGAGAAAGCTTGTAGCCCGTGCCTGCCGCAGCCATGCAAAGACGGGAGTTGGACTCGATATGCTGGCTACGGACAAATCCTTTGGCCAGCTTGTTGACGAGGTACTGCGCCTCCATCGACATCTGTCCTGATACGTAAAAGGCAATAGCATCCGGTCCGTGCGCATCAAGAATAGCGCGTAGCCGCTCAGCAGTTGTTTCAATGGCCTGCTGCATGGCAACGGGGACCGCCTTTTCGCCCCGCCTGGAACGGATGAGAGCCCGATGCAGGCGCTGGTCGGACAGAAGCGGTTTGTCGCAGGAACTGCCTTTGGTGCACAGGCGACCACCATTTGCAGGATGTGCGCTATCGCCACGCACTTTCCTGATACGATCGTCCTCTACCTCCAGTATGACGCCGCACCCTACCCCACAATAGGGGCAGACAGTGCGAACTTCTTCCCGCGCCATGACTGGATCAGACCAGAACAGGTTCCGGTGCGGCTTTGATCGTCTTGGCCCGGATTTCTACTCTCCCGTCTTCTACGCGCGCGTCCCATGTCCGCAACTGGACGGTGGAGTCCTCAAGGCATTGGCCGTCTTCCAGACAGAAATGCTGTTTGTAGAGGGGAGACGCAACTACCAGTTGCCCCTTCAGATCACCCATCAGTCCTCGGCCAAGCACATTGGCGTTTGAGAACGGATCATGGTTATCTATCGCATAGACCCGCGCAGGCGTCTCTTCCGTGCCAGGCAGGTAGAACAGGGCAATCTGGTTGCCCTCATGCCATGCCACAACCCCTGATTTTGCCACCAGGTCGTCTTGGCTGCACAGTTCAGTCCATTGCGTTGGGCCGGCCGACGCCGCAGTTTCGGGCATATTATCCGCCGGACGGACCTGTTCCCGTTCTGGCAGGGTGCGTATGTTCGGGTCAGGGCGACCATCATTAACAAACGTCCGGAACCGTTTGAGTTTTTCACGGTCAGTCAGTGCATCACGCCACTCACACTGATAGCGATCCACCACCATCTGCATCTGGCGCTCAAGTTCTTCGCAGATACCCAAGCTATCGTTTATGATGACGTCACGCAGGTAATCCAATCCGCCTTCAAGATTTTCACGCCAGACAGAGGTACGCTGAAGTTTATCCGCCGTCCGGATATAAAACATCAGGAAACGGTCGATGTATTTCACCAGCGTTTCAGCATCGAGATCTGTCGCAAACAGTTCTGCATGGCGGGGCCGCATACCCCCATTGCCGCAAACGTAAAGATTCCAGCCGTTTTCTGTAGCAATTACTCCTACATCCTTGCTTTGTGCTTCCGCACATTCGCGGGTGCACCCTGAAACGGCAAATTTGAGCTTATGGGGAGAACGCAGACCCTTGTAGCGGTTTTCCAGATCCAGCGCCTTGCTCACACTGTCCTGTACTCCATAACGGCACCATGTGCTGCCCACACAGGATTTTACAGTCCGGGTGGATTTGCCATAAGCATGGCCGGTCTCGAACCCGGCTTCCAGCAATTCGCTCCAGATATCGGGCAGTTGGTCCAGTTGCGCACCGAACAGATCAATACGCTGGCCGCCGGTAATTTTGGTATAGAGGCCATATTTCTTTGCCACCTGCCCAAGGACAATCAGTTTATCCGGCGTAATTTCCCCCCCCGCTATGCGCGGCACGACAGAATATGTACCGTTTTTCTGCATGTTGGCCATGAACGTGTCGTTCGTGTCCTGCAACGGGATATAAAGCGGGTCGGTAATGGGTTTGTTCCAGGCTGATGCAAGGATTGAACCGACAGCGGGCTTACAGATATCGCAACCAAGCCCCCCATTGCCATATTGTGCCATCAGCTCTTCAAACGTCTGGATTCCGTGTACGCGAACGAGGGAATAAAGTTCCTGCCGTGTATAGGAAAAATGTTCGCACAAACTATGGTCAACAGTAATGCCACGGGCTTCCAGTTCTGTTTCAAACACGGTCTTGAGCAGGGCCGAGCAGCCACCGCAGCCAGTGCTGGCTTTTGTGGATTGCTTAAGCCCCGCAAGGTCCGTGCACCCTTCCTCAATGGAGGAACAGATCGCCCCTTTTGTAACGTTGTGGCATGAGCAGATCATGGCTGTATCGGGCAGCGCGTCAGCACCTAGCAGATCCGCCCCTTCCCCGCGTGGCAGGATCAGTGCAGCGGGGTCGGCCGGCGGTTTAATGCTGTTCTGCACATACTGAAGAATGGTGTCGTAATAGGCGTTGTCCCCCACCAGCACAGCCCCAAGCACGCGGCTGCCATCCCCTGAAAGCACAAGGCGACGATATGAACCGTCCATCTCCCCAATGAAGCGATAGCTCAGGCTGCCCGGCGTGGAGCCATGCGCATCACCGATGGAGCCCACATCCACGCCCAGCAGCTTGAGTTTGGTGGACATATCCGCCCCGCAAAAGGCGGCTTCTTCTCCGGCAAGCGTGGAGGCAACCGTGCGGGCCATTGTGTATCCCGGCGCGACCAGCCCAAAAACCTGACCGTTCCAGCAAGCACATTCGCCAATGGCATAGATATGCGGGTCAGAAGTAAGGCATCGCCCATCAATCACGATACCGCCGCGCGGGCCGATAGCGAGACCGCAGTCACGGGCCAATCGGTCCTGTGGACGAATACCGGCCGAGAACACCACCAAATCAGTTTCCAGAAATGTGCCATCGGCAAAAACCAGCCGATGTCGGTGCGTTTCCCCTGCAATGATCTGCTGGGTGGCATGGGCCGTAAGGACATTGATCCCTAACGCCTCAATCCGCTGCTTCAGGGCCTGACCGCCGTCGTCATCCAACTGGACCGGCATAAGGCGAGGCGCGAATTCAACAACGGCCGTGGATAGCCCCAATCCCGCCAAGGCATTTGCTGCTTCCAGCCCCAGCAATCCTCCACCAATAACCACACCGTGCGCGGCCCCTTCTGCCGCGGCCCGGATCATGTCCAGATCATCCAGTGTGCGATAAACCAGCCCCGCTGTGCCCGTATTGCCGGGAACCGGTGGCACGAAAGGTGTGGAACCGGTAGCAAGGATCAGCGTGTCATAAGGCAGCAGGCCTTCAGCACTTTCCACCATCCGCGCCTCACGGTCGATGCGCGTCACCCTTACGCCACGGTGCAGGGTCAGGCCGTGATGGGCGTGGAAATCATCCGCATGCAGCCGCAACGCCAGAGCATCCTGTCCGCTCATATACTCCGTCAGATGCACGCGGTCATAGGCATCGTGAATCTCATCGCCAAAAATATGGATCGCACAATTTTCATGCAGGCCATGCATCACAAGCTGCTCGGCACAGTAGTGGCCAACCATCCCGTTACCGATGACGACGATATTTCCTGTTTTGGACATGATCATTTCTCCTGTCGTGCTATCGGCGGTCAGAACTTGAATTCCATGGTTTGCATGTAGAAAGCGCCGTCCTTTGCGCCTGCGTGATGCATTCCGTGTGAGGCGACAAAACCTGCGATGTCATGCGTCCAGGTCCAGTGGGGCGCAAAGTTCCACGCAAGCTGGGTCTGGGGTGTAGCTCCAATGAACCCGCCCGAAAGACCATTGCGCCAGCTATAGATTTTTCCAGTGCCATACACCGCATCCTGCGTGCTTTCGCGCCAGAAAAAGGGAACGTGCAGCTTGAGATGCAGGTTCGCCAACGGTGCAGCCGCAATAACAGGCCCAATACCAATCAGGTTTTGGGATGTCAGAGCCAGTGTTACATCGTTATAGTAGGGCAGCGGAAAATAAGGGGTGGCGAATGTGCCGACCGCACCATCCTGACTATGGTAGGACCCACCTGAAAACACGTCCCCCTGCAAGGCAATGGATGGTTTGGCTCTCAGATTTTTTGCCGTCCAGCCGAACGTGCCATTAACTGCATAAGCCCGGACTGCCCGTGTGGGATTGTTACCGGCAGGCCGGAATTCTCCGCCCTGAAACACGCCGGTGAGGCTGATATCGAAGGGACCGACATTCCCCCACACCCGTGAACCGATATTGTCCCGGCGGGTCGATCCCGCCCGTGTACCTGTTGTGGTCGCCAAAGCGGCTGCTGCTCCGTTGAACAGGTAGTCAATGAAGAATACATCCGCAAAAATCTGGCTCTTCTGTCCCATGACCGAAAATTGCGGCAGCGCGGTGGAGGTATAGATGCCATACATCCGGGCGTTGTAATTCGTACCATCAGCAAATACATTGCGGGGAAGCTTGTTGGTCTGCATGAAATCGAACAGATCCAGCCGGAAAGATTTCCACACGGCATAACCGCGAAATCCATCCCACGATTGCTGGGCATTGGTCAGGTCCCGCGCGGACTGCATGGTAACCGGGGCATCCAGAAAAATCTGGCGACCACCGATCACGCCCATTTTAGCCCCCAGCATTCTGCCCTTTACCTCCAGAATACCCTGCTGAAGATCCAGCCGCTCACGCTGTACGCCATTCTGGTAGCCGTAATAATTCGATCCTCCGGCGATACCCCAAAGAAACTCAGCATAGGCGCGTACGTGGTCCCCCAAATGGAGGTCCGCCCCATACTGGTTACGCAGCAGAATGCGGCTGGCGTCTGTTTTGCCAGCAGTTCCCATCATGGGCTGGTTCTCAAAGATGTAACGCAGCCGTTCTTCCCCGTTGAGGGAAAGCCAGATGTCTCCCTTGTTGGTCAGGGAAATGTGTTTCAGGCGGTTAAACCAGTCCTTCCGCCGCTGTTCGGGGGCTGTCGTAACAAGGTCGCTCCAGTCCTCCGCCCAGCGCGCCTGACCAAAACCACCGACAGTTCCGAACCCGGCTGCGGCCCCTTTCCCGGCGTTGAATACTCCCCAGTCAGGGCTATGCGGCAATGTAACATGGTGAACCGCCGCTTTTTCCGCCGGTGGAGATGAAGCCGACTTCATTCTGGTGGCCATCACGCCAGCAGGCGCGATGTCGGCCTGTGCCGCATGGCCCACATTCAAGCCGACAAAAAGGGTGGTGATACCTGCCGTAAGCGAGGCTGGGCGAAACACTGCAGAGATACGGGTCACGGGACACGTTCCTGATCGAGTAGGGAGCAATAATTACGAAGACGCCGCAGCATCGGCCTCGGCCGACATGTGGGACTGCTCAGCCGTCCAGCGACGGCGGCACAGCCCGACACAGAGAAACGCCACCACCGTGATCGCGGCAAAGCCCAGAAAACCCGGACCGTAGGAGCCCGTAGCCTGGCGTGCGGCCCCAAGGGAGGATGCCAGATAGAATCCCCCTACCCCGCCACTCATGCCCACCAGGCCTGTCAGGATACCAACCCGGCTCGGGAACCGTGTCGGCACAAGCTGGAAGACAGCACCATTCCCCAGACCCAGCACAAGCATACCAAGAAAAAAGGCAGGAAACGCAAACCAGATTGTCGGCAGGCCGAACCCGATCAGAGCAAAAATAACAGCAGCAAGTGCGAACAGGATGCTCAAAGCGCGTTCCCCGCCGATACGATCAGCCATGGCGCCCCCAAGCGGACGCACGAAGGACCCAACAAACACCACGAAAGCCGTGCAGCTTCCTGCAATGGCGGGAGGCAAACTGTACTGATCGTTGAAATAAATGGTCAGGAACGAAGCAAGCCCTACAAAACCGCCAAATGTCACGCCGTAGAAAAACATCAACAACCAGCAGTCGCTGCTACGGAGAACGGGCAGCCAAGCCACCAGCCCCCCGCTGGACCGACGCTGAGGAGGCTCGCTGGCGAGAAACAGAAAGGCAATCAGAACAGCAATCAAAGGCAGGGTTGCCAGCCCCAGCACATTTACCCAGCCGTAGAGAACTGCCAGACCGGGCGCAAAAAGGGATGCAAGGGCGGTGCCGGAATTACCCGCCCCGGCAATACCCAGCGCCGTGCCCTGATAGTGTGGTGGATACCATGCAGACGCGAGCGGCAGAGCAATGGCAAACGATGCCCCGGCTACCCCTAACACCAACGCCACACCGAACAATGCGCCATAGCTGTGTGGCGCAATCAGCCACGTCAGGAATAACCCGGCAATGACAAGAATCTGGGCACCAATCGCAACCCGACGAGGCCCGAAATGATCGACCAGCGCGCCAGCCAGCACACGTAGCAGAGCCCCAGCCAGAACAGGGGTAGCCACAAGCAGCCCCTTCTGTCCGGCATTCAGGTGCAGATCATGAGCAATCGAAATACCGAGCGGTCCCAGCAGGACCCACACCATGAAGGAGACATCGAAGTAAAGAAACGCCGCCAACAGGGTACGCGGGTTTCCGGCCTTGAGAAATCCTTTGTCCACGTCATCGCATCCAGTCTCCACCAGCAAAAGGAACGGAGACGCCTTCTTTAGGCACGGAGACCATCGTTGGCCACCCGGGTGTCGTCGTGAGCGATTCTGCCATTTCCCTATCGTTCACCGCCATTGATGAACGCGTTGATAGGAAACCTGCGTCCTCTTTTATTTGCACACGGAATAATGCGATGTCAAAACATTTTGCTCATGACGAAGCTACTAAGCCCGGCGCACGCTGATTGTATGTGCATGTCGTAAGGTGTTTCTGGCCTATTGCAGTGTCTTTTTCGGATGCCGTGTCTGCCCTGCATTGCGCAGAACAATCGTTTGAGTCAGTCTGTCCAGGAAGAGCAGCCCATCAATCCAGTATCCAAGGTCGCACTGATTCCCAATATGACCTTTCCGCCCCGCATCGACGAACGACGCCTGCCAATGGCGGGCAAGGGTTCGGGCACGCCTTACGCCAAGCCACGGATCATTTCTGCTTCCCACCACTAACGCCGGAAAAGGCAGCGGTGATAAAGGTATCGGACTAAAAGCGGCAACACGATGCAAATGCTCGGACGGCCCATTCTCGACGTCTGCAGGAGCAACAAGCAGCGCCCCAGCCACGGTACTGGGCAATAATCCCTGCTGCGCAGCGTGCGCTACCAGAAGGCAGCCCAGACTGTGTGCGACCAGCAGGACGGGTTTCTTACTGTGCGTTACCGCCGCACACAGCGTCATCAGCCAGCTCTTGTAATGAGGTTTTGACCAGATTTCCTGCCGGACACGGCTGACGGCAATTTCGTAAGAACTGAAGAGTTTCTGCCACTGGGACTGCCAATGCTCCGGCCCGGAACCATCAAGCCCCGGAACAATCACGATTTCAAATGGTGCCAGAGATCCTGAAAGATGCCGAAAAACTGCTTCTGGAACAGTCGTGTCCAACAAAGCCTCGCCTTGTGGCCCGCGTGCCCGACGAGACGCTGCTTTACGTCGTGGAGGAGGCAGATATGACGCCAGCCTCGGTTCGACGGAAGGCGGCATACTCATGGCTTTATGGGCCTCGAAGACCCGTTTACGTACACCCTGTCGCATTCACCCTCTCCCCCACTCGCAAAAAAAAGACTTCGGCTGCCTTAGGAGAGTTTCACCAGACGCAGATAGGACTTGAGTGTTTTCCAGCCTTGCGGAAACAGCTTCTGTGCCTGTTCATTACTGACGGAAGGCGCGATGATGACGTCATCTCCCAAATGCCAGTCAGCAGGTGTTGTGACTTTCTGCCTGTCTGTCAGTTGCAGACTATCCAGCACCCGTAAAATCTCATCAAAATTTCGGCCTGCTGACGGGGGATAGGTCAGCGTCAACCTGACTTTCTTGTCAGGATCAATAATGAAGACGCTCCGGACCGTTACCTTCGGGTCTGCCTCCGGATGGATCATACCGTAGAGTGTAGCCACCTTTCTGTCTGCATCGGCTAGAATTGGGAAATCAACACTACTCCCCTGAGTTTCGGCAATGTCGGCTTCCCACCCTGCATGATCTTTCAGTTCATCGACAGATAATCCCAGCACTTTTGTGTTTCGTTTGGCCCATTCCGGTGCCAGACGTGCCACTGCCCCCAATTCTGTGGTGCATACAGGCGTGAAATCCTTGGGATGACTGAAAAGAATTCCCCACGAAGACCCGAGCCAAGAGTGAAAGTGAATAGGCCCCTGAGTGCTTTCCTGCACAAAATCAGGGGCAGTCTGCCCAAGTTGGATGGTCATAGAGGCGGCTCCAAATCACACTTAGAAACATGAAATTAATTAACCACATTATTTTATGGTTGTAAAAATTATAATTCAACATATTTTAGTGAAATATGAACCGGAAGTTCTCCTGCGAGAAACTCCTTTTTTTCACTCAGGCGAGGAGAACGCTTCTATGCCGCAAAAAACACTTTGGTCGGGTGTGCTCGCATTCAGCATTATGCTTGTCGCAGGTTGCCTTACTGTATCCAAGCCAACGGCAAGATCAGCCGTGTTTGCCTTCTCCGAGGCAACCTCCTGCCTGTTTCAGTATGATGTTACGCAACCCACCGTGAAAATAGCATCACGCTAAAAATACCATGAGAAAAACAGTTATTCTCCCGCCATTTTGCGGAGGTATATAATAAGGTGTGGAGGGTTCTAAAAACCCTCCTTTTATGATCGAATGGAAATTATAATCATTGATATATCAAGAGATGGAAAGTCCCCAACGGGGATTTCTCGAACCCTTTACGAGTATATACCTGCTACCAGGTGAGTAAAAAACTCAGAATACTGGTCAAGACATAATACCCCTTGCGCCGCACAGCTAGATGAAGAGCGCTAAAAACCCTCGCTCACGTTTTTCCACTTGTTAAAATCCCTATGCATGACGATTTTTACGCGATCAGGAAAAGGTGTATTTCTAGGGTGTGTCGTCAGTTAATTCCAATGATGGCGGAGACGAATTGCACGGCTGCGAGGAAAGTTGACTTCAGCTTGTCATATCGTGTTGCAATACCTCTGAACTGTTTAAGTCTGGCGAAGAAGCGTTCGATGATGTTTCGTTTTTTATAAAGCGAGAAGAGGATTTTCCGTAGATTGCGTCGGTTTTTCTTTGACGGAATAACCGGTGTGATCCGCCGTTCTTCAAGCTTTTCGATGAGGGGATCGGCATCATAAGCCTTGTCGGCGATGAAGACCTCGGGATCGACTTCATCGAGCAATGGCTCTGCTTCTGTAATGTCGGCCCTTTGTCTGGGCATCAGGGAAAGTGGACGTGTCACGGTTTAGTTCCGGACCATGGGTTATCTGTTAAGCGGCGTTGCGCTCATGCTCCAGAGGGCTTTTCCATCGGAGTGCGGAATGTAGCCTCTGCGGATTGTAAAAATCATTGATGTAACATGTGATGGCCGAGAGTGTCCGATCTTCTGTGTATGAATGATCTGGTCCATGCTTCACCGAAAGGAAGCATGAATGACCATCTCCATTGAACTCATCGACGAATTACTGACGGGCGTAGAGCGGCCTGAAGACCTG
>Ga0214927_100216_pt1 | contig 18631 bp, 17 predicted proteins | sample Stichaenrichm16X_FD_168612 | JGI IMG/M metagenome (GOLD analysis project Ga0214927, IMG submission 168612) | Xylose enriched microbial communities from anaerobic bioreactor in Madison, Wisconsin, United States - 16X | ecosystem: Engineered > Bioreactor > Anaerobic > Unclassified | place: USA...
TTCGCGCGACGGCTCAAGACACTCAAAGGCCTCACACCCTATGAATACATCTGCAGGATATGGACTTCAGAGCCAGAACGATTCATCATCAACCCAACCCATCAAATCCCGGGACTAAACAGCTAGGCAAGAAAATGATCGGATCTTTGCTTCCATATGTCCGGCCTGTTGATGCGGCCATAGGGTCGCTGGCCAAGATGGCTTCCGCAGCGTGAGCCCCAAACACAGAAGCGGTCTTTGATGACCACTGGTTACCACGGGTTTTCTCACGCCATGGATCGATCGATCACACCATCTGCTCTATTACTTGCAAGCCACGACCTCAGCTCGGCACGAGAGCGTCAAATGTCAGCGCATCGTGCCAGGCTAAGCTCAAACAGCAGCTGCGCCGGGTTGCTGCAGAAGGCGCTTATAGTGTTCGCCGCTGACCATCAGTTTCCAGGCAATCCGCGCAATCTTATTGGCAAGGGCCACCGCTGCGAGTTTCGGTTTTTTGCGCTCCAGCAATTCACGTAACCAAGATGAGGCATTCTTCCCATTGGTCCGCCGGGCATGCGACACGACTGCGGTCGCGCCAACCACCAGCGTGCTTCGCAAGACCTCATCGCCAGCGCGTGTGATTCTGCCAAGCCTTGTTTTTCCACCGGTTGAGTGATCCCTGGGCGTCAATCCGATCCAGGCCGCAAAGGCTCGACCCGATTTGAACAGATGCGGATCAGGCGTTTTCATCATCAGCAGCGCTGCGCCGATCGGGCCAACGCCCGGAATTTTCGCAAGACGCTGACTGCATTCGTTGGCGCGGTGCCATGCCATCACCTTGCCCTCAAGCTGTTCGATTTCACCTTGCAATTCAGCATATTCCTTTGCGTGAAGGGCAAACAACTCGCGCGTCAATGTGGGCAGGCTTTCGTCCGCAGCGATCCGATCAAGGAGTGCCTCAATCCGGCACATGCCTTTGGGCGCCGTGATCCCAAACTCGGCAGCATATCCCCGGATCGTATTGGCGAGCTGTGTGCGGTTCCGGATAAGTCGTGCCCGCATTCCAATCAGCATCAACGCTGCCTGCTCTTCCTCGCTCTTGAGCGGGACGAACCGCATTGTAGGCCGACTCATCGCTTCACAGAGGGCTTCCGCGTCGGCGGCATCGTTTTTCCCGCGCTTGACATAAGGCTTCACGAGCTGCGGCGCGATCAGCTTCACTGTGTGTCCCAGACACGAGAGCACCCGCCCCCAGTAATGGGAGGCGCCACAGGCCTCAATCGCGATTTCAATCGGGGGCAGTTTCTCAAAAAACTTTACCATCTCCCGGCGGGATAGCTTCCTGCGCAAAACAGGCTGCTCCTTCGCGTTTACACCGTGCAATTGGAAAACACTTTTTGACGTGTCCATGCCAATACGGATAATTTGTTCCATGGGTGGCCTCCTCTGGGAATTCTGCAACGACTTCACCTTGGCACATCGCGATGCCGTTGGGAGCCGTCCACCCCATCACAGAAGATTTCCGCGTCGAGAGGTTGAATGCGGGCACGTAGTCACCCCGGTGGCGATACTCCCCGGTCTGCTCAAATCGCAGAGCAAAAATCAGGATAAGGAACCTGAAATCACGCACAAGAGCACTCAGTCAAAGGTTTTTCGAACCCTCCAGGTCACTCATGTCTTGGTGGCACGCTCTGTAGAGAGGATTTTATTTTCCGGCGAAAACCGATGCTTGTCTGGGGGAGTATAACCCGAGTGCCCTTTTCCTGCTATGATGGCGAGCCAGGCTGCCGAAGCGCACCTAATTCCTATTCAGGATACAGGTTGGCAGACGTATCTTCGTAATCTGGGCATCAGATTTGCCTGACCGGCGAGGCGTGCAGAGAAATGGCACAGCACTTTGTAAGCTTCTTACGATTTTGAGGCTCAGAGGGGGAAGGGACGATGCAAGACATTGCATTGCGTAATTCCTCTCTGATTTCCTAAGAAATTTTTAGAAATAATCCATCAAAAATAAGATTCCGAACCCGCCGTTAAAATTTGATTTGAACCATGGAGAGAATGGCATGGAAATTTTCTGGAATACGACCGCCTTTGATCGTGCCATATTCATATTGCAAAGCAATTTTTAAAATATCCATGGGCCACCAGTTCAAATTGGCAGACCATGCTTTCTGCTGCTCTCCATCAACGGAAGCGGACCTCAGATTGGCTTCTGAATATCGTGCTGAGGCCTCAATAAGCCCTATCCCGTTACAAAGGTAATTTTGATTTTTTGCGCATGTCGGGGAAGAAAAAGCGGCCGTTCTGGATTTCCAGCTACGCGGCTTTCCGACCAGTGTGTAACTGGCCTGAGCATACCAGCCTGAAAAATGTAGCTTCTGAGTTGTGTTTTCTACCGCTTTATTCGCAATAATTTCATAAGCCTCTCCCTGGAACAGTAGACGTTTCCAGGCCGCTGCCGCTTCCAGCCCAAAAGCCCCAACGCTCCTGAGGTCTATTTTACCTGTATTCAGATATTTGGATGTCAGGCCAACATTCATTTCTGGGTAGTCGGAAAACGTGGCCGCAGGCCCCTCTCCGCGACCATGAGCTACTTTGAAGACCCATTCCCCTGAAAACCCGACATGGAAAAACAGATCCTGCGTACGGATGGGTACACCTACCAGCCGGAAAACAAGAGCCCGCTGGTTACCATTCTCACCCGGACCGGCCGTTCCAGCAGTGCCGGAGATCGCCAGATGGTATCGTTTGCCATGTGCTTCTATCTGAACAGCCTGCCGCTCAATGCCAGCCGCAATATTGCGGGTAATAGTGGAAATGCTGGAACGTTCGATAAAAGCCGTGTCCCCTTGAGCCTGCATGGATTCAAGCCCAAAACTCGGTTTGAAAATACCTGCTGTGAACACAAAGGGTTTCAGTCCAATATAGCTGATCTGACCTTCAAAAAGACGCATCTGTCCACCGGGGGCCGGGCCGAAATCCCAGATGCCGCCGAGTTCAACCTGATCGTGAATGGTAATGCGCGCGCCATTCCGAATGCGCCCGCCTCGTGCTCCAACGCCCGGTGCGGGCTGGCTGGTTTTGGGGAAGCCTCCTATATCCAACTGATCAGTCGCATAGGGTTTGATAGTGATGCCGTCGAACTTGAAAGTTGGGATCGTGCCCGCAAACGCCGCTGGTGTGTGGATCAGTGATACACCCACACAGGCGACGGAGAAGCGCAGAGCGTAGCGCCGCAAAGCACTCATTCTGCGAGGTGACGCTTTAAAAAACAGAGGCATTTTTTCAGAAATCATAATCAAAATGCAGCAACACAACCATCGCTTCTGGGGTCTGCGGCTCCTTCTATCATACCGTTACTGTGGCGGACGAGGGCACCCGCATGACCCATCATGGAGGAAAAGGGCGAGACAAGTTCTACATCATGCCCTGCCTGCTTCAATTGCTGGATGAGGAACTCGGAAAAATTACACTCCATTTTGAGAGAGACACTTTCTGCTCCCCATGTTCGGCCCAGCAGCCACCGCGGTGCCGTGACAGCCTGCTGGAGTGGAATACCATAGCGAGCATACCGTGTAAAACTGGCGGCCTGTGTTTGTGGTTGTCCTTCTCCTCCCATCGTGCCGTAAACCATGGCCCGGCCATCATCAAAGCGGGCCATGGCGGGGTTGAGGGTATGGAATGGTTTCCGTCCGGGTTTAAGCGTATTCCAGCCTTCTTCTGCCAGACGGAAGGACGAGCCGCGATTTTGCCAGATAAGTCCTGTTTCTGGCAGGAACACGCCAGAGCCAAATTCAAAATACAGGCTCTGTATCATACTGACGGCAACGCCATTTGAATCAATGGCCCCCATCCATGTGGTGTCTCCTTGCTGGGAGGGCGCGGGCCAGGGCATGGCGCGTTTCATATCGATACTGCTTGCAAGGTTTTTCATCTGCGCTGCATCATTCAGGAAGCTCTGTGCACACGCCGTCATGAAGACAGGATCCCCGACATGCACATTGCGGAAGAGAAAAGCCTTTTTGGTAGCTTCCACCAGTCCATGAATATGGGCAAAACTTTCCGCTTCCGGTGCATGAAGCTGGTCGAACAATTTGAGAATGGCGAGTGAGGCAACGCCTTGTGTAGGGGGCGGCGTATTGTAAAGTTTTGCTCCGTGAATGTGGGCTTGCAACGGCGCGGTAAGTGTCGCTCTGTAGCTTGCAAAATCTTCAGCGCTTAGGGGACTTCCTGCCTGCTGGAGGTCATGAGCCAGGGTTTGCGCGATGCGGCCGGTATAAAAACTGTCCAGCCCATCCTCGGCCAGATGCTGTAAAGTGCGTGCTAATGCCGGGTTGCGGCGGATTTCTCCCTGACGCACCAGTGCGTCTCTCCCAGTATAAGCGGACAGGAAAGCCTGATTGTGAGCCAGTTCGGTTTGCTTCGTATGGAGCAGTTCGGCTTCACTGTCTGAAACAGCATAACCTGCCTCAGCGTAGTAAATGGCGTCCTTTAGCAGCTCTGATAGAGAAAGACCGAGCTTTATCGCTGCGCTCTGGCGTAGGGCTTCCTGCCAGCCTGAAACCGTGCCTGCCATACTGTTGGCGGCAAGGCCTCCACGCCATGGAATTTCAGTATGACCGGCGTTCTGATAGAGAGCGAGGTTGGCCTTGGCTGCCGCAGCACCGCACGCATCGATGACGCAGGTGCGGCCATCTGGATAAGAAATAAGCCAGAAGGCATCCCCGCCCAGTCCTGTCATATGCGGATAAACGGCAGAAAGAGTGGCCGCCGTGGCAACTACGGCTTCCAGCGCTGTGCCGCCTTTTTTCAGAATATCAAGCCCGGCCTGACTTGCGAGATGATGCGGCGAGGTCACCATTCCCCGCGTAGCATGAAATGTATGCAGCATTAGACGTCCGAAGAATGTTTGGTGTGATAATGGCGCGCAATGAGTGTGCAGAGAAAAAGCTGGATCTGATGATACAGGATCAGCGGCAGGATAATGAAACCTGCGATAGAGGCCGGAAAGAGGACGTTTGCCATAGGCACGCCCGAAGCAAGTGATTTTTTGGATCCGCACAGAATGAGGGAGACTTCATCGCGGGAAGGAAAACCGCAGGTTTTTCCGAGCAGAAGTGTGATCAGCAATACAAGCAGCAGCAGCCCGACATCTATGGCCACCAGAGAGAGAATGCTCTGCAAGTCCAGTTGGGACCAGATGCCCTCCACAACGGCATGACTGAACGCTGTATATACGACAAGCAGGATAGAAGAGCGGTCTGTTATGGAAATGATCTGGAGGGTTCGAAAAACCCTCTGGTTTTAGGTCTCTCTCTGTGATTCCCTCTTTTGTGTGATGATTGGGGGGATGGCTCATGAAACAGTCTGGTTTTTTTGATGTTGAAGAGCGGCTTGCTCGGTTGAGTGGGCTTGGTGACCAACTTGAAGCATTTTCCCGGACTGTGGATTTTGAGGCGTTCCGCCCTGATCTGGAGCAGGCTCTGGCCTATTCAGACAGGAGCAAAGGCGGCCGTCCGCCGTTTGATCCGGTGCTGATGTTCAAAATCCTAGTCATCCAGACGCTGAACAATCTGTCCGACGACCGAACGGAGTATCTGATCAATGACCGTCTCTCTTTCATGCGCTTTCTTGGTCTGGGGCTTTCGGACCGCGTTCCGGATGCCAAAACGATCTGGTTATTTCGTGAGCGTCTGACCGAGGCAGGCGCCATCCAGCAGTTGTTCGAGCGCTTTGACGCCACCCTGCGTAACGCTGGGTATCTGCCGATGTCCGGCCAGATCCTGGATGCCACGCTGGTGGCAGCGCCAAAGCAGCGCAATACCAACGGGGAGAAAGAGGATCTTCGTGAAGGGCGGATCCCACAGGACTGGCAGGACAAGCCGGCAAAGCTGTCCCACAAGGACAGGCACGCCCGCTGGACGCTGAAGTTCACGAAGGCAAAGCGGCAGGAGGACGGGACGCTCCCGGCCACGGACCTCGCCATTCCGTTCTTTGGTTACAAATCACAGGTATCGATAGCGGTGCCGGGTTTGATGCCATGGAGAAAGTCAGAGAAGCGCAGGCTTCGAAAACGTGCTTGTGGATCAGACCCGGTTCCCGGCATGCCGGGAACCGGGTCTATACTGTCAGGATGAACCAGGCCGGTTCGGGGCTAAAATCCCTGAGAGATCCGCCGATCGTCTCGTCTCCGTGAAGCATGAACCCGGCCCGGCCGCGCTGACGGGGCAAGAGTAACATGATTGTGGCGTCTGCTTTGAGTGAAGTTGATCGGCCACGAATGACACACCTGACTGTGACCGCAGCGTTGGTTCCCTCACCAGAAAGGACCGACCATGACATTCCGTACCATTGGTATTGATCTGGCCATTCGCGGAGATCACCTCGCTCAGATCTATGACGATGGCCGCCCTAATGGCCGTGCAATTCGTTTCAGGCATGATCAGCCCTCACTTGCCGCCTTTGTTCAGACTGCCGTGATGGGGCTGAGGGCGGATGACCACATTCAGGCCATCATGGAGCCAACCGGTATGAGCTGGTTTCCTGTTGCCCACCACCTTGCGGATGCTGGCGTCACCGTAGCCCGCGTCAAGGGAAAGCGGGTCAAGGCTCTACGCCGTTACCTTTCCGAACACGCCAAAACAGATATGGCTGATGCCCAGATCCTGGCGGCCATGCCATCATTTGGTGGACCACGCCTTGATCCAGTCCATATTCCGGATCCACGAAGCCACGCTCTTCAACGTCTGACCAAACAGAGAAGCCGCTTTCAGAACGAGATCGCGGATGCCAGGCGGCGTTTGCTTGATCTCATTCGTTGGGCATCCCCCAGGCTTGAAGCAGTCTTGCCCGACTTAGGAACGCGGCTCTCTTTGGCCCTGTTGCAGAAATGGTTTCACCCCTCGGATGTTTTGAAGGCGCGTCGTACGACACTTGCCAAATATGTTGCAGCCCATGCGGGAGGGAACCATCCGCGCAGTGGGCCCTTTGTGGAAACGCTGATCACAGGGTTGCGTGAAGCGGCGCAATACGCTCAGGACCTTCATGGGACACACATTGATTTTTCGGAACTGCAGTTCGAGATCGCGATGGAAATTAAGAATGTTCTGGCGACAATTCAGACTGTTGGAGATCTTGAGCGGCATATTGCTGACCTCTACAAACACCTCGACCCACAGGGTCTTGTGCTCAGTATTCCGGGTGTCGGCCGTCATCTCGCGCCGACCCTGATTGGTATCTTGCAGAACATTGAGCGGTTTCATTCTGAAAAACATTTACGGGGTTTTTGTGGCCTGTTTCCCAGAAGGGCTGATAGTGGTGGTGTGGAGCGAGCGGGCCAGACCCTGACCCAGGGTGGCAATAACCGCATCAAACAAGCCCTTTATCTTGCTGCTGATACGGCACGAAAAACAGATCCTGAACTGGCAGAACTTTATTGGAGGCTGATGACAGTGAAAGGTCATCATCACAAACAGGCTTTATGTGCCGTTGCCAATCGTATTGTGAACCGGATCTTCAGCGTTCTCAAACGAGGAAAGCCTTACGAAGTGCGCGACAGGGAGGGAAACAGCATCACCCTCTCTGAAGCAAAAGCCATCATTCTGGAGCGCTATACCGTTGGAGAAAACATCAGAGCAGGACGTCGTTCCAATCGGATTGAGAAGACTCCCTGAAACCGCAAAAATCGCTTGCGCTCCCGGTACAAGATCATGTTTCCATCGATCGAAAGTTTCGACTGATCCGGAAATGGAAGACGACGGATGCCGCTGCCAGTGATGGTGCCAGACTGCGCGAGGGCCTGCTGGATAAAACCAATACGGCCTCAACGGTCTGGGCCGACACCGCGTATCGCTCGAAAGCCAATGAGGACTTCATGGAAAAGGAGGGCTTTGTCTCGAAGGTTCACAGAAAAAAGCCGCATCTCAAGCCTATGCCACGCCATATCCAACGGTCCAATGCAGGGAAGTCGGTGATCCGCTCGCGTGTCGAGCATGTCTTTGCCGATCAGAAATCACAGACAGGGCTGTTCGTCCGAACAGTGGGTATCACCCGGGCCACAATGAGGATCGGCCTGGCCAATATTGTCTACAACATGCGCCGCTTCCTCTTCCTCGAGAGGTTGAATGCGGGCACGTAGTCACCCCGGTGGCGATACTCCCCCGGTCTGCTCAAATCGCAGAGCAAAAATCAGGATAAGGAACCTGAAATCACGCACAAGAGCACTCAGTCAAAGGTTTTTCGAACCCTCCAGGTTTTGTTTTTGGATTTTCCTGATGATGCCATTTATAAACTGAAGTTTCCCAGTAATGATACGCGGTAAGCACAAATGAGCGGCGGAGTTCCAAAAGTGCTTCCTGAAGACGTTCGATATCTAACTCGAGGATTTCGTTCTTTTCCCACAATACGTCTCCGTCTTCGTCACGCTCTCCGACAAAAACACCGCCCTCTTCGTATGTCTTCAATTCCATTTCTTTGGAAGAGATAGCCTCTTGAAGGCTGTTCTGGCCGCTTCGAGCCGCTAGCCGAATACAATCCAGGTCACTTTGATATATGTATCCGCGTTGACTGAAGACGAATGGGAGTTTGGTGGGCATGTCTATTATGCAACATGAAAAATCGTAATTAGACAGTATAAGGAAGTCGAGCTTGCTAGTCGGTCAGTTTCTAGGTGGATGTTCTGCTTTCTTCCGCCCATGATCGCCATAGTTACAGCTCTCCCTGACCAGCCCAAATGGGCGCGAACTGCTCCGCCTGACGCAGGATGTGTTTGACCGCTTCCGCTTCCATATCGGGCGGGTATCCATAGTGACGGAGCAGGCGTTTGACGGAAGTGCGCATTTTGGCGCGGGCTTGCGCCATGACGGTCCAGTCCACTGTGGCATTCTCCCGAATGGTTTTCACCAGCGCTGTGGCGATAACCCGCAGCTTGGGGTCGCCCATGGCTTCCTTGGCACTCTGGTTTTGGGCCAGCGCGTCATAGAACGCGATTTCTTCCTGTGTCAGGCCCAGTTCTTCGCCCCGGTCGCGGGCGGAGGCCATGTCACGTGCCATGCGGATGAGTTCATCCAGAATTTGAGCGGACGTCAGGGCGTTGGCATGGTAGCGGGCGACAGCCTGTTCCAGCCGTTGTGAGAAGGCTTCGGCTTCCGTGATGTTGGAGCGGGTTCGGCTGCGTATCTGGCCTTCCAGCAGTTTTTTGAGCGCTTCAATGGCCAGATTGCGCTGGGGCATTTCCCGCACTTCTTGCAAGAAGGCGTCCGAGAGGATGGAAATATCAGGCTTTCCAATGCCAGCGGCTTCCATGATGTCGATGATATCAGTGGAAATGACGGCTTTGCTGACCAGTTGCTTGATAGCCAGTTCGCGTTCCTGCGCACTGCGCCCATCGCTGCCTGTGCTCACGCTCTTGACCAGTGCTGCCCTGACAGCTTCAAAAAACCCGATTTCATCGCGTAGTCTGGCGGCTTCATCACTGGCAGAAGCCAGCGCAAAGGCAACCGAGAGCGCCTTGACGGCATCCGGGTAGCGTTTCTGGGCGGCCTTACGCTCTTCGTCATTTTTCGCGGATGCCATGGCGCGTTGCTGCTGGCCCAGAATATGGTCAAGCGCTCCCGCCATGATGGACAGCTTGGCCTTGGGTGTCGCGCCGTCCTGCAAGGCGGGGCGGTAGTCAAACCCACCCGCCTGACCGGGATTGAACATGGCCCGCACGACTTCGTAGCGTTCCTGCAAGGCGCGGATGGCCTCACCTTCATCAATGCCGACCTGTTCGCGATCTCCGGCGGAGTATTCGCCCAAAGCTGCCTTCAGGTTCTGGGCAAGACCGATATAGTCCACCACTAGACCACCGGGTTTGCCCTTGAACACACGGTTGACGCGGGCAATGGCCTGCATCAGCCCATGCCCACGCATGGGTTTGTCGACATACATGGTGTGCATGGAAGGAACGTCAAAACCCGTCAGCCACATGTCGCGCACAATGACCAGTTTGAGCGGATCGTTGTTATCTTTCATGCGCTTTGCCAGAAGCTCTCGCCGAGCCTTGGGCTTTTTACCAATATGAGGCTGGAACGCTGCGGGGTCGGATGAACTGCCGGTCATCACCACCTTGATGGCGCCTTCATTGTCATCATCACTGTGCCATTCAGGACGCAGGCGAATAATCTCATCATAGAGAGCCACACAGATCGCCCGGCTCATGCCCACAATCATGCCTTTGCCCTCAAGGGCAGTCAGGCGATTTTCAAAGTGGGTCACAAGGTCTTCGGCAATCCGACGCAGGCGAGGTTCCGAGCCGACCAGTGCTTCTACGCGAGAGTATTTCTGGCTGAGCTTGTGCTCCTCGTTCTCGGAAAGGCCTTCGACAATATCGGCAAGTTCGTCGTCAAGCTCTTCCTTGAGGTCTTCATCCAGTTCGATACGCACAAGGCGGCTTTCGTAATAGATGGGCACGGTTGCGCCATCCTCCACGGCCTGTGCGATGTCGTAAATGTCGATGTAATCGCCAAAGATGCTACGGGTGTTCACGTCAGCATTTTCAATGGGCGTGCCGGTAAAACCGATAAAGGACGCATTGGGCAGGGCATCGCGCATATGTTTGGCAAAGCCGTAGGAGACCTTGCCCGTCTGGCGGTCGAATTTGGCTTCCAGCCCATACTGACTGCGGTGCGCTTCGTCCGCCATGACCACCACATTGCGCCGATCGGTCAGCATGGGCAGGCTGGTTTCGCCCTCTTTGGGCTGGAATTTCTGCAAGGTGGTGAAGATCACACCACCCGAGCTGCGCCGGAGCAGTTTTTGTAAATCTTCCCGGCTGTCCGCCTGCTCCGGTGTCTGGCGCAAAAGGGCCTGTGCGCCGGAGAAGGTGGCGAAGAGTTGGTCGTCCAGATCATTGCGGTCTGTCAGGACAATGATGGTAGGATTTTCCATCTCCGGGTGGCGGGCAATCACACCAGCATAGAAAGTCATGAGCAGGCTTTTGCCTGACCCCTGCGTATGCCACACCACGCCAACCTTGCGATCTCCGCCTGGGGCAGAAGCCCGCACGGTCTGCGCCACGGCTTTTCGACAGGCATGGAACTGGTGGTAGCCTGCCAGAATTTTGATGGGGCTGCCGTTTTTCTCGCCAAACAGCACGAAGTCATGGATCAGGTTGAGAAACCAGCGAGGCGTAAACACACCGCGCAGCACGGTTTCCATTTCCTCATGATTCTTTGCAACCAGTTCTTCCCCATCCACAGTGCGCCATGGCATGAAGCGGTCACGGTCGGCGGTCAGTGAGCCAATGCGGGCCTCGGTACCATCTGAAATCATCAACGCTTCATTGAAGCGGAACAGCGAGGGAATAAGGCTGCGGTAGGTCTGGAACTGGTTCCAGGCTGAATCCAGCGTAGCGTTCTCGGAACTGGGGCTTTTAAGTTCTACAACGCCAAGCGGCATGCCATTAACAAACAGCACAAGATCTGGCCTGCGGTTGGCCTCGTCCTTTTCAACAACGAACTGACGCACGACCAGAAAGTTATTGTTCTCCGGGTCCTCAAAATCCAGCAGACGTACTCGATCACCAGACTGGATGCCATCTTCACGCACCACATCCACCGGCACGCCATTAACCAGATAGTCATGCAGGCGGCGGTTTTCGTCCACATGGTCGGGCGTGTCTTCGCGGATCAAGGCCAGCAGGGCTTCATCCTTTGAGGCCTGTGATAAATGCGGATTTAGCCTGTCTATTGCTGACCGCAGGCGTTTTTCCAGAATGACGTCCGATAACGAGGCACGCTCGGGTTTTTTACCACCGGGAGCAATGTCTGGCCCCCAGACAATGGTATAGCCACATTCGCGCAGAATATCGCAGGCCCAGTCTTCAATCTCGTTTTCGGATAGAAAGCTCATGCCGCGTTGTCCACCATTTTTTCGGCATCCCTGATGCTGATCTCGCCGGACATCAACTTGGGGAGAAGGAGGTCTCGGAGTTGAGCGAGTGTATGCGATTCATCAAAATTTTTTATGATTCTATCGAATAGTAAAGAGGTTTTATTTTCAAATTCATATAGAATTTTGTCGCTTGGAATAAGTGTTTCGAAAGTTTCAATTAGATTTTTGCTCAAATTTTGTTGAGCTGATCCTGTAGCTTTATTTGCTAAGTTTATTTTTGAGTGTAGCATATGCAAAAAAATATATGCCTTGCAGATACTTTTGGGCATCAAGGACGATATGGCTTGATTTGTAGTCATTTTAGCAGCGGTTAAACCAACTTCTCCCGCTGTTGCACCATATAAGGCGATAACTATAGATCCCGCAGGTATCCATTTTGCTGAACTATTTTCCAACCCTTCATTTGTAATATGATTTTCAGTTTCTGAGATATATTGTTTTCGAATTTCTCCAGACGTTAACCACGGTATATCGCCATTCTCCCAATAAGAAGATTCAGTTCTTTTTGGAGTTCCGCCATTACAGATATTAACGGTTAATTCCTGTAACTCTCCGATTTTCCACCCCTCAGGATTCCCCTCATCATCCAGCCTGTCGGGAAAAAGTTCCCACAGTTCTGGGGCGAGGTAAGGGGCTTCTCCGGCCATTTTTGCCCGTGTCGGACCAAAATCGACAAACCAGTCCCGAAACAACGCCCGCGCCATAGCTTCCAGCGTTTCGTTCGTTCGGCGGTTGAGTTCGATTTTGTCGTCGAGAGAAGATAGTAAAATCCCGATTTGTCTTTGCGTATCAAAAGGAGGGTAGGAAATAGGAAGAGACCTAAGAGCTTTTTGACTGATGCCCGGAACGGTTGTGCCTGTCGAATAGCCTTCAAGAATATTTTGCTGTGATGGAGAAGATAATAGGTAGCGTAAAAATGTGTTATCGAGGATACCGCTTTTTCCACGTAAACAAACTATACGTTGGCCCAAAGCATATTGAACAGTTTCTTCTGTAAGTTGGATGACTTCTCCCATCGGCCCCTCTGTTGTCATCACAACATCCCCGACATGAGGTAATCCACGCACCATCCATTTTGCGTAATAATCGAAAGCAATTTTTTGTTCGATAGGTTGCAGAAGTCCGCTAGTTTTCACGACTTTCGCAGAAAGAACAGGTATTCCTACAGACGCTTTTGGAGGACTCTTGCCTCGGTAATCTAATAAAATTTCGAGGCAATTTTCAAGTATATCGTCGTGCCAATCAGTCATGAAATACGATGCCTGAGCTATGAATTATGTTTTGGAATGTCATATCTGTCTGTGCCCAATCTAGCACATCCACTTTCCACGGCAGGTTAGAGTTAGAGAAAGCTTCTTCCAACTGTACCCGCGTTTCCAAAGGCAAGGGTTCATCACCCATAATTGCCAGATCAAGGTCAGAAAACGGCTTAGCCGTGCCCGTCACGCGCGAGCCAAAAGCCCGCACTTCACGGTCGGGCACAATCTCGTTGAGTATCCGCAGCACGATAGCCCGCTCTTGGGGCGTCATGTCGATCTGTTCTGTCACGCCGTGCGCTCTTTCAGCGTGGCCAGCAGAAACTCCGCTTCCGCGATAAAGTCCGGAATGGTGGCCACAACCTGTTTGGCAGTGGCTTCGTTATAAGTATGGCTGGTCAGGTTACGCATTTTGCGAAACACGCTCCACTGGGGCCATGCGCTTTTGAGCAATCCGGCCTCGTTGGCAGAGCGGATCATGTCCGGAAAGCCCATGCGGTCATATTCCTCAGGCGAGGCAGAATTGGCTTCCAGAAAGCGCTTCAGGGTCTTGTGGCTGAGTTCATAGGTAAATTCGAAACGCTGGATCAGGCCGTCCCGCAACTGCTCGTCGTCGGGGTGGGTAAGGTGGCGTGTCCAGCCTTCTTTCAGACGGTCGAGAGCGCGTTCCAGTGGGGTGAGATACAGCATTACACGCTTTCCTTCTGCACGATCAGCTTCAGGGAGGCGGTAATTTTCGCATTCAGTTCTTCGCCCTGCGCAAACTGTTCTTTCAGGGTCTTTTCAAGGGCTGCGAAGCGTTCGGTAAACGGCACGCTATCTTCCTCGGCTTCCTCTGCCCCCACGTAGCGGCCCGGCGTCAGCACAAAGCCGTGCTGTTCCACTTCATCCAGCGTGGCGGATTTGCAGAACCCCGGACTATCCTCATATGTGCCTGCGCCCTTTTCTCCACGCCATGCGTGGTAGGTGTTGGCAATGCGGGCTACGTCCTCGTCTGTCAGTTCCCGGCGGGTGCGGTCAACAAGCTTGCCCAGCTTGCGGGCGTCGATAAACAGCATTTCCCCGCGCCGGTCACGCCAGCCTTTTTGCTTCTTGGTACGGGTGAGGAACCACAGGCAGGCCGGAATCTGCGTCGAATAGAAAAGCTGGCCGGGGAGGGCCACCATGCAGTCCACGATATCGGCTTCCACCATGCGGCGGCGGATATCGCCTTCGCTGTTCTGGTTGGAGGACATGGAGCCATTGGCCAGCACCACGCCAGCGGTGCCATCTGGGGCCAGATGCCACAGAATATGCTGGAGCCACGCATAGTTGGCATTGCCCGCAGGCGGCTTGCCATATTGCCAGCGCGGGTCTTCCTCCAGGGAAGCATTCCACCAGTCCGACACATTAAAGGGCGGGTTGGCCAGAATATAGTCAAAGCGCAGGTCTTTCAGTTCATCACGCAGAAAGCTGCCTTCGTTGTTCCAGCGGATATCTGCGCCAATACCCCGCACGGCAAGGTTCATGCGGGCCAGACGCCATGTGGTGTGGTTGCTCTCCTGCCCGTAAATGGCAATGTCACCCAGCTTGCCGCCATGGGTTTCCACAAAGCGTTCGGACTGCACGAACATGCCACCAGAGCCACAGCAGGGGTCATACACCCGGCCCTTATAGGGTTCGAGCATGGAGACCAGTGTGCGTACCACGCTGGAAGGCGTGTAGAACTCGCCCCCGCGTTTGCCCTCGGCTCCGGCAAATCCGCCAAGGAAGTATTCATAGACCCGGCCCAGCACATCCCGCGCCTTGTCGTCCGTGTCGCCCATGCCGATGTCGGAGATCAGGTCGATCAGTTCCCCTAACATCACGCTATCAAGGGCCGGACGTCCGTAATCCTTGGGTAGCACGCCTTTGAGCTGTTCCGGGTTGGCTTTTTCAATGGCCAGCATGGCCTCGTCAATGAGTTTGCCAATGCCGGATGACCGGGCGTTGTCTCTAAGGTGAGACCAGCGGGCGGTCTCGGGCACCCAGAAGATGTTTTCAGCCAGATACTCGTCCGGGTCTTCCGCCGCTGCCGGATCATCTAGCATCAGTTCAGCATGGCGGGCTTCAAAGGCAGTGGAGATGTAGCGCAGGAAGATCAGGCCAAGGGCCACATGCTTGTAATCTGAGGGTTCAAGGTTCTTGCGCAACTTGTCAGCCGCCAGAAACATCTGCTGTTCAAAGCCCAGTGTCGCGGTCGCTGCCTTGGCTTTACGCGCTTTGGTAGTTTTCTTGGGAGCAGGGGCAGCATCAGGGTTTTTACGTGGACGACCGCGTGGCATGAACACAAAGCCTTAATATGACAACAAAATAGAGCTGCATTTTGGCCTATTCTAGGCGTCTGGTCGAGTAGGAAGGGCGGGATTGTGGGTTTCCGTTACAAGGTAACCGTCAAAGTCCACGTACTGATCGTATTGGTAGCAAACTTATTGGCGAACATGGAACAGATCCTCCAAACGCTCTCAAATCCTATTGCTCCTGAAACCAACTTGCGAAGAAAATCTGAACTCCATTGATACGATAAATGAGACAGATAAGCGGTCTCGTAATAGTACATTCAACGGTGAGCTTCTATTTGATTTACTCTATAAGGCCATTAACTTCAAACTCCATCTTTTTTCGAAAATCTGCCCCCTTCCCCATACCTACTTGCGATAATTCCACTTATCGCAAGTAGGTTGGCTCCCGGAAAAGGAGGGTTTATTGAAACCCAGAAGATAATGATAATTCTCTGCTGACTGAGATTTTTATCATCGAAAAAACCACTTAATCGCGATAAACGTGCAGAAATTAATGATAGAGTTGCCGGCCCGTGCAGACACGCCGGTAATCCCCCCATAAAAAGAGTGGCTTTTGAATGAGAATTTTCTCAGCGTATGGAATGAGGAGATTCTGATGAAGAGTGATCGCTTTACTGACGCGCAGATCATGGGTGTGGTCCGTCAGGCTGAAGGTGGCGTCCCGGTTCCAGAGCTGTGCCGGGAGCATGGGATCAGCAATGCCACGTTTTACCGGTGGCGCGCGAAATATGGCGGCATGGATGCGTCTATGATCAGTCAGATGAAGGCTCTGGAAGAGGAGAACCGTCGGCTGAAGCGTATGTATGCGGATCTGAGCATGCAGACGGATATCCAGAAGGAAGCCCTTGGAAAAAAATGAAGAGGCCAGTCCAGCGCCGGGAACTGGCCGTAGAGGCTGTGGCGCATCACGGGGTCAGCATTGCGCTGGCCTGTCGGATTTTTGGGATATCGGAAACCTGCTTTCGCTATCGTCCGCGACTGGCAGCGGAGAACGACCGGATTGCCGCTCTTCTGGTGGGACTGACCCAGGCTCACAGGAGATGGGGATTACAGCGAGACGGCGCAGCATGACCGATCATGGGCATGCACAACAGCGCCGCGACCATCCCACCTAAAACCAGACGCGCGTCTCTCATAGAGAGGCTGCCTAAAACACATCTTTGGCCCGACTTGTTGCGTTTTTGAGCAGCGCTCCCCGTCACTTCCGCAGCCCCTTGATACCCAGCTCTTCCCACATCCAGTCGAAACTAAAAGAGGCCCCTGCCCCCTCACGCCCCAAGCCTGCTGTCGTGGCTTCAATCTGCTTCAACCAAGCCGCGACTTTCTTCTTCCCCGCAGCTGTTTTAACAGCCTGCCTCGGCGTGACATGCCCAAGCCCCGGAACAACCTCATCCAGAACACGGCGATAATGCTGTTCCAGAACAGCAGCCAAAACTTCCGCCTCTTCTTCGAGCGAGATCTCGTCTTCAAGCACGTCCCCTCGGCCAGAGGTCCGCTGCTCTTCTATAGCCTGCTCGGCAGTCATAATCTGTGTCAGAGGAGATCCAATCAGACTTCCCAAGGCGTTGCGGAGTAAAGCCGTGCCTTGCTCAGCCCGCGTTTCTGAATTGACCTGCAATCTCAGCTGACGGCCTTTCAGTTCCAAGTTCCCCAGAACAAGACCACCATCATCCAACGTCGTACTCAAAAACTGAGCTTTGCTGTCTCCTGCCTTAGAATGGGCCTCAGGAACATGGTCACCAGCCTGACGCGTCCAATTCCAGATCATACGCCCTGCATGCTGCAAACAGGGTATCGTATTCAAAACCTCGGCAATGCTCTTCTGGGTGGTTCCCTTGCTGAGAGGAAAACATACGTCATGAAAGACCAGGTCTTCGCCATCGCTGTTAAACAGGACAGGTGGCTCGGAGGCGCTCACCATGTTTTCCATAGTTCTAAAGAGCCAAGTCAGCGTGAAGACCGGAGCCAGATCACGGAGCACATCTGCCTTGATCTTTGGAAACTCAGCCTGACCTCGCTTACGCTTGAGAACATCGCGCAAATTCTCAGCCAGATCTTCGCAAGCCTGCTGAGAATATGCCAACAGACTCCCTGCCAAAACCATTTTGCCGTCTTCGGGAACAAGGCGTGCCGCGATGCGCTCCCAAGGCTTCAAGGACTGTGTGGCTGAGCGTTCATGAACCAGAACAGGATCACCACCCCGCAACAGGTCACGCACCATCATGCTTTGACCCGGCACGATCTGCGAAACCTCATACAGGCTCATGACGGCCTCTTTGAGGCCCCGCATATAAGCGCTTTTGCGTGGACCTTCTTTCCAGCCCCGTCGTTTCAGATAGACCTCAACGAAATTTTCGTTATCCCAGTTCTGTCCCAAGAAATCTTCGAAGGCACAGCCCCAGAGTGACATTGCCGCACCCTGCCCGAGGATATCTCCCAGCTCTTCAAAGCTGATATCCGCCGCCTCTAAAGCCGGTCCCAGATGCTCACCCAACACTTCTTCAAAACAGGCTTGCCACTGATCCTGTTTCAGATATCCGATAAGCCCTGTCAGATTGTCAGCGTTCATAAATGCGACGACCTCCCCTATTTTCCTGCGGCGGAACGGCAAACACCCTGTTTACCCGAGACAAAGAGAATACCGTGCATAGCGGTTTTCTCCCGTCCGATTAAGGGCACCGAGAAACACCAGATCGGCCAGATCACGTGTTGGACTTGTAACGGTTTTGTGCCGGTATGTAATTTCTTTTACGCGGCTTTGGCCTCGAAAGCGAGTGGGCTGATACTCCCGAGATAGGAGTGGCGCCGTCGCGAGTTATAGAAGCCGTTGATGTATTGAAAGATGGCGGCTGTTGCCTGACGCCGCGTTGGCCAACATTGTCTCCAAAGCATTTCAGCCTTCAGGCTCTTGAAAAAGGTCTCGACCACGGCGTTGTCATAGCAGTTTCCCTTGCCGGACATGGACGGTATCATCCTGTATTCGGTCAGTTTCTTCTGAAAATCATGGGAGCAATATTGGGCGGATTCAACCGGTCGTCGCAACACCATCGATTATATGTTGTTTGAGAAGTTGGTCGAGTGCCTCTGCCGGTGTTTTCCAACCGAGTGTTTTGCGTGGCCGTGTATTCAGGGCATGGGCAA
>Ga0214927_100218_pt1 | contig 18339 bp, 19 predicted proteins | sample Stichaenrichm16X_FD_168612 | JGI IMG/M metagenome (GOLD analysis project Ga0214927, IMG submission 168612) | Xylose enriched microbial communities from anaerobic bioreactor in Madison, Wisconsin, United States - 16X | ecosystem: Engineered > Bioreactor > Anaerobic > Unclassified | place: USA...
TCGCCAAACACGAAGACGGATGGGCCCGCTGGCGATTTCGTGTTTGGCGATGCGATCATACCATCAGGCGTGCCTGGCGGCCAGGCCATTCGGGCCGCCTCTATCCGCACTCTGGTTGACTATTCAATCTCTCGTTTTCGCTCTGGACATCCCAAAAAGACGCAGGTGCCCATAGGCCTTGACTGTACGCTCGGCTGTCTGGGCTTTCTGGCAAGAAGCGCTGCCATGCCGCAGCCTTCACACATTCCGCTCGAGAGCGTCTGTCTATCACACAGACGACGCGGACATCCAGAACATGCCGGAAGCAGCCTCGGAGCCGGAGATGGTCCAGAGCTGCTCCATTCCTGCTGCTGCAGTCGGCTACACGATGGTCCAGCCGCCATCCACGAGCACGAGCTGGCCTGTCACATAGCTCGAAGCATCTGATGCCAGATAGAGCATCGTGCCATTGAGCTCGCCCGGGTTTCCACGCCTTCCCATCGGGCACCCATTCTTTATGCCATCCTCATACGCCTGGTTCGTGACCTTGTCTGCCATCTCGGAGGCAAAATAGCCCGGCCCCAGCACATTGACCGTGATGTTGTGCTTTGCCCACTCGGAAGCAAGCGCCTTGCTCATCATCAGCACGGCGCCTTTCGAGGCGGAATAGGCGCTTCTGGGCACGCCGTTCATCGTCACGACGCAGTGGAACGAGCCGATGTTCACGATCTTGCCGTAGTTCTGGCGCAGCATGATCTTGCCGACCTCGCGGCAGCAGTAGAAGACGCCATTCACATTGGTATCGATCGTCTTCTCCCACGATCCATCATCTGCCTCGACAGCAGGAGTCGAGAATCCCGTGCCGGCATTGTTGATCAGGATATCGATGCGGCCGAAGGCATCTTCTGCCGCCTTGGCCATCTTCCTGACGCTGTCCTGGTCCGACACATCGCACGGGATAGCCACACACCTTGCACCCAGAGCTTCAATCTCTGTCTTGACCTCTTCGAGACGGTCCACCCTGCGGGCGCAGATGCAGACATTGGCACCCTGCTCGGCAAGGCAGAGCGCAAACTGCCTCCCCAGACCCGACGAAGCCCCTGTCACGATTGCATTCTTTCCTTCAACCGAGAAATAGTTCTTCATGGCTCACTGCTCCTTCCGGCTTTCGCCACACAAAATGTTAGTCTTTTCTCACAATCATGGGGGGGATTCTGTCCGGCTGCAGAAGCAGAGCTCCATCCGGCCAAGACAGTGCACCCGTCACCCCTTCCATGCTAGTCTGGAAGGCCTGGGCATCGCATCCAGCCGGAAGGAGCAGCGCTATGGATGAGGACAGCACACCTGCCAGGCATTCGCTTGGCTTTCGGGGCACCTTCGAGGTGGGCATGGCGCTCTTCTCGATGTTCTTCGGAGCAGGCAACCTGATCATCGCACCGCTTCTGGGCGTCCAGTCAGGACCTCATGCCCTTGCTGCAACGCTGGGATACCTCGTATCGGGCGTCGGCCTGCCGATAGCTGCCATCATCGCCCTTGCCCATGCCGGCACGGCCGAGAACCTCCTCTCCCGCATCGGGCGCAGGTTCTCCCGTCTCTTCACGATTCTTGTCTATCTCGCTATCGGCCCTGCTCTCGCCATTCCCAGGACCGCCTCCACGTCCTTCGAGATGGCAAAGCCGCTGCTCGAAGGCGGCGGAAGCGCTGCTGTCCGGTTCGCATTCTCCGCCATCTTCTTTGCCTTCGCCCTGGCGCTTGCGCTCCGGCCGGCCCGGATCGTCCGTCTCATGGGCAAGGTCACGGGACCGCTCCTCATCGGCCTTCTGGTGCTGATGGTGCTCGCCCAGATCCTGGCTCCGGCTGCAAGCCCGCTCGAGGCAGCCGAAGGAGCCTACCGCGAAGCGCCTGCTGTGGCTGGCTTCATCGAGGGATACCAGACACTCGACCTCCTTGCTTCCTTTGCTTTCGGTGTCGTTGTCACAGGCAGCATCCGCTCCCGCGGCATCGCGGACCATAAGGACCAGGCTGCCCAGGTCGCACGCTCCGGCATCGTGGCTGGCCTTCTTATGGCTGCAGTCTACGGTGCGCTCAGCTATCTGGGGTGCCGCATGGGCACCGTCCTGCCCGATGCAGCAAACGGCGCCGAAGTGCTCTCCGCTTCGGCAGATGTCCATTTCGGCCATGCCGGCACCCTTCTTGTTGCAGCCATCTTCCTGATTGCCTGCTTCAATGTCTGCACAGGCCTCATCTCTTCCATTGCGCAGTACTTCAGCACGACGTTCCCGAAGCTTTCCTTTCGGGCGTGGGCCATCCTTATCGCAGCCATATCCTGTCTTCTCTCGAATGCCGGCCTCACCGCTATCCTTGCCTTCTCGGTTCCGCTCCTCATGGCGCTCTACCCGATGGGCATCTGCGCCGTCGCAATGGGCCTCATTCCAGGCTCGGATTCCCATCCGCTCATCTGGCGCGCCGCAATGGCTGCCATCGGCATCCAGAGTGCGGCCTCGGCCATCCGCGATGCAATCTGTCCTGGCCTTTTCCTTCCGACAGACATGCTCCCGGCATCCTCGCTCGGCCTCGGCTGGATCGTGCCTGGCATCGCAAGCGCTGCCGCAGGGGCCCTGGCCACGGCCATCCGGCGCCGCGTCTTCCCGGCTGGCTAGACTCTTTCCCAGACGGGTATCAGCCTTTCAGGAAAAGCGTTGCAGGGAGGCATCCATGGCCGACGAGTTCTTCGAAGACGACGATCCCTATTTTCTGGTCTCAGACCGGCTCGATGCCGGCGAGGCACCCGAAAAGGTCCATGCCTGGGCCGCAAAGCAGCGCAGGAAGGCAAAAGACGATGTGCTCCGCAGCCAGTGGGATGAAGCGCTGCGCTATATCGAGGAAGAGCATCCCGGGCTGACGCGCTAGCGCCTGTCGTGTTCCACCACGCTGCGGCCGCTGCCTGAAAGCGCATGCCCCAGGATGCATGGACAGCTCACAGACGCCCTGCTTCCCGGACACAGAAAGGCTCCCCTCCCAAAGACAGGGAGGAGAGCCTCCATGCCCGTTCTGCTGCAGACGATTACGGACTCAACGACATCGCGATCCACCTCATAGCCATGGCAGACCGCATGCATCACGGCAAGAACATGCCCAAGGACGAGGCGCTTGCCCGCACCCGGAAGGCGCCCGGCTATCTTGCGGTCCGCCTCATCTGCTCGGCAGCAGGGTCTCTTTCGGGCATCGACATCCCGGATGCTATGTCCAGGAAGTGCTCGACCGCGAGAAGCTCTCTCCGACCTCCTTCGGCAACGGCGTTGCCATCCCCCATTCCATGAACGCCTCGACAGCACGGTCGTTCCTCTCTGTCGTTGTCAACGATAAGCCGATGGCATGGGGCACGCAGAAGGTCAGCCTCATCATGCTCATGGGCCTCTCAGAAGCAGACCGCAAGGGATTCCGCGTGCTCTTCGACAGCCTGCTCGAGGTCCTCTCCGATCCTGCAAAGGTGACGCAGCTGACACGCTCCAATACCTATGACGAGTTTGCCAGGAAGCTGGATGACATGATCATGGGCGCATAGCAGCACGGCGCCCAGCGACGCGCAGGCAGAGCGCACATCTGTCTCCCAAAACAGGAAAAGGCCGCTTCCCATCGGGAAAGCGGCCCGGACTGCATCTTTCAGGAATGCTATGCCTCGAACTCCATGTCCTTGGATTCCTTGATCATGAGGAGCGCGACAAGGGCAACGACGGACATGGCAACAAGGTACCAGCCCACACCCTGGATGCCGAAGGCAGCGACAAGTGCCGTAGCGATTGTCGGGGCGAAGGCGCCGCCCAGGATCGAGGCGAGGTTGTACGCAAGGCCGGAGCCGGAGTAGCGCACGTTTGCCGGGAAGAGCTCAGGCAGGTAGGCACCGCAGGGACCGAAGAGGCCGCCCATCAGGGCAAAGCCGACTGCGAGGAAGACATAGACGGCAAGGGAGTTCTGCGTCGTCAGAAGCTGGGGTGCGAAGAAGCTGAAGACAACCGTCAGGAAGGTGGCGAGCAGAAGCACCGGACGGCGTCCGCGCTTGTCTGCCTCGACGCAGCCGACGACGATGAAGACAGCAAAGAAGACGATAGCGGCAAGCTCGAGCTTCAGGAAATCGGTCTGCGCAAAGCCAAGGGTCTTGACGCCGTAGGAAAGTGACCAGGTGCCGAGCAGATAGAAGAGCGTGTAGGTGATGCCCATGGCACAGGTGCCGAGCACGACCTGCTTCCAGTACTTGCGGAGCTCCTTGAGCGGGCTCTTGACGACACGGTCCTCCTTCACGGCCTTCTGGAAGACCGGCGTCTCGCTCATGCGGTTCCTGACAACAAGGCCGACGACGACCAGGACAGCGGACAGCAGGAACGGGATCCTCCAGCCCCAGGCAACCATCTGGTCATTCGTGAGGTTCGACTCGAGCACAAGATTCACGCCATAGGCAAAGAAGAAGCCAAGCGGAGCGCCGAGATTCGGGAAGGATCCCCAGAGGGCGCGCTTGTTGGCAGGAGCGTTCTCCGTGGCCACAAGCGCTGCTCCCGACCACTCGCCGGCAAGGCCCAGGCCCTGGCAGGCACGGCAGACGCAGAGCAGGACGACAGCCAAAGGACCGAGAACGTCGTATCCCGGCAGCACGCCGACGACAAACGTCGCCGTGCCCATCATCATGAGCGCCATGACAAGGGTCTGCTTGCGGCCAAGTCGGTCGCCGAAGTGGCCGAACAGAAGCGACCCGAAAGGACGGGCCAGGAACGATACGGCAAACGTCACGAACGACAGGAGCGTCGCGAGGAACGGATTGGACTTCGCGACATCCGTGAAGAAGACGAGGCCGAAGTAGCTTGCAGCAGCGATCGAGTAGCAGTAGTTGTCATAGAACTCGATGGCGGTGCCGATCATGGAGGCTGCCATCACTTCGAGGACAGAGTCCCGGTGAGGCTCTGCAGCATCTGTTGCCGCACGTGCGGCCAGCGTATCTGCTGTCATCTCTTTTTTCCTTTCGATAGATAGCGAGAGGCCCGGAACTGCAGATATGCAGCCCCGGGCCTCTCGTACCAAAGCTGCCTGCTGTGGTGCAGGCAGCCATGCATGGCAGCCTGCACCTAGATAATCACGATGTTGGTAATCAGGCGTGCCATGGTGAAAGATCCTTTCGGGTGTGCGTGCGCCCTGTGCGCTCGCGTTGAGTGAGACTATGACGGTCAGGAGAGGAAAACTTGGCAAGATTGAGCCCTGCGTAATATGCATGAAACACTATTCGGCAGGATGCATCGTTTTGTCGGCAAGCGGTATGCAGATGAGCTGGGAAAACGTTACTTTCTGCATGAAATGCGCTTTCTATTTAGCGAATACAGGTATATGGAGAAGCTGTTGTCTGCATTCATGCAGCGCAATCAGGCATGGACTGTCGTGCCGGAGAGCCCGTCGATCACATCCGGGGCCTTCACAAGCGAGCCTATGACGCAGGTACGGCCCGGGCGGCTCCGCACGAACTTGATGGCAGCACGCACTTTGGGCTCCATCGAACCCTTCCCGAACTCTCCTGCATCGGCGAGCCGCTCTGCCTCATCCGCCGCGATGTCCTCTATCTCCTTCTGCTCCGGCGTGCCGAAGCCGGTGCAGGCATGCTCGACCGCCGTAAGCAGGATGAGCCGCTCGGCGTAGCAGTCCTCCGCCAGAAGCTCTGCGCCCATATCCTTGTCGATCACCGCAGCAACGCCCTTGTAGGCGCCCTTATCCGAGTAGTCGCGTATGACGGGGATGCCGCCACCTCCGCAGGCGATAGGGATGAATTCATTGTCGAGGAGGTTCAGGATGCTTGGCGCCTCGACGATCTTCTTCGGCTCTGGGCTTGCGACGACCCTTCTCCAGCCTCTCCCGGAGTCCTCCATGAAGGACATGTCAGGATGCTTTGCTTTGAGCGCATCTGCCTGCTCCTTCGTAAGGAAGGGTCCGATCGGCTTGGTCGGATGCGCGAAAGCAGGATCGTCCGGATCCACCTCCATCTGCGTCACGACGGTCGCGACATGCCAGCGCTTGTACGCCTTGTGCATAGCGACACCAAGGGCCTGCTGGAGGTGGTAGCCGATATATCCCTGGCTCATGGCACAGCACTCAGGCAGCCCCATGGCAGGAGCCATGCCCGCCTCGGAGGCATAGCTGAACGTGTCCTGGATCATGCCGATCTGGGGGCCATTGCCGTGGGTGATGATGATCTCGTTGCCGTGGGAGATCATCTCGACAAGAGACGGCGTGATGGTGCGCAGGCGCGCCATCTGCTCTTCCGGCGTATCTCCCAGGGCATTGCCGCCCAGAGCGATGACCACACGCTGATCGGTATTGATACGCATGAAGAGCCTCCCTGCCGAGCCTGCCAGGACATGTGCCAGATTAGCGCAGGCAGAGCCGGCATCTCCCAGACCTGGAAAACCGTCACCCCCTAGCAACGTCTTGGCCATTGAGCAGAAAAGTTGCTCGGGCCTGCCATCTGCTGCCATCCAATCCGCGTAGCATAGAGGACGGAAGACAGCAATGCGCCAGAAGGGATACCCGCATGTACAGGCTTGTGGCAAGCGATATGGACGAGACGTTCCTCGATTCCAGCCATGAGGTGCCGGAAACGAATATCGAGGCAATACGCGAGCTCAGGAGGCTTGGCTGCCTCTTCGTCCCGGCATCGGGCAGAGCCTATGGCTCTGTCATGGAATCCCTCCATGCGATTCCCCCCGAGCTCCTCGAAGGCTCCTATCTCATCAGCTACAACGGCGGATGCCTGAACCGCGTAGGAGACGCAGAACCTCTCTCCTGCCACACGCTTCCCCATCAGAAGGCAGAAGCGCTCTATGCGTACGGCATCAAGCTCGGCTGCGTGAGCATGCACGTCTATGAGGTATCGGGCAAGGTCTGGGGCTGGAATCTCCAGCCTGAGGAAGTGGACTATCTTGCAGGCCACATGGATATCGAGCCGACAGATGCCACCTCGCTCGATTTCCTCAAGGATGTGCCCATCGCAAAGATGCTCTACTGCATCCCTGACGGGACTGAGGAACTGCAGAGAATCGAGTGCGAGATGCCCGAAGAGCTCAAGCGGGGCACCTCGACGACCTTCAGCTCGGGGCGCTACCTCGAGTTCAACCCCGAAGGCGTCGACAAGGGCCAGGGTCTTCGCAATCTCGCCAAGCTCCTCCATATCGATCTTGCCGAGACGATAGCCGTGGGCGATGCCGCAAACGATGCAAGCATGGTGGATGCTGCAGGCGTAGGCGTCTGCGTCGCAAATGCACGTGACGGCCTCGACAGGGTTGCAGACTATAGGGCAGCATCGACAAACGATGACGGGGTCATCAAAGAGATCCTGGAAAAGATTGTCCGCCCCGCAAACGAGGCATAGGCCATCTCTGGCAGCCCGCCTCTCCCCTCCTGCATCCTGGCCTTACTGCATCCTTACGCGCTGCAGATGCCCTGCATAAGCAGGTCAGCTATCTTGAAGGCAGGACAGGTCTCATATGATGGGGGGCCTATGCACAAGACGTCCGTCATTCCCTGCAGTCCCCATGCTGACAGGATGGCAGAAGCAATCGAGCAGAAGGCGAACTATCTCGAGCAGGATGGCTACGACGTGGTCTCTTTTACTGCCTCTGCCAAAGCCATCATCCTGGCCAGGAAACGTGATTCCAGGGAGGCATGACCATGGAGAGCATCTCGAAAGCACTTGCAGTCATCGGCACCATCGGCGTTGTCTGCGGCATCATGGACTGCATCGGCCTTTTTGCAGGCGGCCCCTTCGGCGATTTCATGCAGGGAGCCACGCCTGGCATCGTGATCGGGCTTTCCGCCCTTCTCCTTATCATCCGCCCCTAGGCTGACTAGACATCTCAAAACGAAGCTTCGGACCTTGCAAGCAAGATCGAGGCATCCCCCATGAACGAAGCCCCTCCCCGGCAATGTCCGGAAAGGGGCTTCAATCTTTCTTGGTTCTTCCTCTATCTCCAGATGCCGCGCCTGTGGCGGATCGTGTAGTAGAGGTCGTTCTCCATTGCCAGGACCTCAGGGATGGGGACAGGCCTGCATGGTGCCATATGCATCTTCTTCTTGATCCAGATCCAGGAGTAGATGCCGAGCACAAGGAAGCAGGCAGCCGAGAGCAGCCAGATTGCCAGAGCCTCTTCCGGGTCGGACGAGATGTTTGCAATCATGAAGATTGTGCCGAGGATGCCAATGATGGGGATGAGAGGGCCGCCCGGGACCTTGAAGGCACGCGGTGCCTTCGGGAAGCGCTTCCTCAGGACCAGCACGTCGATATCCGCAAAGATGTAGGACACGAGCCAGAGCACCGTCACGACGAGGATCAAAAACGAGATCGCATCGGACGAGTCGCCCGAGAAGAAGGCAATGACACAGATGGAGATCGTGACGAAGAGAATGGCCACAGCCGGTGCCCCATGCCTGTTCTTCTTTGCGAAGAAGTGCGGCATCATGTTCACCTTTGTCATCCCGTCCGTGATCTGGGAAAGCCCATTCACGGTCGAGTTCTGAGACCCCGTGAAGGCAAGCGCAGAGACGACGCACATCCAGATCTTCCCGAAGCTGCCCAGAAGGTCTTCGCCGTACAGCAGATGCGGCGTGGCGGATTCGGAAAGGTCTGCCCAGGGCACGTAGTTCGAGAAGCCCAGGACGACGATGGAATCCATTACGAAGATGAGGCAGAGCGAAAGCGCCATGCCAAGCGGGATGTTGCGCTTTGCATTGCGCACATCCTTCGAGATAGGAATCGCGTACTCGGCGCCGACGAAGAGCCAGGATGCCGTGCCGACAGCGGCGATGACCGAAGCAGGATCGGTTGCGACAGCAGCCTCCTGCTGGACGGTCTGGCCTGTGCCGAGCTTGAAGGCGCCGATGAGGCCAATCACGATCATCGAGATCAGAAGCAGGTAGGACACGAAATCCTGGAGCTTCGCGAAGACATCGACACCCATGAGAGCGCAGATCGCGATGACAGCAGAGACGAGCGTCGGCCAGACGGCTGCCGGAATCAGAATCGGCAGGGTCTCTGCCATGACGGAACCGAAGATGGCAGCCTCGACGCCGCCGCAGAGGATGTTGCAGACGAGGTAGCCGCCGACCATCGTGACAAGGGTCGGAAGAGGTCCGAGTCCTGCAAGCGTGTACTGCACAAGTCCGCCTGTTGCATTGGGCATGAGGCTGTTGAGCTCTGCCATGCAGGCAGCCGAGCACAGGTTCAGGACGAGCGCGATTGCCATTGCGGGGATGAACATGAGGCCCGCCTCGCCGGCGCCCTGCCCGAGCGATACGAGGCAGCTCATCGAGACGATGAGGCCCATCGAGACAGAGACGACATTCCTGAGCCCGAGCGGCTTGTCCGTGTCGTTAGCCATGTTCCCTCCTAGATAGCGTCAATACCCTCATCGCCGGTACGGACACGCACGACCTGTGCAAGGTCGCTCACAAAGATCTTGCCGTCGCCGATGTGGCCCGTATAGAGCTCCTTCTCGATCAGGTCGACAAGCTCAGGCACGCGCTTCTTCTCCACGACGACAGAGATCATGGTCTTCGGCAGAAGCTCCATCTCGTAGTTCTCGTCGATCTCGTATTCCTTCGTGCCCTTCTCGACGCCGCAGCCAAGTACCTGCATCACGGTCATGCCGCGCACATGGGCCTTGCTGAGCGTGCGGCGAAGCCCGTCGAACTTCTCCATGCCGGTGATGATGTCGATCTTCGATACGTCAGACATTGAAGCCTCCTTCAGGCGCAGAAGCGCCCTTGTCTGGGACACGCCGTGCCCTGCTTTTAGGTTGGTTGATTGGATTCCTGAAAATGCCAGGCTGGAAGAGTCTAGGCTGCCGGAGAGACGGTCAGGCGGAACTGCCCTGGCGTCATGCCGGCGAACTCGTTGAACTCATGCACGAGATGCGACTGGTCCGCATAGCCGCAGGCAAGGGCGATCTCGGGAGCGTTCTGGATATCCCTCTCGCCGGAGATGAGCTCCATTGCACGCTGGAAGCGCACGAAGCGCGCATAGAGCTTCGGAGAGAAGCCGTGCACCTCGGCGAACGCCTTCCTGAGATAGCGCGGAGAGACGCCTGCAGCTGCTGCAACAGAGGAGATCGGAGCAGATCCGCCCGTGCGCAGGATCTCGTGGCGGGCGAAGCGCTCGAGCTCGCGCACCTTGGAGGTGCCGGGCTTTGCTGCAGGAATGCTTTCATTCTGTTCCCAGGTCACGATGGCAGAGGCAAGCACCTGCATTCGCGCCTTCTGGTCCGGGGCCTCGAAGAGAAGGTCTGCGAGCCTGCCCTCCGAAACATCCTTGTTGAGCACGATATCAGCGTCGACGAGGTCTTCAGGAGAGAGCCCCTTCGGAAGCGGTGCCTCACCTGAACGGAAGCGGCAGCCCACCCAGGAACGCCCTTCCGCGAAGGCCCAGGTACGGGCAGAGGAGACCGTGCCGCCAATCACAGCGACGATATCGGAAGAACCGATGCCGAAGGAAAGGTCGACGCAGCCATCCGGAACGGCCCACGAATGCGCTGCCTCAGAGCCTGTCGAGAAGGCATAGACGAGCGAGGCGCTGCTGCCGGCAAGCTTCTGTTCGTGGTAGTCGAGAACACCGAGCGGAAGATAGGGCTGATGCGTCCTCTCGAGTGCTGGACCATCTTCCTGCGTACCTTCGGTCTCCTGCTTTGCGGCACCGGTCCCACTGGACACGCCGCATACACGCCTTGCACTTCCGGCCATTGCTGCCTCCCACAACGTGTCGGAAAGCAGCGTCTCCCTGTTGGCGCGGCTTTCCCATTGATTCAACAGTACTGGCCGCGCTTTGCAGAGATTTGCGGGGGCGGTTACAGGCCTGTTGCCCGACCGTTTCGATTGCCGCCCCCGCAGACCATCAGAACATCTCGGGGCTCTCCCAGAGGTTGAGCTTGACGCCGATGCCGAGCTCCTTGGCCTTGCGGTAGACATCTCCGCCCCAGGCGATATCCTCGACCGGCATGCCGCCGACAGAGTAGACGATTGTCTGGTCCTCGCTCACACGGCCCGGCACCTTGCCGGTAATCACATCGGCGATGTTCACGATCGAGGAGCGTTCGATCTTGCCCTCATGCGCAAGGTCGGTGAAGGCGCAGCCGATGATGCCCATCTTCGGATACGTGGGATACGGATACTCCTCTTCCCAGGCATCGTAGAGGCCCATGTTGTCGACGACAAGACGGCTCTTGAGAAGGAACTCCTCGTCGAAGAGGGCAGCGGACGGCATGGACACGAGCGCGCCCGGCTTGATCCAGGAGCCATCGACCTTCGGGAAGGTGGAGATGTCGTCTGCGACAGTCGTCGTGAACGAGACGATGTCGGCGTCCTTCACGGCCTCCTCGATCGTATCGGCGACCTCGATCGTCTTGATGCTCGGAAGCTCTTCCTTCACGAAGGAGACGAAGGAGTCAAGCGAGCGCTTGCCACGGCCCTTGATGCGGATCGTGTCGAGCGTGGGGCAGGCTGCCACGAAGGCAGCAGCAGAAGTCTTGCCCATGACGCCAGGGCCGACGATAGCGGCGATTCTGGCATTCTTCGGTGCGAGGTAGCGGGCGCCGACGCCGGGGATGCCGCCCGTACGGTAGGCAGAGAGGAGGTTTGCCGACATGAGGGCAAGAGGGGCTCCCGTATCCTTGTCGTTCAGCATCATCATGAGGATGGAGCGCGGAAGGCCCTTGGCCTTGTTCTCCATGTTGGAGCCATACCACTTCATGCCCGCCATCTGCCAGCGTCCGCCGAGGTAGGCAGGCATTGCCATGAACCTTCTATCCTCCCCGTTTTTCGGCATGCCCGGGAACTTCGGGTCGTCCGGGAACATGATCATCGTGCCATGCGAGTTATGGTTCTCGCCACCCATCACGTAGTCGCCCTTCGCAAGCGTGACGAGGAGCTCTTCCATGCAGTCGACGCAGGCAGGCATATTCTTGACGCCGGCCTTGATCATGTCAGGCTCGCTGAGGTACAGGAAATCGATGCGGGTATCCATGGAATGGTCCTTTCTGTCAGGCGGCAGCACCGTACGTGAAAGCTGGAAATACCTGCCGTCTAGGCACGGGTATGGAAGCGGTCGTAGCGGAAGGCAGAGATGTCGAGCGTCGTCTTCTCATCGCGTGCAACCTCAGAGAGAAGCGTGCCGACAATCGGAGAGATGCCGAAACCATGTCCTGTGAAGGCGCAGGCAACGATGAGGCCCGGCACTTCGTCCACTGCACCGAGCACGGGCACGCCGTCGATGCAGACGTCCTCGTAGCCGCCCCAAGTGCGCACGATCTTTGCATCGGCGAGCTTCGGGATGTAGCGCAGGATGCCGCGGCAGATGGCAGGAGCAGTGATGGACGACGTCGCATCGTGGCCGTTGTCCTTGTTCACGTCCTCGAAGCCGGAGTCGCCGCCGAAGACGAACGAGCCGTGCTTCGTCTGGTGTCCGTAGAAGTCGGCGTCAGCCGTGCCGAGCATCTGCGGGAACATCTTCGGCTCCATCTCGGTCACGAGCGCCTCGATCAGGACGTTCGACATCGGCACATCGATGCCGACGGTGCCGAGGATCTTGCGGGAGGCATAGCCTGCGCAGACAATCACGCGGTCAGCCTCGAACGTGGCCTCCGGGCAGACGACCTTGCGAATGGCACTATGGACCTTCCTGAGCTCCGTGACCGGCATGCCGGTGTAGAAGCGCACGCCGAGACGACGCGCTGCCATGTAGTAGGCATAGGTGGCCTTGAGCGGGTTGGCATGGCCATCTGTGGGGCACCAGGAAGCGCCTGCGACCTCGTCGGAGAGATAGGGGTTTATCTCGCGGACCTCATCGCCCGAAATCATGCGCATGTCGAGGCCCTGGGCCACGGCCTTGTCGCGCAGGCCCTCGAGGATCTTGATATGGCGGTCGGTCTTGCCGAGACGGAGGTTTCCGCCCTGGCAGTACTCGACGTCGGCGCCAAGCTCCTCGGAAAGGTGTGGCCAGAGGTTCTTCACGGCATACATCGCAAGCGGAAGCTCGCGCGGGTCGCGGCCGGACTGGCGCACGCCGCCGCCGTTTCTCGTCGATCCGCCATTGCCGATGATGCCAGAGGCCTCGAGCACGATGACGGAAGTGCCCTTCTTTGCCAGATAGTAGGCCGTTGCGCAGCCAATGATGCCAGCGCCGACGACGATCACGTCAGCCGTGCGCTCGGGGATGTCGGCCGTCGTTCCCTTAGCCATCTCACTCGCCATCCCTTCCACCTTCCTTCGCGAATACGCTCATCTCGATCGGACGCATGGGAGCACGCGAGCTAGCAGGCTCGAGCTCGTCAGGCGAGACAGCGAGCTCCCGGGCAACGATGCCCTTCACGAGACGTGCGCAGGTCTGTCCCTGGCAGAGGCCCATGCCGCAGCGCAGATACCTTCTGATCTCTGCGATCGTGAAGAGGCCCTCATGCACGGCCTTCCTGATCTCGCCCTGCGTGACTTCCTCGCAGCGGCAGACAATCATGTCGTCTCCTGGCTTCGGCTCGAAGGGGCCGAGGTCCCTTGTGCGGTCGTTGATATCCTTCATCTGGAACACTCCCCCTCTAGGCTTCTGCGACAGCGTCTGCTGCCTTGAAGAACCGTGCCTTCATTGCCATGTCACGAGGCACCTTGACCGTGACGATCGCGGTATGGTCGAAGGCCTTCGTGCGCTTGACGCCTGTGACCTCTGCCTCGCAGACCGGCTCGCCGGAACGGCCGAGCGCCGTGCCCTTCTGCCCCTTCTCGGGCAGCGGCAGGAACTCGTAGGGGAAGGTGACCTCGGCATATCCCGGCTCCGTCTCCTCGTTCACGAGGAAGATGGCCTGGCCCGGGCAGGAAGCGACGCAGAGTCCGCATCCGATGCAGGTAGCATCCGGCTCGAGCTGGGGAAGCGCCGTGATGTGGTCGCCGACCTTGATGCAGTGCTTCGGGCACACGTCCTGGCAGGGGTTGCACGGGATGTTCTGCGTGCACTCGATGACAGGATGGATGCCGACACGGTGCGTGACGCCCGGGAAGCGCTCGATCTCGTCGTCTGCCACATAGCCGTGAAGCAGGAGGCTCTTCGAGACGGGAATGCCCTCTTCGGTCTCTTCGATCTTCTTGCCGCGGTTCTTCGGAGCGAACATGCCCTGACGGAGACCATCGAGTGCATGCTCGTTCGCACCGACGCCCTCCTTCATCTCGTCCTCGGAGATGTAGCCGAGGTAGGAAGCAGCTGCAAGGCCGGAGATCCTGCCCTCGATCATGGCAGAGGATGCTTCCTCGATGCCCGAGACATCGCCTGCGGCGAAGATGCCGGGGATGGACGTCTCGCCGAGGTCGTCCACGACCGGAACCTGACCGCCGCGCTTCCTGTCGTCCACGACGTTGCAGCCATCCATCTTGAAGAGCTGCGACATCGGGGAGAGGCCGACAGCGACACAGATCGTGTCGACGTCGAAATGCTTCTCGGTGCCGGGAATGAACTGGAAGTGGGAGTCGACTTCCTGGATTGTCACGCCGGTCACATGGTCGGTGCCCTCGGCACGCTTGATCGTGTGGGAGAGGTAGAACGGGACGCCCGTACGGGCGACCTTTGCGGCATGCACGCCGTAGCCGCCGACATGGGGAGCTGCATCGACGAGTGCCACGACGTCGCAGCCTGCCTGCTTGAGCTGGTAGGAGACGACGAGGCCGACATTGCCGGTGCCAAGCATGAGGACACGCTCGCCCGGCTTCACGCCGTGCAGGTTCATCATCGTCTGGGCAGCGCCTGCGCCGATGACACCAGGAAGCGTCCAGCCTTCGAACGTGACCATGTTCTCGGCGGCGCCCGTGGCGACGACGATCGCATCGCCCTTGTAGTGGTTGACCTCAGAGCCCTTTCGGACAACGACTTCCTTGTCCTGGTAGAGGCCGATGACGGTGGAGTCAAGCTCGACCTCGACGCCGAGCTTTGCCGCCTCATCGAGGAGCTCCTGGCCGATAACGAAGCCACGGACCTTGGCGCGATGCTCCTTCGAGCCGAAGAACTTGTGGATCTGCTTGAAGAGCTGGCCACCCGGGCGTGTATTCTCATCGAAGACGACGACGGAGACGCCGTGCTTTGCTGCCTCGATGGCAGCGGACATGCCGGCGGGGCCAGCACCGACAACGATCAGATCGTAGCGCTTCATGCCGCACCGCCTCCCTTTCCGTCCACATCGTCAAAGGGAATATCCGTGACACCGTACTGGGTCTCGACCTTCATGCCTTCCACCAGAGGCGTCATGCAGGTCCTCACATTGGGGACGCCGTCGACGACCATCACGCAGTCCGTGCAGCGGCCAATAGCGCAGAAGATGCCGCGGGGCTGGTGCTTCTTTGCCGTGTAGCGGTGTACCATCACGCCTGCCGCCTTGAGAGCCATAGCGACCGGCTCCCCCTCATAGCCCTGGAGCGTACACCCGTCATAGGTGAAGCTCACGAGCTTCCCCTTCTCGGGCACGCCGAGTATTGGATGTTCAGCAATGCGCGTTCCCATGGTCCCCTCCCTGATCTTGTATGCAGAAGGCTTCCTGCCTTCTGCATTGCACTTGCTCTTTTCGCCTCTCCAAGGCCCTCCCTGGAGGCCTCCTCAAGGCTTGAGACTGTAATACGGCAGGTCAGAAGGCGGGTATTGTAAAAAAGGGACCTCTCGGCATCTTGAAACAGTGGTTTTGCGAGCGCGCAATCTTCGGAAACAAGCAGGAAATCCCGCCGGGAAAAGCCTGCAACAAGCAGTTCCTGCATGCCAGAAGGCATCCCGCAGAAGACAGGAGCCAGCCATCACCTGCTATCTGCGCACTCTCTGGGTCTTGCCAGGCAAGCCCCGATATCTGCCACCCATCAGCTACACTTTCCATTCGGCAGATGGCACGATTTTCAAGAAAGCAGCAGATACACGATGGCAGAGACATCCCAGAAGGCGGCCGTGAGCCCCAAGACGCAGAAGATATTCGGTTCCTGGGCAGGCATGCTTGCAGCCTGCCTCATTGCCTGCTTCCTCTGGGGATCGGCCTTTCCCTGCGTGAAGATAGGCTATGCCCTCTTCGGCATCGCCGCCTCCGATACCGCCTCGATCATCATGTTCGCAGGCGTGCGCTTCACGCTCGCAGGGCTCCTCGTCGTGGCCGCCCTCTCGATTGCAAGACGCAAGCCGTTCCTGCCCGAGAAGCGCGACCTCAAGGTCATTGGCATCCTGTCGCTCTTCCAGACGATCCTCCAGTACCTCTTCTTCTATGTGGGCCTTGCGCATGCCACAGGCGTCACGAGCTCCATCATCGAAGCCACAAACACATTCTTCTCTGTCCTTCTGGCAGCGCTTGTCTTCAGAAACGAGCGCCTCACGACGAGAAAGGTTCTGGGCTGCATCGTCGGCTTTGCCGGCGTCGCCCTGGTCGACCTCGCCGGACAGACCGGTGCCGGCTTCACATTCACGCTCGCAGGCGAAGGACTCGTCCTTGCCTCGACAATCGCTGCCGCCACCTCGAGCAACCTTGCAAAGCGCTTCTCTGAGGAGCACGATCCGGTGCTCCTGAGTGCCTGGCAGTTCGTCTTCGGCGGCCTCGTGATGCTCATTGTCGGCGCGGCGGCAGGCGGACACGTCGCGCCTGCTCCTGCATCGGATCCTGTCGCCTCGAACCTTCTGCTCCTCTATCTGGCCTTCATCTCTGCTGCCGCCTACTCGCTCTGGTCTGTCGCCCTTGCCTGCAACCCGCTCTCGCGTGTCGCCGTCTTCGGCTTCATGAACCCGGTCTTCGGTGTCATCCTCTCGGCGCTCCTGCTGAACGAAGGCAGCGTCCTCGACCCTGCGACAGCCATCATCTCGCTTGTCCTCGTGAGTGCCGGCATCATCATCGTGAACCGTCCTGCAAAAGAGCCGAAGCCAGCAAAGGCCTAAAAGGCAGGAAACAGGCTATCCCTGCGGCGCATCGAGCTGCCTCATCCCGTCATAGAGGTATTCCTGGGCGCTTGTCTGCGAATGCTCGTAGCCATCCACCACGAGATAGACGAGGTTCGCGGCAAGCGTGCCATCTGCATCCGCAAAGCCATCATCGCTCGTGCTGAAGGCATCGGTGCGCTCCTTCAGGCGGTCGACCATCACGCTCATGTTCTCGTACGTGATATCGGCTGTGCCATCTGCTGCAAAGACGAGATAGTCCTCCTTCGGCATCCCCGATGCCACAGCAGCATCAGCCACGGAGTCTGCCTGCGCGATGCACTCATCGTCGGTCGATTCGTACTTCATGTTGCCGCAGAGTGGCAGGTAGTACTTGAACCAGGGCAGGTAGTGGATGAACACATACCACGTCTCGTAGGCTCCCATGGAGAAGCCGCCGAAGTAGCGGCGCTCGCGCGATGCCGCAAAGCCTGCGCTGTCTGCCGTCGCAGCGAATGTACGGTAGTGCCGCTCGACCGCCGGCATGAGGTCACGGCCGAGCTCAGAAAGGTACGACGTGAACTCCGATGCCCACCGGTCATCTCCCTCAGGAATCGAAGGCGTCACGACGATCATCGGCCTGATGAGGCCATCTGCCATAAGGTGGTCAAGGATGCGCTTTGCATCGGAGCCTGCCGTTCCTGGCTTGCCAAGCCACGAGCTCTCATCTCCTCCTGCCCCATGCTGGAGATAGAGGATATCGTACGCCCGGTCTCCGCTTCCGCTGTAGCCATAGGGCAGATAGACATTGCACGTCTTCGCAAACGTCCTGCCGTCCCCTGTGCCATCCTCGGCATATGTCTGCGTCTCGTAGCCGAATGCCTCGATCGTGCCCGGCTCGCTCGAATCCTCGAAATAGCTCTCCGGCACTGCCTCGATGGGTGCCTGGACGGGGTGGGTGGCAAGCTCCGACTCATCGATCAAGCGCTCTGCGAAGCCGTTCGTATCGAAGGCAGAATCGTCTCCGCTCTCGATGCCTATGCCATCGCTGCCGGCATCCTCCTGAGCGCCCGCGCTATCAGACGCTCCCTCGAAAGAGCAGGCGCCAAGCAGCGCAGCCAGAGACAGAAGCCCTGAAGCTTCGAGAAAGCCTCTCCTCGAGACTGCCTCTGCGTTCCCTGCATCTTCTCTCATGAAAGCCTTCCATCCGCCTGCCGTGCATATGCCTCATCCCGATTCTAGCCAGCAAGTCTTCACGCTGTCCCCGGCAGCACCGCTCCTGAAGCCATAGAGAGTTCCTCCCTGTCAGAGGTCCATCCGAACCTATACTTCAGGCAGCATATGCCGCGAAGAGAAAGGGGCTCCATGAAGGCAGAGGGCATCACGTGCGCTGCATCGGTCTGTGCCGGCGTCATCGGCTACAGCTATGCGCT
>Ga0214927_100220_pt1 | contig 18117 bp, 18 predicted proteins | sample Stichaenrichm16X_FD_168612 | JGI IMG/M metagenome (GOLD analysis project Ga0214927, IMG submission 168612) | Xylose enriched microbial communities from anaerobic bioreactor in Madison, Wisconsin, United States - 16X | ecosystem: Engineered > Bioreactor > Anaerobic > Unclassified | place: USA...
GGTACTTCTCGGGAATCAACCAGAGGGCGGCATAGGGAAGGGCAAGAACAGCTAAGCTGGGAACACCATCAGGCAAGGGCTTTCGGTAGAAAACGCTAATTCGTGTCGAACAGACTCAGCCAGTTCAAACAGCGAAAAGGGCAAGTAACGCATGAGAAAAATCGAGGGACACGAGAAGTCACTCAAGGAGCTTCTTCAGAACACGAAGTATTCTATCCACTATTACCAGCGAGAATATGCATGGCAGCGAAAACAGGTACAGGAGCTAGTGGATGACCTTACCGATGAGTTCTTAACTTACTACGACCCCTCCCACGAGCGCTCCGACGTCACCAATTACGGAGTCTATTTCATGGGAAGCGTTGTACTTGCGGGTCGCGAGAACGCCATCATCGATGGCCAGCAGCGCCTCTCCTCGCTCACGCTGCTGCTCATCTACGTGCGTCGGCGCCTTCTCGACATCGGCATGACGATCAACAAGATCGACCAGATGGTCTACTCGGAGAGCTACGGCAAGTCCTCCTTCAACATCTCGGTCGAGGAGCGCGAGGATTGCCTCCGCGCGCTCTTTGACGGTAAGGACTTCGACACTACGGGCTCCGGCGAGAGCGTCGTGAACCTCCACAACCGCTACCAGGATATCGTCGACCTCTTCCCCGAGAGGATCGACGACCACGCCATGCCTTACTTCGCCGACTGGCTCGCCGAAAAGGTCTACTTCATCGAGATCCCCACGGAGACCGAGCAGGACGCCTACAAGGTGTTCGTCACCATGAACGATCGCGGCCTGAGCCTCACCTCGGCGGAGATGCTCAAGGGCTACCTGCTCTCCGAGGTCTCAGATGACAAGCTGCGCGAGAAGCTCAACGGCACGTGGAAGGAAAAGGTCTTCGCCCTCAAGGAGCTTGGTAACGGCGAGGAGGAGGACTGCATAAAGGCCTGGCTGCGCGCCAAGTACGCCGATTCCATCCGCGAGAACAAGAAGGGCGCGGAGCCGGAGGACTTCGACCTCATCGGCGGCAGCTTTCACACCTGGGTACGCGACAGCCACACCCGCATCGGTCTCAACGGCTCCGATGACTACGTGAGGTTCATCAACGAGTTCTTCTACTTCGCCGACCTCTACTCACGCATCAAGGGCTATGAGGGTACCCTCAGCCCCGATCAACCCTTCCTCTACTACAACGCCGCCCTTAGCTTCACGCTCCAGTCCCAGCTGTGCTTTGCCCCCGTGCGGGCCGGGGAGAGCTCGGAGATTGCCAGACGGAAGCTGAAGCTCGTGTCACGTTTCATCGACCTCTACATCTACACGCGCGTCGTCAACTACAAGAGCCTTGACTACTCCACGATCAAGTACGCCATGTTCCAGCTTACCAAGCGCATACGCGGACTCGACCTGGGCGACCTCGCGATCCAGCTTGGCAAGGAGCTTGACGACCTGGGCATCAGCATCGACGGCGGCTGGCAGGACTTCAGGCTCAACCAGTACACGAAGAAGTACATCAAGCACATGCTCGCCCGCATCACCGACTACGTGGAGCGAGGGTGCGGCCTGCCCGGCCACTACCTCGACTACGTGGCGCAGAGGAGCAAGCGGCCTTTCGAGGTCGAGCACATCATCACCGATCACTACGAATGGTATCAGGACGAATACGCCAGCCGCGAGGAGTTCGCCAGCTTCCGGAACAGCCCCGGTAACCTGCTGCTCCTCGACAAGTCCACTAATGCCTCGCTCAACGACAGCAGGTATGCCGACAAGATGGACACCTATGGCAGCCAGAAAGGGAACGTGCTCTCCGCCGCCCTCACTCCTGGTCATTACAACCACAATCCCCAATTCAAGCGGTTCATTGACAAGTCCGGCTTCGACTTCAAGCCTTATGAGACCTTTGGCCGAGACCAGATATCAGAGAGGACCGAGCTGCTTGGGACGATCGTCAAGCGCCTCTGGACGCCGGACTTTGAATCACTCGATTGAGGCTCCAGCCACCTGCTGCGCACCGCCTCTGCATGAAGGAGTCTCATTATGACTAATGGCTCACCATCCCGAATCCCCACCCTTCGCGACTGCGTCTACGGCCAGGCCGTGGGTGACGCCCTCGGCGTTCCCTACGAGTTCCGCGTCCGCGGCACGTTCGAGTGCACGGGCATGGTGGGACACGGTTCGCACAACCAGCCCGCCGGCACCTGGAGCGACGACACCTCCATGGCACTCGCGACCTGTGACAGCGTCCGCGCCACGGGCCGCATCGACGTGCGCGACATGCGGGAGCGCTTCGTCCGCTGGTACCGCGAGGGCGCGTACACCGTGAGCGGCCTCTTCGACATCGGCGGCACCACCGCCGACGCGCTCTCCTCCGGGCACGGTCGCGCGGGCGAGCGCGACAACGGCAACGGGTCCCTCATGCGCATCCTTCCGCTCGCGTTCACGGATGCGACGGACGACGAGGTGCGCGCCGTCTCCGCCATCACGCACGAGCACGCAATCTCCTGCGAGGCGTGCGTTCGCATGGTGCACGTGGCCCGCAGGCTCATCGCCGGCGAGGGGCTGCACGACGTCGCGGGCAGCCTTGTGGGCGTGCCCGCGAGTCAGATTCGCTCCGGAGGCTTTGTGCTGGACACCGAACGCGCCGCCCTGTGGTGCCTCGCCAACACCTCGAGCTACGCCGAGTGCGTGCTCACGGCGGTGAACCTGGGGGACGACGCGGACACCACCGCCGCGGTGGCGGGAGGGCTCGCCGGCATCGTGTACGGCATGGACTGCATTCCGGCCGAGTGGCTCGACGCACTTCTCGGCAAGGCGACCATCGACGCGTGCCTGTTCTAGGGTGCTGGGGTCTTTAGTTGGCAAGACGTCCGGGGATCGGCCGCCCCTAGGCCATGCGGTAAAATGTCTCCCATTAAACATATTTAGGAGACGCCCATGCAGCAGCCCATCACCCGGAACGACCCCGATCTCTTCTCCAAAGAGAAAGAGAACCTCTACTTCGACCGCAAGAGCGCGCGCCTCAACGCCAAGGAGACGGCGCGGCACATCTGCGCCTTCGCCAACGCCTCGGGCGGCAAGCTGGTCATCGGCATCGAGGACAACGGCGAGATAACAGGCTTCAAGCGCGACGGCGCGCGGGACATTGAGGAGTTCGAGCAGGCGCCGATCGTAGGCTGCGACCCCTCGCCCGTGGTGCGCGCGATGAGGGTGCCCGTGAAGAATGCCAAGGGTCAGGACGACCAGATTCTCGTGCTGGAGGTCGCCAGCTCGACCGGGCGCGTCATCGCCAGGAGAAGCGACAAGGCCGTGTTCCTCCGCCAGCGCGACAGCAGCGTGGAGCTGGACCGCGAGCAGGTGCTGGCGCTCGAGTACGACAAGAACCAGCGGCGCTACGAGGACGAGGTGCAGGAGCGCTCCTCCGTCGAGGACGTGGACCCCGAGGTGGTGGCGCGCTACAAGGCGGAGCTTGGCACCGAGGCGAGCGACGAGCAGGTGCTGCGCAGCCGCGGGTTCCTCCAGGACGGCCACCTCACCAACGCGGGCGTCCTGCTCTTCTCCGAGAACCCGACGCGGTTCATACCTTGGGCACGGGTGCGCGTAATCCGCTTCGACGGGAACAAGATGGAGACGGGCAGGCGGCTCAACATCGTGAAGGACAGGACCTTCGATGGGCCGCTGCCCAAGCAGATTGAGGGCGCGAAGGGGTTCATATCGAGCCAGCTGAGGGAGTTCCAGTACCTGGGGGACGACGGCAGGTTCAAGATTATCCCCGAGTACCCCGAGTTCGCTTGGTTCGAGGGCTTGGTGAACGCCGTTACGCACCGCGACTACGCCATGAGCGGCGACCACATACGCGTGATGATGTACGGCGACCGCCTGGAGATCACTAGCCCGGGTGGCCTGCCCAACATGGTGACCTTGGAGAACATGAGGTACACCAGGTGGTCGCGCAACCCGATCATAGCGCGGACGCTCGTCGAGTTCGGCTGGGTGCGCGAGCTCAACGAGGGCGTGCAGCGCATCTACGACGAGATGGCGTCCTTCTTCCTGAACGAGCCAACGTACTCGGAGCCCAACGGCATGTCGGTGCGCCTGGTGCTGGAGAACAGCATCACCTCGCGCGTGCTGAGGCAGGCCGACGCCGTGGCGGAAAGCTTGGGCGAGGGCGTGTACGGGGACCTCAGCGAGTACGAGCTCGCCGCCGTGCAATACACGTATGGGAAGGGGCGGGTGACGGTAAGGGGGCTCGCAGAACATCTGGGGCGCAGCAGCAAAGTGGCCCGCGCGACGCTCAGATCGCTCGCTGACAAGCGCATCCTCGACTGGCACGGCACCAGCGCGACCGACCCCTCCCAGTACTATGACCTTCACAGGGCAGAGTAGGTAAGGGCTCGGGCATAGCTTGGAAGGGGCTTTGCGGGCAGCAGGGGCCGTCGAGCCCTTCCCATGAGGGCATAGCAGGTAAGAGTAAGTGCGAGTAAGGTTCGAGTATAGGGGCGTCGGGACAGCGATGGCTGCGACGCCGTTTGCCATCCCACCGCCCGCCGCCGGACGAGGGCTCTGGCACGCTCGCACGCGAAGCCCCGCGCCCCGGGCCACTCCCCGCAGGTTCGTGACGCTTCCTTGGGCGCGCAGGCCCGCGGCGCGTGCATTCAGTCAAGTAGAAGTCGACAGTTCGCTCGGGACTGCGGTGGGAATCTTGGACCGAATCCATCCTACGCTGCTAGCAGACCCAAGTCCCTGCGGTACTGCATGGGGCTCCTGTAATCCAGGTCGCCCTTTATCCTGACATCCCTATACCATCTGAGGTAGGCGTCGAGCATGTCCATGAACTCCTCGATAGTGACCCCGGCCCAGTCGCAGCCGTGGAAGAACTCTATCTTCAACCTCCCGAAGAAGCCCTCGCACCTCGCGTTGTCGGGGCTGCATCCCTTCCTCGACATCGACCTGACCAGGCCGTTCTCATCGCATATCCTTATCCATCCCGGCCAGCGGTAATGGCAGCCGCGGTCCGAGTGGATCTTGGGATGGTCGCCCTCGCCGAGCCAGCTGCACGCGCCGAGCAGCGACGAGTTGGCCATCTCGGCGTCGGGCGACGTGGAGATCGACCAGCTCAGCGGCATGCCGTCGAAGCAGTCCACAATGGGCGACAGGTACACCTTGCCGGCGGGGATGCGGAACTCGGTCACGTCGGTTATCCAGAGCTCGTTCGGCTTGTTCGCGCGGAAGTGATGCTTGCCCCGGTCGTCGCGCAAGAGGTTGGTCGGCGCCTCCGAGATCTCGCCCTCGTATGAGCTGCAGCGCCGCTTCTTCTTGGCAGCGCAGGCGGCCAGGCCCTCGTCCCTCATGATGTCGCGGACCGTCCACTCGCCGATCGCCGCGCCGTCCCCCGCATCGGCGCTGGCCTGGGCGTACACGCGCCTGTAGCCGTATGTGCCGCCGCTGGCCCCGGACGCCTCGATGACCGCCTTCCGCGCTGCGGCGTGCTCTTCGGTCTCGCCTCCGGCCTGGGCGTTCCTGGCGCATTCGCAGCTGCTCCTGGCCATGCCCACCACGGGCAGGATCTCGCAGAGCCTGCATTCGGCCCTCAGCGCCTCCACCATCGCCGCCTTCTCCTCGTTCGTCAGCAGCTCTGGGTCGGCGCCCTGGTCTTTCTTGCTATCTCGAGGGTCGCCTGGCGCACGTCGAGCTCGAGCTGCACCTTCCTGAGCTGCATCTTCGCCTCTCGCAGCATGTCCTGCAGCACCTCGATGTCGTCGGGCAGGTCGTCGAATTCCTTGCTCACGGGCTCTCCCTTCGTTTCGGGCTCCCCGCCATTATCGCCCGTTATCTCCCTTCGCCATATGTAGGGCGCCGTGCGCGACACGCCGTGCTTCTCGGCGACCTCCGCAGCGGTTCCGCTGCGGGACTCGAGCTCGGCCACCGCCTGTATCTTCTCTGCGAGCGGGACAGGACCCGCTTTCGGGTTCGGCCCCCTGTATTTCCTCTGTCCGGGGGCGAGCTCGTCGATCCAGTCGCAGAGGTACTCCCTGCTGGCGGGACAGCCCATCCTGCGCATGGTCCTGGCGAGGCTCTTTCCGTGTGCGAGGTAGTAGTCCACGGCAGCCTGCCTCATCTCCAAGGTGAACTTGGACTCCCGCTGCCGCTTCGGGGGCCTGACCTCCCCATGCTCCAGATAGTCCTTGTACCAGGCCCTGAGCGAATGCCTCGTCGGGTACCCCAGCTCCGCAATCGTGTCTGCATAGCTATGATCGAATCTGATGAAGGTCTCGATCGCAATTTTACGTTGTTCGGTGCTGAACATGCGGCTTCCTTCCCGTCCCGTTTTGGTCCAAGATTCCCACCGCAGTCCCCTCTGTCGACTTCTACTTGACTGAATGCAACATGAGGCGCTGGGAGAGGATCGCCGGCCTCGCCGACGAGGGCAAGGAGTAGAGCATGCCGAGCAACATCGCAGCAATCAAGAACTACACGACCATCCTCGACCGCGTGTACCAGAGGGAGGCGACGAGCTCGTGCCTGAACTCGCCGGCGCGCATGGCCCGCACGGGCCGCAACGCGAAGGAGATCATGATCCCGAAGGTCTCCGTGACGGGGCTCGGCGACTACACCCGCAACGTGGGCTACAAGGCGGGCTCGATCGACTTCGCCTACGAGACGAAGGCCTTCAACCACGACCGCGGCATCAAGCTCCTCGCCGACGTTATGGACGTGGAGGAGGCGGGCTTCCTGGACTGCTTCGTGCAGGCCGGCGCCGGAGGGGTGTCTCCGCGGACATCGATTGCATCATCCGACCTCGGCGACTAAACGCGTAGCGTGAGAAGGGCTGTCCGAGAAAGCACCTGGCGAAAATGAACTCTTCGCTCACTGAAATGCGATATATATGAGTCGCTACAGCCGCAAGCTTCTCAAGCCGCGAGAGATGCGTGATGTCTCTACGCTGACTCCTTGACCTGCTGTTTTATGCGCTTCTCTACATCCTCGGCACAGGCACGCCGAAGTCGCAGGGGTCGTTGGTCCCGACCATCTGGGCCCAGCGGGCGGACAGCAGCTGCGCATACAGCTCGGGCCACAGGCCGTACGGGCCGAGCGAGTAGCCGTCGTTCACCTCTACGAGCAGGGTCCTGCCATCCGAGGTGACGCCGAAGTCGGCTGCGTACCCGGCCGGCGCGCTGGCATACGCGGCAATCGCCCGCTCGACGACCTCCCTGCCCGGCGCCTTTGACCAGTCCCCGCGGTAGCGGCGAACGTCGAGGATCTCCCCGTACCTTACGAAGCACCGGTACTCCGAGACGAAGTCGACCACCTCGCTGCAGATGACGGGGAAGTCCTCCCCGCAGCAGCCCTTGCCGATAAGGTCCTTCGTGCTGGCAACCACGCACCCGGTGAACCGCTTGCCCTCGACGGGCTTCACGAACAGGGGCCAGGAGCTCACCTCGGTGCTCACATGGTCAATCGTCGTCTTCCAGAGCCTCCTACCCAGAAACGGACGCAGCTCCTCTGGGTAGTTAATCTCGCTCGTATCTGCGCTAAGAGCGCGGAGCCTGGCACGGACGACGCCGAGGCCACCCACGACCACATCCTCGCGGTCGCAGGCATCTAGGTCGTCAACGGTTTCGAATGGAACTGTCTCGAACCCCATGTTCTTGAACCCGAGCCACGCGGTGTATTGGCTCATGCCTCGCGGCATCCCGTTTATGCTCTGGATGTACGCCTTCATCGCTTGGCTCCTCTCGGCTTGTTGGACGCTAACAGAGTATCAGCCTGCCGGCTGTAACAGCCACGCACTCTTCGCCAACGTGGCGCTCGCCCCTCGAAGGGAATTCCCATTCCACTATTAGACTGTACTTTCCCACATGGGTAAGGGATCGGCTTCCTATGGGCCGGCAGCCAGCCCAAATCCCTGACATGGTTCTCCAAGAGTATGATTCGCTTGTCGGTGACGTAGACGTAGGGCAATGGAGTCGCGAGAGATGGGCTATGACCTTGATCATCTGAAGAAGGTCGAGCTGCGTAAGGTCTGGCCACATGAGGCGCTTGATTTCACCAAGTGGCTTTCGAGCCCAGCCAACTTGAATATGCTGGGCGAAGCGGTCGGCGTAGAGCTCGAGCTCATTGAGACCGAATCCTCTGTGGGATCATTTAACGTGGACATCTACGCACAGGAAGCCGGCACCGGACGTAAGGTAATCATCGAGAATCAGCTCGAGGAAACGAATCACGACCACCTTGGCAAGGTGTTTACCTATGCTGCCGGCAAGGGCGCCCAAGTCATAATCTGGGTTGTCGCCCATGCGCGTGACGAGCACCGTCAAGCGATTGAGTGGCTTAACGAGCACAGCGACAACGACTTTGGCTTCTTCCTTGTTGAGATTGAGCTTTGGACTATTGGAGACTCTAAGCCGGCCCCCGCTTCAACGTTGTAGAGCAGCCAAACGAGTGGACAAAGGCCTTGAGGTTGAGTGAGAATCTGTCAGAGACCGAGCGTGTCAAGCTGTCGTATTGGACGAAGTATCGCGAGATTGCACGTTCGGCTCCCAATTTTCTTAAGGTGTTTAGTCCGCAGAAGCCGACGAAGGACCACTGGTCCACTCTCCGGTGTGGCACAAGTGCCTATCACATAGCGCTCCTGATTGACACGCAGCACGGCCGAACCGGTATCGAGTTTTATGTGCCAGACGATAAAGACATTGGTCATAATGCAATCGAAAACGCATCGCTTTTCGAGGTGAGGCTTGGACTGAAGGCCAAGCCTTTCGACGCGAAAAAGGCGTCGGGTCTGCGCTTCTACAAGGACGGCTGCAAGATTAAGAACAACGAGGGCGAATGGCCTGGGTTTATTGCAGAACAACTGGGCTGGGCGCTCAAGATGAGGAAGCTGATCGAAGAGCTTCAGCTCTAAGCTGGCGTTAGAATTCGACTCTGCGCTTCTCCAAAGCGCTGTCGTCCCGTTTGTGAAGGGTGGCACGCCCGCGCCCGCCGTCCATCCTCCCGTAGTAGTCTTGTGCTCGTGAGCACGAGCGACGGGAGGGCAATGGTGCAGGAAAATGCCGGCGCGGCGGCAGGGGAGGGCCCGCGCGTAAGGATGGCGACGCCGGACGACGCGGTGGCGCTGCTCGCGATCTACGCGCCGTACGTGCGCGACACGGCCATCACCTTCGAGTGGGACGTGCCGGGCGTGGACGAGTTCCGCGCGCGCATCGCCCACACGCTCGAGCGCTATCCCTACCTTGTGGCGGAGTCCGCGGACGGCCGCGCGCTGGGCTATGCCTACGCGGGCCCGCTCCACGCGCGCAAGGCCTACGACTGGGCCGTCGAGCTCAGCATCTACGTGTCGCGGGACGCGCACGGCCGCGGCGTGGGCGGCGCGCTCTACGGCACGCTGGAGCGCCTGCTCGTGGCCATGGGCGTTACGACCCTCACGGCGTGCATCGCCTACCCGCCCACCACGGACGACCCCCACCTCACGCGCGCGAGCATCGAGTTCCACACGCACCTGGGCTTCGAGTGGGTCGGGCGGTTCCACGGCTGCGCCAACAAGTTTGGCCGCTGGTACGACATGGTCTGGATGGAGAAGCCCGTGGGGACGCGCGTCGACCGTCCCCTGCCCCTCAAGTCGCCCGCCCAGGTGGCGGGCCTGCTCGACCGCTAGTTTTCACGCTTTGGAGAAGAACATGATCAAGCTTGCCCTGACCGATATGGACGACACGCTCATCCCCGTTGGCGCGCCGCGCGTGTCCGACCGCGCGATCGCCGCGATCCACGCCATGATCGACGCGGGACTCCACTTTGGGCCGGTCACGGGCCGCGTGCCCACGGCCATGGCCTGGATGTTCAACGGCGACGACGCCTGCTGCTCCACGGGCGCGTTCTGCAACGGGCAGATGGTCTACATCGACGGCGAGCTCACGCACACGGAGGTGCTCGACCACGACTCGCTCCAGCACGTGCAGGACGTGCTGGAGGACGTGGAGGGCGCGGCACTGGCCGTGTACGACGTGAGGGGCGACGGCCTGGCGACCCTGGTCAAGCGCAACGTCAAGAGCCTGGAGGGCCATCCCGGCGTGATGGGCGAGGTCAAGCGGGGCGGCGTGGGCCACGGCACGATGCCGAGCCTGGGCGACACGCCCTGGATCAAGTCGAACGTGCACGTGGACGGCACGCGCGAGCGGCTGGTCCGCGTGCGCGACATGCTGCGCGAGGAGTGCCCCAAGCTCGACTTTGTGCTGCCCAGCCCCACGGCGATGCTGATCGACATCACGCCGCACGGCTGGGACAAGGTGGCCGGCGTGTGCGAGCTCGCGCGCGAGCTGGGCGTGGGCATGGACGAGGTCGCCACGTTTGGCGACTCGGAAAACGACCTCTCCATGATCGAGGCGGTTCCCAACTCCGTGGCCGTCGCCAACGCGACGCCGGACGTGGCCGCGGCCGCGCGCTGGCACATCGGCCCCTCGCGTGACGACAGCGTTGCCGCCGCGCTCGAGCAGATCGCGGCGGCGGCCCCCACGGGCGAGATGCCCGCGTTCATGCGCTAGGCGCCTGCGCGGGCGGCGTCCCGCGGGCTAGGCCAGCGCGTCCCACCTCACGACGGGCACCTGGTCGCCCTCCGCGCGGAGCGCCTGCTCGAAGGCGGTTGCGTCATCCCCGCCACCTGCGGCGATCTGGCTGAGGAGAAGGACGTCCGCCCTCAGCCCCGCGGCATGCTCGGCGGCGACGGCACGTGCCACGAGCTGCGGCGTCGCGACGTCCGTCGCGTCGCACCCAGCGAGCCTGCAGAAGAGCTCGGGCCGGTGCACGGCCTCCGTGACGGGCCGGCCAAAGCCCGACGCGCCCACGACCTGCACCACGCGGTCCGCCTCCTGGGGGATGACGGGCTCGTGGTCCGCATGTGCCTTGAGCGGGTGCCGCGCGGCGCCGTCCGCCTCCACTAGGACGTAGTCCGCCAGGACGGAGAGCGTGCGCATCTTGAGGCGCGGCGCGGCGAGCTTGCCCGAGCCGTCCCCGGTCGGCGTGCCCACGCACACCACGCGGCTGTACCAGAACGCCTGCTCCACGTCCTTCTCGTCCGCGTCCGTAAGCACGGGGCAGCCAAACGGCAGCACGTGCGTGGTCGTGGTGAGCACGACAGTGCCGTCGAGCTCGCGCGCGAGCGCGTCGAGCAGGCTCGTCTTGCCGCCGCTCCCGATGACCGCGGTGATTCCGCGTCCAATCCCAAGCTCCTCGGCAAGTCCCATGGCAAACCCCTCCCCGCGACGGTGGCGACCGCGTCGCCCATGGCATGCATTCTAGCGCGTCGGCTGCGGCGGCGCGTCCTTCTCGCCCGCGACCTTGTCCTTCCGCTCGTCTAAAGATATCAAACGTATATAACGTATATGATATAGTCTACCTAGCGAAGCGCGAGGAGGTTCGCGCTGCAACAGGGAGGAGACTGTCATGGGCGAGAAGGACGAGCGAACCAGGATTCAGGACGAGGTGGCCGGCGTCGTGTCCAACGTTCTTGCGGAGCGCGAGGTCACGCACGTGGCGTGGGTCGCCGCGGGAGGGTCGAACGGTGGCTTCTACGCCGCGCACTACTTCATGGAGCGCGAGTGCAAGGGGATTGCCTCGCACATGTACACCAGCAACGAGTTCGTCCTTGCGACGCCCGCCTATGTGGACGAGCACACCCTTTGCGTTATCTGCTCCATGCGCGGCACCAAGGAGACCTGCGTTGCCGCCAAGGTCGCCAAGGAGCGCGGCGCGGCAACCGTCGCACTCTACGTGAACGAGTCCGACCTGACGAAGACGTGCGACCAGAAGATCGCCTACGAGTCCATCGCCCTCGACGAGAGCAGGACCGAGCGGGTCAACTCGAGCGTCGCGCTCATGATCGCGATGAGCCTGACCGACCAGACGGAGGGCTATGCACACTACGACGAGGCCATGCGCGCGTTTGACGTGGTGGACGCGATTTACCGCAAGGCCTTCGACTACGCGCAGCCGCTCGCGCACGAGTGGGCTGCCCGGATGGCCGGCCAGAAGACCATTTATGTCATGGGCTCGGGCCCCGCGTACGGCTCGGCGTACATATTCTCAATCTGCAACATCGAGGAGATGCTCCAGATCGACTCGCCCACGATCAACAGCTGCGAGTTCTTCCACGGCCCGTTCGAGGTGCTCGACAAGGCCAAGCCGGTCTTCCTGCTGGTCTCCGTCGGACGCTGCCGCGCGGCCGACGAGCGCGCCCTCGACTTCCTCAAGCGCTATGGCGGGGAGAACGTCTACGTGCTCGATGGGAAGGAGATCGGCCTGAACGACCTGCCGGACACCGTGAGCGAGTACTTCAACCACATCCTGTTCTCGCCAATCCTCAACAACGTCTACATGCGCGCCCTCTCCGCCGCCACGAGCAAGGACTACAACACGCGCCGCTACATGTGGAAGGTCGCCTACTAGGCGGCGGGGGTCTCTCCCAGGATTCCGGTGTAGCGCCGGCGCCCGCTCCTTCGGCAAACGAGCTAGTCACGTGCGATTGTGGCTGGCTCGTTTCCATACGTGGAACCGTTCGCGGCGGAAAAGTAACCGTTTGTTACAAGACGTTATAGACCACTATTACGTTAGAGATAAGACGTATATGATGACTGTAATGTCAGACCAACAAAGGAGGTCGAGCGCACATGAACCAAGTGATCCTTGCGTCTCATGGCGGGCTTGCGGCGGGAGCGCTGGACACCGTCCACATGATCGTGGGCGATGCTCCCAACGTGCACGCAGTCTCGCTGCTTCGCGATGACAAGGAGCCCATCACGAGCAAGGTCGAGCGACTCGTCAGCGAGTTCGATCCGCAGGATTCCGTGTACGTCCTCACGGACATGCTGGGCTCGAGCGTTAACAACTCGATTGTCGAGTACCAGGCAAGCCACCCGGACGTCACCGTGATCGCCGGAATGAACATGCCCATGATCCTGACCCTTACGCTCTCGGACAAGCGGCTCGACGACGCCGCGGTGCGCGACCTCGTGGCGGAGGGGAGGCGCGGCATCGTGGACTGCGCCCATCCCGACGCCCCGGCGCAGGAGCCGCAGGCACAGGCCGCGTCACGTCCCAAGGCTAACGGCGGACCCGCGAAGATCGTCCTCACGCGTCTCGACTACCGCCTGCTCCACGGCCAGGTCGTGTTCTCCTGGGTCTCGAAGGTGGGTGCCGAGCGGATCATCGTGGTCGATGACGCCACCGCGAACGACGAGGTCAGGAAGGGTGCACTTCGCCTGGCCAAGCCCGCTGGCGTGCGCCTGAACGTCTTCACCGTCGACCGTGCCCTCAAGAAGATGGCAAAGCTCAACACGCTGGGCGAGAAGGTCATGTTCGTCTTTGGCAGCACGTCCGAGCTGCGCAGGTTCTACGAGTCCTACCGCCTGGGCCCGGTGAACCTCGGCGCGACCGCCAACCACGACGGTGCCCAGATGATCGGCGGCAAGGGCTCCTCCGTCTTCCTGGACGATGCCCAGAAGGCAGACGTCAACGCCCTTCTCGACATGGGCGTGAAGATCTTCGTGCAGCAGACTCCCGCACTCCCGCGGGTGGACGTGACCGAAAGGCTGTAGCCCCCGGCACGGCTTTCGAAAGGAGAAGCAATGAACATGTTCGTTAGCGCCCTGCTCGTGGGCCTGGTCAGTGTGTTCTGCATGCTCGACTCGCGCCTGCTTGGCCGCCTCAACTTCGAGCAGCCGCTCATCGGCGCGACGCTCGTGGGCGTCGTCCTCGGCGACCCGATGACCGGACTCGCCGTCGGTGCCGCGACCGAGCTCGTGAGCATGGGCCTCGTCCAGGTCGGTGCGGCCGTCCCCGCAGACATGGTGCTCGGCGGCATCATCGCGTCGGCGTTCGCCTGCCTCACGGGCGCCACCGCCGAGACCGCCATGACCATCGCGGTGCCCGTCGCCGTCCTGGGCCAGCTCCTCGGCATCGTGTTCCGCTCGGTCATCGCCGTGCTCGGCCACGTGGCCGATGCCGCAATCGAGGAGGGCGACTTCAAGAAGGCCCGCTCCATGCACATCGTGGTCGGCACCATCCTCTATTCCCTCATGTACTTCGTTCCCACGTTCTTCGCCATCCTCCTTGGCACCGACCTCGTGAAGAGCATCGTGAGCTTCATCCCCGCTTGGCTCACCACCGGTCTGAACGTCGCCACCAAGCTTCTCACCGCCTACGGACTCGCGCTTCTCCTCTCCCTCTCGCTCAAGAAGGGCATGGGCGCCTTCTTCTTCATCGGCTTCCTGCTGGCCGCCTACCTCAAGCTCTCGGTCACCGCGGTCTCCCTGCTCGGCGTTGCCGCGGCAATCGTGCTGATGGACCTCAAGTTCGGCCACAAGGTTGCGGCGACAGGTGGCGGCACGACCGCGCTTCCCGCATCCGACGACTACGACCCCCTCGAAGACGACGAGTAAGGAGAAGGACATGGCTACGAACGAAGTCTCTACTCGCAAGAAGATCAGCCAGTTCTTCTGGCGCAGCTGGGCCATCCAGGACTCTTGGAACTACGAGCGCCAGATGAACATGGGCTTCATGTACGGCATCGCTCCCACGATCGACCGCTGCTACCCCAACGCGGACAAGGACCCGGAGCAGATGGAGCGCAAGAAGGAAGCGTACCGTCGCCACATGGCGTTCTACAACTGCACCCCGCAGACGAGCGCCTTCGTGCTGGGCCTCTCCGCCTCGATGGAGGAGGAGCTTGCAGAGGACCCCAAGGCCTTCGACCCCGACGCCATCAACGCCATGAAGACCTCGCTCATGGGACCCCTCTCCGGAATCGGCGACTCGTTCTTCCAGGGCACGATCCGCGTGATCGCGTTCGGCCTCGGCGTGAGCCTGGCAAAGCAGGGCTCCTTCCTCGGGCCCGTCCTCGCGATGGTCATCTCGATCATCCCGTCGGTGCTCGTCACGTGGTTCGGCGCGAAGCTCGGCTACGAGGGCGGCCGCGACTTCCTCGAGAAGATGCAGCACGGCGACCTCATGGACCGCGTGATGTACGTCTGCGGCATCGTGGGCCTCATGGCCATCGGCGGCATGGTCGCGACCCTCATCGGCGCGACGGCACCGGCGACCTTCGTGAACGGAACGGTGAAGATCCAGAAGATCCTGGACGGCATCATGCCACAGATGATCTCGCTCGCCCTCGCGGGGCTCATGTACTGGCTCATCAAGAAGAACGTCAAGTCCGGCTGGATCCTCGCGATCTGCATCTTCGGCGGCATCCTGCTCTCCGTCCTCGGCATCCTCGCGTAGCGATCGCCCGGGACAGGCGGAAACGACAGACAAAGCCGGAAGGCGACCAGTGCCTTCCGAACAAGGAAAAGGAGATACGTCAATGTTCGAGATCGACCTCAGCAAGCCCAAGCAGATAGTGGCGGACGTCCTCAAGGACCACCAGATCGACTCGGTGGCGTTCGTTGGCTGCGGCGCGTCGATGAGCGAGCTCTACCCCGCGAAGTACTTCCTGGCGAACAACACCCGCACGCTGAACGTGCAGCTCTTCACCGCCAACGAGTTCAACTACGACACCCCGGCCTGGGTTGGCCCCAACACGTTCGTCGTCACCTGCTCGCTTGGTGGCACCACGCCCGAGACCGTCAAGGCCAACGGCACCGCAAAGGCGCTCGGCGCTCCCGTGACGGCCATCACGCACAACGCGACCTCCCCGCTGACCGAGGGCGTCGACCACGTGATCGTGCACGGCTTCGAGAAGAACTACGCCGCCAAGGTGGAGAAGATGGGCTATGCCCTTGCTCTCGCGGTTGAGCTGCTTCAGCAGGTGGAGGGCACCGACCTCTACGAGGACATGGTCAACGGCCTCAACAAGGTGTACGACCTCGCCGAGGACGCGGCTGAGCACGCGGGCAAGCTTGCGAGCGCCTTCGCGGCCGACTTCAAGGACGACCAGCTCATCTACGTGTTGGGCTCCGGCGCGAGCGCGAAGGTCGCCTACTCCACGTCCATGTTCCTGTTCTCCGAGATGCAGTGGCTCGACTCCGCCGCCTACAACTCCGGCGAGTACTTCCACGGTCCCTTCGAGCTGACCGAGAAGGACAAGCCCTACCTGCTCTTCATGAGCGATGGCGCGACCCGCCCGATGGACGCGCGTGCGCTCACGTTCATGCAGCGCTTTGACGCCAAGGTCGCCGTCATCGACGCCAAGGACTACGGCCTGTCTGGTGTCGTGGGCTCCAAGGTCGCCACGTACTTCAACCCCTTCGTGCACACCGCCGTCATGCGCGTGTACGCCGAGAAGATCTCCGAGGCGAGGCAGCACCCGCTCACCATGCGTCGCTACATGTGGAAGCTTCAGTATTAGGCGATGCTGCATGTCGCAGGCCGTCCTTGCGCGGGCGGCCTGCTTTTTTGTAGGCGAATCCACCGAGAGGGAACGCTCTTCTCGCCCGCGTGGAACGGCTCGTTTGGGGGTGTCGCATGGCGCGTGCCGTGCTGTTTGACATGGACGGGGTGCTCGCGTTCACGGAGCAGTTCTACAACAGGCGTCGCGTGGACTATCTGGTGGAGAAGGGCTTCCGCTTTGACTCGGTTCCCGACTTCAGCGGCAGCAACGACCCTGCCATCTGGGAGGCGCTCGTGCCAGGCGACGCGGAGTTGCGCAGGCGGCTGCACGACGGCTATCTCGAGTACATGGACGCGCACCCCACGCCCTGGCGGGAGGTCATGAATCCCGACGCGCTGCCCGTGATGCACGACCTGCACTCGCGCGGCGTGCGATGCGCGATCTGCTCGTCGTCGGGACCGGAGCTCATAGGGGAGTTCATGCGGGCGGCGGGGGTCGAACCCTACGTGGACCTTTCTATAAGCGGGGAGGACTGCCGCGAGTTCAAGCCCTCGCCCGAGATCTACCTCACCGCGATGGGCCAGCTTGGCGTCCGCGCGCGGGACTGCGTCGTGGTGGAGGATTCGCCCATCGGCATTCGTGCGGGCAAGGCGTCGGGCGCGCTCGTTTGCGCACTGCGACCCCGGCCCGGCGTGAGCCTCGACCAGAGGGGGGCGGACGTGGTGGTCGGCTCGCTCAGGGAGGTCCTGCCGCTTGCGTTGGGACCGCATGCCGTGACCCACGGCGATTGATGCCGGGACGGAGGCGTGTGCGCGTATAGACTGTGATGGCAGGTATCATACGTTTCGAACGTGAGAGATGGCACGGTTGCGCCACGGGGCGCGCGTTTGGAAGGCACAGGATGAGAAGCACGGCAACGCCGCTCTATCAGCGGATCTACGACGACCTCAAGGGCGCCATAAAGGCAGGCACCTACAAGAACGGCGACAGGATCCCCTCCGAGGCGGAGCTCAGCCAGAAATACGAGGTGAGCCGCATCACGGTGCGCCGTGCGATCGAGGACCTCTGCTCCGACGGCTACTTGGTCAAGATGCAGGGACGCGGCACGTTCGTGGGCGCGCGGCACATCAGCAGGCACCTCTCCCGCACGCGCGAGATCAGCACGTTCACCAAGATGTGTCAGGAGATTGGCGCACGCCCCGGCGCGCGCGTGATAGACAGGCAGATCACTCCCGGGAGGAACGACGAGCTCGAGTTCTTTGGGGTGCCGGAGGGGACGCTCATGCTCCTGGTGCGTCGCGTGAGGACCGCCGACGACCTGCCGGTGTGCGACGAGCGCGTGATTCTGCCCTACGACTGGGCCCACGACCTGCTCACGGTGCCGCTCGAGGACGTGTCCATGTTCGATGCGATCGAGCGCGCGCTGGGACGTCGGCCGGACCACAACCCCGTCTGGACCATCAACGCGGTGAAGGCCACGACCGAGCAGGCGCAGCTGCTCGACGTCTCCGCCGGCGACCCGCTCATCTTCAGCAGTACGGGCTACGTCGACGCGGACGAGAGGCCCGTCTACATCGGCCGCGACTACTTCGTGGGCGGAAGGTACGAGATCGATCTCTAGCGGGAGGGCGCGTCCTTCTCGCCCGAGAACCCCCGACGACCTTGTGGCCGGCGGGGGCTCTCGTGTCTATTCATGGCTTTAGCCTGTGCCGCGCGTAGCGCGGCACAAAGAACCACCCGCTATGCGGGTGGACGGCACTGATGCTATGCAACAAAACTCCCTCCCCTCTAGGATGGCGGTTGTTCAGGTCGC
>Ga0214927_100221_pt1 | contig 18094 bp, 12 predicted proteins | sample Stichaenrichm16X_FD_168612 | JGI IMG/M metagenome (GOLD analysis project Ga0214927, IMG submission 168612) | Xylose enriched microbial communities from anaerobic bioreactor in Madison, Wisconsin, United States - 16X | ecosystem: Engineered > Bioreactor > Anaerobic > Unclassified | place: USA...
GGCACGCCACGAGTCAAGCGGCCATAGGGCCTGAACGAAGTGAAGGCCAGGGACTTGAGTCCCTGGCCGGAACTCTAGGGTTATACCCTAAGAGCAAACCACCCGCTATGCGGGTGGTCATGATTGGTGCGCTGTGCGGGCGAAGGGCGCTAGTTCTTCTCGCCCGCGTTGGTGGCGTCGGTGTCGTTGGAGGCGTCGTCCGAGTCCTCCTCGGGTTCCTCCTCGTCCATGCGCAGCGGACGGAAGCTCGCGGTGTCGCCACCGATGACGGAGTGCTCGACCTCGACGGCGTTGGCCTCCGTGTCGCGCTTCATCTTGTCTGAGAAGATGTCGTCGTCCTCGGTGGACTCCATGGGCCCCTCGACGCGCTTCATGGCGCCGGAGTTGCTGGGAGCGAGCGACGCGACCTCGCTGTCCGGGACGCGCGTGAGCCTGTGCTGGCGCTTGGTGCGCGCGAACAGGGGCACGTACTCGTAGATGACGGAGGAGTTCTCGAGGCCGTACCAGCGGGCGGGCGAGCCGCAGACGTGGCGGATCATGTACTTGATCTCCATGATGCGGCGGTTGAAGCCGGAGATCTCCGTCTCGGGCGTGAGGACCTTGCGGACGAGGCAGAAGCGGAAGTCGCCCACGGTGGAGTGCTCGCGGTAGATGGAGTAGCGGTGCTGCTGCGGGGCGAGCTGGCCGCGGCTGACGAGGTCGGCCACGATCTGGTACAGGTACGTGTTGACGCGCTGGTTGACCTTGAAGCCGAGGCGCAGCTGGACCTTGAAGAGGAAGTCCGTGCCGTAGTTGTTGACGATGAACTCGTGCGTGTTGGGCTCGTCGGTCACCATCACGTTGAGGAAGTAGTAGGCGCGGGCACGCTTGGGGCGCTTGTCCAGGATTGAGTAGAGGATGTCGCGGTCGAGCTTGTCGGGCGAGGAGTCGTTGGTGAGGAAGACCAGGTTGTCCGCGATGATGGGATACGTGTCGTCATCGCGCAGCTGCGCGATCTGGTCGATGTACTTGCTCACGGGCAGGTAGACGGACTGCGTGTGCTCGATTGCCGTGCCGCGGCGCCACACGTACATGACGAAGAAGATGAGCGTCGCCATGAGGACGGTGAAGTAGCCGCCGTGGAAGAACTTCGTGAGCGACGAGAAGAAGAACATGAGCTCGATCGCGCCGAAGAACAGGACGAAGAGAAGCGCCAGACCGTGGCGGTTCCAGATCTTAGAGATGTAGGTGTAGAGAAGGATGGTCGTCATGAGCATGGTGACCGTGATGGCCAGGCCGTAGGCCGCCTCCATGTGGCTGGAGCTCCTGAAGAGCAGGACCACGAAGATGCAGGCCGCCCACATGATGTTGTTGACGAGCGGGATGTAGATTTGGCCCTTGGTCTGGGAGGGGAAGTTGATCTTCATGTGCGGCATGAGGTTGAGGTGGATCGCCTCGCTCACGATGGAGAAGGAGCCCGTGATGAGCGCCTGGGAAGCGATGATGGAGGCCATGGCCGAGAGGACGACCTCGAGGAAGCGGAGGTTCTCGGGCACGATCTGGAAGAACGGGTTGAGGTCGGGCGTGGCGGCGAGCGCCTTGGAGGCGTTGTGCGCGAGGATCCAGGCGCCCTGGCCCAGGTAGTTGAGGATCAGGCACAGCTTGACGAACGGCCAGGTTGCGTAGATGTTGGGCTTGCCGACGTGGCCCATGTCGGAGTACAGGGCCTCGGCGCCGGTGGTGCAGAGGAAGACGTTGCCGAGGACCATGAGGCCGGCGGCGTTGATGGAGCCGTCGAACAGGAAGCGGATGCCGCGCAGCGGGTTGAGCGCGCGGAAGACGTTGAGGTCGAGGCCGATGTTGAGGATGCCGGTGATGCCGAGGAAGAGGAACCAGATGGTCATGATGGGGCCAAAGGCCTTGCCGATGGCCGAGGTGCCGGCGCGCTGCACGACGAACAGGACGCACAGGATGATGATCGTGATGGCGACGACGATGTTCTGGTTGTTGCCGATGATCGCGTAGAAGAAGTCGATCGTGCGAAGGCCCTCGATCGCGGTGGTGACGGTGACCGCCGGGGTGAGGATGCCGTCTGCCAGGAGCGCGGCGCCGCCGATCATGGCGGGGAAGATGAGCCACTTGCCGCAGCGGCGGACGAGCGAGTACAGCGCGAAGATGCCGCCCTCGTTATGGTTGTCCGCCTTCATGGCGACGAGGACGTACTTGATCGTGGTGATGAGGGTGAGCGTCCAGATGATGAGGGACAGCGCGCCGAGCACGGTGTCCTCGCCCATCGTCGTGAGGCCGCCGTTGTCCGCCATGATCGCCTTGAGCGTGTACATGGGGCTGGTGCCGATGTCGCCATAGACGACGCCCAGGGCGACGAGGATCATTCCTGCCGACAGGGGAATGCCCGTGTACTTGCGCCGCTTGACTCGCGCGCCCTTGGGCAAAGACGGCATGTTGGTGTTTGACATAGCGCTCCAATGTCAATCGAGTCCGATGTCCGCTAGGGCCACATATGCGCTTTTATACCCACGAAGCCGCGATGGGGCTTGGGTTTGCGGCAGACGTGCGAAAGCCGTCGCGAACGACATACAACGCGAAATCCTAGCACTGAACAGGGCAGAATGCTCGCGGGGCACGCAGGTGACACACAACTGGGCAAGTCTGTTCCACCTGCGTGACGCGAGGGCGGTATTGCATGACGAGAGGCTTACGGAAGCGTGACGGTGGAGACGCCGGCAGCGGTGGACTCGCGGTGGGGCTTTGCATACGCGGCCGCCTGGGTTGCATGGCGGGCGTAGACTGTCCTTCGGAAATCTGCACCGGGCGGGCCGCTGCGTGGTTAGCGCGGCCCCAGGACGAAAGGCACAGCTCATGGCAGAAGAGAACGCTAGCGAGACCCCGACGGGCCAGACGCACACGAAGATCCAGGACGCCTTCATGTCGGTTCCGGCCGACGCGGTGACGACGACCCCCGAGCCGGCATCGGCCGACCTGACGTGGCGCGGCTCCAAGGAGACCGAGGGCGAGGAGATTGACTACCGCTGCACGGCCGCGCACCTGGACGTGCGCTCCGACACGGGCAAGCTCGTGGGCAAGATGTTCAGCCTCACCTACGTGGCACTGGGCGAGGACGGCAGCGCGAGTTCTTCTCGCCCTGTGACATTCTGCTATAACGGCGGCCCCGGCTGTGCGAGCGTGCCCATCAACTTTGGTGGCGTGGGACCTCGCCGCGTGAAGACGGACGGCGTGAGCCACCTTGCGTATCCCATCGAGGTCGAGGACAACCCCTACACGCTGCTGCGCGAGTCCGACCTGGTGTTTCTTGACGCGCTGGGCACCGGGTTCTCGAGCCTGGCAGCCGACGCCGACACGAAGAAGGTCTTTGGCACTGACGGCGACGCCGACGCGTTCTGCCGTGCCATCACGACGTGGCTCGAGGAGAACGGTCGCTGGGGGAGCCCGGTGTACCTGTTTGGCGAGTCGTACGGCACGGTGCGCAACGCGATCCTGATGCGCCTGCTGGGCGAGCGCGACGTGAAGGTCGCCGGCGTGACGATGCTCTCCGCGATCTTCGATTGGGTGCAGGTGCTTGAGGGCGAGGACCTGTATCACCTGGGCATGACGCCGGTCTACGCGGCGACGGCGCACTACTTTGGCAAGGTCGGCGCGGGCGAGGACCCGAACAGGTGGTACAACCGCGCGCTGAAGTTCACGGAGGACACGCTGGCGCCTGCGCTGCTGAAGGGCGACCGCCTAAGCCGCGAGCGCGAGGCGGACATCGCCTGGCAGTACTCCGAGCTGATCGGGCTTCCGACCAAGCACATCCAGCGCTGCCACCTGCGCATCACGCTGGACGACTTCCGCCGCAACGTGCTGCTGGATGACGGGAAGGTCTGCGGCAGGCTGGACACGCGCTTCTCGTCCGACGCGCCCTCGTTTGTGCAGAACTCGTCCGAGTGGTTTGCGGGGGAGGACGCCGCGGACGACGCCGTGGAGTCGAGCTGGACGACGGCGTTCAGGAGCTTCCTGCGCGACGAGCTGGGGTACCACGCGCCGGCTCGCTACATCTCGAGCAACTACGAGCAGGTGGGCGTGAACTGGAACTGGGAGCATCGCGAGCCTGGCAGGATGGAGGCATCCTCCTGCCCCAACTTTGCGACGGACATCGCTTGCGCCATGCGCCGCAACCCGCACATGAAGGTCGCCATCCTTGGTGGCCGCTACGATGCGGCGACCCCGTACTGGAACGTGATGCATGACATGAGCTGCCAGTTCCTGGGCGACGAGCTGAAGGAGCGCCTGGAGTGGCACCGTTACGGCTGCGGTCACATGGCATACGTCGACGTGCCGACCCTGGCGCAGATGAGCAAGGACATGGAGGGCTTCTACAGCAAGGCGTAGAGTTCGATTCCAAACCCGGTGTGCTGGCTATGACCGGCACACCGGGTTTTGCTTGCTAATGGTATTCATTCCCAGTCTCGGCCTTGCTGTCTCTGCCGTCGAGGTAGTTGATTTACTCCGATTGCATGAGGCGGGAGATTTTGAGTGTTTCAAGCCGCCCAATTCGCTTGGCTCTAGTCAGCTGCACCATTGATTGAGGGTCTACATAGGTGGGAAACACTCAATGCTCTTGTCTGCCGTCAAGTTTGCTGGGGTTATGTGTGTTTGAGGTTGTCGGAGGGGATTCATAAACGCACAAAATCCCGCTTTAGCTGTACGGGCCTCAAATCAACTCGCTTGAGATGTTGCAAATGGCGGCTGGGATGCCCCGAGACACTGTTTCTACTGGCTACTGGCACGGCGGATTAGAAGCTGCGCGCCAATGACCGCGCGGGTTATCGCCCCATTGCTTCTTCCAAAAGAGTTCCATCGCGGTCGAGTAAACGACACAAGAGATCTTCTCGCTGTCCGGCCCTATAAGCATCGAGGTTCCATTGACGCTTTCCCATTGCGATTGCGATAGAGCGGAAAGCGTTATCGAGCGAGGTAATGTTCTGAAGCTGATTCTTTGTAATCGCTATCGGGTGGTAGCCCATTGATACCAATGCGTTGTACCGGGCTCGGTCATCATGTAGGGCCTGGCTACCAGCGTGAAACTCGTCGCTGTCATATTCGACGACAACCTTATTTGGATAGAGCATGTCGCAATAGATCGTGCTCTTCCCACACAGCCTCGATGCGGTCTCATCCAGGTAGATTGACTGGTTAAGCTTCGGTTTTGGCAGTGCGTAACCTCCAAGTCGCTTTGGCATGCAAGAAATCATGGCGAGCGCTAGCTCGGGAGGCGACGCCGCACCTTCAACTGCAAATCGTAAGGCAGCTGCGGTTGCCGACGTTCCGTGTTCGGCGGGAATGAACTTCAGGAAGCGTTCGACGTTTTTCAAACTTGTGATTGGAGTGGTTACTTCAAATCCCGTGTTCCACAGAGTAGTCTCCCTGGAGTGCTTCCGGAACCCGCTGCAAAGACTTGAGATGGCCCAAGCGAGTTCGATTCTATCGAGGATGGAAGCCTCTTGCACGACAGTGAACTCGGGAGAGCTAACAAACACCCCATCCGATAGCTTGTAGAAGCACCACAGAGGTACCTTTCCACTCCAGAGATGTGGAACCAGCAGTCTTGAGACATGCCTTTTGACTAATGTATCTACGATTACGTGCACCGGCGCCTCAATGGCTCCGCGCTGCAGAATTTCAGATGCCTCGACCTCGCGCGCGGATGCGCTCGAGTCCGCCAGCGAACCGCCGCGCGTCGCGACGCCGTCGCGGACGAGCCAGCCGCCTTCGCGCAGCCAGATCGAGAGTGCCGTGGTATGACTGAGGTAGATTGCCATGTCAAGAAGATACGCGCGGCCTCCCACCAGGGGAAGCCGCGCGTTCAAGAAAGATATTTGATATGACAGATGCCTTGCGCCAGTCTGCCGCGCGGGGGCAAAGCCATCCCAAAGACAGCCTCGCACCCCACGCCGCTTCGCCCCTTACGCCGTGCGCCGCACGATGTAGCAGTGGTGGATTTTGGCGTTGCGCTGGAAGTCCTCCGGGATGGTCTCGGCCGTGATGTCCTCCAAGCTCACGCCGGCGCGCTGCAGCTTCTCGACGTCGGGCTTGAAGCCGCGCAGGTTGCAGCTGAAGATCGCAGATCCGTTGCGCGTGAGCAGGCGCGATATGCCGATGACCAGCTCGGCGTGGTCGCGCTGCACGTCCCACGAGCCGCGCATGCGCGAGGAGTTGGAGAACGTGGGCACGTCGCAGAAGATGAGGTCCCAGCGGTTCTTGCTGTGGCGTTGCTCTTGCACCCACGCCAGCACGTCCGCCTGCACGTACTCGTGCTCGGGCGGCCGCATCTTGCTCACAAAGCCGTTGCGCTCCATGTTGCGCCGCGCCCACTCGAGCGAGGGTCGGCTCATGTCCACGGTGGTCGTGTGCTTTGCGCCGCCGTCCGCCGCGTAGCACGTCGCGGTGCCCGTGTACGCAAACAGGTTCAGGAATCGCTTCGACCCCACGGTCTTCTTCATCATCTCGCGCACAAGCGAGCGCGTCTCGCGGTGGTCCAGGAAGATCCCGCAGTCGAGCCGTGTGTCAAAGTTCACCTCGAAGGTGAGTCCGCCCTCGTCCACGAGGTGCGCGCCGCGAGGGAGAAGAACGCGTCCGTCCCCGGGCCTCCTACCTGGCCTTCCGCCGTCACGACGGTCGCGGCCCTGGCCGCCCGCCTGCCCGCGCTGGTCCCTGGACTCCGCCGCGTACTGCGAGCCGCCCTTGCCGTGCGTGCGCACCCGCACGAACACGTTCTCGGGGGCCACGCCGATCACGTGCGGCGCGATGGCCAGCACGTCGAGCAGCCGCCTGCGCGCGAGCGTCGCGTCCACGGACCTGGGCGCAGCGTACTCGTACACCTGCAGCCAGCGGCCGCGCCCGCCGCGCGCGGGCATGAGCTCCGAGCCCTGGAAGAGGTCGATGCTCACGGAGTAGTCGGGCAGGTCCGCGTCGTAGATCCGGTAGCAGCTCACATCCTCGCGCTCGGCCCACTTGCGACGCAGGCGCCACACCTTCTGCAGGCGTCGCACAAACTGGTCGCTCGCGTCCACCAGCACGGGCACGCTGACCTGCCGGCCGCCAGGCTCGGTCACGCCCACGGACGCGTGCTCGCGCGGAAGCCCCGCCGCGTCGAACGTGCGGATGGCCGCGTCGTCCTGCCCGACCAGCACGTCAATGGTGCCGTCGGCCTCGCGTCCCAGCGCGCTGTCGAGCGCGGCGTCCTTCGCGAGCGCCACAACCGTGGCCGCCTTGCCCGCGACCCCTGCGGCAGCCGCGACGCACTCGGACATTGCCGCGGCCTCTGCCGCGACCGCGCCCTCGTCCAGCCACGAAAGGTCCATCGCCACGAGCGGCTCGCCCGAGGCGCAGGCCCGCCCCAGCCTGGTCGCCATCTCGCCGGCGTCCACAAACGTCGGCTCCACGTCCATGCCGGCGGCGCGCAGCGCATGGCGCGCGGCGGTCTCGGCCCCCGGACGCGTGTCATGGGCGAGAAGGACCACCCTCGCGCCCGCAGCCGCCTCGGCACGCTCGTGGGCCTCTCCCAGGACCTTCTCCCACAGGACATGGTCGTGGCCGCCCCAGCCCTCGAAGCCCCAGTGCGTGCGCAGGAGTCCCGGCGCACGGTCCAGCGCCTGCGCCGCGGCCTCCACCAGGAGGCTGCCGGCGCCGTCGTACACGCTCGCGAGCACGGGGCTGCCGTGCCGCACGCTGCGGTACCAGCCGCCTGCCGCCAGCAGCGCCGCGGCGTAGTCGGGCCTGAGCGGCGCGATGGGCGCCCGGCCAGACCGCGCGGCCTCGTAGCCGCGGCGGAAGAGCGGCGCGCCTGAAAGGTCGATGCCCACGGTCGCGCGCTCGCGGCTCACCCTCACCGCTACGGAGACGTCGGCGTGCCGCACGTCGACCATGGGGCGCGTGCCCCGGCGCGCGAGGATGACGTCCACGATGGCGTCCTTGGCGCGCACGGCCGTGAACTGCGTGTTGCGCAGCGCCGCGTTGGTGCCGTGCGCCTCGACGGCGATGGTCGCCCCGGCGGGCACGTGGTCCTGCCAGGGAATGTGCGACATGCCCTCGTACAGGGCGTCGGAGGACGTGGCGTCCACGCGCGCGAGCACGAGCGTCACGCGCGACGCCATGCGCGACCACAGGCAGGCGCGGTACGCGTCCTCGAGCCCGCCGCCAAACCCAACCTGGCCGCGCAGCGCGCGCACGCGTGGCACGCCCTGGGCGGAAAGCTCGTCCGCCAGCAGGTGCTCGAAGCCCTTGGGGCACGTCGCAAAGAACTCGAGGCCCTGTTCCGCCCGCTCGGCCCGTCCAGCCCGATCGGCCTGCTCTGCCGTCTCGGCCTGCGAGGAGGCCCCGCCCGTGGTGGTCAAATCGCTCATTCGGGACACCTTTCGCCCGTGGTCGTCTGTTCTTCTCACATGGTATGCCACATGGTAGGCGCCGCGTTTTGGCACCAACGGAACAATGTGCGCCATCAGCAACTTCCCATACCGCGGCGGGTGCCGCCTTCCGCCATATCGGCCGCGTTTGGCGCTCGGCTGAAAACGCGGGCGCGACTTTGGCTATCATCTTGAGTAGGTACGTGTGGGCAGACGGTTTTTCCGCCTTACGAGAAGAGCGAGGAGATCTTGCATGGATAAGGAAACTGAGTCCAAGGTCCAGCTTTGGAAGGAGAACGTCACCGAGCCCGACCTCAAGGCCGAGCTCGAGGAGCTCATCGCGTCGGGGGACGAGGAGAAGCTGAACGACGCCTTCTATCGCGACCTCTCGTTTGGCACCGCGGGACTGCGCGGCACCCTGGGCGTGGGCACCAACCGCATGAACGTCTACGTCGTGGCGCAGGCCACGCAGGGCGTCGCGGACTACCTCAACGCGCACTACGACAAGCCAAGCCTCGCGCTCGCGCGTGACTCGCGCCTCAAGGGCGAGGACTTCCAGAAGGTCGCGGCCGGCGTGCTCGCCGCCAACGGCATCCACGTGTACGTGTACCCGCGCATCGAGCCCGTCCCCACGCTGTCGTTTGCGGTGCGCTACCTGCACACCTCCGCCGGCATCGTGCTGACCGCCTCGCACAACCCCGCGCAGTACAACGGTTACAAGGTCTACAACGACAACGGCGGCCAGATCGCCAACGAGGCCGCTGACGAGATCTCGGCCTCCATCGAGAAGACGCCGGTCTTTGGCGGCGCCAAGATGATGGACTTCGAGGAGGGCCTCAAGAAGGGCCTGATCGAGTGGACGCCGGAGGAGGTCCTGGACAGCTACCTCGAGGCGGTGCAGAAGGTCTCCGTCCCGGGCTTCAAGGCGCCCGAGGGCTACAAGGTCGTCTACACGCCGCTCAACGGCACCGGCATGGAGTGCGTCACGCGCATGCTCAAGTCCATCGGCGTGAACGACGTGGAGGTCGTGCCCGAGCAGAAGGACCCGGACGGCAACTTCCCCACCTGCACGTACCCCAACCCGGAGTTCCGCTCCGCGCTCGAGCTCGCGCTCAAGCTTGCCGACAAGGTGAAGCCCAACCTGGTCGTCGCGACCGACCCGGACGCGGACCGCATGGGTACGGCCATCCCGCACAACGGGGAGTACGTCCTTCTCTCCGGAAACGAGATGGGCGTCCTGCTGATGGACTGGCTCATCAAGATGGCAATCGACCGCGGCGAGGACCCCAAGCGCAAGGTGGCCGTCTCGACCATCGTTTCCTCCGTCATGCCGGACGCGCTCGCGCGTGACTACGGCTTCGAGATGCGCCGCGTGCTCACGGGCTTCAAGTACATTGGCGACCAGATCGACCAGCTCAAGGCCGAGGGCGAGGAGGACCGCTTCCTCATGGGCTTCGAGGAGTCCTATGGCTACCTGGTGGGCACGCACGCCCGCGACAAGGACGCCATCGTCGCGACCGAGATGTGCGTCGAGATGGCGGCCTACTACGCCGAGAAGGGCATGGACCTCTATGAGGCCATGGAGGAGCTGTACAAGAAGTACGGCTACTATCTCAATGGCACCGTCAACTCCATGTTCCCCGGCGAGTCCGGCGCCAAGCGCATGGCGCAGATCATGGACGGCCTGCGCAACGACCCGCTGAAGGAGATCGCGGGCTACAAGGTCACCGGCATGACCGATTTCGCGACCGCGCCCGAGATGCCGCGCGTGTCCGGCCTGCAGAAGGAGGCGCCGCAGAACCTGCCCGCCGCCAACGTGATCGAGTACCGCCTGGAGGACGACAACAAGGTCATCTTCCGTCCGTCCGGCACCGAGCCCAAGGTCAAGGCGTACCTGTTCGCCAAGGGTGCCACGCGCGCCGAGGCCGAGGCCGTTCGCGACAAGCTGCAGGAGGCCGCGGAGGGCATCCTGAAGTAGCGGGAGCCCGCCTGGCGAAAGCCTGGTGCAAGGCCCGCCCGCGTAGGGCGAGAAGTTCGAGCATGTGGGGTCCGGTCCCTTGCGGGGGCCGGGCCCCTTTGCGTGCCGGCGCCGGTGCGGCGGGCGAGAAGGGCGCGGCGCCGTGGTCGTGGCCCGGCATGGGCGCGCGGCATGGCAAAACCCCCAGGCACCGCACGGGCACCCGGGGGCTGGGCTGTTGCTGCCATGTTGCCGCGTCTGCCGCGGCGGGCGTTCTTCTCCCCGCTACGAGCTGGTGGACGTGAGCGCGTACATGTCGGACGCGTTGGCCGCGATGGTGCCGGCCGCCCAGGTGTGCGTGCTCGCGGAGGTGCTGTCCGGGTCGTACATGCTGACGGAGCCGTCGCTGTTGGCGCTCATCACCAGGGCCCAGTGCGCGTACGGCGTGGTGAAGCCGGCCTTGAGCTGCACGGCCACGACGCCGCCGTTGCCCAGCACGAGTTGGATGTTGCTCGCGGAGGCCGTGTACTGGTTGACGGTGAGACCGATCTTGGCGCCGACCTCGGTAAAGAACTTGGCGGTGGTGCCCGTCGTTTTGTCCGTGTACTTGCCGCTGGTCGCGAGCTTGGCGAGCACGCTCGGCGTCTGGTCGTTCTTGCCGGTGAGGCCCATGTACGCCATGGAGAGCGTCGTGGGGCCGGAGCCCGTCACGCCCATGATGCTGCCGGCGTAGCTCACGTATCCCCAGCGCGTGTCCCAGTCGTACAGCAGGGGATAGGAGCCCTTCTCCGTCCCGTCCGTGTAGGACTTGGCGGTTGACTTTGCGGACAGCGCCCCCTTCACGAAGGAGATTGCCGTCGGCTCGCGCATGGCCAGCTCGACCAGCCGCGAGTCGGAGTACTTGTTGGCGTGCGCGGCAATCCAGTCGAGCCCGTCGGCCTGGTCGAGCGAGGTCTTGAGCTTCTTGGTGAGCGCCTCGGACGTGCCGGCTGCCACGCGCTTGTCGACGGAGTTGACGGCCTTCTTGCTCGTGGTGGTCTGGCTGCTGCTGGACGCAGACTTGGAGGAGCAGCCCCGCACGCAGCTGCTGATGCCAAAGATCAGCAGGATCAGGATGACGACCCCGCCTACCAGGAATGCGAGCTCGCGGTTGCTGATGCCAAAGCGCCCGAGGATGCCGCTCTGCCTGCGCCTGCGGCTCATGCCGTTGCGGACGTTGAGGCCTGCGTCGTGCCCGCTGATGGTGCGGTAGTTGCGGTTGCTGCGGTAGGGCGAGCGGCTCTCGCGGCGGCGCGGCTCGCTCAGGTGCGCCCGGCTTGACTGGTACTCCCGCGACGTGCGGGCGTCCTGCGGTGCATACCCGCGTCCAGACGAGCCGCGGCGGTTGCTGTTGCTATACGGCATGTCTTGTCCTTCTTGATGCATTAAGGTGCGATGAATGCGACATATGTGCCACTTGTGACCCATCTTATTGCACATGTCTAGCGGAGGATACCCAAAAATGGGGAGCGGCCGTGCATAGCGACCTCGGCGGGCAAAATGCGTGCGGGGCGGCAATCGGGGCGATTAGTAAAAACCGACGTGAGACGCCGTTTGAAAAATATTCCTGCCACTCACGTGCCGATTATTCATCTATGTTGACTTTTATCTAATATTAATTTAACTTGATACACGATATCGAAAACGAGCCCGCCGCGTGGGCGGGCTGCATGCCTACGTACACGTGGAGGCAAGGCGTATGGTAAAGAGACGTAACAACAGGCAGGACGCCATCAGGGACATCGTCCGCGGCAAGTCGATCCGCACCCAGCGCGCCCTTGTTGACGAGCTCCAGGCCATCGGCTTCAACTGCACGCAGGCCACCGTCTCGCGCGACATCGCGGACATGGGCCTGCGCAAGCTGTCGGAGGGCATCTACGTCCTGGCGGAGGACCTGCACCTCCAGCGTATGGTGTCCGAGTTCGTCCTGAGCGTCGACCGCGCGGACAACCTCGTGATCATCAAGTCCCAGCCGGGCACGGCGCCGGGCGTGGCGGCCGCCGTCGACGCGGCGTCCCTGCCCGAGGTCAAGGGTTCCGTCGCCGGCAACGACACGGTGCTCGTGGTCTCCGGCTGCGGCGAGGCTGCGCAGGACCTCGTCAACCTGGTAAACAAGCTGCGCGACGCCAAGAAGTAGCGCCAACGCGGCGCCAACCGTCGCGGCGGGGGAGCGCCACCACACAAGGGGCGTCGCACCGGCAGACATAGCAAGGCATGCCAACAAAAGACGCGGGCGAGAAGATCGTTCTTCTCGCCCGCGTCTCTTATCTCGCGTGGTGGCGTGTGGGGTGTCGAAGCCTGCGCTACTCGCCGGTTCCCGTCGTGTCGGTGGTGGTCTCCGTGCCGGTGCCGGTTCCGCCCGTGCCGCCGGTCCCACCGGTTCCGCCGGTGGTCGTGGTGCCCGTGCCGGTCTCGGTCGTCGTGTCGCCCGTGCCGCTGTAGTTGTTGGTCGAGTTCGTGGTGGTCGTCGTGGTCGTGGTGTTGGTGTAGCCGTTGGACGAGGTGCCCGTGTTCTTGTAGCTCGTGTACGAGCGGTTGGAATAGCTTGCGGTCGCCTTGAACTTCCACGAGCTGTTGGACTTGTATGTCACGGTCTCGTTGCTCGTCGGGAACTCCTTGCGGGCCTGGCCGGCCAGGGCGGAGTTGATGAAGTCCACAAAAATGGGGACGGACGTGGTGGCCGGGTGGGCGGTGGCGCCGTTGACGTAGACCGTCGACTCCTCGGTGTAGCCGCACCAGACCGCGACGGAGAGCTGCGGGGTGATGCCGCAGAACCAGAGGTCGCGGGCGTCCTCGGTCGTGCCGGTCTTGCCGGCGACCGGCTGGTCGACCTTGAGGGTGCTCGACACGACGCTCGCGGTGCCGCCCGTGGAGACGACGCCCTTCATCACGTCGATCGCGGCGTCGGCCACGGCGGTGGAGAAGACCTGCTTGGCGCTGTCCTTGTGCTTGTAGACTACGTTGCCGTTGCGGTCCTCGATCTTGGTGATCGCCACGGAGTCGCGGTGCTTGCCGCCGGAGGCGACGGTCGAGTAGCCCTCTGCCATCTGGATCACGGGGATGCCCACCGTGCCGAGCGTGATGGAGTCGTACGCGGGGATGTCCACGTCGACGCCCATGCTCTTGGCCATGGCGGCGACCTTGCTCGCGCCCACCGCCTGGATCACCTGGACAAAGCCCGTGTTGGAAGACACCGCAAACGCCTTGGCGAGCGTGATGGTCCCGTAGTCGGTGTGCCCAAAGTTAGAGACGGACCACGTGGGCGAGGCCTGCAGAGGCGAGTTGCAGTTGATGTAGATCTGCGGGTTCATGCCCTCGTTAAGCGCCGTGCACAGCGTGTAGGTCTTGAAGCTGGAGCCCGGCTGGCGCTCGGCCTGCGTGGCCAGGTTGAACTTGTTCGTGTTGTAGTCGCGGCCGCCCACCATGGCCTTGATGTAGCCGGTGCTGGGGTCGATGGCGACCAGGGCCGCCTGCAGCTTGTCGTTGTTGAAGCTGTCGAGGTTCTTCTTGACGGAGTCCTCGGCCGCGGCCTGCACGGAGGGGTCGATCGTGGTGTAGACCTTGAGGCCACCCTGGAGGATCGTGTCGGAGTCAAAGTCCTTCTCAAGCAGGGTCTTGACGTAGTCCGTGAAGTACGGGTACTTGCCCGTGTTGTCGCTCAGCGTGCCGGGGTTGGTGACGAGCTCCTCCTTCTTGGCGGCCTCGCACTGCTTCTTGGTGATGTCGCCGGCCGCGTACATGCGGTCGAGCACGATGTTGCGGCGCTTCTTGGCGGCCGTGGGGTTCTTGATGGGGTCGTACACGGAGGGCGACTGCGGCAGGCCGCAGATGGTCGCGGCCTCGGCCAGCGTGAGGTCCTTGGCGTGCTTGTTGAAGTACGTGATGGACGCGGCCTCGATGCCGTAGGCGCTGTGGCCAAAGTAGATCGTGTTGAGGTACATGTTGAGGATCTGCTTCTTGGTGTACATCTTCTCCATCTGGATGGCGATGTACGCCTCGCGCACCTTGCGCTTGATCGTCATGTCGAACTGCTCTTTGGACAGGACGGTGTTCCTGACCAGCTGCTGCGTGATGGTGGAGGCGCCCTCGGAGCCGCCGCCCAGCTGTACCGCGATGGCGCGCAGGATGCCCTGCGGGTCCACGCCGTGGTGCTGGTAGAAGCGGACGTCCTCCGTGTCCACGATGGCCTTGAGCGCGTAGTCGGATATCTGGCTGTTCTTGACGCTGCGGCGGTTCTGCAGGTAGTACTCCGCGATGGTCGTGCCGTCGGACGCATAGACCGTCGTGGGCTCCGCCACGAGGTACGCGTCGGCCGAGGTGTAGTCGGGCAGGTCCTTGAGCCAGTTGCTCACCACCGTGCCGAGCGACGCGAAGAGCGCCAGCGTCAAGAGCGCGACGAAGCCAAAGAAGCCCGCGATGCCAAAGCCCACCGCATGGGTGCTCGCATGCCTGTGCGCCCTGCGTGTGCGAATGCTCATATAACCCTCCCGAGGGAAATCGGTCCAGACGGACCAATTATAAGTGAGTCGACCAGACGTTGCTTTAAGGCTGGAATCTAGGCGAGAAGTACAAACTACCAAGCTGCGGCCCGCGCGGGCCTGGCGCCGTGCGGGTTGCCACGCATGGTACGCGCCGCCGAGGACATATATTAGTGCGCAGCGTTTGCGCGCCATCCCGCCAAACGTCGGGGCCAAGGTGCGCTATCCTTAACGCATCTGTCCAAGCACCGGCGCGCGGTTCTTCTCACCCGCCCGTCGAGGGCGCTGGCGACCGGCCGCGAGGCCCAAGGAGGATTCAAGTTGCTACCCGTTGACGAACAGCTCAAGGTCATTCTTTCCGGCACCATGCAGGTGGTGCCCCTGGACGAGCTCAAGAAGAAGCTCGAGAAGGGCACGCCCCTCAACATCAAGCTGGGCGTGGACCCTACGAGCCCCGACCTGCACCTGGGCCACGCGGTTCCGCTGCGCAAGATGCGCCAGTTCCAGGACCTGGGCCACAACGTGACGCTCATCATCGGCAACGGCACGGCGCTTATCGGCGACCCGTCCGGCCGTGACAGCACCCGTCCGCCCCTCACGGAGGAGCAGGTCGAGGCCAACGCGCAGACCTACGTTGCCCAGGCCATGAAGATCCTGGACCCCAAGCGCACCAAGGTCGTGCACAACGGCGACTGGATCAAGCCGATGACGCTCGACAAGATGCTTGGGCTCATGAGCAAGTTCAACGTGGCCCGCATCCTGGAGCGCGAGGACTTCCACAACCGCTACACCAACGGCCAGTCCATCGCTCTGCACGAGTTCATCTATCCCGTGCTGCAGGCCTACGACTCCGTGATGGTCAAGGCCGACCTCGAGATGGGCGGAAACGACCAGATCTTCAACCTGCTCGCGGGTCGCGACCTCATGCGCGACATGGGGATGGAGCCCCAGGTGGCGCTGACCATGCCGCTGCTGGAGGGCCTGGACGGCCACAAGAAGATGTCCAAGAGCTACCACAACTACGTGGGCCTCACGGACGAGCCGGCGGACATGTATGGCAAGCTCATGTCCATCGCGGACGAGATGGTGCCGCGCTACTTCCGCCTGTGCTCCACGCTGCCCGTGGACGAGGTCGACAAGATCGACGCCGCCTTTGCGGACGGCACGGCCGACCCGTACAAGCTCAAGCGCGAGCTCGCCCGCAATATCGTGGACCTGTACCACGGCGAGGGCGAGGGCCAGAAGGCCGAGGCCGCGTTTGACGCGCAGTTCAAGAAGAACCAGGTGCCGGACGACATCAAGGAGTTCCCGTTCTCGCTGGTGCAGCCCAACGACGAGGGCAAGGTCTACCTCGCGAAGCTCCTGGCCGACGTGGAGATCGCCAAGTCCGCGGGCGAGGGCCGTCGCCTGATCGACGGTGGCGGCGTCAAGATCGACGGCAAGGCCGTCCCCGCCAAGAGCTACAACGTGGATCCCACGCTCTTCTCGCCCGGCTGCGTCCTGCAGTCCGGCAAGCGCCACTGGGCGAGGCTGGTGTAGGGTGGCCTCAGAGCTACCGTAAATCCTTGCGTGACAATGACGCTCGCAAACAGTTGCATTGCCGGCTGACATCTGTTGAATGTACCCGCTATGGGCGCGAAGCGACGGACTGCTTCGCGCCTTTTTTATAGTGAAGACGCGACGTCCTTGTTCTCGTCGAGTGCGTGAAATAGGATTAATTGGTTTTATATGCTTGAACTCAGCAAGCCGACCCGTTGATGGGAGCTAAAACGTGAAAGTCCTTGCCATCATTCCCGCCTATAACGAGGAGGAATGCCTGGCTGATACGGTCTCTGAGCTCGTTAAGACCTGTCCCGACGTGGACTATCTGGTGGTAAACGATGGCTCGAGAGATCGCACGCCACAGATTTGTGACGAGCTGCACCTGAATCATATAGACATGCCAGTGAACTGCGGACTGACTTCCGGCGTGAAAGCCGGCATGAAATACGCGTATCGTCACGGTTATGATGCCGCGGTGCAGTTCGATGCCGATGGGCAGCATGTACCCGAGTACATTCCGCAGATGGCAAAGGCCATGCAGCAAAGCGGCGCCGACATTGTCATAGCGTCTCGGAATCTAGCCGGCGGTGGTGCCCAGGGTGCACGTGGCACTGGCGCGAAGTTGATTACCGCGCTTATTAAATGTGCGACGAAGCAGATCGTCACCGATCCTACATCGGGTATGCGGATGTATAACCGTGCCATGATTCAGAAGTATGCTCGCGACTTCGACATCTCGCCTGAACCAGATACCATCTCACTACTTATTCGCAAGGGCGCTAAGGTTGTCGAGATTCCCGCGCAGATGCGTGAGCGTCAGGGTGGAACTAGCTACCTACATAGCTTCAGTGCCATTTCGTACATGGCACGCACTTGTCTGTCGCTGCTTCTGTTCCAATGGTTTAGATAGGGGATAACGGATGTCTCCCGTACTTCGTGTGGTTCTTATCATCGGCGCTTTGTTTGCGCTTTCGATTGTTGTCAAGCGTGTACGCAAGAGTAAGATTCGTGTGGCAGACTCAGTTTACTGGGTGCTGTGCGCTGTGCTCATGCTGCTGTTTGCGATTTTCCCGGGTATTGCGTTCTTCTTTTCAAGGTTGCTCGGTTTTCTCTCGCCTAGTAACTTCGTGTTTTGCATCATCATCATGCTGATGCTTGTAAAGCTGTTCAACTTGTCGTGCGATGTGTCGCGTTTGACTGACAAGACGGAGCAACTAGCACAGGAGCTTGCCCTACACACAAAAGACGAGATGGACTGGCGCGAGACGCAAGCTGAGAAAGATGGCCAGAAACAGTAGCAGCACAACGGCTATTGATGGCGTAAGTGCAGAGCTGTTTACCCAGTGAGTTGGGCAAGGTCAACAGGAATATCCCACTTATTGTCGTGGCAATCAGATAGAGGAGTTCAAAATGCAAATGGCTGCCGACCAGGTTAAGCTCAGCATTATTGTCCCGTGCTACAAGGTCGAGAAGTATCTTCCTAAGTGTTTAGCTTCTCTCATGGGGCAGACGCTTGACAACTACGAGGTCATCTGCATCAACGACGGTTTGATGTGGCTGGCCAATCCTAGACACGCTTGAGCCGGAGCTACCGAAAGCCCGACAATGTGCCGAGAGGCACGAAGGGAGCTTTCGGACCATGAGCAGGACGACGAGGAGAAGGTACGACCCGCAGT
>Ga0214927_100229_pt1 | contig 17323 bp, 15 predicted proteins | sample Stichaenrichm16X_FD_168612 | JGI IMG/M metagenome (GOLD analysis project Ga0214927, IMG submission 168612) | Xylose enriched microbial communities from anaerobic bioreactor in Madison, Wisconsin, United States - 16X | ecosystem: Engineered > Bioreactor > Anaerobic > Unclassified | place: USA...
GTGCGCAGGAGGGCGCTCTTCGCCGAGCCCCACCCCTTCTGGGACTACTGGGAGGGGAAGCGGCCGGTGGTGGACGTCGAGTCCCTCTACCCGCCCGAGGTCATATCAGGGCTGGTTTAACAGCGGGACGCCTGATTCGAGGTCAACGTTCTTCCATTGGAGGCCGCAAATCTCGCCCTCCCTCATGCCCGTGAAGAGAGCGAGCCTGACCCCAAGGTTGACCGGAGTTTGGGCGGCAATGTCAAGGAACGAGACGAGCCGCGCTCTCTGGGCGGCATCCAGCGCGTTCGGCTCCTTCTTGGGAATCTTGGGGAGCTTCACGGTGCGCAGAGGGTTCTTTACGATGCGCCCCGTGTCCTCCGCGTTGGTCATGGCCGCTTTGAGTAGGTTGAACGCCTTGCGAACGGTGGAGGCTGCATAACCGTTCGAGACCATGGAGTTGACCCATGCCTGTGCGCTCTCAGCGCCCAGTGATTCGAGGCGCAGGGAACCCAGTTCCCCGTCAATGTGCTTCAGCATTGCGTGGTAGACGGTTACGGTTGACCGCTCAATTGAGCCGGAAGCCTCTAGGGTATCGACGTAGCGTGACACGTAGTCTATTACGGTCTCCGCTGGTGCGAGGATACTCGCGCTTTCGGCCTCCGCTTCCATGTCATCGCGCCATTTGTCTAATTCCTTGCTCGCCTCGCGCTTGCCCTTCGCATCGAGGGACTTCTCCTTCTTGCGCCACTTCCCGTTCTCGTCCTTGTAGGAGAGGACACCAATCCAGCCCCTGCCCTTGCGCTCTCGTAGGTAGGCTGACGAGTAGAACATCGTTCCTCCTTGCCGCAAAACTTGCCGCAATAACGCCGCAAAATATCTACTTCGTTATTCTACGCTATTTGCGGCATATACGGAATATGACGTTAAAACGCAGGTAGATAGTTCGTAACTGTCGCGGTAACAATTCCTGTTCGGCAACATAAAAAGACTGACACGGAAGAGGTAAGAAGTTCAAATCTTCTAACGCCCACCATAAATTCGCAGGTCAGAGGCTTAAGCCTCTGACCTGCTTTGCTATGCATGGGTCGAGTGGTACGAATTTGATACGAATCGCGCCGCGGTTGCGATCGCGCCACCACCGCGGCGGCATCGAGCCATACGATGGCGATGCTCCCGCCAGCGCTGGGACCGCATACAAGAAGGGCGACACGTTCGTCTCGAACATCCATCCCTACCTGCAGAAGATATGGGCAATACAAAATATGTTGATGGGTAGCACTTGCTGCTCCTCTCCTGCCACGTTGCCGCAGGCGGTGGGACTCCGTCGACTGCCAGACTCGACGATCGGAGCCTCGCATTCGCGTCGAGAGACGACAGCCTGTGGATGTCGGAGCAGATGCGTCCCTTGAGCTCGCCTTCCTTTTCCTCGAGCTTCTGTTTTAAGTCCTCGAGACCGGGGAGGTCGGGCTCTTGCGCGAAAAGGGCTTTCTCTTGCGTACAAGCCTCAGCAGCTTCCTCGGGCAAGTACCGCTGGATGATGATTTCACGGGGAAGCCCGTTGCCCGATCCCGCGTCCGTTGCGTGCTCGCGCATAAGCCCCTATCTCCCGATTTCCCGCATGATGCCCTTCGCCGTCCCGCAGCACTCGGGCAATGTCAGCCCCTTTGCGTAGGGCGTCTTGCGGACGTACTTCCCCCACAGCGAGAGCATCGTGGCGTCGTCGGCGACCTCGTCGAGCACCGCCTCCCAGTGTGCCACCCTCCCCACGCTGCCGCGCTTCTCGCACGTGGCGTCGAGCGCCTCTGCGAGCGTGGGCAGGTCGCACCGCCCGCTCCGGGTCCGCCACAGCACGTGGATGTCGTAGAAGTCACGCGGGCGCGTGTTGGTCACGCCGCGGGACACGACCGTCTCGAGCTTCTCGGCGAGCACGGTCTCCAGGGGGTAAGCCATCACGCTCACGCTGCGGTCGTCGAACAGCAGCGGCCACTCGTAGGCAATGGCCCCCGGGGTAATCCTGTCGCCGGTGGTCACGTCCACAGTGAGCGGCACCGCCATCGGCGGGTAACTCGCCAGCAGGTGAACACGGATGCCGGGGTAGTCGTCGGTCTCCCGAATATCCTCGGTGCGAACGACCTCGAAGACCCAGTCATCGTCGGCCTTGGCGGCGCATATCTCGCGGAAGGCCCGCGCGGCGCTCTCGTGCGTGAGCGTGAAGCCCCGCACCGTCGTGTCCAGGTCCATCGTCGTGCGCGACGCCACCCCCACGAGCGACGATATGAGCAGGCCGCCCTTGACCACGACCTCTTCGCGCCACGGCGAGAGCGACAGGCGCTCCAGCAACCGCTCGAGCAAGTAGTTCTGCATCATCGCCTGCGGCGGCACCCCGGCCTCGCGGGCCCGCGCGTTCACGCGGGCCTTCAGCTGCATCGCGTTCCTCGTCCTCACAGCAGCACCTCCAGGTAGGTCCGGACCTTACCCTCCACGCCGAGCCTGCGCGCGTAGGAGACGAGCTCGGTCGGGTCGCAGCCCTCCCCGCGCACGTACTTCCTGAACGCCGGCACGACCGTCTGCGCGTCGGGCACCCTCTGGCCGCGCACCACGTCGCAGAGCGACCGCTCGGCATCGTAGGCACGCACCTCGTTTCCGTAGGGGGTCCTCACGGTCGCGAGGCCCAGCCCCAGCACGTCGTCGGCGCACGACCGGCAGGCGATGCCCGCCGCCTTGGCCGAGGTCTTGTTGTAGCCCCTGGGGAAGGTCATGGTGAGCGAGAAGGGCGCTCGGTCGGAGAGGCCCCAGAGCCACAGCGCCGTGTCGTCGGAGAACACCCCGCGCGCGAAGCGGTGCTGCGCGACTACGAGCGGGTCCTCCCACGTGTCGGGTAGCGCGTAGAGCCCCCGGTCGAGCCTCACGAGGTCGCCCGCCTCCGTGGCCTCGGACAGCTCTCGTCGCGGTATCCCCGCCTCCGTTGCCTGCTCGGCGGTCACGTAGCCGTTGTGCCCTCTCGCGATTTCCAGCAGTTCCACCATGCCGCCCCCTTTTTCACATTCACGCTTATTATTTTCTCATATTAGGCATAGCTGTACAAAAGAGAGAAACTCCTCTATCGGCCTATCCCTCCCGTTGGTTTTTGAGATCCTGGGATGCGCACTATGCTCCAATGTAAGAGCCGACGGGCTTTTTGCAGGGGCGGAGCCGCCAGCGGGTTCCGTCCCAGTTTCACTTGCAGGAGGGTGGAAGGGCGTGGACGAGAGCGCCGAGAAGGACATCCGCGAGTTCCTCCTCCAGGCGCCCCTCGGCGGCTCATGGGAGGACGACCCATACCTGCGCGCCACCAGCCGTGCCTGCCTCAACGCCTACCGCACCCTCGACGTGAAGCATCACAAGACCGAAGCTGACGCGGCCAAAAGTGCCGCGCTGCTTGAGGTCGAAGCCCGTGGGGCCGCTCTCGTAGAGGAACCCCGCCACCTAGCTCACCTACGCCGTCGTGTTCGCCGTTGCGGATACCTCCTGCGTCACGGGGTCAACGAACTGCTCATACCAGCCGGCGTTTTCGAAGGCGTAGGGGCTCTCCTCGCTCTTGAGGAGGCTCTCTGGCAGCGTCACCAGCAGTTGGCTGAGAACGACCAGCACCACCACGCCGCCGACCACGTCCTTCCAGTGCGTGCCCTCGCGCGCGAACCAGATGGTGTGCGCAACCCCGAGGGGCAGCCAGCAGGCAGCCGCCGTTACCAGGCCGGGTGCGTAGAAGCCTGAGTAGATGCCGGCGTCGTAGAGGATCGTCATCGACTGGTAGGCCAGCAGGTTGTGGACCGCGAACTCGAAGTAGCTAAACAGCATGACCGCAAAGCCCATCCTCCGGCCGTACCCGTCCGTCTCCGCCAGGACGAACCACAGCACGGCCCCGCCGAGGTTGGTGATCATGTCGATCAGCTGGCTCATGGGGTAGCGGTCTCGCAGCAACGCGTCGGAGCCGATGTTATAGACGTAGTGGAAGCCGCCGGGGATGACCCACTCCTCCCACACATGGAGCGTCAACACAATCACGGCAAGCGCTCCGAGCGAACGCAGCGCACCCCATGGCTCCCCCTTCTGCTTGGCGACAACCATCTGGACCACGAGTACCGCGCTCATTGCAATCATGGCATAGAGCCATCCCCAGCCTACGAACCAAAGCCACAACGCGTACATGCCTGCCCCTTCTCGTCTGTGGTGCAACTCCTTGTGCCTGCGTCACTTGGTATGTAGCATTGCGATAAATACGCTACAACTGCAGCGTAAAGAACCGATACAGGCGGAGGGAACGTTGTAGCGATATGGCGTTCAAGGCTGCGCTGGGGATTCGAGGCGGATGACATGTACCACATTCGGAACGACAGGCGAACGCTTCGCTCGGCGCACGCGTTGTACGAGGGTCTCATGGCCTGCCTTGGACACAGGCCCTTTGACCAGGTGACGATTAGCGACGTCCAGCATGAGAGCGGCGTGGCGCGCACCACGTTCTATCGGAGCTTCGACAACCTCTCAGACCTGCTGGCTTGGCGCTGCGACGAGTGCTTTCGAGAGGCGCTGGGCTCGCTGGGCCCAGACGCCTTTTGGGATGAGCGCAGGATGCTGCGCCGGTACTTCTCGTATTGGATGGAGCATGGCGACATTCTTGAGCTCCTTGTGAAAATCAATCGCTATGACATCGTCTATGCGAGCCATCGGCGGGTTGCCGGTGAGCTGCGCGACCGCTTTGGCGCAATCCCTGGCGTGGACCCCGCGCATGGCGACTACTTTATTGCCGTGAGGACCGGATTCACGCTGAGCGTGCTCACCACGTGGGTTGAGCATGGGAGGGCGGAATCCATAGACGACCTGATTCAGATCATCGGCAAGCTGGGGCTGGTGTGAGGCGCCGCATCTCCGACGCGACAGATCCCCCGGCCGCCCCCTCGCCACCTGGAAAGCCGTTGGCCTTCTCCACGATGCCCATGAACACCCCGCCGAGCCGCTCCCCAATGGTAGATTTGACACCAGGAGGCAGCGTGGACATCTACATCGTCAGGCACGGCCAGACCGACGCCAACAGGAGGCACGAGCTCCAGGGGAGAAGGGACGTGCCTCTCAACGAGCAGGGGCGCGAGCAGGCCATGCGGGTTCGCGGGCTCCTTAAGGGGAGCTCGGTCGCGTTTGACAGGGTCTACTCGAGCCCGCTCCGCCGCGCGGTCGAGACCGCAGGCATCGTATCGGGCGGGGGCGTCCCGGTCGAGACGGACGACCGTCTCCTCGAGATGGACTACGGCCCCTACGAGGGGATGGACCTGCGGGAGCCCGCGCCGGAGGTCGTCACGTTCTTCTCGGACTTCGCGCACAACCCGGCGCCGGACGGGATGGAGCAGCTCCCAGCCGTGGCGGCGCGCGCCGGCGACTTCATGGAGGACGTCGTTCTCGCCCCGGGTACCTGCGTCCTCGTCTCCACGCACGCGATCCTGATGAAGGGCATCCTCGAGTACCTGACGCCCGCCTCGCGCGGGAGCTACTGGTCCAGGTTCATCGGAAACTGCGCCGTCTACCGCTGCACCTGGCACGATGGCACGTTCAGCGTGCCTGTTGAGGTGACGGAACCATCAACCCGCCCCAGGTGAGAGGCGTCCAGGGCCCCGTGGGCAAGGTACGGCCCGAAGCCCCGCAATACAATCGAGGGGAACCTTCCCGCCAGCCGAAAGGACGCGCATGGACCCGCGGGCGAGCATCTACGACCTCTCGTCTCCCCTACCGCCGGACTACCCCTGGGACCGGAGAGGCCTCTCCGTCGCCAGGCGCCTGCGGGCGGCGATCTGGCTGTTGCGCATGCTCACCGTCACCACGGTGGCGATCGCTTGTGTCTGGCTGCTGGGGGTGATCGAGGGCATCGGGATTGCCGCGATCTTCGGGACGTACGCCGCCGTGGTCGCCGTCGCCCTTGGCCTCCGACAGGCCACGCTGCTCGCCTTCGGGCGACGCTCGCGCACCCTCCCGCCCGACGCGCGACACGACTACACGCTGTACGCGTACCGCTGGCTGGGCAAACGCAACAAACGTGCATCGTCGCAGGTATTGCTGTCCATCGCCCGCATCGACGTGCTGCGCTCGCGTCCCGACCTCGCCATCAACGCCCTCGGGCGGGTGGACACGCAGCTCCTCTCGCCCGAGCAGCTCAAGCTCTTCTACCTCCTCAACGCGCTCGCAGCTGCATCGACGGAGGCAGGCGAGAGGGACGACGCCCCCGCCCGCGACGGAATCCCGTCGGCCTCGCGGCGCGACGACGCCGTTACGGACCCCATACAACCGCCCGCCAGCCGACGCCAGCCTTCCGCGAGCGACGACGCCGCGACGCCCACGCCGTCGGACGACGGCCGGCAGCAAGTCCCGAGCGAGCCGAGCCGTCCGGACAAGCCGTCCGCCCGCGACTGGCTCGTTCGGTACTCCGGCATCGCCGCGACGGCCGACAGGGGATTTCCCAGCGAACAGCTCGTGGAGGGCTGGGTCGATCGCCTCGAGGGCGGCACCGCTGGGGGCCAGGCAGACCCCTCTCCCCGCGACCCAGGCGCCGCCGACGGCCGGCGGGACGAGGCCCAAGCCGCAGTCGACGGCATTTCTCTCTCCCGGCATGCGCATCCCCTGGTGGTGGCGGCCGTGTCGCTGATGCTCGCGCACTGCCTCTTCTACTACGGGCTCGACCTGGGGATCAACTCGGGGTCGGGCTGGTCGCTGCGCATCCCCTACGCCACGGTCGCGTCGCCGCTTGCCGCGGTGTTCGCGCTTGTCCTGGCGGTCATGGCCGCCGTCTGGCTGTTTCGCCGGGGACGTCGGGACCGCCTTGCCACGACGACCACACGGGTGCAATCCATCCTGGGCGGAGTCGCCGTGGTGACGCTCGCCCTTGTGGCTGCATGCGGCACGCTCCTGTCCGCGGCGTTTGGCTACGACGGGACGGAGCGCGTCCTGAGGACCGGCGTGCCGGATGCACTGGCGGGCGGGACGGTCGCGGGAGGATCGGACTCCGGGGCTCACGGAGCTCCGTGGCCGCTTGGCCAGCGGACCTACGACTACCTGGCCGTCGACTGGGCGGGCTTCGACCCCGACGAGTCCCGAACCGCCTACTACCGCGCGTCCGACCCGTTCCTCATGGAGCCCTGGGAACTGGCCCAAGCATACGACACGGCGCGGGGAGGGCAGACGGGGGCTTCGGGCTCGGGCGACTCCGCGGCCACTGGGTCGGCTGGCGACGAGAGTGACGCGGCCCTCTCGACCGGCGATCCCTCCGACGGGGACGGCATTGAGTCCCCCTCCCCCATCGATTCGTCGGACGACGGGGACAATGGGACGGCAGCATCCGGAGGAGATATGGGAGATTCATCGAGTGCGTCCTCGGACGATCCGCTCGGCACGCAGAACCAGATGCTCGCCATTGCCCGCTACCTCGACGACCAGGGGATCGTCCCCAAGACGGACGCCCTGGCCTTTGGGCGAAACGCGAAGGGCGAGCTCTACGCGAGCCTGGGAACGGCGACCGAGGAGCTGGTGCTGCAGAAGGTCTATCCCCATGGGGAGAGTGACACCCAGCTCGTGGGGTTCTACCTGGTCGATCGCTCGACCCTGGCGGTGACCGACGAGCACAGGACCACCTGGTGACGGGTCGCTGCGACGCGGGTCACCAGGTGCGGAGGGGCGGCATCCTCTACATTTCAGGCTCTACTTGTGTACAAACCGGCAGGACCGGGAATAATACGTACGTAAAAGCGTACGTTTTAGAGGATTGGAGCCCCCTATGACCAGCATGAGTGCCACCGCATTCAGAAACGACCTATATAGGACAATCGACCGGGTCAACGACGAATCAACCCCCATTACAATCACCAACTCGAATGGAAGAAGCGCCGTGCTTATAGGCGAGGATGATTGGGCGGCAATCGAAGAGACCTTGTATTTGAACAGCATTCCCGGAATGGTCGAATCCATCAAGAGCAGTGCCTCCGAACCCGATAGTGAATTTGCGCCTGAATCCGAACTCGATTGGTAGAGGCAATGTGGTATATCGAGTTCTCAAGCCAGGCAAGAAAAGACGCGAAATATCTCAAAGCAGCTCACCTCGACACAAAGGCAAAAGCGTTGATTGAGCTATTGAGGGCGGACCCCTTTGCCAAGCCGCCACGCTACGAGGCCCTTGTGGGAAACCTCAGCGGCTATTGCTCCAGGAGGATCAATATCCAGCACAGGCTCGTCTATCTGGTCTGCCAAGAGCCATTCACCTCAAACGGAGCCCATTACGAGGGAAGAGTCAAGGTGTTGCGAATGTGGACCCATTACGACGGTATGAGGAGCTAAGTTCGAATAACAACGGGACCCCGAGAGGAAATAAGGGTCCCGTTCGCCGTACTGATGTCAGATTGGCTCTCTCGGCTGCTGAGAAAAAGCGAGTTGTGGCAATCGGAGGGGCGTTTCCGCTGAGGAAAACCGAGTGGTGGCAATGGATGGGCCCCTCTCGGCTGCCAAAGGTCGAGTTTTCTCAGCGATCCGGGGTCCCCCGAGAGGTCCCGATTGCCACAGGTCGAGTTTTCTCAGCACCCTCGGAGCGCCAAGCGGGTTCGGGACCCCTTGGGATTGCCACAAGTCGCAATTCCTCAGCACGAGCAGAGTTCCGCCGCCACAAGCCCCAAGCTCTCGCGCGTCAGCGCCCCCGCGGCACCTCGACCGGCGCGCCCAGCCGGGACTTCCCCGCCAGGCGGACAAGACGTTCATGCCAACGGCGGCGCAGCAAGTCGGGCCAGGGGGGCGCCGCGGGCATGCGACGCCCAACCATCCGGCCCAAGCGCTAGCGGTTGAGCACCTCGGCCGCCTGGGCACCGGTCATGTCGGGCGTGACGCCGAGCTCCGCCGCCTTGGGGCTGACGCCCGTGACCTTGTTGGCCAGGACCTCCTCAAAGCTGCCGCCCGCCACACGCACCGCGGCGTCGCCCAGCTGCTCCGCCTTCTCCAGGCTGAGGTAGCCGCACATCAGGAACCCCTTGGCGCAGCGAATCACGATCAGGGACGCGTGACCCTCGCCCGCAAGCTGGGGCACCATGAGGCCCTCCGCCTTGGCCGATCCTATCGTGAGCGTATCGGTGACAACCATCGCTGCTCCCATCGTCGAAGGGGTATGCCTCTCAGGTGAGGTTCCCGCCCATTCTTGCCATCGCCGGCGGGCGTGTCAAATCCTCGTGGGGAGAGGGACGTGGCACGCGCGTCGCGCGCCGTCGCCCCGGGACCCAATGCGCCACGGGCAAATGCCCCTACAGGTCGTCCACGAGGGCGGTTGACTTGGCGTATGCCGTGGAGCGCGCCTCGAAGAAGTCGGTCTTCACCATGTTGGCGTCGCTGTATTGCGCCACCCAGGCCATGTCTGGTGGCTCCTCCGCGTGGTCCGGGTACAGCTGCCCAAAGCCGAGCGACGCCCAGCGAAGGTTTCCCAGGTAGTGGATGTAGTCGCTCACCTGCTGGCTCGTGAGTCCCGGGATGTCGTCCCCTATGACGTAGCGACCCCACGCGACCTCCTGCCGGACCCCCTCCAGGAGCATCTCCCTCAGCTCGTCCACCGCCTGGGACGAGAACAGCTGGGGCTCCTCGCGCTGCAGCTCCAAAATCATGTTGCGGAACAGCCACAGGTGCGTGTTCTCGTCGCGGTTGATGTAGCGGATCTCCTGCGCGCTGCCGGGCATCTTTCCGTTGCGCGCCAGGTTGTAGAAGAACATGAAGCCGGAGTAGAAGTACACCCCCTCCAGGATGAAGTTGGCCATCATGACGCGCAGGAGCGCCTGGGCGTCGCGACGCTCCTGGAACTCGTTGTAGAGGTTGCCGATGAACGTGTTGCGGGCGAGCAGCCGCTCGTCGGTCCGCCACTGGTACAGGATGTCGTTTCGCTGCTCGGGGCTGCAGATGGTGTCGAGCATGTACGAGTAGCTCTGCGAGTGCACGCACTCCTGGAAGGTCTGGATGTGCAGGCAGAGGTTGACCTCGTTGGCGGTGATGTACTCCCCCACGTTGGGCAGGTTCGCAGTCTGGAGCGAGTCCAGGAACACCAGGAACGAGAGGATCTTGTCGTAGGCGGCGCGCTCCGCGGGCAGCAGGCGCGGGTAGTCCTTCACGTCCTGCGAGAGGCTGATCTCCTCCGGGATCCAGAAGTTGTTCATGGCCTGGCGGTACCAGTCCGAGACCCAGGCGTACTTGAGGTTGTTGAAGTCGTTGAGGTTGGTGGTGTTGCCCCCGATCAGGCGCCGCTTGCGCACGTCGGTCTCGCCCTCCGGGTTAAAGAGCGCCTTGGGCGAGAGACGCCCCTCGGTCTGTGCTTGCATGGTCTTCCCTCCTATTGGCAGGCGGTCGAGACGGGCCGTGCGGCCACGACCGCGAGCGGTTGTCCCACGGCGGGCGGTGCGCCACCGCGGCTGGCGGCTGGCACTAGCTCGAGCAGCTCTCGCACTCCTCCACCTCAAGCGACTTGCTGCGCACGTAGTAGACGGTCTTGACGCCGTCGCGCCACGCCTCGAGGTAGAGGTTGAGCACCTGCCGCATGGTGTACTCGTTGGTGATGTAGAGGTTCACGGACTGCGCCTGGTCAATGTGCCGCTGGCGCACACCCGCGGCCCTCATGCTCCAGGTCTGGTCGATCAGGTGGGCCGGCTTGTAGTACCACCAGGTCTTGGGCGAGAGCTCCGGCGCGACCCTGGGCAGCATGGATCCCTTCTTCTCCTCCAGGAAGAACTTGCGCATGACCGGGTCAAGCCCCGCCGTGGTGCCGGCGATGATCGAGGTCGAGCTGGTGGGTGCTATGGCGAGAAGGTACGCGTTGCGCATGCCCTGACTCGCCACGCGGCCGGCCAGCTCCCTCCACTCCGGCGAGACGTAGCCGCGCTTCTCGAAGTAGGCGCCCGTCTGCCAGTCCGAGCCCTCGAACCTCTCGTATGCCCCGCGCTCGCGGGCGAGGTCGCACGACGCCTCGATGGCGTGGCGGTTGATGCGCTCGAACACGTCGTCGGCAAAGCGCAGATGCTCCTCCCCCTCCCACCGGATGCCGCGCTTGGCGAGCATGTGGTGGTACCCCGAGACGCCCAGCCCGATGGACCGGTAGCGCCGGTTGGTGACCTTGGCGTAGGGCAGCGCGTAGAAGTTGAGGTCGATCACGTTGTCCAGCGCGCGCACGGCGGTCCTCACGGTGCGGGCGAGACGCGCGTCGTCCTCCACGGGAAGGCGCCCCAGCGAGAGGCTGGCGAGGTTGCACACCACGAAGTCGCCCGGCCTCGTGGTGGTGACCACCACCGTGTCCCCGTCCCTGGTCACGACCTCCTGCGAGACGCTCGTGACCTCGCTGGTGTTCTGGGCGATCTCGGTGCAGAGGTTGGAGCAGTAGATCACCCCGGCGTGGGGGTTGGGGTTTGCGCGGTTGACGGTGTCTCGCATGAAGGCGAAGGGCGTGCCCGTCTCCACCGCGCTGCGCAGCACCAGGCGCACGACGTCCTTTACGGTGACGGTGCGCTTGGGGATGCGGGGGTCGACGACGCACTCGCGGTAGCGCCTCTCCCACTCGTCGCCAAAGTAGTCCTCCAGGGAGTAGCCCCTCACCGTAAGGATGTCGTGCGGGCACATGAGGTGCCACGGCTGGTCAAGGTCCTCCTCGGCCATGCGCCAGAAGAGGTCCGGGTAGCACACCGCAGGAAAGACGTCGTGCGCCTTCATGCGGTCGTCTCCGTTGTTGGTGCGGAGCTGCAGAAACTCGGGCAGGTCGCGGTGCCAGGCGTCAAGGTAGACGGCAACCGCGCCCGCGCGGACCCCCAGCTGGTCCACGGCGACGGCAGTGTCGTTTATCACGCGGATCCAGCGGACCACGCCGCCCGCCGCCCCCTCAAAGCCCCGGATGCTCCCTCCCTTGGCGCGGACCTTGCCCAGGTACATGCCCATGCCGCCGCCAAACTTGGACACCATCGCAAAGTTGTCCACGCTGCGGTAGATGCCCTCGAGGCTGTCGGGCACGGTGTCGATGAAGCAGCTGGAGAGCTGGTGGTGCGGCTTGCGCGCATTGGAGAGCGTGGGGGTGGCCATGGTGACCTCGAGCCTGCTGAGCATGTCATAGAAGCTCCGCACCCAGCCCATGCGCGACTCGCGCCTCTACCTCAGGGCAAGGTGCAGCGCGATGCCCATGAACATCTCCTGCGGGGACTCCAGCGGAATGTGGTCGTGGCTGCACACCACGTAGCGCTTGAGGAGAAGGTCGAGCCCCGGATAGTCCAGGAGGTCGTCCCGGCGGGGGTCGATCCACTCGGCCGCCTGGTCTATCTCCTGCCGTGTGTAGCCCTGGAGGATGTAGGCACCATACAGGCCCTGGTCCGTGAGGTAGCGCAGCTTGTCGTAGAAGCCGCCGATGCCACGGTCCCCCTCCTGCCGCGAGAGCCGCAGCCCCGCCACGAGCGAGAGGAGACGACCCGCCACGCGCTCCCAGTCCGGCGCCTCGGGCGTGGTCAGCTCGACGGCGGCACGCACCAGGGCGTCCGCCCGCTCGTCCGCCGGCATCGAGGGCTTCGCGAACCCCTGGAACTTTGCCGCGAGCGAGGCAAGCGGGTAGGTCTCCTGCGAGAAGTCGCGCGTGATGCGGGCAAGCGCCTCGTCCAGCCGACGGGCTGCCTCCGTGCCCTCCGTTGCCGCCGCGGTGCGCTCGGGCGAGAGGGGCGTGGCCTGCGTGGTGGCAACGTCCCCGCCCGCGGAGAGGGGGCTCTCCAACGTGGGCGCGGGCGTCTCCCCCAGGGACACCCCGGTAACGAGGGTGCAGATGGCGCGGCGGGCCGACCTCAGCTCGGCGCGACGGTGGCGGTACAGGATGTATGCCTTCGCCGCGTCAAAGTGGCCCGCCTGCATGAGGGTGCGTTCCACCAGGTCCTGGATCTGCTCGACCTCGGTTGCCCCGACCTGGCGACGGGTGTCCTCCACCTGCGCCAGCAGCGCCTGGAGGGCCGCATCGTCCTGTCCCGCGGGGTCGCCGACCTCCTCGAGCGCCCGGCCCATGGCCCGGACGATCTTTCTGCCGTCATAGTCCTCGGCGCGACCGTCTCGCTTGATTACCTGCATGTGGTCCCCGTTCTGGTAGGCGACGCCGCTAGACGATATGAGGGACGGCTGGGGTCCCTCTCGCTGATGCCATGGCCCCGGGGGGCGACGTGGGTTAGTCTCTGAGCCGTCGGAAGTTCGGAGGCGTACCACAAACCAACGGGAGGTCCCAGCCATGCTCTACTCTACCAGCATCGGTCTCGATGTACACGCACGCTCGATAACCGCATCGGCGCTCGTCCACGAGACGGGCGAGGTGGTGAGGGCCTCCTTCCCCGGGGGCGACGCGAGGGCGGTGGCCGCCTGGGCCGCCGGCCTGCCCCGGCCCTGCCGCGCGGTCTACGAGAGCGGGCCCACGGGCTTCGCCCTCAAGCGCGAGCTCGACGCCCTCGGGCTCCCCACCGTGGTCGGGGCCGTCACCAAGATGCTCCGGCCGTCGGGCGACAGGGTCAAGACCGACCGCCGCGACGCCGACTTCCTGGCCCGCATGCTCGCCGTGGGCAACGTCGTCGAGTGCTGGTGTCCGACCCCGGCCGAGGAGGCCGACCGCGACCTCTCGAGGCTCCGCGAGCAGGTCAGGGGCGACCTCATGCGGGCGCGCCACCAGCTGTCGAAGCTCCTCCTCAGGAAGGGGCTCGTCTACCCCGGGCGCACCACCTGGACGCGGGAGCACAGGCAGTGGCTGCGCTCGATAGGGCTCCCCGAGCCGGAGGAGCGCTTCGTGCTCTCCGAGCTCCTGGAGGCGGTCGCCCAGGCCGAGGAGCGCAGGAGGCGCGTCGACGCCGAGATCGCGAGGAGGGCGGCGGCCCCCGAGCACGCCCCCGTGGTCGCCGCGCTCTCCGGGATACGGGGGGTGTCCACCCTCACCGCCTTCGCCCTCGACGCCGAGCTGGGCGACCTCTCGAGGTTCCGGGACGCCCGCTCCCTCATGTCCTACGTGGGGCTGGTGCCCTCCGAGTCCTCGTCGGGCGAGTCGGTGAGCCGCGGGGCGATCACGAGGGCGGGCAACGCCCACGCGAGGAGGCTCCTCGTCGAGGCCGCCTGGCACCACGAGAGGCCGCTCTCGCCCGCCTCGGAGGCGAGGTGGAGGGACGCGGCGCCCACCGCGTCCATCGCGGGGGCCTGCGGGAGGTGCAACGAGCGGCTGCACGCCAGGTTCGCCCGACTCAGGGGCAGGGGCAAGCCCGGCTGCGTGTGCGCGACCGCCGTCGCGCGCGAGCTCGCGGGCTTCGTCTGGGCGATAGGCTCCGAGGCCCAGGCCCTGGCGGGCCCGGCCTCGTAGCGGCCCCGCCCCTCCGGCGCCGGCCGCGACGACGGCCCGTGGAGAGACCCGCGAACGCACTACGCCCCGCACCCGCGTGCCACGGGCGTGACTAGACGGGCGGCAACCCCCAGCCGGATGAGTCGGAATGCGCTAGCCAACGCGCGGATGTCAGACTCGCGAACGCGCGTCCTTGGGACCATGCCAGAGACGCGGCCGTCGCCGGAGGGGCGACAAGGACTGACCGCACAGGCGCCGGGGGAAATCCGGGGCCCGGGCGGTCTTGCCTCTTGACAATCAACCTCTCATATCAGTGCGCGCGGCGGATGGCTTCGTGGTGCGGACCGGAGGTCCGGCTTGGGCTGATATGCTATCAGATTAGTAGCATTTATGTCCACTTGTTGTGTCTCCAGAAGAGCCGCATACAGCATATTGTGTCTTTTGGGAAGAGGAGCGTACCGTTCCTGTCGCACGTCTGACGGAACGCAGTCACAACATGTGAAGCCCGCCGGGTTGTCGTCCCCGACGGGCTCCGCCTTCGTTCGCATGGGAAGCACGGGTCGAGAGGCCGCCGCCCACGCCGCAGCCGCCCGACCCCACGCCGCTAGTACAGCTTGGCGCCCGCAGGGATGGCGTCGTCCAGCATCACCAGGTGCAGGTGCTCCTCGCCGGCGACCTCGTACACCGCCGAGAGCAGCATGCCGCACGAGTCGATGCCCATCATCTTGCGCGGGGGGATGTTCACGATCGCCAGCACGGTCTTGCCCACCAGCTCCTCGGGCTCGTAGTACATGTGGATGCCCGAGAGGATGGTCCGGTTGGTGCCCGAGCCGTCGTCCAGCGTGAACTGCAGCAGCTTCTTGCTCTTCTTGACCGCGGTGCACTCCAGGATCTTGCACACGCGCATGTCCGACTTCGAGAACGTGTCAAAGTCGATCTCGTCGGCGATGGGCTCGATCGTGGGGGCGTTGGGGTCAGCCTGCGGGGCCTCCTCCGCCACGCCCTCGGCCGCCGCTGCCACGGGGGCCTCCTGCGAGTCCGCCGCCTGCGCTGCCATCTCTTCGTCTGCCATGGGAGACACGCTTCCTCTCTCTGGTATGGGTCCGTTCCTCGGGGCAATTCTACCGTTGCGGGCGGATGTCGCGGGCGAGAGGGACGGCGTCCCTGCCACGCCGCCCCTCCCCTTGGGCCCAGTCGCGCGCGACCCCGGCGCGACGGCGTCGCAAGCCGGATGGGACGCGCCTCTCCCCCATGCTGGCGCAAGCCGCGCGCGACCCGCCGCGCTACAGCATCGCCAGCGCCTGGTCCAGGTCGGCGATGATGTCGTCCGCGTCCTCCAGGCCGCACGACAGGCGGACCATCGACGGGCTGATGCCCGCCGCCACCAGCTCCTCGTCCGTCATCTGCCGGTGCGTGGAGCTCGCGGGGTGCAGGCAGCAGGTGTGCGAGTCTGCCACGTGCGTCTCGATGTTGCAGATCCTGAGCGCCGCCATGAACCTCTCGGCCGCGGCGCGACCGCCCGCCACGTCAAAGCTCACGACGCCGCAGCTCCCGTTGGGCAGGTACTTCTCCGCCAGCTCGTGGTACCGGTCGCCCGGCAGGCCGGGGTAGCGGACGCTCGCGACCTTGGGGTGCGCGTTCAGGAACTCCGCCGCCGCCTGACCGTTGGCGCAGTGTCGCGGCATGCGCACGTGCAGGCTCTCCAGGCCCATGTTGAGGTAGAACGCGTTCTGCGGGCTCTGGATGGAGCCGAAGTCACGCATGAGCTGGCTGGTCGCCTTGGTGATGAACGCGCCGGCGTTGCCAAACTTCTGCGCGTACACGATGCCGTGGTACGACTCGTCGGGCGTCGTGAGGCCGGGGAACTTGTCCGCGTGCGCCATCCAGTCGAAGTTGCCCGAGTCCACGATTGCGCCGCCCACGTGCACCGCGTGGCCGTCCATGTACTTGGTCGTTGAGTGCGTGACGATGTCCGCACCCCACTCGATGGGACGGCAGTTCACGGGCGTGGGGAACGTGTTGTCCACGATCAGCGGGACGCCGTGCGCGTGCGCCGCCCGGGCGAAGCGCTCGATGTCGAAGACGGCAAGTGCGGGGTTGGCGATCGTCTCGCCAAAGACCGCCTTGGTGTTGGGGCGGAACGCGGCCTCGAGCTCCTCGTCCGAGCACAGGGGGGACACGAAGGTGGTCTCGACCCCCATCTTGGCCATGGTGTGCGCGAGCAGGTTGAACGTGCCGCCGTAGATGGCCGAGCTCGCCACGATGTGGCTGCCCGCCTCGGCGATGTTGAAGCACGCGAAGAAGTTGGCCGCTTGGCCGGAGCTGGTGAGCATGCCCGCGGTACCACCCTCGAGCTGGGCGATCTTCGCCGCCACGGCGTCGTTGGTGGGGTTCTGCAGGCGGGTGTAGAAGTAGCCGGAGTCCTCCAAGTCGAAGAGGCGGCCCATCGCGTCGGAGGTGTCGTACTTGAACGTCGTGGACTGGACGATGGGCACCTGCCGCGGCTCGCCGTTGCCGGGAACGTATCCGCCCTGCACGCAGGTGGTGCCGATGCCGCTCTTGTCGTGGGCCATGGGGACTCCTTCTCTTGTAATCGAGGGCTGACGCACCAACGGTAGCACCTGGCTATCGGTTTAGTCGGTATCGGAGAAGGGAATGGCGTGCAATCGGGTGCCGGGGGCGCGCTTGGGAGCGCGCGGGAGACTGGGTGCTGAGGAAATGCGAGTATTGGCAATCGGGGCGTTCGAATGCACGCTAAGCGACGGGAAAGGTGGGGTTGAGACGCCGGAACGGGGTCCCGGGCTGCCAATACTCCGTTTTCCTCAGCGGAATCGACTTTCAGATTGCCATTACTCGACAAAATCCCCTCTTGCAGTGAGTTGGTGTTTTGGGTTCCCGTCATTCCATCTAGTAGAATTGCCGCGAGGGCCCAACCATCACACGAGAGCGCGATGGTGGGCGGCGGCGCTCTCGTGATGTGGTAGT
>Ga0214927_100230_pt1 | contig 17319 bp, 11 predicted proteins | sample Stichaenrichm16X_FD_168612 | JGI IMG/M metagenome (GOLD analysis project Ga0214927, IMG submission 168612) | Xylose enriched microbial communities from anaerobic bioreactor in Madison, Wisconsin, United States - 16X | ecosystem: Engineered > Bioreactor > Anaerobic > Unclassified | place: USA...
CTGTCGCCGCTCCGCACTTCTTTTTGCTGCGCGTGTCGCGTCCAGACGTGCTGCCAGCCTATCTGGCGTGGTGGCTCAATCAGGAACCCGCCCAGCGGCATCTGGAGCAGAACGCCCAGAGTTCCACCCTCGTCCGCAACATTGCCCGGCCGGTGCTGGAGGCGACCCCCGTTGTGCTGCCTCCTTTGCCTCGGCAGGAACAGATTGTCGGTCTGGCCAGCGCGATGCAGCGCGAGGAAGAGTTACTTCACCGCCTGCGCCAGACCAATCAACAGATCATGACCGGGCTTGCCAGAGACCTTCTGGCGGGCTGACACTCCCCTTACGTTTTGAAACAGGATTTGAGTTCGTGACCGAGCAAATTTCACAGGACACCATCAACAAGGCGCTGTGGAGCGCCTGCGATACCTTCCGCGGCACCGTCAGCCCCGACACCTACCGGGATTACGTGTTGACCATGCTGTTCCTGAAATACATCTCCGATGTCTGGCAGGACCATTATGACAGCTACAAAACAGAATACGGCGACAACCCCGCCCTGATCGAAGCGATGATGGCGCAGGAACGCTTTGTTCTGCCCAAAGGCTCGGATTTCTATACCCTCTATAAAGAGCGCAATGCCCCCGGAAACGGTGAGCGGATTGATAAAGCCCTGCACGCTATTGAAGAAGCCAACGGCACCAAGCTGAAGGACGCAGGCAAGAGCGTCTTCCAGGACATCAGCTTCAACTCTGACAGGCTGGGCGATGAGAAGCAGAAGAACACCATCCTGCGGCATCTTCTGGAGGACTTTCACAAGCCGGACCTGAACCTGCGCCCTTCCCGCGTGGGTAATCTGGACGTGATCGGCAATGGCTATGAGTTCCTGATCAAGAACTTCGCCGCTAGCGGGGGGCAGAAGGCCGGGGAGTTCTACACCCCGCCGGAAGTCAGTGAACTGCTGGCCCGTATTCTGAATCCGCAACCGGGCGAGAGCATCTGTGACCCGGCCTGCGGCTCAGCCTCCCTGCTCATGAAGTGCGGCCGGCAGGTGACGCAGAACCACAAGGGCAGCAGGGATTACGCCCTGTATGGGCAGGAGGCCATTGGCTCCACATGGTCCTTTGCCAAGATGAACATGTTCCTGCATGGCGAAGACAACCATCGCATTGAATGGGGCGACACCATCCGCAACCCCAAGCTGCTGGATGATAAAAACCACCTGATGCGCTTTGACGTGGTGACGGCCAACCCGCCCTTCAGTCTCGACAAATGGGGGCATGATGAGGCGGAGCAGGACGTGCACCATCGCTTTGCCCGTGGCGTGCCGCCGAAGACGAAGGGCGACTACGCCTTTATTCTGCACATGATCAGCACCCTGAAAGACCGCACGGGCCGCATGGGCGTGGTGGTGCCGCATGGCGTGCTGTTCCGGGGCAGTTCGGAAGGGAAAATCCGCCAGAAGCTGATTGAGGAAAACCTGCTGGATGCGGTGATCGGCCTGCCGGAAAAGCTGTTCTTTGGCACAGGGATCCCAGCCGCCATCCTGATCTTCCGTAAGGATCGCAAGACGAAGAACGTGCTGTTCATTGACGCCAGCCGCGAGTTCAAAGCGGGCAAGAACCAGAATGTGCTGACTGAAGAAAACATCACCAAAATTGTAGACACCTACCGCGCCCGCAAGGACGTGGACAAATACGCCCACCTCGCCACACCGGACGAGATCAAAGAGAACGACTACAACCTGAACATTCCGCGTTATGTCGATACGTTTGAGGAAGAAGCAGAAATCGACCTGAACGCTGTGCGGGCCGAACGGGCTGAAATCAAGGCGGAACTGGCAAAGCTGGAAGCCCAGATGGACGTTTATCTGAAGGAGCTGGGTTATGCTTCCTGATGGGTGGAAAAGTGGAAAAATTAAAGATTTTTTCATGTTGCAACGTGGTTTTGATTTAACCAAAGCGCAAGCTTGTTCGGGGAATGTCCCAGTAATTTCCTCGTCAGGTGTCTCGTATTATCATGATACCTATAAGGTAATTGGCCCCGGAATTGTAACTGGTAGAAAAGGCAATATTGGGGACGTACATATTATTAATGAAAACTTCTGGCCCCATGACACTGCTTTATGGGTGTCAGACTTTAAATCAAACAATATAAATTATATTAAATATTTTCTAGATTATGTGAACTTAAAAAAATTTGACGAGGCATCTTCTGTTCCTACTTTAAATAGAAATAATGTTTTGTGTTTGAATTGCTGTTTCCCCCCTCTCCCCGAACAGAAGAAGATCGCGGCGATCCTCTCGACGTGGGATCGTGCGATTGAGAGGACCGAGAAGCTTCTGGCCAACAGCCAGCAGCAGAAAAAAGCCCTCATGCAGCAACTCCTCACAGGCAAAAAACGCCTGCCGGGGTTCACGGGGAAGTGGGAGAAAACAAATATTGGAAATATCGCAAAGGAAATTTCTATCCGGAATAAAAACAGAAAAGATTATCCGGTTATTTCCTGCACAAAAACAAAAGGATTTGTAGATTCTTTATCTTTCTTCAATAAGAAAGTTTATAGTGATGATCTTTCAGGATATAAAATCATATCAAGAAATCAGATTGGGTTTCCATCAAATCACGTCGAAGAAGGTTCCATCGGCCTACAAAATCTTCATGACGACGCGATCGTAAGCCCTATTTATACTATTTTCTCAATGAAAGAAAACGCTGACCCGTTGTTTGTTTTTGCAGTTCTAAAAACAGATCACTATCGTCAGATTTTCGCCGCAGCCACCAATTCTTCAGTAGATAGACGTGGCAGTCTGCGTTGGTCCGCTTTTTCACAAATCAAAATCAATCTCCCCTCTCTCTCCGAGCAAAAAGCCATCGCTGCCGTCCTGACAACGGCAGACGAAGAAATTATGGTCCTTGAATCCGACCTTTCCCGCCTGCGTCAGGAGAAAAAAGCCCTGATGCAGCAGCTTCTCACCGGCAAACGCCGCGTGATGGTCGATTAAATCATTTCAGTTCGCAGGATATTCGACATCATGGCTCCCGCCCCGAAATTTCAGGAAGAATACAGTGCCAAACTGCCCGCAATCGCCCTGCTCAGCACCCTCGGCTGGCGGTTTCTGCCCCCATCCGAAGCACTGGCCTTGCGGGGCGGCAAGCAGAGTGCCGTGGTGCTGGACACACTCCTGCGGACGGAACTGAAAAAACGCCGCTTTACGTTTGAAGGACAGGAGCATGCCTTGTCCGATCAGGCCATTGAACGGCTTGTCTCTCACGTCACGCATCCGGACTTCGTCTCTGGTCTGCGCGATGCCAATGAGAAGATGACGACGCATCTGCTGTTTGGCATCGCCATTACCGAGTTCATCAACGGGCGCAAGGCCAACCCGACCATCGCCCTGATCGACTGGCAGAACCCGGAAAACAACAACTTTACCTTCACCGAAGAATTCAGCGTCCTGCGCACGGATCTGACACAGACGCGCAGACCGGATATTGTGTGTTTCGTCAACGGCATTCCGCTGGCCGTGATCGAGGCCAAGCGCCCCGATGGTCAGCCGAGCAAAGGCCCGACGGTGGAGGCCGGGATTTCCCAGAGCATCCGCAATCAGAACAAGGATGAAATCCCCCAGCTTTTCGCCTACAGCCAGCTTCTGCTTTCCATCACCGGGCATGACGGGCGTTATGGCACCTGCGGCACGCCCAAAAAGTTCTGGGCAAGCTGGAAGGAAGAGGACATTCCCGAAAGCTCGATGGAGGCGCTCAAGAACACGCCGCTTTCTGGGGTGCAGAAAGACGCGCTGTTTGCCGACCGGAAGCCCCCTGCGCGGGACTGGTTCGAGGACTGGGCGTCCCGCCCGCTGCATGTCACGGATCAGGACCGTCTGCTGATCGGCCTGCTCTCCCCCGAGCGCCTGTTGGAGATGGCGCGGTTCTTCACATTGGTCGACCGCAAGGCAGGCAAGATCGTCGCCCGTTATCAGCAAGTTTTTGGGATCAAGCGCCTGTTGGAACGCATCAAGTCCCGCCGCAGCGATGGCGGGCGTGAAGGCGGCGTGGTCTGGCACACCACAGGGTCGGGCAAGTCCTTCACCATGGTGTTTCTCAGCCGCGCCCTCATTCTGGATGAAGATCTCAAGCAATGCCGCATTCTGGTGGTGACAGACCGTAAGGATCTGGAACGCCAGTTGAGCACGACCTTCTCCACGGGCGGCGAACTGGCAGACAAGAAGGACAAGGAAGAGGCACTGGCCACCTCAGGTCGCCGTCTGGCGCAGCAGATCGGGCATGGGCAAGAGCGCATCATCTTCTCGCTCATCAACAAGTTCCACACCGCCACCACGCTGCCCGAGTGTCATAACGACAGTGCGGACATCATCGTGCTGGTGGATGAAGGCCATCGCAGTCAGGGCGGTGAGAACCATGCCCGCATGAAGCACGCGCTCCCCAACGCCGCCTTCATCGCCTTTACCGGCACGCCGCTGCTCAAGGGCAGTGAGACCACCAGCCGGTTCGGCAAGATCATCCATTCCTACACGATGCAGCAGGCTGTATCGGATGGCACAGTGACGCCCTTGCTCTATGAAGAGCGCAAGCCTGATCTGGATGTGAATGACCGCGCCATTGATGCCTGGTTCGAGCGCATCACGCAGGGGCTGACGGAAGAGCAGGTCACGGACCTCAAGAAGCGCTTCGCCCGCGCCAATCAGGTTTACAAGGCGGATGACCGCATCCGGCTGATCGCCATGGATCTGGCGACCCATTTCGACAGCAATATCGACAGTGGCCTGAAGGGCATGCTGGCCTGTGACAGCAAGCTGTCTGCCATCCGCTACAAGCAGTATCTGGATGAGGTCGGTCTGTTCGAAAGCGCCATCGTCATGAGCCCGCCTGATACGCGCGAGGGCCATACGGAAGTGGATGAGCGCAGGCAGCCGGAAATTCAGGACTGGTGGAAGGAAAATGTCGGCAGTCAGAACGAGGAAGACTACACACGCGGCGTCATTGAGCGCTTCGAGAAGGACCCGGACCTCCGGCTGATCATTGTGGTCGATAAGCTGCTGACCGGGTTTGATGAACCCAAGAATGCGGTGCTGTATATCGACAAGCCCCTGAAGCAGCACAATCTGTTGCAGGCCATTGCCCGCGTGAACCGCCTACATGACCAGAAGAAGCATGGGCTTCTGATTGATTATCGCGGTATTCTGGCGGAACTGGACACCACACTGGCCCGGTATGACGAACTGGCGGCCGAGAATGTCGGCGGATATGACCCGAAGGACATTGCCGGGCTGTATAGCCAGATGAGCACGGAATACCGCGAACTCCCCGCCCTGCACAAAGCGCTGTGGGCCATTTTTGAGGGCGTGAAGAACAGAAGTGACCTCCAGCAGCTTCGCGCCGTCCTCATGCCCCGCATGGTGGAGGAACACGGCCAGATGGTGGATGTAAACCTCAAGCGCCGCGATGATTTCTATGAGGCACTGACGAAGTTTGCCGCCTGCCTGAAAGTGGCGCTGCAATCTGTGGCGTTCTTTGAGGACACCAGCTTTACGGAAAAAGACCGCGCCACCTACAAGGAAACGCTGAAGCAGATGACCAGCCTGCGCCAGATGGTCATGCAGGATACCGGTGAAACCGTGGACTTCGACCAGTATGCCGAACAGGTCAAAAAACTGCTGGACCGACATGTGGCGGGCGTGAAGGTCCATGAGTCCGAAGGGCTCTATGCCGTGGGCAAGATGGGCCAGAAGCCCGAAGACAACGAACCCGAAAACTGGAGCGAGGAGAAAACCCGCAACGAGACGGACCTGATCCGCACCCGTGTGACGAAAATGATCGACCACGAGATGCAGGATGATCCGTATGCGAAGGAAGCGTTCTCGGCCCTGCTGCGCAAGGTGATTGAAGAGGCGGAGAGCCTGTTCGACCACCCGCTCAAGCAGTTCATGCTGTTTCAGGAGTTTGAGGAGCAGGTGGCTGAACGCAAACTCAACAATATTCCGTCTGTTTTTGACGGGCATCGCCATGCGCAGGCCTATTATGGCGTGTTCCTGAAAACACTGGCCGCCATCTTCAACCATAAGCAGACGGACGAGGAGAACCAGCGCTGGGTTGATCTGGCGTTCGAGATCGACAGCATTGTGGACAAGGCCGTGCGGGAGAACTCGCTCAGCCGCCCGGATATGGAAAAGGCGGTCAGGAAAGAACTGCTGCCGCTGCTGTTCAGCACCGGCCAGAAAGCTGGCTTTGGCGTGGACAAGGCGCAGGAGATCATCGAGCAGGTCATCCAGATCATGCGGGCTGGTCCTGCTGATACAGTGCGTGGCTGAAATGGCAGAAACCCCATCTCGCATTCTGCCTTATGGAGGGGAGCAGATCCGCATAAATCTGATCCCCCGAGCACGCCCCGGCACAACCCTGCGGATCAAGGTGCATCCGGACCTACGTGTGGAGGCTTCTGTCCCAGATGGCACGACAGAGGCTGATCTGGACAAGGCTCTACACCAGAAAACCCGCTGGATCTGGCAGAAGCTGCGGGACTTCCGGGCGGTGCAGGAGCATGCCACACCGCGCGCCTATGTCAGCGGGGAAAGTCATTTCTATCTGGGACGGCGGCATCTGCTGAAGGTGCATCATCAGCCGGATGCGCCTGAGACCGTGCGGATGCTCCGTGGGCGGCTGGAAGTATCCGTGCAGGAACGTCACGCTCTGCGGATCCAGAAGATGCTGGAACTCTGGTATTTTACGCGGGCGCAGGAGGTGTTTCGCCACCGTCTGAACGCTCTCCTCCCCACAACACTGTGGGTGACAACGCCCCCTGCCCTGAAGCTTCAGATGATGCAGACCCAGTGGGGCAACTGCTCACCAGGGGGCACCATCACACTGAACCCGCATCTGGTCAAAGCTCCGCGTGACTGCATTGATTATGTGATTCTGCATGAGCTTTGCCACCTGAAGGAGCATAACCACGGACCTGCCTTCTGGGGACTCATGGAACGTGTCATGCCGGACTGGGAGCGGCATAAGGTCCGGCTGGACGGGATGGCGGAAATGATGCTGCAAAAATAACTCTATTTGACCGCAATGGGGAGGGAAGCCGAATGTCTGCTTCAGAACTGGCCTGATCATAAACTGCCACCATGGGAGCACGTATAGTCCTTGAATTTTCCATGAGGATTTTTCAGATTCTGACACGTGAGGATGAGGCCGTATAACTATTTCGGGTAATCTTCCGTCAAATGCAGAATCGACTGGCTGCGAAAAAAGTCAGGAGAACTAATTATCAAACGGAGAAAGTGCTTCAATAATTCGGCATTCTGAAATATTACCTCCCCCGCATGATTCTATCATCGTAGAAAGTTCATGGCGCAATGCGATGAGATCCGCAATTTTGCGCTCAATTTCTGCCATATGGTCACGAGCAATTCTATCAACTGTCTTACAATCCTGGGTTCCCTGATCCGTTAGGGATAATAGAGCTCTTACCTGGTCTAATGAAAAACCCAGATCCCGAGATCGACGAATAAAAGACAGTCTCGCGAGTGCCTCATCATCATAAGTGCGATAATTGCCATCGGTCCGCTGTGGCGGAGCCAGAAGACCGATCCGTTCGTAATAGCGGATCGTCTCGACTTTGGTATTCGTCGCCTTCCCCAAGGCACCAATCGATCGCATTCCCTGCCTCTTGACCCTGTAGTTGCTACAGGGAGCATACATTAAAACAGATGATTCGTCAGGGAGGCGCTGGATGGCAGGAGGATGCTGTGGTGGATGCACAGATACGCCGCTACCAATCAATAAATCATGGCGGAGAGCGCTCCTGATCGCGCTTTTTCTCAATGCCAGCATGTTTGCCGTTGAAGCTGGGGCTGGCGTGTCGGTTGGATCTGCATCCTTACAGGCGGACGCGATTGATTTCCTTGGCGACAGCGCCAACTACGCAATAAGCCTCAGTGTTGCCGGAATGGCATTGCGATGGCGAGCTGGCGCGGCCTTTCTGAAAGGCCTGACCCTGTTCGTGGCTGGGATATGGGTAATGGCCAATGCTGGGTGGATGGTAATGAACAGCAACCATCCGCCTCACCCAGACGCAATGGGCGGCATTGGTCTGCTTGCCCTCGCGGTCAATCTGGCCTGTGCCCTCATATTATGGACACACCGGAAAGGTGATGCCAACCGCCGTTCCGTATGGATCTGCTCTCGTAATGATGCGATCGGAAATGTTGCCGTTGTGCTGGCAGCTCTGGGCGTGTTTGGCACTCGTTCTGCGTGGCCGGATATTGCGGTAGCTGCCATCCTTGCGATGCTTGGTATTAGTGGAGGTGTGCAGATTATGCGACAATCGAGAGTAGAACTAACAGATAACAAATCAGATATATCACGACATATCAATGTATAAATCATATAATACTCTAGAATATATTAAGCAGGTAAGGAGACGCACACGCTATAATGCGGCATTCATTCTCCTGATTTTTCCCCTGCTCTGTGGCTGTACAAATAGTGATCACTCAAATATTTCGCCGGAATCAGATGTCCAGAAATTTTCCAGCCGTCAATTTACGGATGCCGGATTGCAAGAATTCATTACAAAAGTTCTCGGACCAAACGTATCGAGTCAGGAAAACGCATGGGGCATCACTCGCCTGACGCTTGCTACCTTGTATTTTCATCCCGATATCCTTGTAGCTAAAGCTGAACTGGAAACGGCTCGCGCTGGAATCAAGACAGCCGGTCAACTGCCCAATCCCAGTTTCACGGTGCTGGGTGGCCCATCGGCTCATTACGTCGGCTACGGCGCGTCAATACTGATCGAATTTTTCGGCAGGCGTTATCACCGTATCAAAGAAGCCAGATATCGGGCTGCCGTCGCGCAATGGGAAGTCATCAATACTGCATGGAAACTACGCAGCGACACGCGGTCTGCTCTTCTCGGCGTCTGGGCTGTATCCGGGCGCCTCAAGCTTGTGGAAGAGACTGCGGCAGCTAAACGCGAACTCTTTACCCTGGAACAGGCACGTTTTGATCAGGGGCGAGCATCCGCTCTCGAAATATCGCAGGTACGGACGGAAATGATCCATGCCGAGTTGTCTGTCAGTGATCTGCGGCGCGAGTATGCCGTCCGTAAGGCAGCTCTGGCAGGAGCAATCGGGGTTCCTGCCGAAGCACTTGATTCCATTGCTCTTGATACAAAAGCATTTGATGTCTGTCCCGACCTCATGGAATACCGCGATTCACAGGACATGAGATACCAAGCCGTAATGCAACGCGCGGATCTGCGGGAACTTCTTGCGTCTTATGACGCCGCCCGACAGGCTCTACGGGTCGAAGTTTCCCGACGCTATCCCGATGTCACCATCAGTCCCGCCTATAACTGGGATTTTTCAAATCGCTTTGAGGTAAATCCCTCTCTGCAAATTCCGATTTTCAATCAGAACGAAGGCCCCATAGCTGAAGCTGTTGGGCAGGAGCATGAGGCGGCGGCTCGTCTCCGGCGTGCAGAGAACACGGTGTTTAAGTCCATCTCGCAGGCTACGGCCAATTACCGCGGCACGACATCAATTCTGCTACAGGCGGATGAACTTGCCAAAACCGTACGGGTAAGGCTGAACCAGATGCAGCACCGCCTTCAGTCAGGCGCAATCGACCGACCAACGATGGTTATGACTCATATAGAGCAGATTCAAGCAGAGACCGCTCTTCTTGAAGCAGAAATTCAGCAACGGCAAGCCATAGGTCAGATCGAAGATAGCATGCAGCAGCCCATTTTTGATCACACCAGTGCCGCGCAGGTTTCCGGCCTGCTTGAAAATAACCAAAGGAACTCACCATGAAAGCGAGGGCCTTCTGGCTGCCTCTTGTAGGTCTTTCTGTCTTCCTAGTTCTAAACGTGGCGGACATTGCTATTGCAGATGATGATGATCCACCAGTTTCGGTTCTTGGCGCAGAGGCGACCGTGACGGTCTCCCCGGAAGCAGTTACGAAGAGTGGCATCGCTTCTGCACGACCCAGCATCGTGCCTTGGAGAAAGTTGGTTCCCGCCTATGGTTACGTTCTGAACGCAACACAACTTATCACTCTTGTTAGTGATTATGCTGACATGAAAGCGCGGCTGGAGAGCATGCAGGCACAGCAGACGCTTGCCCGTGCGAAACTCGATCGTGACAAAGGACTGTATCGCGACCGGCAGAATATCTCTCAGGAACAATTCCAGGAGACAACAGCCAGATTTCAGTCCAACTCAGCTATGGTAAAAGCAGAACAGGTCCGGGTGAATAACGCACTTAATATTATCAGACAGCAATTTGGTTCGGTCATATCTGACGCTACCGAAAAAAATACAATTTTCATTACACAGTTACTTCAACAACAAGTGGTCTTGGTCAAGGTGACCCTTCCACCAGATACGGATCTACCAACCCCACCAAGTCAGGCGTATGTGACCGATTATGGAAACACGGGTGGACACGGGACAATGCTCCACTATTTGTCTCCTGTAACCATGACCGATCCTGCTATTCAGGGGCGTAGCTTTTTCTATTTTGCGTCGGCTGAAAGTCAGCTTGTCGCGGGCATGAATGTTTCCGTTCTCCTGCCTACCGAAGAGGAACGTCCCGGTATCCGGATACCTGCATCAGCTATTATCTGGCTGCAAGGTAAGTCGTGGATATACCGTGATAACGGACACGGAAAATTTACACGCCTACCCCTTACGACCGACGTGCCGGACCGAGAAGGTGGCTACCTGATCCAAGATACTCCAGGACAAATCACACACGAAACGCAAATCGTCGTAGAGGGTACGCAATTACTTCTGTCTGAAGAATTCCGAGCTCAGCTTGAATCAGGAGACGATGACGACTGATGACGGGACGTTCTTTCAGCCTTCAGGCAGCTATTATCGGGTTTTCGATCCGCTTCCGGGGCGTGGTTATCGCAACCGCATGTCTGTTGTTCTTCTATGGCCTGTATGGCTTGAGACATGCCAGCTATGATGTGTTTCCGGAATTCATTCCGCCACGGGTCACGATCCAGACCGAAGCCGCTGGTTTTACGCCGGAACAGGTCGAAACATTGGTTAGTCGCCCAATGGAAATTGCCCTGAGCGGCCTCCCGGGTATTCAGCGCGTGCAATCGACTTCGATTCAGGGACTGTCAGTCGTCAACGTCCTGTTTGCGACATCGACCGATATTTATCGCGCCCGGCAACTGGTCGGGGAACAAATGAATGTTGTTGCACAGCAATTGCCAGCCGGTGTTCATGCTCCGACTATGACGCCACTGACCTCATCCGCCGGTCTGGTACTGGTGATTGGTCTGACGTCGGAACAACAGTCCCTTATGCAGTTGCGCACGCTTGCTGACTGGTCATTAAGGCCGCGTCTGCTGGCGTTGCCTGGTGTGGCTGGAGTCAGTGTGTTTGGCGGGGAGCGTCGGTCACTCCAGATACAGGTACATCCAGACCAACTCATCTTGCATCATATCGGACTTGATGACGTCCTTGCGGCTGCCCAGGAAGCAACTGGCATACAGGGGGCCGGCTTTATTGATACCCCGAACCAAAGAGTCGTTCTTCAGTCTGACGGTCAGGCCCTGACGCCAGAAAGTCTGGCCCGCACTGTGATTGTCCGCTCTGATAATGGTGCTGTCACACTGGGCAGTATTGCCACTGTAACTGAAGCCCCTATTCCCGCCTTCGGCGCGGCCAGTATCGAGGGAAAGACAGGCATTGTGGTTAATATATGGGAACAGTACGGTGCCAATACGATGGCTGTGACCCGGGAAATCGAGGCGGCACTTACCGATTTCCGCCCGCAATTGCAGGGACAGGGGATTACATTGCATGCTGACCTGTTCCGACCCGCCAATTTCATTACGACCGCATTGGGGAATGCCACACAAGCATTGCTTCTGGGCGGTTTTCTGGTGGTTGCCGTAATCTTTCTTTTCCTTTTTGACCTGCGAACCGCTGCAATCTGTTGCGCCACCATACCTTTGGCTATTCTGATAGCCCTGTCGTTGCTGGAGACACTCGGGGTTACTTTGAATGCCATGACCCTGGGGGGGCTTGCTATCGCCATCGGCGAGGTCGTGGATGACGCCGTGATCGGGGTCGAAAATGTTACACGCCGATTGCGTGAAAACCGGCTTCTGGTCCAGCCCGCATCTACAGCGCGCGTCGTACTCGATGCATGCGTTGAAGTCCGCAGTGCAGTGGTTTACGCGACCTTTGCTGTCATTATCGTTTTCTTGCCTGTCATCGCCCTTCCCGGACTTTCGGGACGACTGTTTGCTCCACTGGCAACAGCTTATGTTCTTGCGGTCATGGCTTCTCTTGCCGCTGCTGTAACCGTTGTACCTGCACTCTGCGCATGGCTCTTGGCGACGCCTGGAGAAACCCGGAGAGAGCCCCCCCTGGCAGGGTGGACCGCCAGAGCTTATGAACGTCTTCTGGCCAGATTAATGCGCCATCCCCGATTTGTTATAGGCGGGATGATCCTGACCACCTTGATAGGGTTTGCGGCCCTTCCATTCCTTGAAAGCGATTTCATTCCTGATTTCAAGGAAGGTCACCTTATCATTCATATGACGGCAGTTCCGGGGACTTCCCTGGAACAGTCTCTGAAATTAGGTAGACAGGTTACAGAAAAACTTCGTCAGCTTCCCGAAATCCGTTCGGTTGCTCAGAGAGTCGGACGCGCCTCGCTGGATGAGGACACGTCTGGACCACATACCAGCGAGTTTGAGGTTGATTTGAATCAGGTGGATGGGAAGGCTTCCCGACAGATTGATGCCCGCGTTCGCAAAGCGCTTGACGGGTTCGTTGGGGCCAGTTTTTCTGTCAGTAGTTTTTTGACGATGCGCGTAAACGAAACCCTTTCTGGTTCGTCTTCGGCTGTGGCAATCAATATTATTGGCGATGATCTGGATGTATTGGATATCCAGGCAAATAATATTGTCCGCATGTTGCATCAGATACATGGCGCAACAGATGTCTGGATAGAAGCACCTCCTGGTGTTCCGGAACTTGCTATTCGGCTACGCCCTGCTGATCTGGAGCGCTGGGGGCTTCGGTCGGCGGATGTACTCCGATCCATCCATACAGCCTGGCAGGGTGAAACCGTGGGGCAGATATACGAGCGTTCTGCGGCTTTTAATGTTATGGTTCGTCTTGATGACGCAAGTCGTAATGATGTTGCGTCTGTCGGTTCCCTGCCACTGCATACTGTTCACGGAAACTACGTACCACTCCGCGCTGTTGCAGACATATATGAGACGAACGGTCGCTATCAGGTGTCACATCTGGGAGCACAGAGAACACAGACTGTCACCGCAAATGTTACAGGACGATCAGCTCAATCTTTCGTTCAGGACGCACGCACGGCTATAGCAAAAAATATCAAACTGCCTCTTGGAACCTACGTTCAGTTTACATCCGCAGCGGAAGCTGAATCACAATCACGCAAGGAACTGTTTATAAATTCCGGGCTCGCTGCCATAGCGGTCATGATTCTGCTCTCAATAATCACACAAGGATGGCGCAATCTCGCTCTGATACTCGTCAATCTTCCCTTCGCATTTGTAGGCGGCATTCTGACAATCATTGTTTCCGGCACAACGCTAACTCTTGGGGCAACAGTCGGCTTCGTTACACTATTCGGGATTACGCTTCGGAATTCGGTGATGATGATTTCGCATTTTGAGGCTTTGGTCGAGCGGGAAGATCTTACATGGGGAGTAACAACAGCGCTCCGGGGGGCCAGAGACCGTGTCGTCCCCGTACTCATGACATCGCTCGTTACGGCGCTTGGACTGGCGCCTCTGGCTGTTGATATGAATGCGCCTGGGCGGGAAATCGAAGGACCTATGGCCGCTGTCATTCTTGGAGGGCTCATGACATCAATGATACTTAACCTGTTTGTTTTGCCTATTCTTGCTGTTAGATTTGGTAGTTTTTCTGAAAACGAAACGGGAGTTCCGGAAACCTTGTTCAAGTGACAGGTATGGGCCACTGCTGCACAGAACTACTTGAAGATTATGTCCGATATGCCAATAGAACCCAGAATGAAAACTGCTTCCGTATCACGCTCGGCCACCATTCGGTCTGGCTCGACCTTCTGGTTGGGTTCGGAATTGCCTTCATGAATCTTGACGCTGTCCAGAAAATCTGGATTGCCGCCCGCACCGAACATCATCGTGTCAAGGCCGAAAACCGAAAGCATCGTTGCCGGATCCAAATGATTTATACTCCCTGCCCAGTGGCTTCGGGCGTGTCTTGCTACGGCCAACCTAAGCGCCTGTATTCTTGCTGGTTATTTCCCATAACGATCACCCCACTCTCGGCTCCAAGTGATAGCGGGGGACTGCGCGGACTATGTCCGTTATGCGAAAGGCGAGCCAACCCACTTTTATGTCCGACATGTAGGCGGAAGCGGTCGTTTGCATTCAAACGATCATCCCCCAAAGGCCATCCTTCGACCTCAGGGCGCTAGTCTGGTTCTGCAGCGCTTTTGCGAAGGCGACCCTCCCCATGCCGGACATAGGTCGGCTACTCTCTTGAAGGTTGGGAAGCGGTTATTCTTCGGCGTCGCGCCGGAAAAGATTGATGCGAATTTCGCCGAACCAGCCTTTGCCTACAGACGAGATGATTTTACGCGAAACGAGCCAGGCTGCGAACGCAGCGTTGGTCTGCGTGTTTTCGAGCAGCGGAATTCCATAGCCTCGCTTGATCCCGGAAAAGGGCCTAGGGAGCTCGGCCAGAATCTCGCGGACGTCGTCGTCGCTTAGAAGCGACTGGTAGCGATTGAACAATCTGACCTGAACCTCGATCGGCCGCGTGGCCAAGATGATAGCGCGCGCGGGGCCCGTGCTGAGCCCGGGCAGGTCGGCTCCGGTTCTTTCCAGTATGGCGCCCACGACGCGCGCCCGTGTCGCGAGCCCGGAGAGCTGAGCGAGATCCATCGATCGTATGATCGCCACTTTGTGCCCGTCACCAATCGGGCTGCCAAGCAGGGCTTCCCGGAAATCGTCGTCGATCGAAAGCGTGGCCTGCTCTTTCAGGAATGGTTCGATGTTTCTGATCGCAAACGCAAGGCGAAGGTCATCGTGGGCGCTGAGGAAATCCAGCGCCTCCCCCGAAAAAGCGACACTTCCTTCTTCGATCAAGATCTGCAGCTTGGGGACGTCCACGCCATCCGGGAATTGCGAATAGCCTCTCGGCAAGGCCCGAACGTAGGTCCGATAGGCCGCCTCGGTCAGTCCATCATTCTCGATTAGGAAAAAATGGAGCGGTGCCACGCCTTCGTCGTCGGGCATGGGTTCGGCCGAAAGCGCCGCTTGCGGCGCGTCCATATTGAGAAAGGTGGTGAGGCTCTCGGAATCGAATGCCTCGCTGGAAAGGAAGGCTCGGACGTTCTCCCAGGACGGTGCGATCCGGCCTAGTTGAAACGCCGGGCTATGGAAGCGCGCCGGCACCACTGCCAGAATGGGAATGACTGCCGACTGCGTCCGGAGAAAGGCGACCAGATCGTCGAAATCTGCGTCGTCTCGCGCGAGGATGGCGAGGATAGTGGCGGTGCTCTCTTGCCGATTATCGGGAAGACCTATCAGGACGAGCTTCAGATGCCCCGCGAATTCACGCTCGATCCTTGCGGTAAGCGGGTCGTTCGCGATCTGGGAGATAGTGGTATAATGACGCGTATGCAGAGACTGCATGTCGCCCTCGCCCAGGACGGTCTGAACGGCATAGTCCAGATTGTCGATCGTAAGCGTGTAAAGCCCCGCCTCGAATAGGAAGCGCGCAATCCCGGGAAAGCCATCGACGCTACGCAGGCTTTCCAGCTCGAAGCCAAGAGCTTCCAGCCGTGACGGTTCGAAGCCAACACCTAGCGCCAGTATTTCGGCAAGATTCGCAGCGAGGAATTCTGGAAGTTCGGCATATTTTTCCGGCAGCGCCTCGAGCGTGGCGAGCGGTAAATGCGCGATCAGCTGCGCGAAGTGGGGCAGATGCCTGGGGTTGACGAGGATCGCGGGGATGAAGCCAACCCATGACTGGACCATACCGGCGACGAATTTCGGCACCTGCGTGCCGGAAGCGTAATAGCTCGTGAAGAAACTATCGATCGTGTCGAATTCGGATTCCAGATAGCCGAACATGTCGGCGATGTGGGAGGCATAGAGCACCGGCTCGGAGAGCAGGCAATCGACGATTTTGACGTTGAGCACGTAGCTTTGCCGGAAATCTTCGTCGCGCATCGCGGCTATGACCTCCTTAGGATTGTCGATCGGGAAGCCGGCTTCCGGCGTGATGAAGCCGCGAATCTTGATGAGATATTTGTTGTCGTTCGGAGAAAGGCGGCCGGAATGGAATAGCGACGTGTATTGGTAGTACGTGTCGTCGAGATGGCCTTCAAGGATCAGGAAGCGCGCGAGCTCACTCCTTTCGTCGAAGGCGTTGAAAAGTGCGTCGAGCCCGTCCGTATCGAGCCGAATGATCTCATTGAATTTGGCGCCGCGCAGGCCAGCGCTCTTCGTCCGCAGAAGGCGAAGTTTTCTGGCGGCCGCAGTTCTGAATTCGGCACCCCTGCGCTCGATCTCTTCTTTGCGCTGTCTGTAGGTCCGAGAAGGGTCGACTTCGGCTTCAAGCGTCGAGAGATTGACCTGACTCTGATGCCCCTGTTGCGATCGAAAGGTCACATTCGAGCTGTTGATGAGCTGGTCGAATATGTCGGGCTTGGCGATCGATGAAATCTCGATCCAGTTCTGCCTGTTTATCGTCAGGAGCGACATGTGTCCGGGGATCCTCTCGATCACCGCCATCGCGTAGATCCTGCGCAATTCCAAAAGGTCGGATGGAATTTGCCGCTCCGCGACGTCTATTTCGCCTTCTAGGCGCTCGATCTGGGCTTTGTACTCCGCCTCGGCATGCACAATGAATTCCTCGTGTCGGTCGAGGATCCGTGCGAGATTGCCTTTGCCACGGTGTAGCGCCTCGAAATCCTGGGGAAAGACATTCTTGTAGATGAGTATGGCGAGGAGCTTGGTTGCATTCAGATCATTGCCACCGTCGGTTTCCAGGTTCGCGGCGTAGATCGCATATTCGTTGAAGATGTTCTGGATAAGTCTCAAATCATTGAGATAGCGCGATACCTCTCGCAGGAACTGCCGGTCGAGCCGATCATCCAGGGCCAGGCGCTTGCCCTGCTCCAGCATCTTATGTGGACGGCCGTTTAAGCGCAATACCTCATAGTGTTCTCCCGATGTCATTTCCAAAATGTATTATTCTACCGGCTGGATGATGCATACCGATTTAACGTGAAGACCCGGTCAGATGCGCTC
>Ga0214927_100232_pt1 | contig 17274 bp, 16 predicted proteins | sample Stichaenrichm16X_FD_168612 | JGI IMG/M metagenome (GOLD analysis project Ga0214927, IMG submission 168612) | Xylose enriched microbial communities from anaerobic bioreactor in Madison, Wisconsin, United States - 16X | ecosystem: Engineered > Bioreactor > Anaerobic > Unclassified | place: USA...
ACCCTGAATAGGCTATTTTCGTACCAGATACACAGAAATGCTCACAATATTTGACTCATTCTTTATTTTGAGGAACAATGAAAACCTTTATTTTTCAGGCAAAAAGTGCTTGACAATGTAGGGAGGTTTTCACTATGGCTTATTTACCAGGATTTTTCGGAGAGAATTTATTAGACGACTTTATGGACAGTGTTGATCAGTTTTGGAATGGCCCATCAGTCCGCAGCGCAAGCAATGCCGCTTATGGCCTTATGAGAACAGATATTAAGGAGAACGGTAATAACTACGAGCTGTCAGTTGAGCTCCCTGGATTCGATAAGAGCGATATCTCAGTTGAGCTTAAAGACGGCTATCTGAACCTTTCCGCTAAGCATTCTGAGAACAAGGAAGACAAGGACAACGAAGGCAAGGTTCTTCGTCAGGAGAGATACAGCGGAAGCGTCGCCCGTTCCTTCTATGTTGGCGAGGACTTAAAGCAGGAAGATGTCCATGCGAAGTATGACAATGGTATCCTTGAGCTCACATTCCCGAAGCAGGAAGCTCGCGAGAAGCTGCCGGAGAGCCATATCATAGAGATCCAGTAAGCTGATTTTATATTTTTTATAATCAGGGGCGCGGCACTTTTCTGCCGTGCCCCTTCGTATCCTTTTATAGAGAGGAGGCATAACCGTGAATATACAGAAATTTACCCAGAAAAGTATGGAGGCCATTCAGGACGCCGGGAAACTCGCGTCTGACTATGGCAACCAGGAGATAACCCAGGAGCATCTTCTGCTGGCTCTTTTGCAGCAGGAAAACGGGCTTATCCCAAAGCTTTTCCAGAAGATGGATATAGATGTGGGCTATTTTACAAATGATGCGACGATGATGGTCCAGAACCTGCCAAAGGTGTCAGGCGCGGGACAGAATTACGTCGGAAAAGGTTTGAACGATGTCCTGATCCACGCCGAGGATGAGGCGAAGAAGATGGGCGACGACTATGTTTCAGTCGAGCACATTTTCCTGTCTATGATCAGATTTGCGACAGGATCAGTTAAAGATAAATTCAGAGAGTTTGGAATCACCCGCGAGAGATTCCTCGAAGCTCTTTCGACTGTCAGAGGGAATCAGAAGGTTACGACTGATAACCCTGAGGATACTTATGACTCCCTTGAGAAATATGGCGAGGACCTTGTGAAGAAGGCCAGAGACCAGAAGCTCGATCCTATCATCGGACGTGATGACGAGATCAGAAATGTGATCAGGATCCTCTCCCGTAAGACGAAGAACAATCCTGTACTTATCGGCCAGCCTGGTGTCGGCAAGACCGCAGTCGTAGAAGGTCTCGCACAGCGTATTGTGAAGGGCGATGTGCCGGATAACCTGAAGGATAAGACCATTTTTTCACTGGATATGGGTGATCTTATCGCCGGTGCGAAGTACAGAGGCGAGTTCGAAGAGAGACTTAAGGCAGTGCTGAACGAGGTTAAGAAGTCCGAGGGCAGGATAATCCTCTTCATCGATGAGCTGCACCTTATAGTCGGAGCTGGAAAGACAGAAGGCTCGATGGATGCCGGAAACCTTTTAAAGCCTATGCTTGCGAGAGGCGAACTGCACTGCATCGGTGCCACTACTTTGAACGAGTACCGTGAGTACATAGAGAAGGATGCCGCTCTCGAGCGTCGTTTCCAGAGGGTCCTTGTGGATGAGCCTTCAGTGGATGAGACTATTACTATACTCCGTGGCCTGCGTGAGAATTACCAGACTTACCATGGCGTCCGCATCACTGATAACGCGCTTATAGCAGCCGCAGAGCTTTCAAACAGGTATATTACAGACAGGTTCCTCCCTGACAAGGCGATTGACCTTATTGATGAGGCCTGCGCCCAGATCAAGACTGAGAAGAACTCGAAGCCTGAAGAGATAGATGAACTTGAACACCGTAACATTCAGCTGAAGCTTGACGAGATGTCCCTCGAGAAGGAGACAGATGACATGTCGAAGCAGCGTCTTGAGGATGTAAAGAAAGAGCTCGCTGAGAACAACGAAAAGCTCGACTCCTTGAATGCTGAATGGGAGAACGAGAAGAATGCTGTCGACCGTCCTGCCAAACTCCGTGAGCAGATCGCGAATCTCCACAAACAGATGGAGCTGGCTGAGCGCCAGGGCGACTATACGAAGATGGCTGAGATCCAGAACGGCAGACTCCCTGAGCTTACGAAGGAGCTGAATACTGAAGAGGCCAAGGTCAAGGATGACAATTTAAAGCTTGTACACGAGGCAGTGGATGAGGACGAGATCGCCGAGATAGTAAGCCGCTGGACAGGTATTCCTGTAACGAGGCTGAATGAGTCGCAGCGTGAGAAGATCCTTCACCTCGACGATAAGCTGCATCAGAGAGTCATCGGACAGGATGAGGCAGTTGAGAAAGTCTGCGATGCAATCTTAAGAAGCCGTGCAGGCATAAAGGATCCGAACAGGCCGATTGGTTCGTTCCTCTTCCTTGGACCTACAGGTGTCGGCAAGACCGAGCTTGCCAAGACTCTGGCAGAGGCGCTTTTCGACAACGAGAACAATATTGTCCGTATCGATATGACCGAGTACATGGAGAAATACTCAGTCTCCCGTCTTATCGGAGCGCCTCCTGGATATGTGGGCTATGATGAAGGTGGCCAGCTGACTGAGGCTGTCAGGAGAAAACCGTATTCAGTTGTACTTTTCGATGAGGTCGAGAAGGCACATCCTGATGTGTTCAATATTCTGCTTCAGGTACTTGATGACGGCCGTATCACTGATTCGCAGGGCAGGACCGTGGACTTCAAGAACACGATCATCATAATGACTTCGAACCTCGGCTCTCAGGAACTTTTGAACGGAATCAATGCCGATGGAAGCATTTCGGACAGTGCGAGGGCATCTGTCGAGGCAGACTTGAAGAAACAGTTCAGACCAGAGTTCTTGAACAGACTCGACGAGATAGTCATGTTCCATCCGCTTACTAAGGACGATATCGGGCACATTGTAGGACTTCTTATGAGAAGACTGAACAAGAGACTCTCTGAGAGAGAATTCAAGGTCGAGCTGACTCCTGAAGCCAGGAGCTATATCATCGACCGCGGATTCGACCCGGTTTATGGCGCGCGTCCACTCAGACGATTCCTGCAGAAGCATGTTGAGACGCTTGCCGCGCGGATAATCCTCGAGGGAAAAGTCAACAAGGGCGATACCATCGTCATCGACAAGAAGGCACCGACCAAGCCGGCTGTGCCGAAGGACCCGAATGGCGACGACCTCTTTACCGAAGACGGCCATGTCGAGAACAACCTCGATTCGCTGATGGGCGGAGCGGCTATTGAAGATCTCTACGCCTATGTCAAACGATGACATTTAATGGATAGAAGAAAGCCTCCCATTCTGCTATACTGTTAGCAGATGGGAGGCTTTTTTTATGTATATAGCAAGTGACAAACGATATGAAAAAATGAAATATAACCGGGTCGGAAGGAGCGGCCTGAAATTTCCAGCTGTCTCGCTCGGTTTCTGGCACAACTTCGGCAATAATGGCAGTTACGAAAATATGCGGCAGATGATGCGGACTGCTTTTGACCTCGGTATCACCCAGTTTGACCTGGCAAATAACTATGGGCCGGATTATGGTCAGGCTGAGAAAAATGCCGGCAGAATTCTGCATGAGGACTTCATGCCTTACAGGGATGAGCTTGTGATCACGTCGAAAGCCGGATACGATATGTGGCCCGGCCCATATGGAAACTGGGGCAGCAGGAAGTACCTTATCGCAAGCTGCGACCAGTCTCTGAAAAGGCTGGGGCAGGACTATGTCGATATCTTTTATCATCACAGGCCGGACCCTGACACGCCGCTCGAGGAGACAATGGAGGCGCTGCTTCAGATCGTGCGAAGCGGAAAGGCTCTCTACGCTGGAATTTCTAATTACAACGCCGAGCAGACGACGGCTGCAGTAAAGATCGCGAAAAAGATCCACCTGCCGCTTATAGTCAACCAGAGGCGCTATTCTATTTTTGACAGAAAAATAGAACGGGAAAACCTGAAAAGCACGGCTGAAAAAATGGGCATCGGGATCATTGCCTTCAGCCCGCTGGCACAGGGACTTCTGACTGACAGGTATATAAACGGGATTCAACCAGACAGCCGCATAGCCCACGATGGGAGATATCTCCACAAAGAGGATCTGACTGAAAAGAAATTAAAAGCTATCGTCCAGTTAAATGATATGGCTGCTGCCCGTGGCCAGTCGCTTGCAGACATGGCGCTTGCCTGGATCATGAAGGACAACACAGTGTCGTCAGTGATAATCGGGGCCTCAAAGCCAGAGCAGATAGAGGACAATGTCAGGTTCCTTGAGAACAGCAGCTTTTCAGCGGAGGAGCTTAAAAAGATTGACGACATCTCAAAAAGCGTGATGTAACAATCAGACAGCAACAAAGAGCCATGCACAGCTGGTAATGTCTGGCGCTCCGCGGATCCGGAGATTACTTTGACAAGTCTCTCGATTTCTGAGCGGCAGTCCTTACTGCGTCGATCATTGCGGCCCTGAGTCCGTCTCTTTCCAAAGCGGCAACTCCCTCAATGGTAGTTCCTGAAGGGGAGGTGACTGCGTCCTTTAATTCGCCCGGGTGTCTGCCTGTGTCGAGGACCATTTTTGCAGAGCCGAGGACGGACTGGGCTGCGAAGATATAGGCCTGCTTTCTAGGCATGCCCTCGGCTACAGCGGCGTCTGCCATGGCTTCGATCACCATATAGATAAATGCGGGTGATGAACCTGAGACTCCGGTAACTGCGTCCATAAGGCTTTCAGGTACGAATTCAGCTTTTCCGAAACTGTTGAAGAGGTCGATGGCTGTTTTTCTGTCATCATCAGTCGATTTCTCATCGGAGCAGAGGGCGCTCATAGCCTCGCCGACCATGGCCGGAGTGTTTGGCATAGAGCGGATTATGTGAAGGTCACCGCCGAGGATGAAATGGAGCTTCTTTAAGTCAAAGCCGGCTGCAATAGAGATGATAAGCTGGTCTTCGGTCAGGACGTGCTTTACCTCTGCGGCGACATCCGGAAGTACGTTTGGCTTTACCGCAAAAAATACAATGTCGGCATTGGCGGCTTCGCAGTTGTCGAGAGTCATTTCAATGCCGAGTTCTGAGGCGATGCGGTTTTTCGTCTCTTCGGTGTGGCAGGAGGCAATGACCTGATCCTTAGATGCCAGGCCATTTTTCAGGATGCCTTTCATAATGGCAGTTCCCATGTTTCCGGCGCCGATAAAACCTATTTTTTTTCTCATATTAAAGACCACCTTTCCTGAGATAAGAGCTGTTTCAATTGAGCTGCTCAGATAAAAACGTTTTTCGATTGCTGGAACTAATTGTATCACAAAAGAATTGTTTTGTGGTAGAATGAAACAAATGTACTTTTTCTAAGGAGATTCATATGGATTTATTTGATTATATGGCTCAGGAAAAAAAGAAGGAGGAGGCGCCCCTTGCCGCGCGGATGAGGCCACAGTCGCTCGATGAGATCGTCGGTCAGGAGGATATCATCGGAAAGGATAAGATGCTCTACCGCGCTATAAAGGCGGATAAGCTCTCGTCGGTCATTTTTTACGGGCCGCCGGGAACCGGAAAGACCACGATCGCCAAGGTCATCGCGCACACGACGAGCTCGGAATTCTGCCAGATAAATGCGACCGTATCCGGCAAGAAAGATATGGAGGACGTTGTATCTAAAGCGAAGGACTCGCTCGGTATGTACGGGAAGAGGACGATCCTTTTTATCGATGAGATACACAGATTTAACAAGGGGCAGCAGGACTATCTGCTCCCGTTTGTCGAGGACGGGACTATAATCCTTATCGGAGCGACGACTGAGAATCCGTATTTCGAGGTGAACAAAGCTCTGCTGTCGAGGTCTATTATCTTCGAGCTGCATTCCCTTACCTTTGAAAATATTAAAACAATACTTAATAGAGCCTTGACCGATCAGAATAAAGGCCTCGGCAGGCTTGACATTAAAGCCGATGAGGATGCCATTGATTTTCTCGCAGACATGGCAAATGGGGACGCAAGGAGAGCCTTAAATGCCCTTGAACTCGCTGCTCTTACCACAACACCGGACGCAGACGGAGCGATCCATATTGACAGGGAAGTTGCGTCAGAGTGCATCCAGAAGCGGGTGATCGGATACGACAAAAAGGGCGACGGACACTACGATACGATATCTGCTTTTATCAAGAGTATGCGTGGGTCGGATCCGGACGCAGCAGTCTACTATCTTGCGAAGATGCTTACAGCCGGAGAAGATATCAAGTTTATCGCGAGAAGAATCATGATCTGTGCATCGGAGGACGTAGGAAACGCGGACCCGATGGCGATGGTAGTAGCGGCGGCAGCAGCTTCAGAAGTTGAAAGAGTTGGCCTTCCGGAGAGCCAGCTGATCTTATCGCAGGCCGCGATCTACGTGGCTTGTGCGCCGAAGTCGAACAGCGCGACAAACGCTATCTACAAGGCGATGGACGTGGTTAAGGATACGATGACGGATGAGGAGCCCTCGTATCTTAAAGATGCGCACTACGGCGGTTCATCGAAGCTTGGACATGGAATCGGGTACAAATATCCGCACGACTATCCGGGGCACTATGTAAGACAGCAGTATCTGCCGGACGCAGTGCAGGGAACTGTTTTCTACGAGCCTTCGGATCAGGGAAGAGAAGCAGAGATCAGGAAGCGGCTTGAGAGCCTGAAAAATTCATGATTTGGTAGTCAACCTTTTGACCACCAAATCATAATATAACGAAAAGACCGGGCCACTCGTTTGAGTGGCCCGGCTTTTTTAAAGGGAAGTAAAAAAGGTTTTAAAGAGCTGCTTCGTACAGCCTGCTGATATCTTCTTTCGTGTAGCTCCCCGGAGTGTTTTTGATGTTTCCGGCCGAAACCTTGAGGCAGTTTTCGGTAAGCCACGGGATATCCTCTTTCTTGATACCAAGATCTGTAAGTGTGATATTTAGATCGATATCGGAGAGAAGGTTTCTGACTTCTCCGGCACAGTCCTCAGCAGTGAATCCACCGAGCATACGGGCGATACGGCCAAATTTCAATCTGTTGTGGCTGAATTCGGACTCGATAACCACAGGAGTCAGAGCCGCAAGGCCTTTGCCGTGAGTTGCGTTTACTTTGCCGCTTACCGGGTGCTCCATGCCATGGGCAAGAGTTACACCTGCGGTATTTATTACCATGCCGCCGAAAGTAGCTCCGAGTGTGATGGCTGCCCAGGCTTCGTCGCTGTCATCGCCCTTGTAGAGCCTGACAAGATTTTCAGCGATAAGAGGTATAGCGTAGAGGCAGAGGGCGTCGGTAACAGGCTGTGCATTTCTCGCTGTGAATGCTTCCATGCAGTGGCAGAGGGCATCGAATCCGACAGAAGCGAGAACGCTCTTTGGCATCGTCTTCATGACATCCGGATCTACGATGGAATCCTTTGCGACGATCGCAGGAGTTCGAAGCGACTTCTTGTCGCCGGTCGCAGGATCTGTAAGAACTGCGAAACCGTTGGCCTCGGAACCTGTGCCGCAGGTGGTAGGGATAAGTACGAGAGGGAGGGCTGCTGCACTTGATTTCCTGCCGAAGATGTAATCTGAAATATCACCGTCATTTTTTGCCATGAAGGCGATTGCCTTGGCGCAGTCCAGAACGCTTCCGCCGCCGACTGCGACGATTACTTCAACGCTGTCGTCCTTTGCCTTGGCGGCTCCTTCCATAGCAGTTGTCGTAAGTGGGTTAGGAGTTACCTTGTCAAAAATCTCAGTGGACATTCCAGCCTGATCCAGCAGTCCATTGATCTTGTAGAGAAGTCCTGATTTTTTCGAACTCGAGCCACCGGTTACGATCATGGCTTTCTTTCCATAGGCGCTTGCGAGCGTTCCGACCTCGGAAACTTTTCCGGCACCGAAATGGATATTTACAGGGAGAAAATAGCTGAAATCTGAGGACATTGCAGGAATGTCGTCTGCGGCAGCTTCCTCTCTGCCGAGAGATTTCTCGATGCTCCAGACGGCACTTGCGGCAGCTTTGCCCGCAGGAGCAGCTCCCTCGACAGGCTTGCCGTTTATCATTGCGTTGAGCGGAGCGTAGTAACCGAACTTATCCTTATATACAGCTTTGCAGCCGATTATGAAGAAGATGCCGAGAACGTACCAGCCTCCGGCGATAGCCCACTCCTGTGGAGCAAGGGCAGCACCTGAATTCGGAAGGATGTAGAGGAAAAGCATGATTCCGGATGTGATGACTGCAATAGTGCCGCAGAGCATGCCGTGGCTTACTTTGTAGGGACGGGCCATGTTTGGTTCTTTTTTCCTTAAAATAAGGAATGACATCGCAACCATGAAGTAGGCGAGCACACATCCGAAGTTACCTGCATCCGAAACCCAGACGAGCATCTGTCTGCCGAAGAACGGTGCGAGCATACTTAAGATTCCGATAAGCCAGATAGCTGTAGTAGGAGTCTTGTGCTTTGGGCTTAATTTCTTAAATGCGGCTGGGATCATGTATGACTCAGCCATGGAGTAAATGGCACGGCTTCCGCCAAGCATGAACGAGTTCCAGCTTGTGACGATACCGCACATACCGGCGATGATTATGACTTTTGCCATCGCTTCGCTGTGGAAGGCTTTTGCCATAGCGTCGGCGGTGACGAGTCCGGAAGCAGAATAGGAATTTACTATAGACTTTGCATCCATTACGTAGCCTACGGCAAAAATTACGAGGGCGTAGAATGTGATGGCAAGGACAATAGAGAGGAGAAGAACTTTACCTATTTTTTTGAGAGGAATGTTGATCTCTTCTGCTGCCTGAGGGATAACGTCGAATCCTACGAAGAAGAACGGGCTGACTGCAGCTACACGGATGATGTTTCCGATTATCGTACCGTTCGTGCTTCCGTTGAATACCTGTCCATCAAGGTTTGAAGGGGAACCGGTGATAAAGGAAGCGACTACAAGAAGGATTCCAGCAGCACCGATGGCTACCGTAAGGATAGTCTGGAGAATAGCGGCTGTCTTTGCACCCATGAGGTTGATTATGGTTATAAGGAAGGCAAAGACAACTGCAACTGCTACCCATGAGGCGTAAACCTTGAATCCTGCGATCGTGTACATGTAGCCCTTCAGGAACCCCGGCCACAGGTAGGAGATGATGGTAGGGAAGGCGCAGGCCTCGAAACAAACGACTGAGACGTATCCGAGGATGATGGCCCAGGTACAGATGAACGATCCGTAAGGACCCATGGCTCTCATCGAGAAGACGTGCTCGCCGCCGCACTCAGGCATGGCTGGCGTAAGTTCCGCGTAGGTCAGTCCTATGAAAAATATCATGACGCCGCCGATGAGGAATCCGAGCATTGCGCCGATGACGCCGGCCTTCTCAATCCAGTCGCCCGACTGAACGACCCAGCCCCAGCCGATCATAGCGCCGAATGCGATTACGAGGATATCCCACGAGCTGAAAACTTTGTCAAATTGTGATTTGTTCTGCTGTACTGGCATATGATCAATCTCCTTTCTCTTCGAGCATCTCAACAAGCATCAGAAGATACTGGGCTGTCTTTTCCCAACCGAGGAGACTGCTGTCTATTAAGATATGGCGGTTTTTCCTGTCGCCTCTGTAAGTCCCGGTGATGTATTTGTGCCTTGCGTGGTTCTGTTCATCGTTGTAGGAGACAATCTCTTCAGCTTTTTTTCTGCTGACTTTCTGAGTGGACATTACCGACTTGATCCTGACCTCTTCAGGAGCGTAGATGAATACGTTTAAGACATCGTTTCTGTCCTTTAAGATATAGTCGCTGCTCCGGCCGATGATGACGCAGGAAGACTTCTCTGCAAATTTGTGGATTACTTCGAACTGAGCCGAAATAACTCTGTTTGTCAGGTTTGCGTACCTCGGTCCGAGAGTCGTGTCAAATGTGTAGAGCACGCTCTTTTTCTGGTCGGCCTTTTCTACAAGGTCTTTGTCAACTCCGATTCTCTGAACGACACTGTCGACGAGATCTCTGTCATAATATTCGATTCCGAGCGCCTTGGCGAGCATCTGACCTATCTGAGGTCCGCCGGCTCCGTATTCGCACCCGATTGTAATAACGATATGTTTCATTCGCTTATTCCCTCATTTTTCTAAAAAAGGCCGCTGAATACTACTGTATTCAGCGGCCTCATTGCCATCTGGTATATGGAAGTTATTTTATGCTAAAAGTGGCTTGTCCCAAAGGTGAAGCTTGGTTCCGATGCCTTCCTTTACGGCTCTGTTGTAGCAGACTGTGCCCCAGGCGACATCCTCAACAGGCATTCCGCCTACTGAGTAGACGATGATCTCGTCGTCGCTCTCACGGCCTTTCTGCTTTCCGTTAATGATCTTTCCGACATCTTTGATATCGTCATCTGTGATCAGGCCCTCATGCTCCATATCCATGAACTTAGTGCCGACCATCGTGACATTTCCATAAGTAGGATAAGGAAACTCGGATGCCCATGCCTTGTAAAGTCCAAGCGCATCAACTGCAAGTGTGCAGCTCTTTGCGAGATAGTCTTTGTCGAATTCAGCACCGCCCGGGCAGGCGAAAGTGCATCCAGGCTTAACCCACTCTTTCTCAACCTTAGGATATTTGCTTAAGTCGTGGCCGCTTGTAGCAGCGAAGATAACGATATCTGAATCTCTTACAGCATCTTCAAGGGTGTCGACCTTTTCGACTTTAACCTTCGGATATTTCTCTTTGGCGAATTCAGTGAACTCGTCGATTCCTTTCTGGCTTCTTCCCTTGACCTTTACGAGCTCGATCGAAGGGCAGGCAACCATCATAGCTTCAAAGGAAGTTCTTCCGATAACACCAGGTCCGCAGAGACCTGCGACCTTTGAATCCTTCTTTGCGAGATACTTAAGTCCGGCTCCTGATGTAGCGCCAGTACGGTAAGCACTGATCAGGTTGGCTGACATAAATGCCTTCGGAGCACCTGTATCCTTGTCTGTCAGTGTAAACATCAGGATAGAACGAGGAAGTCCTTTCTTCTTGTTCTCCATGTTTGAGCCGTACCACTTGACTCCGGCGTTATCAAACGGAGCACCGATATATGCAGGCATTGCCATGAATCTGCGGTCCTCGCCTTTGCCTGAAGGCATCTCAGGGAATGGAGATTCTTCAGGGAATGCCAGCTTGGTGCCGTGTGAATAGTGGTTCTCGCCGCCCATCATAAAGTCGCCGAGATCGAGAAGAGAAAGAACCTTGTCCATAGTCTCGACGCACTCCGGCATGTCTGTGACACCGGCCTTAACCATGTCCTCTTCATTCAAAAATAAAAAATCAACTGCTGGATATTCACTCATAACTAATGCCTCCTGTAAAAATAATCTTTTTTTCCTAATCCGGACTATCGGGAAAACAAAAAAGGCGCCACGTTAAACGGCGGAAAAACCATTCAACGTGACGCCCTTGTCATCTCTGTTGCCCCATATTTTGGCATTATTCTGAATGAAATTATTGTAAAAATCGGCACTAAAATATTTACATCCACAAAAAATGATTTATACTACTTCACATAGATTTGGAACGAGGAATGATTTTATGGAGACAAAGAACTGGAAGAAAGACAAGCTTCGCGCCTCGCAGCCATTCTTTGTATTAGACAGCGAAAGCTTTATACAGGAGTCGTACAGAAAGATGGGGATTTCCCATTTTTATATGATCCGCAAGGAAAAAGGAGTCACATTCAGGGCGATACCGGATGGCTGTATCGACTTTATCTTCAGCTATAGTGAGGATGGGCTCAAAGCCTCTGTACTTGGCACTCCACTGTCTGCCAAGGACGACATGATGGGCGGCGATACGGACATGTTCGGGGTAAGGTTCCTGCCGGGAGTGCGGCCGACAGGGCTTACAGTAAAGCTTAAGGATCTGGCTGATATGGCGCTTCCGCTCAAGGATTTCTACACTGATGAGTTTGATTTTGACGGGCTTTATAAGCTTGACGACTTTATCTCAAGGGTCCGTTTTTTCCTAAGCCAGTACAAGAAACTGGAAAAGAGAGAACCGAAGCCTTATGGAAAAGAGGCACTTTTCAATGCGGTCTGTGATATGATCTACCACACTGACGGACAGATCAGGATATCAGATCTGGCGGTAGAGACGAGCTACTCTGAGAGGTACATCAGGAAAGTCTTCATGGAGGAGATGGGATTTTCTCCAAAAAAATTCTGCAGCATTTTGAGGCTGCAGCGTGCGATAGAGTTTATAAATTACGGTTATGACGAGGATACTGCAGACTGGGCCACAGACTTAGGCTATTACGATCAGTCGCAGTGTATCCGTGATTTCAGAAGGTATCTCGGGATGACTCCGAGACAGTACAGAAAACTCGTGCGGGATGGAGACTATGTCGGAAGGGCGGTTTATGCTCACGACATAGGACTTAAGATATAAGGCTTCAGATAAATCCGGTATATGGAGTCTGGGCCACACTGTTGTACATCCATTTGATCAGAGTTATGAAATCAAATACCGGAAGCTGTACCGCGCTCTGAACGGCGTAGGCGTATGGCGGCATATCGCTGCACTCGAGCACTACGGCACCAATCTCATGGTATTCTTCCACAGCTTCTTTTGCTTTACCGACCACTTCTTTTGTGACGATAGAATTGTCAAAATATCCGCGATCTTCAAGAATTGCAGAAAATTCCTTTTCGTGGCGCAGATCTTTTATTACAAGTCTCGATTCCATTTCTTCCGTTATCCCGACATCCCTAAGGAGATGAGGGGTGATAGATGCCTTGTTTGCAGTGAGGACTGCGATCTTCTGATCTGGCTTTAAGATTGGAAGGATCCAGGGTATCTGCATAAGGCTTGACATTGCAGCCGGGATATCGAGGCTTCTGGCCAGAAATTTTTGATAATTTCCAAAAAAACCGCATGCCCCTGTTACTGCTCTGCAGCCTTCACTCTGAAGCTTTAATGCAGCTTTAAGGACCATGTCCTTAACCTGCGGCTCAGTATTGAAAAGTTCCGTCTCTTTCAGCCCCTCGACAGGCATAAGCCTTACCGGGAACGGATAAGTGTAACCGTTTACAACGTTTCCGGGAAGCATCGGATAGGATACGCAGTCGATATAAATTATACCGATTGGAAAACCTGCGATATTCTGTCCCGGCTTCATCTGTATTATTGTCTGGTTTGTTTCCGGAGTCATATATCCATATTGATAATTTTCAAACATATTCAGGCCTCCAATCCGGTGTAATTATGCGAACCGCTTGAAATCGAGCTTGCTGATATCAAAATCCGTCGGCCTGCCTGCTACTATCTCTGCCATGAATTTTCCAGTGATGGGAGAAAGGCAGATGCCGTCGCCTTCGTGACCTGCTGCAATATAATATCCCGGGATGCTGTCAACATCGGATACTATTGGGAGATGGTCTTTTACGAATGGCCTTACACCTGAGTAGGTGCGGATGCACTTTATATTCGCAAGCTCCGGGAAAAATCTCATCGCGCGCTCGCAGATGGCTTTTACAGTCTCGATTTCAGTTCTGATGTCGTAGCCTCTGAAGAGTCTGTTGCCGCCGACAAGCAGGTTGTTGGAATTCGTGTATTCGAGGTTAAAGGCGATATTCTGATCTTCGACAAGCTTTGAGACTTTTCTCTTGAAGTTGATGCTGTCAAATTTGCTCATCATGTAGCCGTACTCCATGATCTTGTTATTGCAGAGGCGCGGAGTCTGCTCGGAAACGAGGTTTGTACCTTTTCTCGGTTCGATAGGAATGCTTAGACCTGTCAGCTTTCCTACGAATGGAGCCCAGGCGCCGGCGCAGTTTACGATGCGCTTTGTGTGTATCGTCCCGTAATTGGTCTCTAAGCTTTCGACTGCATTTGTCTTGTCGTTCAGATTGATCTTTGTGATCTTGCAGTAGGTGTATTTTTCAAGGCCGAATTTTTCAGCTTCATATGTAAATGCAAAACAGAGACGGTAAGGATTTACTGCGACGCTGCTCTCAGGTGGTGTGTAGAGAGCACCATACAGATCCTTTGAGATATGCGGCTCCATCTCTGACAGCTCGCGGCTGTCTATCATGCGCATCTTGTAGCCGTCCTTCTGCTGGGCTTCGCAGTATTTGGAAGCGGCGGTAAATTCCGGTTCGGTCTCACAGACATAGAGGCAGCCCTTCGGGGTGTATTCGAAATCGTAATCGAACTCCTTTGCGAGCTTCCCGAAGTAGTCGATGCTGGCCTGGCCCATTTTGGTATCAAGCCCTGGGAGCTTGTCGCAGATTACTGCAACTGCGTCGCAGTGGCTTGAAGAGCCGCTGGCAATATCACCGCGCTCGAGGAGAGCTGTCTTGTATCCCTCTTTGGCAAGGTGGTAGGCGACGCTCGTTCCAATGGCTCCGGCGCCGATTACCACGATATCGTAATATTTTTCGTTAGTCATCTTCAACATCCCCTTTCGCTAATTCTCCAAAAGTTACAGGACGTACAGGAGGCCTGACTGATGAGGTACCGGTCTCGGAAGCGGGAACTCCAAGCTCTTTTGATATGATCTGCTGGACAAGTTTCTCACAGGTCCTTCCCTGACACAGGCCCATTCCGGCTCTGGTCCTTCTCTTGACACCGACCACATCTCTGGCACCATCGCGAATGGCTTTTTTGATGTCGCCGACAGTGACTTCTTCACAGCGGCAGACAAGCATATCATCTGCTAATGCTTCACTCATGGCTGATACCCCCTTTCAATGCTTCTGACTTCATTGGCGTACTCTATGGGAATATCGATAGTGACAACGGGAGTGTGATCGTAACTGGCAGGATTTACAACTTTGCTTACAGTTCCGTCACAGATGTATTCTCCCTTTCTATCGACTGCGTGGCACTTATCGCCCACTTTCGGGACAGGGTAGTACTCATAAGGAAAAGACACTGACGCGATTCCCCTTCCCTTAGTCTTGTTCACTACGAAAATTGCCATGCCCGGACATTTTGCTATGCAGTTTCCGCAGCCTATGCATTTTCTGGTATCTATAGTTGGAAGATTTGTGATGGGCGAGCCGATATGGATAGCTCCGAATTTACACGATGCTTCGCAGGGATTGCACGGTATGTTCTGAACACACTCGATTACGGCAACTGGTCCTTCCTGATATCTTTTTTCATCCGGGAGAGTCTGCAGAGATTCCAGTTCACTATATTCCAGATATCCTGTTTTAATATATGACATGATGACTCAACCTCCTTAATCTGTTTCTACTTATTGGAATGCTGCAGGGACCTTTACAGTCTCGCTGTATTCCTCCATCATGGCTTTCTTTTCTTTCATACGGCGCTCGCCAAATGGCCCGAGCCGGAGTGAATCAAGCCTTGACCAGATCTCGCTCCTCATCGCATCTGCATCTTCATGGGAAATATATCCGAGCTCCTCAGCTGCACTTATTCCTGCGATCTTACCCTCGTCGAGTGCGGTGTTCGCCTCCTCAACTCCGGTGCTGTCGCCGGCTACAAATACACCTTTCACCGAAGTCTCAAGCCTCTCGTCGTGGATCGGGACGTAGCCTCCGAGCGGACCGTGAAATTTCAGGGCGCAACCGGCGAGTTTTACGAGATCCATTGTCGGCTTCATTCCGGTTGCAAGAGTGATCACGTCACATTTTAAAGTCTCTTCAGTACCAGGGACCGGCTGAAAATGGTCGTCAACAGCGGCTGTAACGCATCCGCATACGGAGCCGTCCTCTCCGGCAAGTGCTTCGATGATCGTGCGGCTTGTATATATAGGAACGCCGGCCCGCCGGATCTTTGCCGCGTGTACCGAATAGCCGCCGACCTTTGGAGCAGCTTCGAGAAGGGCAACTACATTGCATCCGGCCTGCATCAGCTGATATGAGACGATGAGTCCTACGTTTCCACTGCCGATCATTACGATATTTTCACCAGGTCTTACATGGTTTACATTTACCATGGTCTGAGCGGCACCGGCACCCATTACACCAGGGGTGGTCCAGCCTTTGAACCGGATCGCGTTTTCTGAAGCGCCGGTCGCGATGATTATCGTTTTGGCTTTAAGAGTTACGAGGTCCTTTTCCCCGTTGTCAAGTCCCCGCTCGATTCCGACTTTCCCGCCAGGGAAGATTCCGATTACAGTGCTCTGCAGCCAGATCTCAACTCCCGCATCACGGGCCTGCTTTAAAAGCAGGCTTCCTATTTCATAACCGCGGGTCCCGGAGTGGTGGGCGCTCGATCCGAAAAATTTATGAATCTGTTTAAAGAGCTGCCCGCCAGCTTTTAAATTCAGGTCTACAAGCAGAGTATCTGCACCGGCCTTTCCGGCTTCAATGGCTGCCGATAATCCTGAAGGACCGGCACCTATTACCAGCACATCTTTATGAATCATGGCGAACCTCCTTTGAAAGACCATCCTGAGTCTCAACTACCATTCCGTCGTGTGCAGGAGTTATGCAGGTCCTGACATTTGGAATGCCATCTACGACCATCGCGCAGTCGGTGCACTGTCCTATTCCGCAGAACAGCCCTCTCGGCTCATGGCGTTTTACGGTGTAACGATTGATTTTTATCCCGGCGGCAAGGAGTGCGGACAGGATCGGCTCACCATCGTAAGCCGGTATCTTTTTGCCATCGACTGTGATCTGAATTTTCTGTCCGGCTGGCTTGCAGTCAAGAATGATATGATTTTCTATCCGTTCACCCATTATTTTGACCTCCAGTTTAAAAAATAAATTAAAATACGGCTACGAACTCCATCTCTACAAGGCATCCGTCAACCATATCTACGCACTGGGTACAGCACCTTGCCGGGAAATCTCCCTCATCGAAGTACGCTCTGTAGACTTCGTTCATCTCAGGGATAAGTGAGATGTCCTTGATGTAGATCGTTACCTTGCCGACATCTGCAAATGAGGCACCGGCTGCTTCGAGAACTGTCTTGGCGTTCTCCATTGTGGCTGTGGTCTGTGCCTTGATGCCGCCTTCAACTACCGCGCCGCTTACGTCAGTCCCGATCTGGGTAGTGAAGATAATGTTTCCCATCTTTACTCCAAGAGCATAAGGTCCTTCACACTCGCCGCACTTTGATGATGTAATCTGTTCTCTCTTCATAGTAATTACCTCCCTACATTGTCAAGCACTTTTTGCCTGAAAAATAAAGGTTTTCATTGTTCCTCAAAATAAAGAATGAGTCAAATATTGTGAGCATTTCTGTGTATCTGGTACGAAAATAGCCTATTCAGGGT
>Ga0214927_100234_pt1 | contig 17220 bp, 11 predicted proteins | sample Stichaenrichm16X_FD_168612 | JGI IMG/M metagenome (GOLD analysis project Ga0214927, IMG submission 168612) | Xylose enriched microbial communities from anaerobic bioreactor in Madison, Wisconsin, United States - 16X | ecosystem: Engineered > Bioreactor > Anaerobic > Unclassified | place: USA...
TGCATAATAATCACAATGAGCAACTGATTCGTCCCACCACGCTGGTCAGAAAGAACAGTCTGTTTGCGAAGTCCACGGCTGGGGCCAAAGCCAATGCGATCTGGTATAGCATCGTGCAAACCGCAAAACTAAATCATTTGGATGTCTTTAAATATTTAGAGACCCTGCTTAGCGCCTTTACAAAACGCGAAACGCCAGAAATAGAGGCTTATTTGCCATGGGCTCGTGAAATTCAAGAAAGCTGCAAAGCCTAATTGATAAACGAACAGCGGTCGACCACGCAGAAATGCGCTGGTCGACCGCTGCTTTTTTATTCTTTAATTTTTGAAATTGTCCACCGCTTAGTAGGCAACACGGTTCAATATGGTGTGCTTACACTTTTTCACGTAAATAGGCCTCCAAAATTTAATACAGTTCCAATATATAATTGGTCTGTGGTCCCCTGTCAATAAAATAGACAATTTAAATAGAGTTTTTGGGGAGTGTAAAATTGTTTGTGTAAATTTAAAGGAGATATTGAAAAAGGGAAAGCCCTCCCCGTATGATTGAAATCGTCAAAAACCAATCAGAATACGGAGGCTTTCCCCATGGAAGATTCTATCAAAAATATCATTACCGCGCTACTGGCAGATGACGATTCGGCTTCAAAAGAGCTGTTTCGGGCCCAGGTTGAAGATGCCGTCAATCAGTTCCGGCAAAATGAGATGACGGCCGTATTGGGCTATGAGCCTTACGCGCGAACTGGTCAGGATGGACAGCGAAACTATCGCAATGGCTACTATAACCGAGCCTTTGACTCAACGCTGGGCAACCTCACCGTCAAAACGCCACGCGATCGGCTGGGGCTGTTTAAGAATGCCCTGTTTGAGCCCTACGCCCGCCATACCTCAACGCTTGAAGAAACGATCATCATGATGTACTCCAAAGGCATTACGACGCGGGAAATCGCCGAACTGATCGAGAAGATGTATGGCCAGTACTATTCGCCAGCGACGGTATCCAACATTACCAAACAGACAGCGAGCCTGGTCGAAGAGTTCCACAACCGGAAGTTCAAGCAGTCGCAGTATGTCTGTGTCTTCCTGGACGCGACCTACATTCCGCTGCGCCGCGATACCGTTGAGCGAGAGGCAGTCAATATTGCGATCGGTATTTGCAGTGACGGGACCAAAGAGGTGTTGGACTACTGTATTGCCCCAACGGAAAACGGGGTCGTCTGGTCGGAGCTGCTTAGCGGACTGCGCCAGCGGGGAATCACCGACATTCAGCTGTTTATCGCCGATGGTATGGTTGGACTTCAAGGCGCCATTGAGCGAAACTACCCTCAGGCCAAGTTTCAGCGGTGCTGGGTTCATCTTGAGCGCAATCTTTACGGCTACGTTCGCAAGGCAGACCGCAGTGATGTCGTCGGTGAGTTTAAAGAGATTCGCAAGGCTAAGGATCTCCCCGCGGCTCGTCAAAAGCTGAATGACTTCATCGAGCACTGGAAGAAGCGTTATAAGCGGGTTGAGCAGCTGGCTGAGTTAAGCGGGCTCTTTACGTTCTACGACTTCCCCGAGGCAATCCGCTCCACGATCTACACCACGAACGTAATCGAGTCGTTTAACAAGCAGCTCAAGCGTCAGATCGACAAGAAAGAGCGGTTCCCCAATGAAGATGCCCTGGATTGCTTCGTCATGACGCAGGTAGCGACCTACAACGATCAGAACGTGTCCAGAATACGCCGAACCCGCACTGGATTTACCAGCTGTAAGGACACGCTTGACGCAATGTTTTAAAAACCAGGCTTCATCATACGCAGAGGAAGATCCCTTTTTACATAAAATTATTGACACACCCTTATGGCTTACGATTCTTTAAATCTTTTAACAAAATTTGACGATAGCGCTTTACATCTGCTAAAGTTAGAGGGTTAGTTATGATAAAAAATTGGTTTATTGGAGTATAGCAAGACAATGAATGGCGACTATCAAACACGTGCCGAATATCGACACGATCATAATCAAAATAATCAGTCACAAAACAGTCCTAAAAAGCCGCGTAACAAGCTGCGCTGGGTCTATCGCTTTATTGGTTTGATCATCGTATTGCTTTGCCTCGGTGGTGCTTATGAGTATCATAAGATTCATAGTACTGCTCAAGGCGTCTTTTCTGACGGTTCAGGCAAGATCAGCAAGAAACTGAAAGAAGGCAAGCCGGTATCAGTTCTGGCAATGGGGACTGATGTTGGTGCTCTGGATCGTGGGAATAAAGGTGGTAATACCGATACGCTTGAATTGGTTACTATTAATCCCAAGAAAGAAACGGTTACTATGACCAGTATTCCACGCGATATCTTGATCAAGGTTGATACTGACGAAGGTGCGGACTATGTTAAGCTGAACGCCGCTTACCAGATCGGTGGCGCTAAGCAGACTGTCAAGCAGGTTAAAGAGCTCTTGGGCGTGCCAATTGATTACTATGCCGTTGTCAACATGGGTGTTTTGAAGAAAGTCGTTAATGCGGTTGGCGGGGTCGATGTCAACAACCCATTTGCCTTTGATTATGAAGGCCAGCATTTTGCCAAGGGTAAGCTGCATTTAAATGGTCATGACGCCTTGCAGTATTCCCGAATGCGCTATGATGATCCTAAAGGTGACTATGGCCGTCAAAACCGGCAGCAGCAGGTTATGAAGAGTGTTATGAAGAAATTCAAGGAGTCGGGTTCCATTTCGGCTGCCAACAAGATTATGGACGCTGTCAAGGATGGGGTTAAGACCAATATTCCAATTGACAACGTGGCAACTTTATACACCAACTATCATGTTGCGCTAAAGAATATTAAGACTGAACATTTCCAAGGCTTGGATGCGACAATTGAGGGCGTTTCTTTCCAGATCGCCTCGCCAAAGGAAATCAACCGAGTTTCGAAGCTAATTCGGAATCAATTAGGTTTGAAGGCTAAGAAAGTCGTTAACAATGAAACCAAGATGTACAATCTGCAGACGACTTATGATGGCTACACCAACACCAATTTTGTCTTGCCAAACGGCGCTTCTTACAATACGCCTGGCAGCGGTACCAGCAATACGATCAGCTCATCCTCTAAAAAATCGAGCTCTTCGCTAAGCGGCAGTTCAACTTATGGAACGACGTATAGTGCTGATACGACTTATGGTTCGTACTCCACTAATAACTCTACTAGCTATAGTGCTGGATACTAAGTAAAAGCATTACTGTGACATTGTCAGAGTAATGCTTTTTTATTATCGATATTCTATAAATAGAGAGTTCGGAAGGTGAAGTATTATATTCTGAAAACTTGATTAGTCCTTTATTTATAGAGATGCTTTTTAATATATTTATTTTTTGTGGATAACAATAGGGAGTATAGTATGTTACATTCTCGTTACTTGCGATGCTCCTTTTTAGTAAGCGCTAACCTTACTGATATATAGCAGATAAATAAGGAGATGTCAAATTAAAGATCTCTTATTTCGTAATGTTTTTGAAATATTTGTTACATTATTGTTTGAAATGAAGTATAATAAGAATGTAAAGAAATAAGGAAATTCATTCAGGAAATTCTAATTTGATCGGGGGTAAGGATCATGATGAAGCTGCAACACAAAATTTTAACAAGTTCAATTATTTTAATGGCTGCACTGGGACTGACGGGTTGCGCCACCAGTTCCAACACCTCAACAACTACTGGTCAAGAAACAAGTAGTGCAAAGGTAACTAAGAGTGCCAAGAGCACTAAGAGAGCAAAGAAGGCAGCAAGTTCTTCAAGTCAAGCTCAAAGTAGTTCTGTTGATTCAAGCAGTTCAGCACAGAACGAGAACTCAACTGTATCTACTCCAGCAACTTCCAGTAGTGAGACGGCTGTTTCTAAAGCAACTCAAACTAGTACGGCTCCAGTAACTACCACTACAACGGTAACCCAACCAACAAATGTTAATACTGACAAGGTAGCTGAATCCAGCAGTGTTGTAAATAACAATGAAAATGCCAATATTGAATCACAAGTAGTAGCACAACACGTTGATACTGAAGAAGCTGGCATCATTAATGGATTAGTACAGGCTGCCGGTCTGCAACAAGAAAATGGTGATCAATACACTGTTACGAAAGGCGAAGATGGCTACTACCAAGTAGATGTACGCAATTCAAATGGTGACCCAGATGTTGCTCACTTGAAGGGAATCTACCAATACAACCCAACCACTAATCAATACAAGACAATGGATCCAACAACCGGTGAATTCAACTAGTTAACGAGTAGGCTTTCATCCTAAACGATGAGAGCTTTTTCTATTTATAATGAAGTATTATATTTAATATAGGGAAATTAAATGTACTTTTGGAGATGATGTTTTTGCGGCTATTGGTAACTGGTGGGGCCGGCTTTATTGGCAGCCATTTTATTGATTATGAACTTGCACACGATCAAAGTATTGAGATCGTAAACCTGGATGCTTTGACCTATGCCGGCAACGTTGCCAACAACGCGCAGGCAGCCGATAATCCCCGCTATTATTTCGTTCATGGCAGCATCAACAATCGGGAGCTGGTTGACTGGCTGCTGCAGGAATTTGCCATTGATCATATCGTTAATTTCGCGGCTGAGTCACATGTTGACAATTCATTAAAAAATCCAGAGCTCTTTACCAAAACCAACGTCTTAGGCACGCAGGTTTTATTGGATGCTGCCTATCAGGCCAATATTCAAAAATTCATTCAGATTTCAACTGATGAGGTCTATGGTACGATGGCGCCTGGGCAAGCGGCTAAGGAAACCGATCCGCTGCGTCCCAGTTCGCCATACGCTGCCAGCAAAGCGGGGGCAGATATGTTGGCGATGGCGATGGTGCGCACGTTTGGCATGCCAATCTGCATTACGCGCAGCACGAACAACTTTGGCCCGCGTCAGCATCATGAAAAACTGTTGCCCATGCTGATTCAAAACGCGCTGCGCAATCGACCGCTTACCATTTACGGTCAAGGTACCGACCGGCGTGACTGGTTGTACGTCAAAGACAACTGCGCGGCCATTGATTTGGTTTTGCGTCATGGTCAGTTGGGCCAGATCTTTAATATCGGTGCGCATCAAGAAAAGAGCAACAATGAGGTTACGAAAATGGTGCAGACGGAATTGGGCTTTTCCGATCAGTTGATTCGTCACGTTACTGAACGGCCTGGCCATGATCTGCGCTATTCGCTTGATACCAGCCAGATTGAAACCCAGCTGCATTGGAAGAGTCAGACAGATTTTGCGCTTGGTCTGCAGGAGACGATTGCCTGGTATCGCAAGTATCAGCGTTAAGTGGCAGCGCAAAAAGTCCCGAGTTAATTGATTGGCCAAAGTGCAGCCTAGTTTCAGCGCAGAAATTCCCGTGTTAATTGACTGACGGCGGCCTTGGTTTTGCGGTCGTTGCCAGCCGAGTTTGCCAGCGTCAGCGCGGAAGTCCTTGTATTAATCGATTAGTCAAAGTACGGCCCAGTTTCAGCGCGGAAATTCCCGTGTTAATTGACTGATGGTAGCCTTAAATCTGTTTTGTGGTCGTCATTATGATGGTTGCCAGCCGAGTTTGCCAGCGTCAGCGCGGAAATCTTCGTGTTGATCGATTGGCCAAAGTGCAGCCCAAATTCAGCGTGAAAGGTTCCCGTATTAATTGACTAACAACGGCCTTAAATCTGTTTTGCGGTCGTTATTATGATAGTTGCTGGTTGAGTTTGTGAAAAAATCAGGCACATCTGGACGGCGCTCTTTAAAATTACCTACTTTGCGATGCTTTTTTGAAAAAAGTAGGTAAGTGCATATGCGATTTCGAGAAATTTACCTACTATGGGGCGCATTTTGCCGAATAGTAGGTAAACTTGCATATTTAAAGGGTGATCGGACCAGACCGTTTTTGTGATTTACCTACTATTGGGGAATTTTTGATCAATAGTAGGTAATGTTAGGATACCCTAACTTGATATACAATATTTTTTACCTACTATACATCGCTTTTTTGCGAAAAGTAGGTAATGATGTTTTCGTCATATGATTTATACAGGATTTTTTGCATAATAACGATTTTGATGAGCTTATCGTTAGCATTACTGACTGATGATTCCCTACTTTCGATAAGTTAATTGTTGGTCATCAAGACTGTTAGCGGTTCGGGGATCTGGCTGTTGCAAATAAAGTCAGGCTATGCTGAAAATATGATTGTTCCAAGACAATAATTTCAAGTACTAAAGCGCCGGACCACCTTTACAATCGTTCGACGTTTTTATAATGTAATGATTTCTCATCGGGAATTATTGCAGTGCATTTTAGCGAATTAGATGACCGCCTGGCTTTTATGCTAGACGGTTTTTTGATTATTAGGAAGTTGCTGCTGAACAATCTTCTTATGATGAAGTTCTAAAAGAAAAAGCAACTTCTAAGAGCTTCTAAAAAGATCTAAAAGCGGTTCAAGATCCAAATTCTGTTTATTATGACTATCTCGAGTTTTAGAGGATTGGTTTCGTTTGTCGGCGTTGAAAAATTAAAATAGCTCGATCGTAATGGTCGGGCTGTTATTTATATAGTAGAAAAAATTTAAAAAATCGTGGCGGCAGCTGGATCGCAAAAAATTTTTTAAAGCTTGATCCAATCATAACTGTCACGTTTTACTCGGTGCAAAATTCTTGTCAAGCCTTGATATATCAATGATTAGCAACTAAGATAGTCTTTGGCTCTTTTTGGAAGTGATGGGATTTTTATCATATATCCAGAAAAAATTAGGGCGATTTTTGAGCGTATCAAACGATAAATTAGCGTTAAATTATACATTGAATTCAGTTCGATATGCGATTCATGCCAAAACAAGAATTGAGTTTTAACATGCTTTTGATCGCCTTAACGTACGATTATGAAATCTATTTTATAACCTTGATCTGCAATAACAAATCGCCGACTACAACATATAGTGATGCAAAAGTCAAGGGTTAACTAGATGTTGTGTTTTGCGTTAATATAGATCATGTTAATTAAGAGGGGGACGATGGCTATGAAACTGCAGACGGAAAAAAACACCGGGCTAAAGAGTCTGGCTGATTTGAAAGTTATCAAACGCGATGGGACTGAAACGCCCTTTTATGCCTATAAGCTGAACTTGATCTTTAAGTCACTTGACGCGGATTGGGCAACGCAACAATCCGTCTGCCAAGCTTTGTCACAGGCCTTTAAGGATCAGGCAAGCGCCACGACCGTTGAGATCGCTGAAACTTTTGTTGATGGACTGCGCCAGGCGGGTCATGATGATCTGGCCACGCGCTACATTGAATACCGCAAACAGGATGAAGAAGCCTTTGCCGAGGCCACTAATCCGATGAACAAGCTCCATCAGCTGTTTGGCCGCGATTCCCATATCGTGCACGAAAATGCCAACAAGGATTCGCGCGTCTTTAACACGCAGCGGGACCTGGAAGCCGGCGTGGTCAGTCGGGCACTGGGCTTGAAGATGCTGCCGGAAGTCGTTGCCAAGGCTCATCTGCGCGGCGACATCCACTGGCACGACCTTGACTACTCGCCAGTAATGCCAGAAACCAACTGCTGTCTGATCGACTTTGACGAAATGTTTAAAAACGGCTTCAAAATCGGCAATGCCTGGGTTTCATCGCCACGTTCCATTCAAACGGCGACGGCTCAGATGTCACAGATCATTGCCAACGTGGCCTCACTGCAGTATGGCGGCTGTTCGGCCAACCGGATTGACCAGCTGTTGGAGCCATATGCCAAGCTTAACTATGAAAAGCACATGAAAGATGCCAAGGAATGGGTTGCACCAGACAAGCAGGAAGCCTACGCCAAGGCCAAGACCAAAAAAGACATCTATGACGCGATGCAGGCTCTGGAATATGAGATCAACACGCTCTACTCCAGTCAAGGGCAGACGCCATTTACGACAATCAACTTTGGTTTGGGAACTTCCTGGATCTGCCGTGAGATTCAAAAAGCAATTTTACAGATTCGCATCAAAGGGCTGGGCAAGGAACATCGGACAGCGATCTTCCCAAAGCTGATTTTTACTTTAAAGCGCGGTCTGAACCTCAAGCCAGGCGATCCCAACTACGATATCAAGCAGTTGGCGCTGGAATGCTCGACTAAGCGAATGTACCCTGACCTGCTGATGTATGACAAGATCAAGGAGATTACGGGCTCATTTAAGACGCCAATGGGTTGCCGGTCGTTTTTGCAGGGCTGGAAAGATGAAAATGGCAAAGAAGTCAACTCTGGCCGGATGAATCTGGGCGTGGTTACGGTCAACCTGCCCCGGATCGCCTTGGAGGCTCATGGTGACAAGCAGCTGTTCTGGCAGATCTTTGATGAAAAGATGAACATTGCTAAAATCGCGTTGGATTACCGGATCAAGCGGACCAAAGAAGCCAAGCCGGAAAACGCGCCGCTGCTTTACATGTATGGTGCGTTTGGCAAGCGGCTGAAGAAAGACGACAGCGTTGATGAAGTCTTCAAGAACAGCCGCGCAACCGTATCATTGGGCTACATTGGTCTGTATGAAGTCTGCTCAACGTTCTACGGTCCAAAATGGGAACACAACAAAGAAGCTCACGACTTTGCGGTTTCAATCGTCAAACAGATGCATGACCTTTGTGCGCAATGGGAAAAAGAAGAAGGCTACCACTTCAGCGTCTACTCCACGCCAGCCGAATCTTTGACGGACACGTTCTGCCGGGATGATGAAAAGAAGTTTGGCCTGGTTGAAGACGTCACTGACAAGGAATACTACACCAACAGCTTCCACTATGACGTTCGCAAGCATCCGACGCCATTTGAAAAGCTGACGTTTGAAGAGGACTTCCCTAAGTATGCGGCGGGTGGTTTCATCCACTACTGTGAGTACCCAAACCTGCGTCAGAATCCTAAGGCGCTGGAAGCCGTTTGGGACTGGGCCTATGATCATGTCGGCTATCTGGGAACCAACACCTCAATCGATCAATGCTTCAAGTGCGGCTTTAAAGGCGAGTTCAAGGCCACGGCGCGCGGCTTTAAGTGTCCACAGTGCGGCAACACCGACCCTGCAACCTGTGACGTGGTTAAGCGGACTTGCGGCTACCTTGGTAATCCTCAGGCACGGCCAATGGTTCATGGTCGTCACGAAGAAATTATTCACCGGGCCAAGCACATGGATCCAGGCATGATCAAGACAGCCGCTGAATTTCAACGGAGCCGGCAGCTGGATGACAAGGCGCATGCCAACATCACCGGCGATCAGATCTAGCAGGCTGCCAGCGTCTGGCTCAGCATCTTAAGCAGCCGGCAAAATGCTCAGCTCGGTTTTAGACAAGGTGCTGCGTCTGCATTTTAGAAAATCAAAGTGCTGAATCCGTGTCTTGGAAAATTCAACGCCTGCAATTTAAAGACCACGCGATGACTGGTTCAATGATCAGCATGGCTGGAAAGAATCGCTGACTTAAAATGACGCCACATTAAGCCTCAGTGCTTCAATCAAAATTAAACAACTCGTGAATACCGCTAAGGGTCCGCATTCGGCTAGACCGAACGTCGGGCCTTTATTGCTTTAGAAAGGAAGATATACATGGCAAAAGAACGTCCAATCAGACTCCCCAAGAATCCTAAACCCAAGGAATGGCTGGCCGAGGATCATTCCTTACAATACATTGCTGACTACAAGCCATTTAACTTTGTCGATGGTGAAGGGGTGCGCTGCAGTCTTTACGTCAGCGGCTGCCTGTTCAACTGTCCTGGCTGCTACAACAAGGCTGCGCAAAACTTTCACTATGGCCAGCCCTATTCACAGGAACTCGAAGATCAGATCATTGAAGACTTGGATCATGACTATGTTCAAGGACTGACGCTGTTGGGCGGGGAACCATTCTTGAACACCCAGGTCTGCTTAAAGATCATCAAGCGCGTGCGCAAGGAGTTTGGCCATACCAAAGACATCTGGTCATGGTCGGGCTACACTTGGGAAGAGCTGCAGCAGGAATCATATGACAAGCTGGAAATGCTGAGCCTGATCGATATTTTGGTTGACGGCCGCTTTTTAGAAGGGCAAAAGGATTTGACGCTGCAGTTTCGGGGCAGTGCCAACCAGCGCATCATTGACGTGCAGAAATCATTAAAAGCCAACCAAGTCGTTATCTGGGATAAGCTGGTTCACTAGAAAAGAGGCCATCATGACATTAAAAATCAATCATCTGCATGCCATTATCAAAGATACCGGCGAAGAAATCTTAAAAGGCGTTGATCTAACGGTGCCAACCGGTGAGATTCATGCCATCATGGGTCCCAATGGCACGGGAAAGTCGACGCTGTCAGAAACGATCATGGGCTATCCGGCCTATGAGGTTACGCAGGGTACGGTAGCGTTTGATGGTCAAGACGTCTTGAGCCTGCCAGTCAACGAACGCGCCAGATTGGGAATGTTTTTGGGGATGCAGTATCCAGCCGAGATTCAAGGAGTCAACAATGCTGATTTTATCCGTACGGCAATCAATGCCCAGCGCCCTGAAGATGATCCATTGCCAGTGCTGCAGTTTATTCAACGCCTGAAAGAAAACATGGCCCTGCTGGAAATGCCCGCTGATATTACTGATCGGTATTTAAATGTGGGCTTTTCCGGTGGGGAGAAGAAGCGCAATGAAGTACTACAGATGCTGATGCTGCAGCCTAAACTGGCGATTTTAGATGAGATTGATTCAGGACTGGATATTGACGCGCTGCGAATCGTGGCCAAAGGAATCAATCATCTGCGCGGTCCTGAATTCAGTGCGTTATTGATCACTCATTATGAGCGGCTGCTGGAGTACGTTACGCCAGACAAGATTCACGTCATGGTGGATGGTCAGATCGTCAAGACGGCGGGACCGGAACTGGCTGACGAGCTGGAAGCAGACGGCTATGCCAAGTATGAAAAAATCAGAAGAAATGGCGTGAGCGAATCAACTACCCCAGAATAAATTCTGAGGTTTGCAGTCTCATCTATTGCTAGATAGTGGTCATAGCGTCTTGCGACTCCCACCTGTGAGACCGCATCGTCGGACAGTTGACGGTGCCCGTTTATCTGCCAAGTATTACTCAGCAGATGCCTGTTTGTTAAATTGTGGGGCTTCTTCACCACTGCGGTAAAGCGTCCCCAAAAGCTGGATGTTCATCGCACCTAGTCTGTCATCGTTTGACTTGTAGCCACAACGATCACAAACGTACAAATGCTGCTTGTGATCTCGGTTTTCCTTGCGGATTCGCCCACATTTCGGGCAACGCTGACTGGTATATTTAGCCGGAACTTTGACCACTATTGAGGAGTTCAGATTGGCTTTATAAGTCAAAAACTGTTCAAACTGATAGAACGCCCATGATACCATCTCATAGCGCTTGTCTTTAGCGGTCTGTTCAGTTGCAAAACGCACGTCGGTTAAGTCTTCCAAGGCAAAAACAGTATTTGCCCCGTAATGGTCAATGAGTGTCTTAGTTAAGCAATGATTTACATCACTCATCCAGCGGTTCTCTCGTTGACCAATTTGCTTAAGACGACGCTTGGCGGACTTAGTACCTTTTGACTGAAGCTCTGCTCTAAGCTTTTTATACTTACGTCTAGTTCGCAAGACCTTCTCACCACTATAAAGCAGAGTTTTGCCTGCTTCATCATAGCAAGCTGCTAAGAAGTGCAATCCTCGGTCAATCCCGACGACATGTTCTGCCTCTTCTGGAGAATATTCCGGTAATGAGGTAGTAGCGCTAATGTGAACGTACCAATTCTGCTTTGACTGAAGAAGCTTGATTGATCCAAACTTCCATTTGTCAGCATCAAGATACTGATCAAAGCCTTTGCATACAAATGAGACCTTCTTTCTGCCTTGCAGAGTGTTTAAAGACAGCTGCTGGGCAGAAGACAGGTAAGACCAGTCACGGCCACGTTGCAAGTCAAGTTGCGGACGCTTGAATTCAATCGGTTTCCAAAGCCAATCAAGATCACGGGGAATTTGAGACCAAATAGCATGACCTTTGCTGTCTTTTTTGCCAGTATCAAAACGATATGGCTTTTGACTAAGTTGCGTTCTGACAGTCTTATAACGTGCAATAACATTTCTGATTGCCGACTGTGCCATCTGACTTTTAAGGCCGAACTGATCTCTGATTTCATGATAGAGAGCTTTGTTCAATTTTGATTGTGACAATTCAAAATTGTTATCAAAGACATACTGTGAGATAAAGTTGCAAGCGTCTTTGTATTTCTCCATAGATTGGACAAAGGCCTGTGCAGTTTCATTATCAATATTGAGTAATTTTGCTTTGATGGTAATTGATTGCTCTAATGGTTTCACCTCCTATCTTTCAATTACTATTATATAATCTTTAATTTAGTGAATACAGTAGAAAGGAAAAGGGGCTGAAAGTGCAATTCCTCCCCAGATTGAAATCATGGGGTATCCTTGCTTAATCAGCCCTAGGTATATCAATGAATCAACAACTTTTAAGTCAAGTGATGGCCAGCTGTGTGAATGCACCAGACTGGCTGATGAAAAAAAGACAGTTGGCGGTTTTGCTTCAAGAACGGTTCAAAAGCACGCCAGCCACGGAAAAGATCATAGCTGCCTGGCTGGAAAATCCCAGTCTCGCCCAGCTTGAGCAATCAGTTGGTGAGCAGGCAAATGCTGATCAGGTTAAAGCTGCCGTCCCACACACGACTGTCTGGGTTAATCTGCCCTTGTTTGCCGCTGCAAACGTCTATCCCGAATTGCTGCAGGAAAATCTGATGGAAAAGGCGATCTCATGGCAGGACAGTCAGCTCAATGCCATGCACCTGGCCTTGCTGAATGGCGGCCGCTTCATCTATATTCCAGATGGCACGATCGTCAAAGAGCCCATTGAACTGACCGTTGACTGTCCATTGCCTAACTATCATAATCTGGTGATCGTCGGTGCCGGTGCCCAGGCAACCATTGTCGAGCATCAAACCGCCACAAGCAGACAGCCGGCCTATTTTGGTACGGAACTGCTTTTAGGCGATGGCGCGCGGGTCGACTACTACCAGTCCAACCGCTTTTCGGCTGTGCAGAATCATCAGGCAGTCAGGGCCTATCAAGCACAGCATTCAGTTTTGAATATGTATCTGGCCTTGTTTGATGAGCATGATTTGACGACTGATTTTTATGCTAATCTGGATGGTCAAGGTGGAGCAGCCGAGATCAAAATGGTTACGATTGCCAGTGGTCGGCAGGTGCAAGACGTTCAGACGCAGATTCTTAATCATGGTCCGCATACGGTCGGTAATATCGTCCAAAACGGCGTGGCTAAGGACAAGGCGGTTTTAAATTTTCATGCAGTTGGCAAAACCGAGCGTGGGGCATATGGCGCCAACTCGCAACAGCAGAGTCGCATTCTGACGCTTTCTGATGAGTGCAAAGGCGAGGCGGATCCCGTGCTGCTGATTGAAGAAAATGACGTTAATGCCGGGCACGCTGCCAGTATCGGCAAGGTTGACGCGGATGATCTCTATTATCTGGAATCGCGCGGTCTCAGTGAGCATGACGCGCAGGTACTGCTGACGCGAGGCTTTTTACTGCCGGTTTTAAATCAGTTCCCTGATCAAAAGCTGCGGGAAAATCTGGTTGATGAACTGGCGCAAAGATTGGAGGAAAAGCATGAGTGATCAAGCAAGCCAACAGGCAGCAGACAAGGCAGCAATTCATGAATTTGCCAGCCAGCACTATCAGTTTGGCTTTCATGATAACGTCAAGCCAATCTTTTCAACTGGAGTCGGGCTGACGGAAGAAACGGTTCGGGAAATCTCGCGCCGCAAGCATGAGCCGGACTGGATGCTAAAGATTCGTCTGGATGCCTACCATCAATATCGTCAAATGAAGCTGCCGGCTTTTGGACCTGATCTGAGTCAGCTGAATCTGGATGAGCTGCGCTATTTCCAACGGCCAACCGATCACGTAGCGCGCAGTTGGGATGACGTGCCCCAAGCGATGAAAACGACTTTTGAAAAGATGGGCGTTCCCGAAGCCGAGCGTAAATATCTGGCGGGGGCAACGGCACAATATGAATCAGAGGTTGTTTATGCCAATCTAAAGCGGGATCTTTCCCGTCAAGGAATCATTTTCATGGATACGGATACGGCGGTTCAAAAACATCCCGAAATTGTCAAACAGTATTTCGCGACGCTGGTTCATCCCGATGATAATATTTTTGCGGCACTAAATACGGCGGTCTGGTCGGGCGGCACGTTTATCTATGTACCAAAGGGCGTGCATGCAGACGCGCCGCTGCAGAGCTTTTTTAGAATCAATGCCGAAAATACGGGGCAGTTTGAGCGGACGCTGATCGTGGTTGAGGATGGCGCGAGCGTTAACTATGTCGAAGGCTGCACGGCACCAGTCTATTCTGAAGACAGTCTGCACGCGGCCGTGGTTGAGGTGTTTGTACATCCCAATGCCTTTTGCCGCTATACAACGATTCAAAACTGGTCCAGCAACGTCTACAGCCTGGAAACCAAACGTGCTGAAGCTGAAGCCGGGGCTACGATGGAATGGGTTGACGGCAATCTGGGTTCCAAAGTCACGATGAAGTATCCCAGCATCTATCTGCGGGGGCGTGAAGCTAAGGGAACCATGCTGTCGATTGCATTTGCCAATGGTCCGATTGATCAGGATACCGGTGCCCGCATGATTCATCAGGCTCCGCACACGCATTCAACGATAATTTCCAAATCACTGTGTCGGGCAGGCGGCATCTGTGACTATCGCGGCGAGGTCAAGATGAATGAAAACGCGCACGGTTCAAGCTCGCATGTTGAATGTGACACGATTATCATGGATGACGACTCAAGTTCAGATACGATTCCATATAATAAAGTAGCAGTCGGCGACGTAACGATGGAGCACGAGGCCAAGGTATCCAAAGTTTCTGAAGAAGAACTCTACTATTTAATGTCGCGTGGACTGAGCGAAGAAGAAGCAACCAAAATGATCGTCATGGGTTTTATTGAACCGTTCACCAAGCAGCTGCCGATGGAATACGCGGTGGAATTGAATCGTTTGATTGATTTTCAAATGGAAGGCTCGGTCGGCTGATTTTTGGAACGGAAGCATTTTGCGTAGTCGAAATTTCAACCTGGCTTGCCAAGTTATGCTGCATCAGCAAAAAACGCGAAGCTTGGTCACCCAGGTTCTAAGATTGAAGCGATAATTTGAGCTTGGCGAGGTAGTCTTTGAATTATCAGTTAGGCTGTTTGATGGGAAATAACAGTGAATTAGCACCAAAAATGCCGATCAAAGATTACAAAATTGTCACAAAAAGGGTCATAAATTCCTAAATTTTAGGATTTATGCCCTTTTTTTATGAAAAATAAAAATTTTTTTACTCTAAAATATTACAAAATCAGCTATTTTTCGGTCGCAATGAAAACAGAACGATACAAGACTATTATAATGCGATTTATAACAAGTTTAGGCCAGCCTAAAACACTAAATGAAAGCGGATTACATTACACGCTTTTACAGAATTCACGATTTTTGAGATATTCCGGTAATTGCACGGTAAAGCTGAGGGGTTATAGTATTCATCGTTGATAAAGATAAAGAGCAAAAAACTTGAACTACAGATAAAAAAGGATGAATCTATTTTATGAAAATTTCAAAGAAAGCTGTTAAAATCTCTGCTGCCGTTGCTGGTGCCGTAGCTTTGGGCACGGTTGGCACGGCAATCACTGCCAATGCCGACACGGTTTACACGGTTCAGTCCGGCGACACGCTGTCTGGAATTTCCGCTAAGCTTGGTCACAACTTAGACTTTGTAGACCAATTGGCATCCAAGAATAACATTGCTAACAAGAACCTGATCTATGTTGGTCAAAAACTGGTTATCACTGACGATGGTGAAGTATCTTCAGCAACTTCAGAACAAGCTGCTACGTTGCCAAGTGCTACGGCTGAAAACACGGCTACGGCACAAGACAGCACGGCGCAATCTGCTGACAGTGCCGCTCAATCAACGGTTGCTGATACCAGTGCTGAACAAGCTGCCAGTGATGCTGCCGCTGCTCAGGCTGACAGTGCCGCTGCTGCTTCTCAAGCTGCCGCATCCCAAGCCGCTGCTGCCCAGGCCCAAGCTGCTCAACAACAAAGTGCGCAAGTTCAAGCAACTACTTACAGTGCCAACACTTACAGCACCAACACGACGACTACGACCTACACTTCTACGGTCAGTGGCGACGAAGCAACTGCTAAGGCTTGGATTGCCAACAAAGAATCTGGCGGCAGCTACACCGCACAAAATGGTCAATACTACGGTAAGTACCAACTGAGTTCTTCTTACTTGCATGGCGACTACTCAGCTGAAAACCAGGAAAAAGTTGCTGACAGTTACGTTGCCAATCGTTACGGTTCATGGACGGCTGCCCAACAATTCTGGCAGACTCATGGCTGGTACTAAAAATCAGCTTAACTAAATTAGATAAAATGAAAAGCAATGGCGATTTTCGGCCATTGACCCGTACCCCCAAAGTTGGAAACACAACTTTGGGGGTATTTTTATGATATATGAGAGAAATGGGACGGTTTGATAGATTAGGGCGACAGATGACAGTGAGTTGGGCGCTGCTGCAAAAAGATAGGGAATTGATCTAGGGGTGGATGCCGCTTTGAAGCGAATTGATTTGACATAGGACTGGGCACTGTTTTGAATTGGCAAAACGGTTCAGCTTTGAAATGGCAAGCGGGTTTGATTTTGAATCTACAGGCGGGTTAGCTAGGACAGATTTAGATAGTCGAAATGTTTGAATGGTTTGTTACATTATAAGGAAGCACGTTAGTTGCTAGTTTGTAACATTCCCATGACTTCTAAATTATGGGTCAGCATAATTGCCTCAATGTTCATTTGCAGACCACCCAGACTACGAGTAAGTGTATGTTCAATGCCCTGTCGCGTTAGATCAGCAAAGCAGCTCTCAATTCGGCGCCGAATTTTTTTGAGTTGCCGGCTGTTGTGTTGTTTGGCGAATCGCATATTGGAACGGTATGGCGTCCATAGCTGATAGCCCATTTGCGAAAAAATATGCTGGAGCTTTTTACCAACATAACCCACATCGGCGATGACAAAAGGACATGGACAATTCTCGATAACTTCTGGAGCAGCCTTAGCGTCATGAATTGAGGCTGGAGTAAGTTCATAGTTAAGAATCAGTCCTTGCGTATCCGTAACCACGTGTACCTTGAAGC
>Ga0214927_100236_pt1 | contig 17047 bp, 20 predicted proteins | sample Stichaenrichm16X_FD_168612 | JGI IMG/M metagenome (GOLD analysis project Ga0214927, IMG submission 168612) | Xylose enriched microbial communities from anaerobic bioreactor in Madison, Wisconsin, United States - 16X | ecosystem: Engineered > Bioreactor > Anaerobic > Unclassified | place: USA...
GCCTCATGCATGTCCCGCTCTCCGGCATCGCAGCCACGGCCACGGTCCAGCCGAAGCTTCCTGCGAGCTTGCCTAAGCCGTTTACAGTTCAGGGAGCCTAACTATGCCGGAGGTACTCAGCCATTTTCTCAGATTAGTCTTCCCATGACCATTATCTGGGAGAGGGCAGGCCATCGAGCGGTATTATCTCCCACTTGCAGATTGGACAAGCGTATCCATTCTAAGGGTCTAGGCCCGATTTTGAATGTCTGCGGTTCGCCGCTCTTATTGAGTTGTGCAGTAAACTCAGATTCATCCGAGCAAGTGATGCGTATGCTTTTCCACCATGTATCATGGGGAAAATCTGCACGTAAAAAGAAAACAAGTGAATCGGCATAGACCATTCGCCCGAAATCCACTCGGAGCCATGCATCATTTCTCCCATTCACTCCCCATGACTCATAGGGAAAACGTCCATGATGGCATGTCTGAAAAACTCCATCGATGGCATTCCGGGCGAGAAATCTAGGATTTGTGGCGCCGCTATTGGTGCTTGCGTGTGGAAAACATTGCGAAGTGCCCTCCAGATCGTAGGAGTTCAATGCTAGATTTCTCCAGTTTTTCTGCTCCTTTGGATTCAAAGTTCGTGCATACGCCCAGTGGCAGTCACCAGAAAAAGCCTCTTGTCCATAAGGTTCTCTGGCTATTCCAAATGGAACAGGAAACTCCATATGCCCGCCTGGAATGCGCACGATGCTTGGAGCCAAGCAGCTGTCAAGCATCAGTTCGATATCCCGATTACCAGGAACATCGACGATGAAAAGATCACCTTGCTCATATGCTCGATAGCGAATATCAAGCACCGCAAGAGAAGAAGATAACGCCTCGGAAACGATGCTCCCCGAGGCGTCCTGAAGCCGAATGGCTATCTTATCTGTCATAGCATTAGCCTTACTGGGGCTGCTTGCCGATGTAGGCGAGGATGCCGCCATCCACATAGAGGATGTGGCCGTTCACGAAGTTCGAGGCATCGGAAGCAAGGAACACAGCCGGGCCCTTGAGGTCCTCAGGCGTGCCCCAGCGTCCTGCCGGCGTCTTTGCGCAGATGAACTGGTCGAACGGGTGACGGGAGCCATCAGGCTGGATCTCGCGCAGCGGGGCCGTCTGCGGCGTTGCAATGTAGCCCGGGCCGATGCCGTTGCACTGGATGTTGGCACCGCCGAACTCGGAGCAGATGTTCTTCGTGAGCATCTTGAGGCCGCCCTTGGCTGCCGTGTAGCCAGCGATGGTCTCACGTCCCAGCTCGCTCATCATCGAGCAGATGTTGATAATCTTGCCATGGCCCTTCTCGATCATGCCGGGGATGCATGCCTTTGCCATGATGAAGGGGCCGACGAGGTCGATATCGACGACCTGGCGGTAGTCCTCGACGGACATGTCGAGCATCGGGATGCGCTTGATGATGCCGGCATTGTTGACAAGGATGTCAGGCGTCGTGCCGCAGGTCTCCTGGATCTTGTCCATGAGGCCCTTGACCTGGTCCTCGACTGTGACGTCAGCCACGAAGCCGTGGGCATCTATGCCGAGCTCGCGATACTGCTTCTCTGCTTCGTCGATGCGCTCCTGGCGGCGATCATTGAATACGATCTTTGCGCCTGCCTGTGCCAGTGCCGTTGCGATTGCAAAGCCGATGCCGTAGGTGGCACCGGTCACGAGGGCGAGCTTGCCATCAAGGGAGAAGCTCTTCTGGGGGTCGAATTTCTCTTCCATCCATATCCTCCTAGAGGTCTGAATCAGCGTTTCCTGCTGTGCAACTCTGATAGTAAACCAGTTTTGCAAATTTGCAACGAGGAATCTATTAGGGAGGAGAACTGACGCCGAGCGGACAGAAAACGAGCAGGAACGGTAGGGTATACAGCCAATCTGTCGCTTCTGTGGGATTCAGTAAAACAGGTTTACAACACATCTCTGGTTTTCTGGATGGCAGCTCTTTTGTTCCAGCATCCGGAGATTGCGGCTCTGAGAGAGGGCATGGCATTTGCTGCAGCGAGGTGGCCTTCATCGCAGGCTGTTCTCGGTACAGGATGGGGAGTGGAATATCATGAGGAAGCTGGGAACGGCTGAGATAGCTGCAGGGGTTCCCGGATGCCAGAACAGGATGGCGCCGTTTCAAGGGGCCGCAAGGAAGGATGGGCATCTTGAACATTGCAATACGCGCCTACAGGCATGAGGATGCGAAGGCTGCGGCTGAAATCTGGAACCAGGTCGTGGATGACGGGGTGGCATTCCCGCAGACGGAAGACATCACCGAAGAGGGAGCAGATGCCTTCTTCAGGCAGCAGTCCTATACCGGCATTGCTGAGGATACGGACACTGGCACGGTTGTAGGCCTCTACATCCTTCATCCGAACAATGTTGGCCGTGTCAGCCATATTGCAAACGCATCTTATGCCGTGAAGAGAGATGTGCGCGGAGAGCATATCGGCGAGAAGCTGGTGCGTGACTGCCTCAGGATGGCGCACGAAAAGGGATTCAGGATCCTCCAGTTCAATGCCGTCGTAGCCTCGAACATCCACGCTATCCATCTCTATGAGCGTCTCGGTTTCGTGAAGATCGGCACGGTTCCTGGAGGCTTCCATATGCCAGATGGTAGCTATGAGGACATCATCCTCTACTATCACACGGTCTAGCCCAATATCATTTGGCCGAAACGGAGGCAGCTTTGAGTCTATATGTCTATACGACCTTTGCCGATGGCACAGAGGTGGTCTACTCCGGTGCCTTTATAGAGGATTGCAAGAAGAAGGCAATCGTCCATTTCGAGCGGCCGACCGACGAGGGTTTCGACTCGATTCGCTGCGAGCTTCCGGCGTATCGCTGGATTCCATGGGAAGGAAAGTTCTCAGACGAAGAGCTTGCCTGCTTTGACGCTTTTATCCATGAGCGGGAAAGCCTTTTCATGCAGCCGGTGTCAACGACATCTGGGGAGCGTATCTCGTGAGGCAGCGACGAGAAGTATATGATTGTGCTTGTTGAGTAAACACGTTTATTTGGGGCGGGCTTATGGCAACCATAAAAGACATTGCTGACGAGGTAGGCATCTCCAAGACGGCGGTCTCACGAATCCTCAATCACAAAGGGTCGTTTTCTCAGGACACCATCCTCAAAGTCGAGCGTGTCGCCAAGAAGCTCAATTATGTGAGTCCCGGCATGCAGCGTGAATCGTCGGAGGCACGCAAGACCATTGCGGCAGTCTGCCCAGTAGGAAAGAGCTATTTCGGAATCTTCGGGATGTACCTTGAAGAGGCTGCATACAACTACGGATATTCGCTGCTGCTCTGTTCGAGCGCCTATGACAACGAAGAGATCGACGAGTTTCTTGGTGGACTGAGAGAGCATGGGGTATCCGGCATTGTCTTTGCATCCATCAGCGCCCATCCTGAGGAGCTCGCCTCATCAGGTTTTCCGCTCGTGGCAGTGGGCCATCCTCTGGCAGAGGGCGTGCCTTATGTACATGCGGACAACTTCGCAGCGGGGCGCATTGCTGCCCGGCATCTCTTGAGCAAGGGAGTCCAGAAGCCTCTCTATATCTCAAACTATGCAGATGGACTGGTGGCTGATATGCGCTACCAGGGATTCTGCGAAGAGCTCGAGCATGCCAACATAATGGCCTGGCCCTACATCCTCGACAGCGATTCGGTAAACCCCAAAGAGGCATCGGAGATTATCACGCGGATGATTCTTGAGCATCCCGATGCTGATGGTGTATTTGCCGAGTCTCAATCTCTTGCTATTGCCTGCTTGGGTGTTTACCGGGACCTTGGTTACGCCATACCGCAGCAGGTGAAACTGATCGGCTATGGCACGCATGCAATGAGCGAATCCACCTTCCCGAGAATGACGATAGTCAGGGAGAATACGCGTGAGATTGCCTTCGAGGCAGTTTCGGTGCTTGCCGACCAGATTGAAAACGAGCGCTGCGCACACAAAGAGCGTGCTATAGCCGTCTCGCTTGAGCAGCACCAGACGACGTAGTAAACAGAGGAGTAAATCTTTGCCACTTATGGAGTAAACAGTTGACTTATTAAAGTCAACTGTTTACTCTTATTGCTGTCGGTTGGGAAGGCAAGCAAGGAGGAATCGATGGCAAAGGATTTTGCAGGAATTGCCAGCCAGGTGGTCAGCTCCGTTGGAGGAAGCGAGAACATCTCCCATGTCCTGCACTGCGCAACAAGGCTGCGCTTCAATCTCAAGGACTACAGCAAGGCTGATATTGAGAGCATCAGCAAGATTCCGGGTGTCCTTGGCGTCCAGAAGGTAGGGGAGCAGCTTCAGGTCATCATCGGACCCGATGTGGACAAGGTCTGTGACGAGGTGCTCAAGATAACGGGCGGCACTGCCGAAGTGGTGGATGAGAACCTTGATGGGGACGCCGAAAAGAAGCATATGTCCGCAAAGTAGGTAGGCGGAGCCATCCTCGATGCCTTGTCCGGATGCTTGGGGCCTGCCATTCCAGCAATCGTTGCATCTGCCTTCTTCAAGGCTGTTGCTGCTATTCTGGGTCCCGATATCCTTGGTCTCGTTGCAACGGATTCCAACCTCTATACGCTCATGTCGTTCGTGGGGGATGCCTGCTTCTATTTCTTCCCGGTCATCATCGGCTATACGTCAGCGAAGAAATTTGGCGTGACGCCGGTCCTCGGCATTCTTCTTGGTGCCATCATGCTGCATCCTACGTTTGTAGCCATGGCGACAAACGGTGTGACGACCTTCGATGTCTTCGGCATTCCCTGCAATGTCCAGAACTATAGCTCGACCGTGCTCCCAATCATCCTCTCCGTCTGGGTCATGAGCTATGTCGAGAGCTTCTTCAGCAAGGTTCTTCCGTCATCTCTCAGAGGCGTCTTTGGTCCGGCTCTTACCATTCTTGTCATGCTGCCGATTACGCTCTGCGTTCTTGGTCCTGCAGGCTCTTATCTCGGCAACTACATCACGACCGGACTTATGGCATTCGGCAAGCTGACCGGCGCATTCGGTCTTGCTGTGGTCACGGCGCTCTATCCCATCCTTGTCATCGCTGGCATGCACATGGTCCTCATCACGGCGCTTTTCCAGGTCTTTGCAACGGTTGGCTTTGACGGTGCCATCGCTCCTGCTCTCACTATCTCTGCATTCGCAATCATGGGCGTCGGTATCGGTGCCTATCTCAGGCTGAAGGACAAGGACCAGAAAGGGCAGGCTGCAGAATTTGCAATCACTGCCATCCTTGCTGGCACATCTGAACCTACACTGTATGGCATCTGCATGAGGTATAAGCGTCCCTTCATCGGACTTCTGGGTGGCGGCTTCCTGGGCGGTCTCTACTGTGGCATCACTGGAGTCATTTCGGCAACGCTCGTGCCTGCAACGAATTTCACTTCCATCCTCTGCTTTACAGGAGCAGATCTTGCAAACATCGTGAATGGCGCAATCGGATGTGGCATTGCGCTTGTCGCAACAGTGCTTCTTGTCTATTTCTTCGGCTTTGATAAGGATGAACCTGCTATCCAGAAGCAGGCGTAGTCTGCGAATCAGGAGGCATCGTCTATGCAGACAAAGACCATTGCGCTGAGCGGGAATGCATGCATCGACTGCTATCTGCCCGACCCCGCTATCGGATTCCATGAGGACCGTCCTCGTCCAGCGCTTGTCATCTGCCCGGGCGGTGCCTATCTGATTCATGCCACGAAAGAGGGAGAAGCAGTCGCTCTCGAGTTCTGTGCACGGGGGTTTGCAGCATTTGTTCTCAAGTATACGGTCGGACTCGACAGGGAGCATCCTGAGAATGGATTCAACAGAGCGGCTCGTTATCCGATGCAGGCACTTGAACTCATGGAAGCTATTCATATCCTGCGTAAGCAAAGAGATGAATTCCATCTGACCGACGACATTTTCCTTGTGGGTTTCAGTGCGGGAGGACATGTTGCAGCGACTGTAGGAACACGCTGGATGGATCCGGAGCTGACAGGGCAGCTCAGCTTTGTTCCGGAACCAAAAGAGCTGCGAACTGCTGGCATGGTTCTGGGATACCCAATGCTTGGAGACAATCCGGAAGATTTCCAAGGAAGCGAGTTCAAGAATCTCGACAGGGGCGCTGTCCTACAGATGAATCATGTGCTCTATGGAGCGGATGCTCCTTCGGACGACCAGCGCTCGACGGTTGATCTTGTCAGATTCGTCTCCAAGGACTCAGTTCCTGCATTCATCTGGCACTCTGCAGACGATCCCGTTGTGGATAGCCGGAAGACAACGGCATTCATCCTTCGCATGCAGGAGATGGGGATTGACTGCGAATATCACCTCTTTTCCTGCGGCAAACATGGGCTGGCTCTCGCAAACAAATACTATGCGCACGACGAAAGCGGCTATGACCAGGCGATAAGTGGCTGGCCGAATCTGGCTGAATATTGGATGGACAGAATCATGGAAGGGAAGGCCTCATCTTGAAAGAAGAGGATCTGACGATATTCGACTACCGGAAGCAGAAAGAGATTCTCTTCTCTGATGTTGTTCGCTCCGAACGTCTGAAGAATGACTATGCACGTATGAGCGTGTATACGCCGTCCTGTGGGTGGATAGATTATTCAATCTATCGTCCGCTGAGCAAACCGACTGGAGAGCTTCCGGTGGTTTTCGTCTTCCACGGAGGTGGCTTTGTTCTGGGCTATGCGGAGCAGGAAGGACGGCACTGCCGCCAGCTCGCGGATACGACAGGCTGTGCCATCGTGAATGTCGACTATGCCTTGGCGCCGGAATTCAAGTTTCCACTCCCAATACGATCGGCGTATGAAGCGCTCTGCTCCATCATGGTGAACGCAGAGACGCTCGGTCTTGATCGGGAACGAATTATGGTGATGGGCCATAGTTCCGGCGGTGCTATTGCGACAGATCTCTGTCTGATTGACCGCGACGAAGGCAAGCTGGATATCAAGGGACAGATACTTGACTATGCGCCGCTCGATCAGGAGCTTGATCAGTCACATCGCACAATCGCCAATCCCGATGGATCGGTATCGGAGAGCAGGGCTCTGCAGTACATCCATTGGTTCTTCGCGAATGAAACCGATGTCGACAATCCGCTTGCCTCGCCTGCCCGCTGTGCCGATGTTCATGGCCTGCCTCGGATGCTTGTCATTGAGGCAGAGGAAGACAGTCTGCACGAAGAAGAGATGTCTTATGCGGAACGTTGCCGCGAGGCAGGGGTCGACGTAATGGAGCATCTGTTCAAGGGCTGCGGACACGGCTTTACGCATGAATGCTTTGGAAGCTACAGACCGATTCAGGCTCGTGAGGCATGGGACCTCATGGCTTCTTTCATCAGAGAGACAGTGAATAGATAGATGTGCGAAAGCTCGCAATTCTGCTGAGCCTTGAAACCATGACGCACGTGAAAAGAGGGGAAGATCGGTACTTGCCGATCTTCCCCCTCTCAGCAGATATAGCTGTTGCCAGCTCAGTGCTCGAGCTGCTCCTTCAAAAAAGTTCCCCTGTCCAGCTCATGGAAGGCATCGAGGAGCTCTGAGCGGGAGTTCATGACAATAGGGCCGCCCCAGGCAATCGGCCCATGAAACGCTCGGGAAGCAAGGAAGAGGATGCGGGAGGGGCTGTCAGCATCAGCCTTGAGCTCGACCTCGTCACCGTCCTCGAGCTTGATTGCAGTCTTGGGACCGATAGGAAGGCCGCCAATCGTTGCCGGACCTTCGAGCGTGAATGCCATGACGCTTGCATCCTGATTCACGGGAACTGAAAGCGACGTTCCTGGTTCGAGCGTTATCTCGTAATAGTCGAGCGGCAGGTGCTGGCCTTCGTATCCTTCATGCTTCGTGCCTTCCGGATCTGTGTAGCTGCCGGCAAGGAGCCTGAGCTTCACGCCCTCTGAAGGATTGATCGTCTCGATGTCCCCTGCATGTATTGCATGATAGTAGGGGTGGGACATCTTCTCGGCAGCAGGGAGATTGAGCCAGAGCTGGATGCCCAGAAGACGCTTGGCTGCAGGAATCTGCTCTTCATGCTCGACACCCGAGCCGGCACACATCCACTGCACCTCTCCGTCGTGGATTGCATCGGAGAAGCCCATCGTGTCTGAGTGCTTGATCGTTCCCTGTGCAAGGTAGATCACTGTCTCGATGCCGCGGTGCGGATGGAGGGGGAATCCTGCCGTATAGGCATCGGGGTCGGTGCTGTCGAATGAGTCGAGCATGAGGAAGGGGTCGAAGGCTTCTGCAGTCTCTGCTCCAAGCACGCGCACGAGGCTCACGCCTGCGCCGTCCTGAGTGCGGTAGCCTTTCACGACATTCGTTCCGTGGCGATACATGGGGGTTCCAATCTCTCACAAGGAGCTTACGCTCCGATATCTTCTAATGTGACTGATACCCTGCCAAGGAATATGTCATAGCAAAAGTGACATATGCATGGGATGCACATGAAAGGTGAAGCTCGGATAGGTCAGATTGACCAATCAAAGATTCTCGTCGAGAAGCTGCACCATCTCTTCGGGCATCGGCTTGTCGAGCGCTTCCAGAAATGCATCGAACTGCTTGGAAGACAGAACAGTCTTGGCAGTGACAGCCTGCTGCAGGAATGCTTCCAGTCTGGTATCGCCTTGGCACCCTTCATTTGCGCAACCAGGATGCTCCCAATCTGTCCCTGTCTGCATCTCTGCCTCCTCTGCGAGCCTGCCGCGCTATGCATCATCCATTATATGGGTGCATGCATGCCAAAGGAGAGCTTCCCGATGCTGCTAGGATCCATCCCTGACCCCATCCCTGACCTATCCCTGAGACGGTGCAATCCTCCGGAGAGATTAGAAGCTGGCATGCAGGGGAGAGGCGCCGACAAGAAGAGAGGCAGCCCAGGATTCCGGACTGCCCCTCTGACATGCACTATGCCGTTCAGTCTTCCTTCATGAGCTGTTCAGCCCTCTCAGCTCTGTCCAGGAACGCTTCGAGGCTGAAGTATCCTGCTGCTTCTGCCCAGAGCTGTCCTTCCGCATAGAAGCGAAGCGTCGGTGCAGAAAGGACGTCTGCCTGCGCAGCAAGCGCGGGGTGCGTATCGAGCGAGATGTAGACAGCCTCTATCGGAAGGTGCCCCGGCTCCTTGTCCCGCTCATCGAGCCAGCGGTCGATCTTCTGGTGAATGGCGCCGCAGGGTGCGCAGGACTTTGTCCCGAACTGAAGAAGCGCCAGGGGAGCGCTGGCGATGATATCCTCCAGCTGCTCTCCTGGCGCAAGCTCTCTCAGATGCATGTCTGGCTTAGAGCTGGGCGTCGATGCGGCCCTTGAGCATTGCCTTCGGCATGCCGCCGACCATCTGGTCCACGACCTTGCCGTCCTTCAGGATGAAGAAGGCCGGGATGCTCATGACATTGAAGGCCTGTGCGAGCTCAGGCTGCTCGTCGGAGTTGACCTTGCCGACCTTGAGCTTGCCGTCGTACTCGTTTGCGATCTCCTCGACCACCGGCATCATTGCACGGCAGGGGCCGCACCAGTCTGCATAGAAGTCGACGAGGACGGGCTCCTTGCTGTCGAGGACCTCTTTCTGGAAGTTGTCGGCTGTGAACTGATACTCCATCGTCTTACCTGCTTTCTTGTCTCATGCACGCTCTGCGTGCTTCGCTTTGTTGATACCCAGTATATGAGGTATAAAATACTGAGCAAGTACGCAGTTTTAATTGATGTGGTAAGGAAAATCTGACTATGGCTGAGACCAAGGCGATGGCGCCGTGCTTTGCGAGCGCCGATGCAAGCATCACGGGATCGGGCTGTGCCCTGAGGCGCGTCCTCGATGCGGTGGGCGGCAAGTGGAAGATCCTGCTCCTTGTGGCGCTCTCGCAGTCAGAGGAGCTCCGCTACGGCGAGCTCAGGAAGCTTGTCTTCGGCATCACGAATACGATGCTTGCCTCGTCGCTCAAGGAGCTCGAGGCAGATGGGCTTGTGGAGAGGCATCAGTACGACGAGATGCCGGTGCGTGTCGAGTACCGCCTCACACCGCGTGCCCGCACCCTCATTCCTATCCTCATGGAGCTCAAGGACTGGGGAGAGGCCCATCTCATGCAGGCAGACAAGGCATGATCAGGCCCAGCTGCAGCCGCCGTCGATCTCCGACCTGTCGCCGATGCCAAGCTCGTAGCGCTCGGCCGCCTTCATCATGTTGAGCTCGGCGAGCTCGATCTCACCCTCGATGTAGGGCTCGTAGAACTTGTCGATGCCGCAGGCGTCGAGCGAGCAGTCGCCGCAGTCATCTCCCCAGGAGAGGGCCTCTGCGACAATCTGGATGCGCTCCTCGCGCGTGGTATCGGCAATCTTCGTGCTTCTCATATCGTTCCTTCCTGGCATATGTTTCTCCCCCAGTATGGCACGAAGCGGGAGGGCTGGCACAGGTTCTGCCAGCCCTCCCGCATGTCTGCTCTCGCTTGTTCTCAGACGTTTCCGCACCGGACTCGGTCGAGGTATTTCTTCGCTACATCTGCCAGATGGTAGATGGTCTCCACCGGCGTCGGCTCGCCCGTGTTCATGTGCCATCGCGGGAAGAAGCGGGTGATGTGGAGCGTGATGGGATCTCCTGCTGTCGGAATCTCCGAGAGCCACTTCGCGATGCTCTCCACATCCTCGTCCTTGTCGTTCATGCCGGGGACAATCAGGGTCGTGATCTCGAGGTGGCAGGTCGGCGTCGCAGCCAGGATCTCGATCGACTTCTGCACAGCCGCGAAGTCTCCGGCGCAGTCGTCGTAGAACTTCTGGTCCGGTCCCTTGAGGTCGATGTTCGCCGCATCGATCAGGGGTGCAAGCTCGCGGATGATGGGCTCGTTCGCGCAGCCATTCGAGACGAGGATGTTCTTGAGGCCTGTCTGATGCGCCAGCACGCTGCAGTCGCGCACATACTCCCAGCCGACGAGCGGCTCGTTGTAGGTGTAGGCAATGCCCGAGACGAAGGGATCCTCTGCCTTGAGTCCCTGCGCCGAGGCCACGAGCTCTATCGGCGAGACCTCCTTCCAGGGCACGCCGCCTTCTCCGGTCTGCGATATCTGCCAGTTCTGGCAGAAGGGGCAGCGCAGGTTGCAGCCGTAGCTGCCGATGGAGAGCACGGTCGTGCCCGGCATGAAGTCAGAGAGCGGCTTCTTCTCTATCGGATCGAGCGCAATCGACGTGAGCCTGCCGTAGCTCTCGGAGACGATCTTGCCGTCCCGGCAGACGCGGGCACGGCAGAATCCCGCCTGTCCCTCCTTGAGATGGCAGGCATGCGGACATACCGGACAGGTCACGGTGCTCTCTGGCTTCTCTTCCATCAGATGTGCCTCACCACTTCGAATCGTTCGAGCTGGACGTCTTCCTCTTTCGGGTTGATGCCGCCCTTGCGGGCTGCAATCTTCACCTGCTCCTCCGGTGTATCGATGCCGTCAAGATCGGGCAGCAGGAGCCCCCGCCTGCCATCAGGCGTCGAGACGATGACGCCGTATCGGCTCGGATCGAGCTCGGAGAGGCCGTCTATCGGCTCAGGGTCTCCGAGCACATCGACCGAATAGACAAGCTCGGGGAGCTCCGATTCCTTCACGGCAGAGAAGCGCGGGTCCCTCGTGCCGGCAGAGATGGCATTCGCGCAGATTTCCTCTGCAAGGTTTGCCCTGGTCGGAGCAATCGTGCCGATGCAGCCTCTGAGCTCGCCGTCCTCCTTGAGCGAGACGAAGCAGCCAGCACGGGGCTCTGTGAGCTCGCGGGGAAGCGTTGCATCAGGTACGATGCGCTTTCCTGTCTTCACATAGGTCTCGAGCGATCTTCTTGCCAGGCGGACGAAGGGATCCTCGTTCTCCTTGCGCTCGTGCATCTTCTCTGCGTGTGCCTCTTCGTAGGCAGCAAGGAAGCAGCGGCTCTCGTCGCGCTTGTCTGATGTCGGCGTGAAGGCGGCAACGCCGTAGCCGACGCCGAAGGGGCCTTCATGGGACAGAAGCTCTGAGGAGACAGGGATGCCGTCAAGCGCTCCTGCCATGATCTGGAAGCTCCTGAGGCCGCACTCTGCGGCACGGTCTGCAAAGCCCCTGTCCATCGTGAGGAGGCGCAGGAAGTCGCCCGTCTGGAAGATGTCGCAGATCTCAGCATCGAACTCGGGGCCTTCCTTTGCATACCCATAAGGCCCATCTGCCTTGAGCTTGTGGGAGAGGTCGCCTGACGCGACAAAGACGCACCTGCGTCCGAGCTTCTCTGCGGCTGCCTGGATGGCCTGGCCGAGCTCGTAGTGGGCAGCAGGGGAGAGGCCCGAGAGGCCGACGCGCACGTACTTTGCGCCCTTGTAGTGGTGCTCGATGAAATGAATCGGGATCATCGTTGCATGGTCGAGCGAGCGGTCCTGCTCATAGGAGGTGCCAGCAGAAAGGTGGCGCTCCTGTGCCAGACGATCGAGCTCGTCGGTGAATTCCTCGTCGTAGGCAACCTCATAGCGTGCTTCCGGCGCCCCGAACTGCGCAAAGGAGCCGCGTGCACCCTTGCCCGGAGAGATGTGGTTGTAGTCCCTGTACATCACGGTATGGGGAGAGGAGATCACGATCGTATCGGGAGCCAGGGCGGCAATGCGCCTGCCCACTTCCTCGTAGGCATCTATCGTCTTCTGGATGCCCTTCTCTTCGTCCCGGCCGACTTCGGGGATGATCAGTGGCGGATGCGGAACCGCGAATGCAGCAGCAATGCCCATGATGTGCCTCCCAATGCGCATGCACGCGCGACAGAGCCTGCAATGCATTGCTGTATATACCCAGGCATAAACTTTTGAACATGTGTCGGGTTTCCTGGACGGCAGGGTTCTGCCCTTGAAAGGACTATGTGCGGCAAAGAAACAGAAAGGCAGATGCAGCGGCTCTTTGGCTATGCTGGATTCGATGCAGAGAGGAGGGCTGGAGCCGATGGGACAGCGTGGCAGCAAAGGCAGCGTGCGCAGGGCACAGGGGCTTGCCCAGGCAGGAAGGCGTCCGGATGAGAGCCCGGAGGAGTTCCGTGCCTGTGCAAGGAAGCGCCGCTATGCGACGGCTGTCGAGGCAAAGAAGGCGGCAGCCCATGGTGCGCACAGGAAGGATGCGCCACAGCTCTATGTCTATGCCTGCCCCTATTGCGGAGGCTGGCATCTCACGCACAGAAAGCCGCGCTCCTAGCGCAGTTTCTGTACAGATAGGCACCCATCTGCCGTATGCTTGTCAGGAAGATGAGTGGAAGCTGCGAGAAGGGGAGCCCATGGACTTCGTATCCGACGATCAGATATTGCTCGGCAGGGAAGCGGAAAGCCGCCATGAGCTGCTCCGCATGCTCTGTGCACAGGCCGAGGCCCTGGGCATCGTGAAAGACGACGAGGAAGCCTATCAGGCCTTCCTTGCAAGGGAAGAGCTCGGTGCAACCGGACTCACCGAGGGCTTTGCCGTGCCCCATGCGAAGGCAGAGACTATTCAGAAGCCTGCTGTCATGGTATGGAAGAACAAGACCGCTGTCCCCTGGCCTTCCTTCGACGAGAAGCCGGTCGATATCGCAGTTGCCCTCTTCGTGCCGGAGACAGACAGGGAAGAGCATATCCGCCTGCTCTCGAAGACGGCGGTCCTTCTGATGGATCCGGCCTTCCGCAAGATGCTCAGAGAAAGCGATGACGCGCACACCATTGCCTCTGCCATCTCGGATGCGCTGGTACGGGAATAGCCGACTGTTCAGCGCTTCATCTGTGCAATATGTTGCAGATGAGGCGCTTTGCTAAATCAATGACGCGGACGCTGCGGAGCTGGACGGGACGGCAGTGCAACGGCTGTATCGCCAGCCGGCGACGCAAGTCTTATTTCATAGCCTGTGAATGCGTCGACGACTTCTCGTGCGACGTATAGGTTGCTCTTGCGATTTTTAGAACTCTGATACAGGACTCCTGCCTCGCTGAGCGTGGCTATTGCATTCCTGGCTGCTTCAGTGCTTCTGCCGCACAGCCTTGCAGCAGAAGTGATGCTGATGACGGGATTTCCTATGAGCTTGGGAAGGAGCAAATCTGCTGCTGAGTTTGCACGGGGATGCACTTTTTCTCGCCAGTCCGAGAGTATCGATTCAAGTGTGTCGTTGAAGTTATGCGCACGCTTGCATGCAAGGCTGCAGGAACGTGCAAAGTACTCGACCCAATCGCTTTCGCACAATATCCTTGAGCGTTGCTCTTCGGCGTTCTCATTCCATCGGTACGCTGCAAGATTATCAATATAGCGTGCCTTGTCAGTTGCAAGAATCAGAGAGATGGGAGGAACGACATTCTGAGCAAGGCCTGATCTGCGCAGAATTACCTGAACGAGAGTCCGTCCTGTTCTCCCGTTGCCGTCAGCGAAGGGGTGTATGGTTTCGAGTTGTGCATGCGCAATTGCGGCAAGTGCAATGCCAGGCATCTGGGCAGTGGCAATGAATTTGGCGAGATCCTCGATATAATCCAGTACCAGTTCCGGGCGTGGTGGGACATAGGCTGCACCGATTGGATTGACATTGTTGCCACCAATCCAGTTCTGCTGTGTGCGTATTACCCCTCCATAGTCTGCGAGATCGGTATGCTCCAGCAGTTTCTTGTTGATGGAACAGATGTCGTCCACATCGAAAGAGGACTTGAAGGAGAGCGTATTGATGCTCTCCTCCATGGATGAAATATTGCCGAGGACTGCCGCCTCAGTGCTGCCTATACGGTGCGATACTCCGAGCTCGTCCAATGCTTCATATTCGAGCAGCTTTCCTGCACTAATCTGGAGACCCTCGATTTTTGAGGATGCTACAGCTTCGGCTCGGAGAATGAGTCTGGCTATTGGCTCGGTGTTTGCCAAGTGGGGCGTCGTGAGATCGAGCCTTTGTATATCTGCCTGAGCTTGGGCTGCGGCTTCTGATGCTTCGGGCGTCAGAAGGTGATCGGTATCACTGAGTTTGTCGGGAACAAAAGGATGGTAGGCTCCTGATTGGCGTTCGCGCCTGTTGGCGCCCCGTGTGTCGCTTAGCCAAAATTGCGTCTCATAATATCCCATGCTGGCTCCCCGCGGTATGTCAACAAAGAATCTGGATGGTCGGGTCGCAGGCAATAACCTTGGACTCGAACCTTCTAAAAACAAGGTTAGCATAATAACCTTGTTTTTCCGTCGCCTTGAGCCAAGGTTATTGCGCAGCCTTGCAGCAGGACTCGACCCAGGAGATGAAGTTCGTGGCGGCAGAGCCGGTGCGCTCGGCCGTCGTATGCCCCTTCCCCCAGACCGTCGCGAAGTCCACATCCTGGACGTCCGGGTTCTCTTCGAGCACGAGTGCGAGATCGAGCTCGGTCGTGAGGGAAGTGTCTCCCTGCTCGATGCCGGTACGGATGCGCCAGTGCGGACAGATGGTCGAGGTGCCGTATCCGTCGAGGCTCTTCGCCGCAAAATAGAGCGGGTCGTACATGTTCTGGCGGTCTGCACTCACGGTGCCGAGATCGTCTGTGCTCTCGAGATCTCCTGCGTAGGCAGAGACATAGGACTCGTCGAAGTCGGAGAGCTTCGCGTAGACATCCTCGTTCTCGTCGAGGAGCTCTGCCATGATCTTGTCGAAGTGCAGATTGTCTGTAGTGCCGGTGCCGAAGAGATAGTTCTCTGCTGCGCCGCGGTCAAGCTCGTCGAAGGCGCCGGCATCCTTCGTCGCTGCCTTGCAGTGCGTGACGAAGTCTCCCATGCCGGAGATCATAGCGGTATTGGTTGAAGAGTCGTAGCTCACCCACGACGTGTCCTCGTTGAGGGAGGCGATGTAGTCTTCCGCTGTCTCATAGGTCGTGGAATCGCTGGAAGCAGAGCTCGTGCTGCCTGCAGCAGTGGGTGCAGCTCCTGTAGGCGCAGAACCGGAGCTTCCATTATCGGATGGGGCTGCTCCCGTCGGAGCATCTCCTGAAGGCGCAGATCCTGATGGTGCCTCTCCTGAAGGGGCGCCGCCACCGAATCCGCCGTCTGCCATGGTCTCATCAGACGGCGTATAGGGAAACTCTGTATCTGCCAGGAAGTTGTTGAGGGAGCCCTCGATGGCAGAGACGACCATCTCGTAGTAGGAACCGGAGGTATAGGTGCCTTCGCCACCCTCCTGGAGCTCGAGCGTCTCGCCGTCCTTCGTGAAAGCCATGGAGTTGACGTAGTCGGCGAACTTTCCTGCCATGTCGGAAGAGAGCTGCTTTGTCCAGGTGCCGTCGGCTCTTGTGCCTGATGTTTCGAACTGGCCCATCATCCACTCATAGGCTTCGTCTGCGATATCGAGGGAGGTGATGGGACACCAGCACATGGCACCGTCGATCGCATCGCTCAAGGCATTGCCATCCTTGTCCGTGAAGAGGGCACCGATGTGCTCGAGATAGGGTGCATAGAGCGCAGCATCTCCCGTAGCTCCCACAAGCGAGCTCTGGGCACCGCCGCCCGAATGGCCGAACGTATAGATGTGCTCGGCGCCTCCGGGGATGGCAGAGGCGCTATAGCGCAGTGCCCTGATTGCTGCCTTGAAGTCCGTGACGCCCCAGGGAGCGCCTCCTGCAAAGGAGGTGCCGTCGTCGTTCGTGCCGTTGTTCCTGCCGCGGGCACCGGGGTAGACATAGATCAAGCCTGCCTCGAGATAGTCGGTGAGTCCCTGCGCGCTATACGCCGTCGGCGCGTCCTGGGCAGAGTATCCTGCTGTGTTGATGGGGATCGCGACAGGAGCTGTTGCAGCCGTGAAGCTGCCCACGGTGGCGCTCTCGTCTATCGTGCAGCTATAGGTGCCGTCTTCGTTCTTCGTAGCCTTGAAATAGGCACCCGGCACGTATATCCCCATGCTCTCATATGCGTCCGCTTCAGGATTGCCGCAATAGGGAAGGCCGATCTGGTAGTAGATGTCATTGTCTGCGCCGTAGCTCCAGCTGTCCTGGGAGATGGCAAGGCTCTCTGCATTGTCGGGATTCTGGCCCAAGGCAGCCGGCGTCTCTTCGCTTGCGGTTTCTGCTGTCTGAGATGTGCCCTCCGAGCAGGCCGTGAGGGCAAGAAGGCCAGCGCCTGCCCCTGCCGCGAACGTCCTTC
>Ga0214927_100237_pt1 | contig 16942 bp, 17 predicted proteins | sample Stichaenrichm16X_FD_168612 | JGI IMG/M metagenome (GOLD analysis project Ga0214927, IMG submission 168612) | Xylose enriched microbial communities from anaerobic bioreactor in Madison, Wisconsin, United States - 16X | ecosystem: Engineered > Bioreactor > Anaerobic > Unclassified | place: USA...
GGAGCTTTATGTCAAGTGTTTTTTGTGATAATTTTGCAGAAATCTGCGCATGAAAAAAAGCCAGGAAAGCCGCAATTTACGGGCTTTCTGGCTTAGGTTGACCACGTTGGTGCCAGGTACCGTTAAGGATATATTAAGAAATTATGAATCACTCTTAACAGTGCCTGGCACACTTTTCCGTTGTATTATTCTAACGGCATATATTTGTCGAGATACTGTTCTACGGTCTGAATCCACTTAAGTGAAATCGCATTATCGTTCTGAAGACCATGTCCTGAATGAGGCAGTACAAAATACTTATAATCTACATGGTTCTCTTCAAGTGCTGACTTCAGACGCTTCGATGCCGCAAACGGCTGCATTTTATCGTATGCTCCGTATGCCACCACAGAAGGAACCGGAGCATCAGCGCCATCTCTGTAAGCATAGATCATTGCGAGCGCATGGCCTGCAGAACCTCCGGCGATTGTCATTTTATCAATTGGATAGCCGGCTTCCTTCGCCGCTTCCACTACCTTCGGCATTGCGGCTTTGATCTCGTTGGACTGTGTCAGCACGCTTGCATGATTCTTTTCATCTGCAAGAGTATAGTTAATTCCTGCTGCGACATAGCCTTTCGAGCAGAGCCATGAAAGCATCTCTTCATCTTCGCTCTTATCTCCTGATGTAAAGCCGCCCGCATGAATATAGACCGCTAATCCATAGGACTTTTTTGAATCATCCTTCGGCAGATAGAGATCAAATTTCTGCGCCTCGCCTTCACCATAGGAAATATCCTTCTGAAGTGTACCGAGACTCTCATTCCACTTTACGGAATACTTTTTCATCTGAGGTGATTTCAACAGTTTGGAAGCCGCACCCAGACCAAAGGATACGATAAATGTTACTATTCCTAATGCGATAAAAGCTCCCTTCTTCATAAGATATTTCCTCCAAACATTGTCCCACCTAGAAGCAGATTCCCTACAGCGCGCATAGCAAGCCTTCCGGCAATGAATCCAGTTGCGATGATGACGATCAGAATGATCACTCTTTTCTTTGTCATAAAGTTCTCCTTGATTTTTTGCTGTAACAGATGTATCATCTAATTGATGGTACAAATATACCATCATCACATTCGTTTGTAAATACCTTTTGTAATAATGGTACAAACCAGGAGGAAATGTCACATCATGGGAAACAAAGAGAGAAATTCATACGTGCGCAATGCAATCACTGACGCATTGCTTGAAATGTTAAAAACCAGGGATTTATCAGCAATTACGATAGGTGAGATCACTGAAAAAGCACAGGTTTCAAGGAACTCCTTTTACAGGAATTTTGCTTCTAAGGAAGATATAATACGCCAGCGGATTTTGACATATCTTAATGAATGGCGTAATCGGATGAAATCTGAAAAATCAGCAGATCAGAAGCATATTTACTTCATACTCTTTGATATTGCGGAGCAGCATAAGGATTTTTTCCTGCTGTTACGCGATACCAATCTTCTGTATCTGCTGCAGGATGAATTTTTTAAAAATTTCGGTCCGACTGATGAGGACAATGAAATCGCAGCCTATTCCAAGGCCTTCTTCACTTACAGCACCTATGGATTCCTTGAGACCTGGATCAGAAGAGGCATGAGCCGGACAGCAAAAGAAATGAAGAAAATGCTTGATCAAGGAGCTTCAGATAAAGATTTATAGAGACTGAACTTCTGTGTTTTCCTCGTTTGAATTAGTGTGTGGAGCTGAAGCCTTATAGGATAAATTCTGTATAATGGTGTAATTTCAGAAGTCTAATATATTTTAAAAATCATCGTCTGAGCCTTCATCCATATCATCATCATAACCGTCATCAGGAATATAGCGTTTAAAACCGAGCTTTAACAAAAGGCAGATCACGTGTTTATTTTCTTCAAGAAACTTTTTCCATCAGATCTTCTACGTCGCAGCACAGAACTTTCGACAGCTTAACGAGAGTCTCCGCCTGTGCTTTATTAATATTTTTCTGTCTCTGTTCGTATTGCTGGATCGTTCGGACCGAAATATCCGCCTCTTTGGCCAAAGCACTCTGACTTAAGCCTGCGACAAGACGATATCTTTTTAAAGCAGTTTCCGGAGAAGCTTTTTTATACATTTCATCCATCTTATCACAGAACTGTCTGATATCCATTTCATGATAAGGATTGTACAAAGAGAGGATACTTTTTATCGGAACCGCCCGATTGATCTCTGCAAAAGAAAAATTTCGGAACCACTGATAATATGCAAGCGCCCATCCGGTCCAGTACTCAGGACTTCTGTCAACAGGATACCTGGGCTTTATTCTTTCATAAGAAATATTTGATCTGTCAAGAACCTCATATGCTATCTCGACTCCAGACATCCCGGTCAGAAGAGAAAAATCTCCTTTTCCAAAGCGGTCGGCGATTCCAGATACAAGAAACATATCATAAAATCCGTCGAGCTTGAATTTGAGCTCATATACTGCAAAATCAAGCATTCTACCCATTGCGGTCCTTGCACATCCCAGATAAGTTTTATCGTAAGCGGTTATCATCAGGTTTCATCTCCTCATCCAAAATCTGAGTGATATAAATATCACCGCGTCTTCGTCTGTTACGCTCAATATCAAAATATTCACGTCTGGCATTACTGTCCCGATGCTTTTTCTTTGAGTAATATTCTTCTTTGTCAGCGACCTCAAATCCCGTATAACAGATCCTGTCAAAAGCCTTTTTGCTCTTTAATACAAACTGCAGGCCAAGCTTTCCGAGATGCATTGCATTATTCAGCTGACGATACGAAATCGTTCCGTTAATGAAATCCTGTGCGAAAGAAAAATAACTGTCATCAGCACGGTATCCGATTATCGCATCATATTTTTTATAATCAAGATAAAAGTTCGAGAGAATATACTTTTTTGCATCAAGTGCAAGTCCTGACGGGACATCAAATTCCCTGTTCTCAAGGAGAATAGAAAGCCAGTGAAGAATACAGTAGGAGCTGTCATTTAAATTTAATATTTTCAGTCCGTCACATTCCAATTCATAGCAGTTGGCATAACCATCGTGATCTTCGGAAACTCCCCACTCTTTCGCCATCTCAATACTGTCAGTGCAGTAAAAGCCGAGACCGTAATCATTATATTTTTTTCCAAATCCAAATATTGGCTTTTCTATAATATTTTCTGAACCGTGATACAGCTTTCTTATCATCAGCTTTCATCTCCATTTATCTGCATTATACTCCCGTGGGAGTATAATGTCAAATAGAAAAACCATTATCTCGTCAAATGATCTATTACTTTTGGTTATAGCTGAAAGCAGCGGCTTAAAGACACCCTTTCATCTCAGCGACGCTATCGGGCAGAGCCCCGATTTGAATCATCTTGCCATTTACTAGTGCATCAGCTTACGATCTCAATAGCCTGTACCGGGCAGTTCTCATAGCATCTTCCGCTGATAGTTTCATGATACATGTTTTAGCGTCCATATCGTCACCTCCGAAATACATCAAGTATTTCTTCTACATAAACCTCAGGCTTTTCAGATTCATGCCCTTTTTTTACAGTTAAAAGCTTCCCTAGTAAAAATGACCAGTATATATCACCATATTTCCTGGCATCGCCATCCTTAAAGAGTCCCTGCTCTATTCCCTTTTGAAAGAAATCACCAAGAAATTTTCTCCCGAAATCTGTCAGAATTGGATTTTTATCCGTATATTTATCTACATCGATCTCATGGTTTGCAAATGTCGTCAAAAGAATCTGAACAGGCGGCGCATCGGCAAAGTTGCTGCTGTCGTTCACCAGAAAATCCACTCCGAACCGTTTCAGGGCCTCGAGCGGATTTTCCATAATTGTAAAGGGGATATTTTTTTCATGAAGCTGTTCAAGCAGTCTCCAGAAGTCGGGATGCAGGATCGGATCGCCGCCTGTAATATAAAATTCCGACAGTCTGTCAAATGTCCGGCAGAAATCAAGACAGTTTTCAAGTGTCTTCTCGATCTCATCCCACGTCATCCTCGTGAGCGGTACCCCGTTATTACCATGAAAGATGTAGCAATGCTTGCACCTCTGGTCACAGTCATCCATCAGCTGCCATTGAAAAGCAAAATAATTCTTCATATCAATCTAAAACCTATAAAAAACCACCGGAACACGTATTGCATCCCGGTGGCCGGTTCATTAACACTAAATGTAATTACTTAATTGAATTGATCAAGATGGCAAAGACCATGGGCGTTGAGAATCCTACCTCTGGCAAGGATTTCATCAAGAGTTACAAAAAACGTGACGAAATTCATATGAATTCCGCCACGCTCTTCATACGATCAGATCAATGTCTGACCAGATATCTTATATTAAATTACGATTAAAGCTCAATCGCATACTTCTGTGTATAATCGACCATATTGCTGTACTCTGACTTTGGATTCTCGATATAGAAGACTGCTGCCTTGAATCCGGTCTGGTCTTTGCCTGATCGCCATCTTCAGTTGCAAGGAAGAATGTTCCTGTCTCTCCTAAAAATTTTTCCAGATAAGAACCATTAGTGGCAACATTTGCCACTCTGCAGGCAGCTTTTTAAGCCACCTGCCAACTTTCTAATGATATCGGGGTTTATTTTTTTACAATGGAGTAATGAAAATCATCTTCTGCATCAAGTGCATAGCCGGTTTTTTTCAACATTCCTTCCATCACACTCTTACGGATTGTGTAATAAGGACTGCTGCTTTTGTCCCAGTACTGGGCATGAATATCCTCTGTCATCTCCCATGAGATGTGATCTTCTGATGATTCAGTAGTTACATTGACACGGTCGCAAGGCATTCCGTTCACAAAGAAATCCTCAAATGACCTGAAGGCTTCTTCTACAGAACCTGCCTGTAGGGAATTCTGTTCTCCAAACTGTTCTGCAGCAGAACAAAGTGCATCCATACGCGTTTCATCTGAAGCAATGATTGCGGTTATCAGGTCTGCGTATCTGGTCTCAGCATCTGAAATCTGAGCCTGCAGCCAGCCATGTATATTTTCCTCATCGATTACTGTCTCCAGCGGAGGAAGTGTTTTCGTATAATCATCTGCGGCTGAAATCCAGCCATTCTTTTCCGCAAGCTCAGCTATTTCCTGAGTCAGCTTTTCCTGATTCCCTATTTTGTTATACAGCCAAAAATGAATTGGTCCTAAAAATGCACTCATCCTGTCAACCTCCAATCTGAACAAATGATTCCTTCGGGAGTCCGCATACCGGACAGGTCCAGTCGTCTGGGACATCCTCCCATGTTGTACCAGGTTTTACTCCGTTTTCAGGATCACCCTTTGCCGGATCATAGATGTATCCGCAAGGGCACTGCCACTTAGGAAGTGAAACCTCTGCTTCTGAAGCTGTACCAGCTTCTTCTCCGCCGGTCAGTTCTTTTACTACATCAGGAATCTTTGCGAAATCATCTTCCTCTGGATTCCATGATGATTTTACTTCAGGCTTTACGACCTCAAAACCGGCATCGGTTAATTTTTCACGAAGAACTTTGTTGCCTTCACCGCTCCAGCCATAGCATCCGAATACCGCGGCCTTCTTCCCCTTGAACTTAAGAGACTTGAGATAATACAGGAATCCCGCTACGCTTGCGAGAATGCCATTAAGGATAGTCGGCGATCCAACGGCGATTGCCTTGGACTTGAAGACCTCGCCAATGATATCGTCTTTCTCAGTGTGATCAACATTAAATACCCTGACAACGGTTTCAGGTGACTGCCTGTGAATCTCATCTGCTATTGCATGGGCGATCTTTTCGGTTCCGTGCCACTCTGTGCCATAGACGATAGTTATCTGGTTTTCCTGATAAGCATCAGCCCACTTTGCATATGCCTCTACTATCTTCATAGGCTCCTTGCGCCAGATCGCACCGTGACTTGGAGCTATCATATCTATTGGAAGATTTAAGGCAGCTATTTCTTTAACCTTCTTAATAACAAGCGGAGAAAATGGGGCGACGATATTTGCAAAATAGCGCTGTGCCTCATTCCAGAGTGTCTCCTGGTCTGCCTTATCCGCGAACATCTCCTCTACCGCATAATGCTGTCCAAAAGCATCCATTGAAAAGAGAATGTTGTCACCAGTCAGGTAGGTCGCCATAGAATCCGGCCAGTGCAGGAAGGTCATCTCCACAAAAATCAGCTTCTTACCGTTTCCGATATCAAGCGTGTCTCCGGTATGAACTACATGAAAATTCCAGCCGCGCTTACCATACTGTCCTTCCAGGGATTTCACGGCATTCGCGGTGCAGTAAATCGGGGTGTCCGGTATTTTTTCCATCAGAGCAGGAAGACTGCCGGAATGGTCATTTTCTCCATGATTTACTACTATATAATCGATCTTGTTCAGGTCGATTTCTGATTCAAGATTTTTGATGAATTCAAACTGATGCGGTGCCCAGACCGTATCCATAAGAACTATCTTTTCTTCTTCGATCAGATACGCATTCTGTGAGCTGCCGCTGTGGATTGTAAAATCATCGCCATGGAATTTCTGCAGATCCCAGTCTAGATATCCGATCCATGATACATTATTTTTTACCTGTTTTCTCATCCTGATCACCTCGTAAATTTGCCTTTCTGGTTATACTTTACGAGAATGAGATCAGAAAGTATGTTGTATTTAGCACATTTACGATTTATCTGATCATATGTACAAAAATGCAGGCAGCTTTTTATTACCATCCTTTTCATGTAGTTGCATTTTTTTGCTGCTCTCACTGCTTCGGTAAGTAAATATTGAAAAAAGCATCGGTAATTGATATCATGATATCGTTTCTTGAGATATTTTTAAGGGAAAGGTTACTAGATGAAGATTTTTTTAATTATTTTTGCACTGGCTCTTTTTGCCAGCTCCTGTGGCTTCCGAAAATACGTGTGGTTCATATCGCTTGGATATGGAGCTGCGATTGCTCTTATCGGTGTCGGGCTGCTTTTTATTTTTTCAAGTGAGCTGACGCTTGTGACAGTTCTGCAGTGTGTGCTTCTTATAGTCTATGGATGCAGGCTCTCCGGATATCTGACCTACCGCGATTTAAAGACTGCCTATAACAAACGGATGAAGGGCGAAGTGAAAACAGATGATGGAGTTTCTTTTGGTGCAAAAATGGGAATCTGGATTTCCGCTGCACTTCTGTACGTCCTCCAGACTTCACCGGTGACTTTCAGTCTCATGAGCCATAGAACCACTGATGCTTTCATCATTATCGGGCTTCTGATCTCTGTCTGCGGTCTGACTCTTGAGACTACTGCTGATCTTCAGAAAAACAAGGCAAAGCAAAAGGCTCCGGGACGCTTTGTTGATAACGGACTGTTCCGCCTGGTACGCTGCCCTAACTATTTCGGAGAGATGATTTTCTGGACTGGTGTATTCATTTCAGGGATAAATGTATATCACAATGCCGTTGAATGGATCTGCGCCATTGCCGGCTTTGCTGGGATCATCTATGTAATGTTTGGCGGCGCCAGAAGACTTGAAATCCGTCAGAATAAAAACTACGGAGACGATCCGGAATATCAGAAATACAAATCTTCGACTCCGATCATGATTCCATTTATCCCACTCTACTCAGTAAAAGATCACAAATGGCTGGTGGCATAATGAAAAAGAACCAAGTCATCAAATTTTTTCGCCTGAAACTGCATTTGTCACCTCGTTATAATCTGATTTCTTCCCAAAAAGGCGGATTCAATTTTTAAATTTTGCTCACCGGCTTGCATAAAAGTATAAATGAGTATAAAATGTATAAAGAAGTATAAACGAGTATAAAAAAAATAAAGGAGTATAAATGTCAAATCCATTTACCCTCTCATTCGGAAAAAAGCCATATGAATATATATCGAGAATCCAACAGACAGATGAGATACTCGAAGACTTTAACGCAGAACATCCTGTTTCACAGGTCTATATGTTGACTGGAGTCAGAGGTTCAGGGAAGACTGTGCTTATGTCTGCTATTGCAAATCATCTGTCAGAAAGTGATGACTGGATTGTTGTAGAGCTTAATCCCACTCGCGATTTGCTGAAAAGCCTGGCTTCAAAACTTTATGAAAAAGAAAAACTAAAGGCTGCTTTTATCAATGCAAATCTGGATTTTTCTGTTCTTGGAATTGGAATCCATATAGAAGGTGCTTCACCTGTTACAGACATAGAGGTGGCTATAGAGCGAATGCTGCGGATAATACAGCGAATGCACAAAAGAGTCCTTATCACAATTGACGAAGTTGAGAACAGCAAGACGATAAGGGAATTCGTGAGCGCTTTTCAAATCTATATGAGAGAAAATTATCCTGTTTTTCTCCTGATGACCGGCTTATATGATAATATAAATGCCCTACAGAACAGTAATAATGTGACCTTTCTATACAGAGCTCCCAAGATTGAAATGGGACCACTTGATACCGGTGCGGTCGTGAACAGCTACAAGCAGATATTTGATATAGATACAGATCATGCTAAAAATCTGGCATCACTCACGATGGGATACCCTTTCGCCTACCAGGTCCTGGGGTATCTATGTTTTAAAAATAAATGTGCTGTAAATCCTGAGCCTGTCATCGGCGAATATGACCAGCGCCTGTCTGAATATGTATATACTAAAATCTGGTCTGAAATGTCTGAAAAAGATAAAAAAATTGCCGTTGCTATGACAGAAACACAGGAAGTTTCAGAGATAATGGAGAAATCTGAAATGAAAAAATCTGAATTCTCTCCATACCGTGCAAGACTCATAAAAAGAGGACTGGCATATTCACCAGAACGTGGAAAGCTGTGTTTTCTTCTTCCCAGGTTTGCAGAATTTGTAGAGGTTAATTACTAAGTATAGTCTCAACCATCACCCTACAAATACACAAGCCAGGTGCTATGCACCTGGCTCTTGTTTTTCCAGTAAATCAATCACATATTTTTCTTTAAATATCTACCTTCTTTTCCAGCAGATATGCTGATGCTGCGAAGGCTGCAGCTGAGCACCCTAGTTCAAAGATAATCGATGCTCCTGCTTCATTGAAGTTTTCAAAAAGCTTTAACTCAAGTCCATTGGTCCCCATGCCAAGACTAACAGCATCTGCAATGTTTGAAATCTTTGAAGAGATAAATACCACCAGAATAAACAAGGCTAAGAACAGCAATACACTGATCAGCTTTTCTCCTTTTTTTCCACGAAGGACCGAAGCACTGATAGTAGATGCCAGATAGGCCAGACACACTAAATAGGTCACAAGACAAATGATGCAAATAAGCAGCTTAATTAGCGTTATTACAGTGTCACCACTGTAGAGACTGTCTAGTTACTGCAGCCCTAAAAATGAGCAAAAGAAAACCCTACGGATGATCGTTGTTGTGTTTGCCGACCCAATAGCATCATTCCGTAAGGTTCCACCATGCGCTACTAATGAGCATACAACATTCTGAAAGATTTTTCAATAGCCTCAGGGCACCTCCCGCAGATTTCTGATACTAAAGACACCAGAGATCCAACAGGAGGATATTTTGGCTCTTCGGTAGTCTCTGTGGGTAAGAAACTCCATTCCTTTTGAGTATCACTGCGTTCATCTATTCCTCGACTTTCTGTTAGGAAGTGGTATCCTGATATTCGAGCATACCAGGTAGACCATATCCAGCATATTTTGTATGTTCCTGAACCCGTAGGCCTTGCGGATTATCAGCTTGATCTTATTGTTAGTGGCCTCGATCCTGGCGTTGCTCAGCCCGTACTTTATGGTGTTCAGTATGTGCTCCTTATGTCGCTTGATCTTCTTGTAAAGATCATGAAACACGGGGATCCTGCTGTGGCTCGCCCACCAGAGCCAGTGGTCCAGTTCGGATTCTGCTTTATCCGCATCGGTATTCTTGAAGATCATGCGGAGAGCCTCCTTAAGGCAGTAGCCACGATACAGCTGTCTGTCATTTGCCTGTATCATCGCCAGTTTTACCTGCTGGTTCTTGGTAAGGTTCTCCGGAGCCTTGCCCAGGGCAAATCGAGAATTCTTGATCTCAGACGCCTCAGCCTTTGCTGCTTTTACATCTGCGGCAGCCTTGTCATCAGATTTCGGACGCCCTTTTGTCTTTGGCTTGTTCTTCGACAGTTCTCTGACTTTGTCATTGGCTTTATGCCATCGCTCTGAGCGCAGCTCGTCAAGAGCATCCATAGCCCACTCTACCACATGGAATGGATCAACACATCTCACACAGTCCGGCGTGAACTCGTTTACGCAGTCTGTTATCCAGCGTGCTCCATCACCTGTAACGACCTTTATGCTGGCCTTCTGCTTATCTGTGAGCTGTCCATAGAACTTGGAGAGCACAGCTTTTCCGTGGCCATCAGCCGCCCACACTACGGTGTTTGTATCGTGGTTGACGATGACTGTGATGTATTTATAGCCTTTGCAGTAACTGGTCTCGTCTATGCCTATGTGGACAAGCCCATCAAGGCGTCTGGACAGATCCGGCTCGAGATCATGCAGGCTACGGCTGATGCATTTGCCGACAGTCTTCCAGTCTATGCGCATGTACTCAGAGACAGTGCTCCCTGGAAGATATTTTGCGAGCCATGATACTGTCATGTCAAAGTCCTTTGTAAAGCCGCTGTTTGGGTAGGCCCACGGAACATCAGCTGTTACGACACCATGTTCAGGACATACGATGCGGTTGGTCTGAGACCTGATGTCCACCATTACTCCGCCAAAATCCAGGCCTCTCCACACCCTTAGAGATTGTGATGGTCTGTCGTATCCGGGAAGTTTTTTACGTCCACAGAATGGGCACTTGTTCCGGTTCCATGAGTTCGGACCTGCATCTATCGTAAGGTGTGTAACGCCATCGTGATCACTGTAAATTTCGGCATCAGTCACAACAACGTCCTTGACACCAATGATCTTTTTGAGTAATGTATTGGAAGAGGTCATCTCGTTTCTCCTTATCGTTGATGTTTCGTCGCTGATAATGATACCGAAAATGAGGTGACCTTTCAATGTTTAGTTATAACCGCAGGCGGGGATTTTACCCACAAAGTATCCCGAAGCCTCTTTAAAACCAATATTTTATAAATATACTTCCTACCAAAAAATATTGCATGTTTACGCATGGTTTATTACCAAGACAAAAAACAGATGGCGATATAATCATATTTCATAACTTAAGAATTCCACTTGTCTTTATTTACATACTTCACAAACATTTCACAGTCATCCATTGCATTCCTTGGTAAAATATGACAAAATACTGGTATCAAATCAATAAAATTTGTGCTATTTAACAGAAAAATCCAGACATTTGCAAAAGTATTTATGGAGGACATGATTATGCAGAGATTTACAAATCCACGTGACCTGTACCATGGCAAGGGAGCTCTCGAAGCTTTGAAAACTCTTAAGGGAAAGAAAGCTATCATCTGTGTAGGCGGCGGATCTATGAAGAGATTCGGCTTCCTCGGAAGAGCTGAGGAGTACCTTCATGAAGCTGGAATGGAGACAGCTCTTATCGAGGGAATAGAGTCAGATCCATCAGTAAAGACAGTTATGGATGGTGCCAAGAAGATGGAGGAATTCCAGCCAGACTGGATCATCGCCATCGGCGGCGGCTCACCAATCGACGCAGCAAAGGCTATGTGGATCAAGTACGAGCATCCGGAGTGCACCTTTGAGGACATGTGTAAGGTCTTCGCACTCCCTGAGCTCCGCCACAAGGCTAAGTTCTGTGCAGTATCATCCACCTCAGGTACAGCTACAGAAGTTACAGCCTTCTCTATCATCACAGACTATGAAAAGGGAATCAAGTACCCAATAGCAGACTTCCAGATTACACCGGATGTAGCCATCGTAGATCCTGAGCTCGCAGAGACGATGCCTAAAAAGCTCGTAGCTCACACCGGAATGGACGCTATGACACATGCTATCGAGGCCTTTGTTTCAACAGCTGCTTCTGATTTCACAGATGCCCCGGCTCTTCGTGCGATGACTCTTATTAAGGATAACCTGATTCAGTCATATAACGAGGACAAGGCCGCAGGAGATGCTATGACCTCCCGTGACATAATGCACAACGCACAGTGCCTCGCCGGAATCGCCTTCTCAAGCGCTTCTCTCGGAATCGTTCACTCTATGGCTCATAAGACCGGAGCTGCCTTTGCAGACTACGGTGCCCACATCATCCACGGCGCAGCAAACGCTATGTACCTGCCAAAGGTTATCGCCTTCAACTCAAAGGATAAGAGAGCTGCAGAGAGGTACGCTTTCATCTCTGACTATCTCGTACTTGGCGGCACCTCAGAGCAGGATAAGATTGCAAAGCTTATAGACCTGCTCCGCGGCATGAATGATAAGCTTAACATTCCTCACTGCATCAAGAACTACGGACCGGACAGCTATCCGACAGAGCAGGGCTTCGTTCCTGAGGAGGTATTCCTTGAGAGACTTCCTGAAATCGCAAAGAACGCTATCCTCGATGCATGCACACTTACGAATCCACGTCCACTTAGCGCTGACAAGAGCGAGGACATCGAGCTTATGGAGAAGCTCCTCAAGGCCTGCTATTACGACTCAGAAGTGGACTTCTGATAACGTTTATTTTTCAATGATCAGAAATGACATCCGGGCTCCATTGGAGGCCGGATGTTTTGACTTAACTCGTGAGACAATTCTGGATAAGAAAAAATTATCGCTGCCGGGACTGCCGGAGCAATTGCGCTTACTGCTTCAGTCGTCGATTTAAAGCTGGCTGAATATGTCGGTGAGATAAAGAGGCGACCGATTGCGGTCAAAAAGCGTGACTTAATGACCCATATATCATATAATGCATTTACTACTGATTTTTTTCATGGAATCAGACGTCCACTTTCTTTTCCAGCAGATATGCTGATGCTGCAAAGGCTGCAGCTGAGCATCCGAGTTCAAAGATAATCGATGCTCCAGCTTCATTGAAGTTTTCAAACAGCTTCAGCTCAAGTCCATTGGTTCCCATGTCAAGACTAACAGCATCTGAAATATTTGAAATCTTTGAAGAAATATATACTACAAGAATAAACAGAGCTAAGAAAAGCACTATACTGATCAGCTTTTCTCCCTTTTTGCCGCGAAGAACGGAAGCACTGATGGTAGAAGCCAGGTAAGCCAGACACACTAAATATGTCACGAGACAAATGATGCATATAAGCAGCTTAATTAGCGTTATTACAGTGTCACCACTGTAGAGACTGTCTAAAAGCTTCGCGATTGCAGGCACTAACGAGGATGTCGGATCATCCCTCTTCATAGCGCTTGCAATCAGATGAATATCCGCAAATCCTAAGAAACAGTATCCAATAAAAAGAGTACTGCCCACTATGAGGATTACGGTTATTTTTCCAAGGAGAATCTGCCATGATGGGATTGGCGTCATAAAAAGCATATAGCCGGATTTCTCCCGCAGGTCTCTGTTATACATGGCTATGCCCTCAAATATGACTATTAAAAGCGTGCCCAAGCCAGCCAGAATCAGTATCACACTCATCCCTGTTGAAATCCTGTAGCTAAAAGCGTTGCTGATCAAGAATGCAATCTCAACTATGATCATGATTGCAATCATTACCAGATAGCGGAATCTGTTTTTTATAAACTCATATTTCATTATTCTTGCCATATCATACCTCACTGTATATCTCACGGTACTTATCCGCAATTGACTTGTTCTCATTTATTCGCAGCGTCTCGACGTCGCACATCTCAGCGATCCTGCCATTTTTCATAAAAACAGCCATATCCACTATACTCTCGAGTTCCTCTACCATATGCGATGAAATCACAAGGGAAGAGCCCTCACTCATTTCTCCAATAATCATCTTAGCCAATACGTCTCGAGACAACAGGTCTATTCCATTAAACGGCTCGTCGAGAAGGATCAGCTTTGAACGTCTGGCCATGGCTGCGGCTATTTTTACCTTCGCGAGCATTCCCGAGGAAAGAGACCTGACCTTCATATCAGGAGAAATCTCCATATCCTTTATCAGGTCGTAGAATCTCGCTCTGTCAAAATCCTTGAAAAAATCATCATAATATGCTGCCACATCGCTGACCTTCATATAGCTGTAAAAAAACGGTTCAGTCGGAGTGTATGATATATCCTCTCTCGCTCTCCAGTCCAATTGTTTCCCATCCACAGAGATGCTGCCCTCGCTCTTTTTTACAAGTCCTGAGAGAATCTTCATCAGGGTTGATTTTCCTGAGCCGTTCGGCCCTAACAGGGCATATATATGCCCGCCGGTAAGCTCAAGATTCACCTGGTCTACTGCTCTTTTCGCAAAGTAACTTTTCGTTAGTCCCTCACACTCTATTTTCATTCTGGTTCCTTTCTTTTAAGTAAGCCGATAACTCCGCCTCTATCTCTTTGTCATTTAATCCGAGGCCTCTCATAGTTTCTACAAATTCTCCTACGGCCTTTGTTACTTTTTCGTTTTTTAAATCAGAGACATTGCCGTCACTGACAAAGGTTCCTATGCCTCTTTTTGTAAAAACTATTCCCCGCCTTTCAAGTTCTGCATAGACCCGGGACGCAGTATTGGGGTTTATCCTGTAGGTCACAGCGAGTTCCCTCGAGGATGGAAGCTTTTCCCCGGCGGTAATCTCACCCGATACAATTCTCGACGTGATGTCTTCGATCACCTGCAGATATATAGGCTTATCGTTTGTAAAGTCCATTTTGACTCCTGTTAAAGTTATTGTATTAGTGCACTAGATATATAGTACACTATAATTATAGATTTGTAAAGGGGAAATTTTTATTTCGAAGATTGCTTGTTGTAAAATGCTTTTTTTTACTGGCTCATCAACCCCAAACCGGAAGGATATAAAACACAGCGGAGCTGGAAGAATTGCAAGGATTCATATGCTTCCGATGTCTCTTTACGAGGCAGGTTATTCCGATGGAAAAATTTCTCTGAAAGACATATGCTACGGAAAAGCTGATGATGTAATGACTGGTGAAGTCGATCTTAAAAACCTGATTGATTTTATTCTGCGCGGTGGCTGGCCTGACAATATTGATATTCCTCTCAGTGCTGCTTCACTGGTTCCGAAGCAATATGTTGAGGCCATCATTACAGACGACTCGGCACGAATCGATGGCGTCCAGCGTGATACTTTAAAAATGCGCCGCCTGCTCAAATCTCTCGCACGAAACGAGATCACTACTGCGACAAACCGCACCCTGATCCGCGACATCAAGCTTCGAACCTTTTAAAAATCAGCGGCGAATTTGATGAAGATCCAAAATCAAAAAAGCCACAGGCACTCTGTGTTGTCTGCGGTATGTCAAGCGCGGCCTACCGCAGGCCCGACGGAGTATATGTGGTCCCGATCACTTCACTTAAGAATTAACGCCTTATTTTACCGGCGAACGTTACATCGTCCAAATGGCTGTCAATCCAGCCGATGAAGAAGCTGCTTATGAGCTTGTGAAATAACCTTTACAAACAGCCAGCAATATCATATAATTGTTTTAGCTCGGTTAGAGCCGAGTCGGAAGGAACCGAGTAAAATGAAATTTATTGGAAGAACTGCCGAGCTCAATCGGCTGAAAAAAGAGTTTGCTTCAGATGAAATGCGTATGGCCCTGATATACGGAAGACGCAGGGTTGGTAAAAGCGAGCTCATTAAAGAAGCCATTAAAGAGTCAGAGATAAAGAGCATATACTATGAATGCAAGCAGGTAACGGAAGCAAGCAACGTCCAGAGCATCTGTGACGTAATTTCTGAAGCTTTTGGATTGCCAAAACTAGGTTATTCATCAATCGAAGATCTAATAAATTATGTATTTACTCTTTCAGAAAATGAAAATCTTATTTTTGTTTTAGACGAGTATCCATATCTGAGAGAAAATGTCAAAGGGCTGGACAGCATCATTCAATCCCTGGTAGATAAATATCGTGATTCTGCAAAGTTAAAGTTTGTTATACTCGGATCCTATGTGGATATCATGAAATCTCTGATAGAACATTCCAATCCATTATTTGGAAGAGTAGATCTGGTGATAGACCTGAAGCAGATGGATTATTTTGAATCAGCACAGTTTTACCCAGATATGTCAGACAAGGACAAAGTCAGGATCTATTCTGTTTTTGGAGGCATACCTTATTTCAACAGGCTTATAGATGACAGTAAAAGCGTAAAGGAAAATATCATCGACCTTATAGCATCTCCAGGTGCACGCCTTGAGAACGAGGTCTCTATGTACTTAAATGCTGAGATCTCCAAAATAGTAAATGCTAACGAGGTATTTTATGCTCTTTCCAAAGGAGCCTCCAGATACAGCGATATCCTTTCACAATCTCACGTTTCAAGTGGTCCTACGATGGTAGATGTTCTTGATAAGCTGATAAAAATGGAGGTTGTTGAAAAAACAGCACCGATCAACGATGAGGACAATAAAAAGAAAGCTGGCTATTATATCTGTGACAACCTGTCACTATTCTATTACAGATATATTTTCAAATACTCTTCCCAGCTCCAAATAATGGACTCTGATATTTTTTACGACAAATACATAGCTGATGACTTTGAGAAGAGCTATGTCCCTCATAAATTCGAGGAAGTATGCAAGCAGTATCTGATCAGGCAGAACAGGCTTGGAAAAATAACCCCTGTCATCGAAAAGATTGGTAAATACTATTACGATGATCCTAAAACCCATACAAATGGAGAATTTGATGTTGTCACTTTGGATGAAAAGGGATATGTCTTTTATGAGGTCAAGTTCAGAAAAAAGAAAATTTCCAGGGAAGTAATAGAAGAGGAAATCCATCAGGTCCAAGCGACTGGATTAAAGAGAGTTTGAAAAAAAGTCTGTAAAAGTTTTCATATAGGGTCTTTCATGATACAATTATTTTAATTCATGGAGGGCCTATTATTATGGCAAGAAGAGAAAAGCAACCAGTACACCACGTTCAGA